>Ga0326597_10002030_pt1 | contig 30938 bp, 25 predicted proteins | sample RVTome_12_FD_203789 | JGI IMG/M metagenome (GOLD analysis project Ga0326597, IMG submission 203789) | Soil microbial communities from uranium-contaminated site in the Upper Colorado River Basin, Wyoming, United States - RVT100D185 | ecosystem: Environmental > Terrestrial > Soil > Contaminated >...
AGCGGCGTCCTCAACCTCGGCGTCGAAGGCATCATGCTGATGGGCGCCTATGCCGGCTTCTACCTGACCTTCCGCACCGGCAATCCGTGGATCGGCCTGTTGGCGGCGATCGTCGTCGGCGCACTGCTCGGCCTGGCCAACGCCGTCATCTCGGTGACCTTGAAGGCCGAACAGGGAATCAGCGGCATCGGCATGTTCCTGTTCGGCCTGGGGATGAGTGAGCTGCTCTTCCGCATGACCTTCGACTCGGTCGAGACCGTCAGCGGCTTCGGCCCGGTTCGAATCCCCATCCTGGGCGATATCCCGGTCATCGGCGATCTCCTCTTCAACCATAGCTTGATGGTCTACTTCGCCTACCTGCTGGTGCCTCTCGTCTGGTTCCTCTTGAACAAGACCACCTGGGGGCTGCGCATCAAGGCCGCCGGACAGAACCCGGCCGCCGCCGACGCCCTCGGCGTCAGCATCGCCCGCGTGCGCTATGTCACCGTCACGCTAGGCGGCGTCCTGTCGAGCGTCGCCGGCGCTTCGTTGTCGATCGCCTTGCTCAACGTCTTTCAGCAGAACCTGACCTCCGGTATGGGTTTCATCGCCGTGGCGCTGGTCTACTTCGGCGGCTGGAGTCCGTTGGGGGCGTTGGCCGGCTCGCTCCTGTTCAGCAGCGTCAACGCTTTGCAGAGTTGGATTCAAGTCCTGGGCATCCCCATCGCGCCGGATTTCGCCTTGATGCTGCCCTACGTCCTGACGATCGTGATGCTGGCCGTCCCCTTCCGAAAGGCCCGTCAGCCGGCGGCGCTCACCAAACCCTTCGAACGAGGCGAGGGGTAAGATGAGACCATCGGCCGGCGTCCTGAATCCGTGTCGATCCGCGTACGTCGCATCGCTCTCCAAGGAGGGAGAAAGATGAGAAAGCTCTACCTGATGACAGCCGTCCTGGTCATCGGCGCCCTGTTCCTGGGCGCGTGCGGGACGGCGACGCCGACGGAAGCGCCGGCGCCGGAGACCCCGCCGACCGTAGCACCCGCCGCCCCCGAGGCGACGGCCATGCCGGCGGAGCCGTTCCGCGTAGCGGTGGTGATGCCGAGCGCCACCAATGACCTGGCCTTCAGCCAAAGCATGTACGACGCGCTGCTGCTGATCCAGGGGCAGATGGGTGGGCCCGGGGCCTTCGAGATCGCCTACTCGGAGAACATGTTCGTGATCGAGGATGCCGCCGCCGCCATCCGTGACTACGCCAGCCAGGGCTTCGACCTGATCATCGCCCACGGCTCGCAGTACGGATCGTCCTTGCAGGAAATCGCCCCGGACTTCCTCGAAACCAGCTTCGCCTGGGGGACGACCCTCGACACCTTCGGCATGCCCAACGTCTTCGCCTATGAAGCTCGCTCGGAGCAGGGCGGCTATGTCAACGGGGTCGTCGCCGCTTCGCTCTCCACCAGCGCTGTGATCGGCGTCATCGGACCGATCGAGACCGGCGACGCCAAGCTCTACGTCGACGGCTTCGCCGCCGGCGTGGCCGCCACCAACGCCGCCGCCACCGTGCCCACCGTGTGGACCGGTTCCTTCAGCGACACCGCCCTCGCCTCGCAGGCCGCCCAGACGCACATCGACGCCGGCGCGGACGTCCTCACCGGCACCGCCCAGATGGTGACCGGCGCCATCGGCGTCGCTCAGGAATCGGACGTGCTGTGGTTCGGCACCCAGTCAAATCAGGCCGTCCTGGCGCCCGGAATCGTCGTCGCCAGCCAGGTCTACCACTGGGAGGTCGTCCTGGAGCAGATGATCGCCCAGATCCTGGACGGGACGTACGGTGGCGAGTCCTTCGCCATCGACCTGGCCACCGGTGGCGAGGTCGTCGAGTTCAATCCGGGCTACGCCGTCCCGGCCGATGTTCAGGCCCTGGCGGACGAGACGATCCAGGGGATCATCGACGGGTCGATCGTAATCCCGCCCGCCGAATAACATCCGAGATCCAACCGGCCGGGGCAGGCGCAGGCCGCCTGCCCCGGCCTTCGAAACGGGACGTCATGCTCGACCTCTCCCGCCCGTCGCTCCGCAGCATCGAGCTGCGAGGAATCGTCAAGCGCTTCCCCGGCGTGGTCGCCAATGACCACGTCAGCCTGACGGTTCAGGCCGGGGAAGTGCATGCGTTGCTCGGAGAGAACGGCGCCGGCAAGACGACGTTGATGCGCATCCTGTACGGCCTGTACCAGCCGGACCAAGGCGAGATCTTGCTCGACGACCGCCCGGTGCGGCTGCACTCGCCGGCCGACTCGATCCGCCACGGGATTGGCATGATCCACCAGCACTTCATGCTGGTCCCGACGTTGACGGTGGCCGAGAACGTCGCCCTGGGGCTGCCCTCCACCCGGGGCGTGCTGCTCGACACCGACCGGGTGGCGCAGCGCATTCGCCAACTCGCCACCAGCTACGGCCTGCAGGTCGATCCGTCAGCCTACGTCTGGCAGCTCTCCGTCGGCGAACAGCAGCGGGTGGAGATCCTCAAGGCGCTCTACCGCGGGGCGCAGGTTCTGATCCTGGACGAGCCGACGGCCGTCCTGACCCCCCAGGAAGTGCAGGATCTGTTCGTTACCCTGCGGCGCATGGTGGCCGAAGGCCATCTGCTCATCTTCATCAGCCACAAGCTGCACGAAGTGCTGACGATCAGCGATCGGGTGACGGTGCTGCGCGGCGGGCGCGTCGTTGAGAGCCTGGTCACGGCCGATACAGACCGTAAGGAACTGGCGCGGCTGATGGTCGGACGCGAGGTGCTGCTGCGCGTCGATCGGCCCGCGGTGGACAAGGGCCGGGTGCGGCTGCGCCTGGACGACGTCTGGGCCGAAGGCGACCGCGGGCTGCCCGCCGTCCGCGGCATCAGCCTGGAAGTCCGGGCCGGGGAGATCCTGGGGGTCGCCGGCGTCTCCGGCAACGGGCAGCGCGAGCTGGCCGAGTTGATCGCCGGGCTGCGCCGCGCGACCAAGGGCCGGGTGACCCTCGACGAGCACGACATCAGCGGCTGGGAACCGGATCGGCGGTTGGCCCACGGGCTGGCCTACATCCCGGAAGAGCGGATGCGCGACGGCGTCATCCGCGAGCTCAGCGTGGAAGAGAACCTGATCATCGAAGACCACGGGCGTCCGCCGTTCGCCCGCGGCATCTTCCTCAACTTCGCCCGCATCGCCCAGCACGTCGATCGCCTGATCCGCGAGTTCGAGATCAAGACGCCGTCCCGTTCGACGCCGCTACGCAACCTGTCCGGCGGCAACATCCAGAAGCTGATCCTGGCCCGCGAGCTGGCCAAACGGCCGAGCGTCCTGGTGGCGGCCCAGCCGACGCGCGGCGTCGACATCGGCAGCACCGAGTACATCCACCGCCGGCTGGTCGAACAGCGCGCCGCCGGAACGGCTACCCTGCTCATCTCGGAAGACCTCGACGAAGTGCTCAACCTCTCCGATCGCCTGGCGGTGCTGTACGAGGGCCGGGTGATGGGGATCCTCGACCGGGAAGAGGCCACCGTCGAACGCCTGGGCTTGATGATGGCCGGCGTCCCGCTGGCCGAGGCTTTGGCCGCCCGTTCCTGAACGAACCAGAAAGAAGAGTCCTATCCGTGCCCGCCCGGCTTCCGCCGGGAGGCTCCAGGATTCCGTCCCCCGGCAGGTCCTGGGACAACATCCGCGAGGGTAGTCCCCGGCTTCAGCCGGGGTTCTCGGGTCGGCATCACGGACCTGAGGCTCAACGTTGCCGGGTTCCAGGACCCGGGCTGAAGCCCGGGACTACCTATTTGCGAGGGCACTCGCCCTGCTTTCACCCGGCCAAGAGAGCCTCGGCCCGGCTTTCGCCGGGCCGAGGAAGACCGATCGAAAGATCTGCCGATACGTCAGGCGGGCGCCGGAGCCGTGGCCGTCGCCATCGACGGCGCCGGAGCGGCGATGACCTGGGGCTGCGTGAACAAGTAGTGGTCCTGGAAGTAGTGCATCCACAAGAAACTCAGCACCGCGATGTAGTAGGCGCGGTCAAAGGCGAAGTCGAACGGCGTACCGACGATGTAGTACATGAAGGCGAAGACGACCACGGCCAGCGCCCCGTCGGCGATCGTCAACCCGATGTTGAACCCGTAGTACCGTCGCGTCGAGCCGTCCTTGGACAGACGCTTGACGAACGACGAATGTTCGAGCTCGCCGCGCTGCCAGCGCAGATGATTGATCATCCACGTCAGCGCCAGGTACTGCAGGGAGTGCCAGACGTTCATCCCCTGGAAGGCGGTATCCAGGTTCCCCAGGACCGGCACGAAGAACGACACCGCCGCCGTCAGCCCGAGGAAGAGCGCCTTCGGGCCGTGCAGCATGCCATGCCGATACTCGGCCACCGATTTCCCGATCCAGACGAAGAGCGCCGCCAGAAAGGCGAACGAGGCCAGCCACACCATCCACGGGCCGAGCGGAAGGAAGGAGCCGATGAATCCGCTGATGTCGGTCGTCCCGATGACGAAAGTGCCGCTAGCGATGCGCCACGCCGCCATCGGGTAGAGGCAGGTCAGGATCAGCGCATAGTCCGACAGGCGGCTGAAACGCGTCAGGCGGCCGATCTGCCGCTGGTTGTACAGGTCGGTGATGAAAATGATCTGGTGCAGGACGTGGATCGAAGCCCAGAAGAAGAAGACCGTCAACAGCAAGGACAAGTTGACGACCGCCAGCAGGACGACGATGACCGGGATAAGCAGGGAGGAGAGCAGGAAACCGCGGTGCCGTTTGGCAAAGTCAACGTCCAGCGCCGTCCGGGTGAAGGTCGAATACATGTGGGGCCCGCCGACGAGCAGCGCCACGAGCAGATTGACGGCGTTGCGGCTGAGGTCGTCCGGGGTCGTCCCGGCGGCGGCGGCCAACGGCGTCACCAGGCGCGGCAGCTGGAGAATCAACAGATAAAGGAGGTAAGGGGATGCCACGAGCGTGATGCTCAGCGAAATGAACGTCAGGTCCCAGCGTCGATCCTTGAGCCAGAGCGCCCCAACGGGCGCCCTTGCCGGGACCGCCGCCACGGCCGCTGCAGTCATGTTTCACCTCCGCCTGTGGACTGAGATGGCCAGTGCTGATCCAGCCCGAGTCGCCAGCCCTTGCCTGGCGCGGCCGAGATCGACTGTCACCGCTTAATTGATTATAGCAACACCGTGTCGCCGGAAGGGTTCCGGCCGGGAAGACAGTGGTCAGTGGTGAGTGGTCAGTGATCAGTGGGATGCCTTAGGGCCAAGGAGACCTCACTGACCACTGGCCACTGTCCACTGACCACTGTCTTCTCACGCCGCCCGCCGGGCTCGGTACTGAAGCGCCTCGGCCAGGTGTACCGGCCCGATCTCCGCCTCGCCGGCCAGGTCGGCGATCGTCCGGGCGACCTTGATGACCCGATGGTAGGCGCGCGCCGTCAGCTGGAGTTGGGCCATGGCTGTCCGCAGCAAGGCCCGGCACGGCTCTGCCAGCCGGCAGAACTGGCGGATCTCGGCCGGCCCCATTTCGGCGTTGCAGACCATCGACACCGTCTCGAGGCGCTCCCGCTGCCGGCCCCGCGCACCCTCTACTCGAAGGCGGATCGCCTCCGACGGCTCACCCAGGCGGTCGTCCCCCAGTTTGTCGACCTCGACCCGGGGCACTTCCAGGTGGATGTCGATGCGGTCCAGCAGCGGGCCGGAGATGCGCTTCTGATAGCGCTGGATCGTAGCCGGGGAGCAGGTGCAGTCGCGCGTCATGTCTCCGGCGTAGCCGCACGGGCAAGGATTCATCGCGGCGACGAGCATGAAGTTGGCCGGGAACGACAACGAGCCGCGCGCCCGGCTGATGGTGACGACGTGGTCCTCCAGCGGTTGCCGCAGCACTTCCAGGACCCGAGTGCCGAATTCAGGCAGCTCGTCGAGGAAGAGCACGCCTCGGTGAGCGAGCGAGATCTCCCCCGGGCGCGGCCACGATCCGCCGCCCACCAGTCCAGCGTGGGAGATCGTGTGGTGCGGCGCGCGAAACGGGCGCGCCCGCAGCAAGGGCGTCTCCTGGGGCAGCAGGTCGGCGACCGAGTAGATGCGGGTCACGTCCAGAGCTTCGGTCAAGGTCATCGTCGGCAGGATCGAAGGCAGGGAACGCGCCAGCAGGGTCTTGCCCGCGCCGGGTGGGCCGACCATCAGCGCGTTGTGGCCCCCGCCGGCGGCGACTTCCAAGGCGCGCTTGACGTGTTCCTGGCCACGCACTTCGCGGAAGTCGCCGCCGCCCGGGTCGGTCGTCATCTCCAGGCGCAGGGGAGGCACCGGCTTCAGTCGACGAACGCCGGACAGGTGGTTCACAAGCGCCGTCAGCGAGTCGACCGGGACAACCTCCAGGCCTTCCACCAGCGACGCCTCGGCCGCGTCGGCGGCCGGCAAGAGGATCTGGCGGAAGCCCTTCTTTGCCGCCAGGGCCGCCATCGGCAGAATCCCGGCCACGTGGCGCACGGATCCATCCAAGGAGAGCTCGCCAACGACGAGTGAGCCGTCCAGCCATTCCGGCCGAAGCTGGCCGGAAGCGGCCAGAGCCCCCAGCGCGATCGGAAGATCGTAGGCCGGGCCTTCTTTGCGCAGCGACGCCGGCGCCAAGTTGACCGTCAGATGGCCGCCGGGGAACGTCATCCCGGCGTTCTTGATGGCCGACATGACCCGTTCCCGACTCTCTTGGACCGCCGTATCGGGGAGGCCGACAATCGCGAAGCGAGGCAGTCCTCGCGCCGTGTCCACTTCCACTTCGACGATTGCCCCCTCCAGCCCCACAATGGCGCAGGAGTGGACCTTGGCGAGCACGCCCCGAGTCTAGGGGAGAAACGTCAAGGGGTCAACGGCCTGAGTGTCTTCCGCCGGTGAATACGTGAACTGGTCGATGGCCGCCGCTCAGGGGAGCAGGCCGGACATGGCCAGCAACCGGTCGGACCATTCTCCGGCAGCCTGCGCCAGGCGCCTTCGCCCCTCCGGATCCGCTTGCAGCCGATCCCAGGTGCATTGCCAACGCGCAAGTTCCACCTGCAGTTCGACGAGCGGCTCGGCGATCGTGACGTCGGTATCGGGAGCCGTCCATTCGATGAGGTGTTTACTCTCGTCGATGATCGACTCGATGACCTTCGGCGCGCTGCCGGCGGAGGTGAAGGAGCGGATCCGTCCGAGGTTGGCGGCCAACCCTCCGATCCGGGTCGGAACGGGATCTCGCAGGAAGCGTTCCCGGACCAGGCCCAGCTCAGTCATACGTCGCCGAGCAGCCTCATGACAATTCGCGAGACTGCCTCCCTGACTTCTTCATTACGGATCTGCATGGAGGGGTTGCCATGCCGCGGGCGGATGTTGATCAACGCCTCGAACGTCAGCTTTCGCCCAGAAGGGTCCCAGTCTGCGCCCCAGATGTCCACCTGCTGGCTCCCGTCTTCGAGGAGGGCGGCCTCACAATCGGCGTGCATGACGCCTCCACCACCTAGGACGCCTCGCCGCACGTCGACGGCCAGCTTGATGTAGGTCCCGAGGGCCTGCAACATGTCGTCGATTGTCTGCTGGCCGGCCGGCGACCGGACGATGTGGATCAGCATCGGAGTTCCGTCTGGCGGGGGACGCATCCAGTATACCCGGCCGGGTTTGCCAGGCCTCAGCACCAGGGGGCGCTACCGGCCGGCGCCGGCGGCGGCGGCCGGTAACCGCCGTCAGGCGAGCCCACGTCGGGGCTTCGACTGTTCCCTTTCCCCCCACCACATCACGTTGGACCAGGGCAAGCCGTGGTACGATGTATACACAATTGAAGCTACATCGGAGGCTGCGATGGCCAGATCCGTTGGAATGCGGGAACTCCGCGCCAGGGCGAGCGCTATCTTGCGCCGTGTTCGCGAGAAGCATGAAGCCGTGGATGTAACCTACCGCGGCCAGGTGATCGCCCGGATCGTCCCTGTCTCGCCGCGCCTCAAGCAGGATCGCACCCTCAGTGCCGTCTGGACCGATCTCGACCAGCTGGCGGGCGAGATCGGGCGGTACTGGAGGCCAAAAGGAAAGAGCGCAGCCAAGGCTGTGAGCGAGGGCCGTAGAGGATGACCGACGTCGTCGTCGACGCGAGCGTGTGGGTGAGTCGTCTGGTTGAGGGCGACGTGCACCACGCTCGCTGCCGCGAGTGGTTGGACAACCAGGAAGTTTGCGGCGGCCTCCTCGTAGCCCCCGCGCTGATGTTGGCCGAGGTAGCGGGGGCAATCTCCCGGCGGACACGTCGGCCCGGTCTCGCCCGCCAGGCCGTGAGGGGGCTTCAGGCGATTCCACAGCTTCGACTCGTCTCAGTCGATCCAGCGTTGGCGGATCTGGCTGCCGCACTGGCTGGTGACCATGCCCTACGAGGCGCCGACGCGCTCTACGTGGCGACCGCCTCGCAACTTCGCCTGCCATTGGTCACTCTGGACGACGAGCAGCTTAGCCGAGCGAAGTCGATAGTCACAACTTCATCTCCATGAGAAGGACTTCGGCCTCTGCAGGCAGCGACCGAGGCCGTTGCGGGCTTGGTCAAGAAGTACGGGAACACTGGACTACAGCAGATGGTCCGCAAGAGATGCTCGGAGCGGGCCTTGCGGGCGACCACAACGAAGGCCGCCACCTTGAAGTGGCTGCAATGTGTGCTGAGTCGCACTTCCTATCACAGGCTGACTCGCGGAACGGCGTCCGAATGCCCGATTCTCCAGTTGCGGGCGAACTGCGAACCGAGGACGATCTTGCGGAGCTCTATCTTGCCAACCTCCCGCAGGCCTACAACCTCTGGCTCGCCGGGGAGGGATCGCACCCTCCGGGCCAAGCCAGACGCCGTGGTCGCGCAACTCCCAGTTAGCGCAATTCCGTGACCTTGGGCCCCCGAATGAGCCGCAGGCTTCAGACAGCAGCCTGCGGCTCATTCCGCCTCGCTTGGCACGAGGAATCCGGTCGCCTGCGCTTGGAGACCCTTTTTCTGTTTAGGGCGACATACTGCCAGACCGTTGCTCGAGGTGTTGACCGGTCTTGCTAGCTGGGACGTTGTGAATCGAACCACACCTGAGGGGCTTGCAGGACCCGACATCGGCGAATCGGACCCCTGAGCACTTTTCGCCAGATTCCGGTTGAGGGTCTCGGTTTTCAAGCGTCCCTGGCTGGGCGAACCTCTTGGTCTGCTGCCCCTTGTCCCCACCGTGTCGTCGATCCAGCAACTGCGCTGATCTCGGCCGTGACCCAGCCTTGTATGGCGCAGAAGCGGCCCCAGATGGACGCCCCCCGAGGGGCGTGCCTTCTTGGTGAATGCACCCACGTGCGCACATGGCGTGGATGAGTAGAGTTGGTCCCCTTGGTTCGCCTTCAGGCACGCGAACCGACGCGATCAAGGATGGAAATGAGGTTGAAGATCCCCGTGGGCGTGGTTCTCGACCCGATGAAAGTGCTCACCGGATGAACCGGCGGGGTCCACGTGGAGGATGGCATTGGAGAAGTGAGGCAGCTGATGCAGGATGGCGTGCCTCGCTTCCTGCGCCAGCGTGTGAGCCTCCTGAACGGACAGGCCGCCGCCCACGGCCAGGTTCACCTCCGCGTGGAGCCGGTGCCCGATCCAGCGCACCCGCACATCGGACACGCCTTCCACGCCGCCTACCTGCATCGCGGCTTCGCGGATCTCGTCGGCAATCGCCGGATCCACCCCGTCAATCATCCTCAGGAAGACCATCCCCGCCGAAGACCAAAGGATCCGCACAATCAGGCCTGTGATCAGCAGGCCGACGAGCGGATCGGCGAGTGGGAATCCGAGCCAGACCCCGGCGGCGCCACCGAGGACGGCCAGGCTCGTCAACCCGTCCGCGCGGGCGTGGTATCCGTCGGCGACCAAGGCCGCGCTGTGGATCTCTTGGCCGACGCGAATCCTGAAGAGCGCCACAAGTTCGTTCCCCAGAAACCCGATCACGGCCGCGGCGGCGACCGCGCCCAGATATTGGACAGGCTGCGGCTGCAGCATCCTCCGGATGGACTCGACTCCTGTGACCACGGCGCTGAACAGGATCAGGAGGACGACGGCCGCCCCGGCGAGGTCCTCCACCTTGCCATAGCCGTAAGGGAATCGGTCTGTGGGCTTCAGGCGGGACAGGCGAAAGCGATCCAGAGCGGAACGGCGGTGAGGGCGTCGCCGAAATTGTGGATCGTGTCCGCGAACAGGGCGACGCTGCCGGAGAGCCCGACGACGACCACCTGAAGCATGGCTGTGGCCAGGAGACCGAAGAGCGACAGCTTTACGGCCCAGAGACCGCGCTCGTTCGACGGGTCGGCAAAGCTCATGCTGCCGTGAACATGGTGGCCGTGCGTGTAACGTGTGGCTGTGCCTTCCGTCGAGATCGGCCTGGATGGATCACGGCTTTCGCGCATCTTCACCTCGCTCCTTGGGACTTCCTCGGGTGCCGCCGACCCAGGCGCCGCCTGGGCAAGTGTGACCTAGGCAGCAGGGTGCCCTTGCACGGCGCTATCACCCGTTCGATCGAGGGCGGCCGTGACTCCAGGAAGGGCCAACAGTCGGAACATCCTGTCCATTTCTTCTGGCGAATAGGGCATCCCGGACTGGACCCACCATTTCAGCAGATTGAGGAAGGCCCCAGCCAAGTAGGAGGACACGACAGGAAGGGGAACAGGCCCCGGGCTGTCGGCTGTTGCGTCGGAAGCAAGTGTTTGCTCAATCGACTTGCCTAGCGCCGCCTGTACCGCTTCCCACAGCCTTTCTCCGGTCTGGCCCGCTGTCAGCGCTCGGAAGTGCTTGTGGTCGTCCTGGATGTGCTGGAAGAGCTGCAGGCTTGGCATGACCCCGTGCGCTCCGCGTTCCTTGGACAACTGTTGGTTCATTCGCTCCAGCATGTCCTCGATCAATGAGGTGTGAACATCATCCTTGTCGACATAGTGGCTGTAAAAGGTGGACCTTCCGATCCCGGCCTGATCCAGAATGTCCTGAACCGTAATGGCGTCGTAGCGCTTCTCGGACAGGAGCTCCAGGAAGGCGGAATTGACGAGGCGGCGCGTGCGCTGAGACCGCCGGTCTTGCTTGTCGTGCTTCACCGGACAGCCTTCAACCGGATACCTCCGTCGATTTGTTCGCTAATGAACGATTCCCCGTGATTGCTTCTTGACACATCCGCCTTGTTATCTTATCACATGACGAACACAAAGTTCATTAGAGAACATCGTGTTCCTCAACATACTTGGGAGGAGACATGCACAGAACCCGTTTGGCTGAGACCCCCCTCGCCCGGAAAGTACCCGGCGAGGTCCCGGCAGAACCGGCGATCGTCTTGCGCGACGTGGTCAAGAGCTACGAGTCCCCATCGCACCCCTTCACCGCGATCCGCGGCATCAACCTCGAGGTCCAGGCCGGCGAGTTCATCGCTGTGGTCGGTAAGTCTGGAAGCGGCAAGACAACCCTGCTGAATTTGCTCGCGGGGATCGACCGTCCTACCAGCGGGGCCGTCTTCGTGGCCGGGACTCCCCTGGAAACTCTGTCGGAGTCCCGGCTGGCGGAATGGCGCGGCCGGAACGTCGGCCTGGTCTTCCAGTTCTTTCAACTGCTGCCAACCCTCACGGTAGCTGAAAACGTGATGCTACCGATGGATTTTGCCGGGGTCGTCCCGGCGGCGGAACGGAGGACCGCGGCAATGGACCTCCTCGAGCGCGTTGCCATTCGGGATCAGGCCGACAAGCTTCCCACCGCCCTGTCCGGGGGGGAGCAACAAAGGGCGGCGATCGCCCGAGCCCTGGCGAACGACCCGCCGATCGTCATGGCCGACGAACCGACCGGCAATCTCGACGAGGCCACCCGGGCTTCAGTCCTAGGACTCTTCGCTCAACTGAACTCCGACGGGCGCACGGTCATCGTGGTGACCCACGAGAGGGACATCAGCCGCTTCACGGACCGCCAGGTGACGCTTGTGGACGGGCGTGTGGCCAAGGATGCCCGGACCAGAGCGGTTTCTCGAGAAGGGTAGCCTGACCATGACGCGACTGCTGTTGGTGAAGCTCGTCCGCGATCTGCGGACGGCCTGGTCCCGAATCGTGCTCATGATCTTGGCCATGAGCGTGACCCTTACTGTGCTCGGTGGAATGTTGTACACGCGCGGCATCGTTGCGCGAGAGATGTCGCGCGCCTACCTCAGCACAGGCCCAGCGTCGGCAACGATCCTCTTCGAACGCGGGCTTGATGGTGGCGAGGTGCAAGCTATCCTGGCCGAAGCCCTCGATCAACCCGGGATCATCGATGCCGTCGTACGGACGCAGTTAACACTACAGGTGCAGGAACAAGGCGGCGGGTGGGGACCCTATCCGCTCCAGATCTTTGTCGCAGCCCCGGATGACCCGATGCGAATGGAGACTTTCACCGTCGAGCAGGGGGTTTGGCCACCCGCCTCGGGGGAGATCCTGATCGATCGCTCCTCGTTCGAACTCTTGGGCCTGAACGTTGGAGAGGACGTCGTTGTTCAGGCCCCTAATGGTACGCCGACACCGCTTCGGGTCATTGGGGCGGTGTATGACCCGGCGCTAGCGCCGTCATTCCAGGAGCAGAAAGGGCATGCTTTCATGTCCGCGGCGTCGCTGCCCGTGTTGGGAGTGGAGATCGCGCTGGATGCGCTGAAGGTCCAGATCGCCGATGAGGTAGCACCGCTGGTGCCAAGCCGTGACAGGGATATCAATGTGGCCGCGGCCGTAGACCTGGCTGCCCGGGTCGAGCAGGCACATGGCTTTTCCGTTCTCGAGATCCAGGTCCCCGAGCCATATGCTCATCCACATCAGGCGCAGGCGGACTCGCTCCTGCTGGGGCTGCTTGTCTTTGGCGCGGCCGGCTTGCTGCTCAGCGCCATCCTGGTCGCGACCATGCTTAACGGGTTGTTCACGCAACAAATCCCCCAGATGGGGATCATGAAAGCTGTCGGGGCGCGGTCCGGTCGGGTGCTCCAGCTCTACCTGCTGATGACGCTGGCCATCGCAGGCGCGGCCACGGCCATTGCGTTCGTCCCGGGAATCGTAGTCAGCCGCGCCTTTGCTCCTGCCATACTGGGTCTGCTGGGCGTCGACGCCGTCAGCGTGGTTGCACCGTGGTGGATGTATGTCTTCTTGGTGGCTGCTGGTGTCGGCTTACCCCTGCTGTTCGCGCTCGCTCCGATCGTGAAGACCAGCCGTACCTCCGTTCGGGAAGCCCTCGACTACCGGGGTGTCGAAACCCACGGCGACCGCTCAAGTCGCTTCGCCACGCGCTTGAGCCAGTGGGGCGACCTCAACCGGACCGTTGTCCTGGCATTCCGCAACATCTTCCGGCGGCGCGCGCGTTTCCTCCTTTCCGTCGGTCTGCTGGCCAGTGCCGGCGCTGTATTCATCGGCGGCTTGTCCACCATGGCTGGCTTCCAGGCATCGCTCGATCGAGAAAGGGAATTGCGCGCGTGGGATGTCGACGTGCAGCTTGGCATCAACGACGGCGTTTCGGCGAATGCGCTGACCACTCTGGCGCGAGAGATTCCAGGTATGGAGCGCGTCGAGGCATGGAGCATTGTCAAGACCAGCGTCATCCCGTCCGGCCAGCGGTTCGGCGTCACTCGCACCTATCCGGACCAGGGTCACGGGAGCCTCGCGGTCACCGTCGTTCCGATGGACACGGTGCTGCTCAGCCCTCCCAGCCTCGTGGAAGGCCGCTGGTTGCGACCGGCCGAGGCGGGGGCCGTCGTGCTCAGTCAGGCGGCGGTCAGAAACGATCTGGCCGGGGCTACGACGGGTGACAGCATTCGATTGTCGATGGGAAGACGCTTCACCAGCTGGCGGGTCGTTGGCATCGTCGAATCCTTGGGGCATGGCGGAGGAATCTTCGTAACGGAGGAGGGTTTCGAGTCGGCAACGGGCCTTAGCCAGCCCAATCTTCTGCGCATCGTGACAAACGCCCATGACGAGCAGACCAGGGTCCGAGTCGCTCAAGCGACCGAACGAGTCCTCGGCGATGTGGGAATCGTGGTTCGATCTGCGGCATCCGTCAGCCGCACCGAGGCCGCAGGCGCTGGGCACATGCTGCCCTTGATCCTAGCCTTCCTTGGCCTTTCGATCGCCATAGGCGTGGTTGGATTCGCCGGGCTCACGTCAACCATGAGCACCAGCGTGCTTGAGCGCACCCGGGAATTCGGCGTGATGAGCGCCATTGGTGCGCCGGCGTCCACCGTTCGCCGCCTGGTCGTCCTCGAAGGCATCTCGATCGCGGTGATAAGCTGCGCTGTCGCCGTTGTCCTTGCTCCGCCCCTGGCCGCGATCATGGTCGAGTACTTGCCCATGACGGGGATGCTCCAGGTCTCGATACCGGGGGTTGTGGTTTGGATCGTCGTGTGCCTGATGGGCGCGGCACTCGCTGCCCTTGTGCCCGCCTCCCATGCCTCGCGGCTGACCGTTCGCGAGGCTCTCGCCTATATGTAAGTCGAACGTTGTCGGGAGACATGTCAAGTGAACCGGAAGCTCATTCTCGTGCTCGTCGTGGTTTTGCTCGTGGTGTTGTGCGCCCTGGTTGTGATCTATGCTCCAATCATCATGCAGGCCCTGGTCCCATTTCATCGGATCCCGCAACACTGACGGCATGCCGTAGGATCAGGAAGGACAAGGAGGATCGGCATGCATTCGCATCCCCACCATTCCGAGTCCCCGGCCCCAACGGAGGGGCGGCTGGTTCGCGGGGAGCCGATCTACGACCTCCTGGTCAACATCATGACGCTTGGCCAGGCAGGCCGCCTGCGGCGACTGACGGTCGATCAAGCGTTGCTTCGACCGGGGGAGGTGGTTCTGGATGTAGGTTGCGGCACCGGGAGCGTGACCATCCCCGCCCGGCTCCGCGTGGGGGAGAATGGCAAGGCGGCGGGGATCGACCCGTCGCCGGGGATGATCGCCATCGCCCGCCGCAAAGCCGCCCGCGCCGAACTGGACATCGACTTTCGCCTGGGGGTGATCGAGGCCATTCCTTTTCCGGATGGGACCTTCGACGCGGTGACCTCCAGCTTGATGATGCACCACTTGCCGAAGCATCTACGCATCAAGGGGCTATCGGAAATCAAACGAGTGCTCAGGCCAGGCGGGCGGCTCTTGATCGCCGACATGAGGAGGCCCAGCGGATCGTCGCTGAAGCAAACCCTCACTGCGCTGGTTTTGCATCACGGCGTTCGGGTGGAGTTCGGCGTTGAAGATCTACCTGAGTTCCTGCAGCAGGCAGGCTTCGTCAACATCCAACAGCGGAAGGAACGCTTCCTCGTCATTGGTTTTCTGCGAGCAGAAAAGCCTGGCGGCTAAGGCTTGCCGGGGTGCTGAAAGCGAGTTGCAGACTTGACAGAATGCAATGGTGGCGCTGCCTGCGGGACGGAACTCTTCAGCCAGCTCCTCGCAAGATTGAGGCCCGGTCTTGCCAGGACGCCGGGTTCCCATTCAGCCGTGCGAGGCGGCGGCGAGATTCGCTCCCCCGCTCACCTGCGCCGCGTTGTGCGCTGCGCAGTGCGGCGCAGGTGTCGCTCCGGAGTGCTGCGCGCCCCGCCCTGGAGCCAGGCATGATCCCTGATTATGGGCGATGTGTCTCATAGCGGATCCCTGCTCTGAGGCGTACGCGCCAGGGAACCCGCACATGAGGTCTCGTAGACCAGTGCGTCAGGGGATGGATCTCCTCCCCGCACATCATGCGTCCCGCCTGTTGAAATCCTCCCAGCTCCACTTGGGGCAAGAGCTGCTCATGTGATAGGCACCAGCCTCGGGTCCCAGAGTGCGGTCATGCAGCCGGACGACGTACCCGTCTCGCCAGTTGGTGTGGCGCAGTTGAGGGCCCGGCCAACTCAGCCAGGGGCTACTGCGCAAGAAACGATGCACGCGATCAGGAGGCCGCTTCGAGATGCCGATCGGCAGCGTGCCCGACCGTCTTCCTGTCTGCGTAAGCGCCCCATGCCTCTCAATGAGAGCCCCGCCGACCACGGGGTCAGCCTGACCAGATCCGCCCCAATCTCAGCCCTGACCTTTGATTGCTCTCCTCACGCCCACGGGTTCATCGCCGCCACCAGCATGAAGTTGGCCGGGAACGACAGCGAACCCCGCGCCCGGCTGATAGTGACGACGTGGCCTCCAGCGGTTGGCGCAGCACCTCCAGGACACGCGTCCCGAACTCGGGCAGCTCGTCGAGGAACAGCACGCCCCGATGGGCCAGCGAGATCTCCCCGGGCCTGGGCCAGCTGCCCCCGCCCACCAGCCCTGCGTGGGAGATGGTGTGGTGCGGCGCCCGAAAAGGTCGAGCGCGCAGCAGCGGGGTGTCGGACGGCAGTAGATCGGCGACCGAGTAGATGCGAGTAACGTCTAGCGCCTCCGTCAGGCTCATCGCCGGCAGCACGGAAGGCAGCGACCTCGCCAGAAGCGTCTTGCCCGCCCCCGGCGGCCCGACCATGAGCACGTTGTGCCCTCCTCCGGCGGCCACTTCGAGGGCGCGCTTGACGTGTTCCTGGCCGCGGACCTCGCGGAAGTCACCTCCAGTTGGCTCCTGGGTGAGATCGAGGCGGAGTGGCGGCGCCGGCTTCAGCCGTTTTACTCCCGAGAGGTGATTGACCAGCGCCGTCAGGGAGTCGACGGCCACCACCTCCAGCCCTTCGACCAGGGCCGCTTCGGCCGCGTCCGCCGCCGGAACGAGGATTTGACGAAAGCCGCGCTTCGCGGCGAGGGCCGCCATTGGCAGGATGCCGGCCACGTGGCGCACCGACCCGTCGAGGGACAGCTCGCCGACAACCAGCGAGCCGTCGAGCCACTCCGGCCGGAGCTGGCCGGAGGCCGCCAACGCCCCGACGGCGATCGGCAAGTCGTAGGCCGGCCCTTCCTTACGCAGTGAGGCCGGCGCAAGATTCACCGTCAGACGGCCGTGCGGAAACGTCATCCCGGCGTTCTTGACCGCCGCCTGGACGCGTTCCTTGCTCTCTTGGACCGCCGTGTCGGGGAGGCCGACAATCGCGAAGTGAGGAAGACCGCGCGCCGTGTCCACTTCTACTTCGACGATTGCCCCCTCCAGCCCGACGATGGCGCAGGAGTGGACGATGGCGAGCACGGTCCGAGTCTAGGGGATTCGAAGGCCGCCGTCAATCGAGCGGGGTCCGACCTCGTGGACGTTCGACATTTTGGGGCAGCCCGACCCACCGGCATGTTCTTCCTGTTGAGGGACCACCCTTCGACAAGGCCAGGGCAGGCCTCGGGAGCACGAACGTCGTCGTAGATGAGGACGGCAACAAGGTGGGCGAACTGAGGTACGCCGCCTGGGGCGGGACGCGTTACGCTTGGGGCAGCACCCCCACCGACTACCGCTATACCGGCCAGCGGGAGGAGGCTGGCATCGGGCTGTCCTCACGCCCAGTCGCCGGACGACTTCTGTTTAGTTCATTCCCTGGCGGAGCACCTCTGCCGCCTGCAACCGCCGCCGTTCGAGAGCCCCAAGGTCACGTCGCACGCCTGCCGGGTTTCCCACGCCCCGGAATGGCACAAGACCGCTGAAGTGTCACGGTCTTGTCCAGTCATCAGCAGGTAAGGCCTTGACCAGGTAGCTAGTAGTGGTAACGGGCTTGCAGGAAATCGATGCGATCGTCGCGAACGAGATACACGAAGCGGTGCTCCTGGGTGATCCGGCGCGACCAAGTGTTGGGAGCGAGGTACTTGAGGGGTTCGGGCTTGCCAATCCCGGCGAAAGGGTCGCGAAGGATGGCATCGACCAGATCCAGGACGCGCAGAGCCGCCCTCCGATCCTCAGCGACCCAGGACCTCAGGTCCTCGATGAATTCGGGCTGGAAGACGGCCTCACGTGTCTTTCTTCTCAAGGCCCACCTCCGCCCGGAGCTGGGCAACCGTCATCGGCCGCCCCCTGCCCTTGAGGGCGCGAGCGAGCGCCTCGAGCAGGCGCGAGGCATTGGCGGGCGAGCGCAAGAGGTGGGCCGTCTCGGTGAGGCTGACGAGCTCGTCGGCCGCGATCAGAGCGGCAGGCTCCCCATTGCGACGGTTGATGATGACGACTTCCCGATCGCTCGTGACAACGTCCAGGAGCGACGCCAGTTCCTGGCGGGCTTGTGAGTAGGAGACCTGCAATGTCATGGCGCTTCCTCCCATATGTACAGCACTCGCACAGAACCACCAACGATCAAGACGGCGATCTGCTCACTCTCCCCCGGAGCGGCCAGGCAGCTCAATCTCCCTATGGCCAGGGGCAGGAGATCTCCCCCGCCTTTCTGTACCAGGTTCTGTGTTGGCCGAACACGGTCGACGCCGGTGATAGGATTCCCGACGCGTTCGCACAGCCCGGATCAACCCGTGCGCCGACTCCGCCTTCCCGCCTTTGGAGACCGGTCAGTCCCGATCCTCCTGATCGTGCTGGGCGTCCTTGCCTATGGTCTGCTGCTGCCGAGCCTGGGCTTCTTCTGGGACGATTGGCCGAATGCCTGGTTCCTGCACGTCCTCGGTCCCGGCGGCTTCCCCTCCGCCTTCGCTTCCGACCGGCCGGTGATCGGCTACTTCTATCTCCTGACGACATCCTGGTTGGGCGAGAACCCGCTCGCCTGGCAGGTCTTCGCCATCGCTTGCCGCGTGGTCAGCGCGATGGCGCTGTGGTGGGTCCTGCGGATGGCCTGGCCCCGACACCCGAAGCCGGCGCTGTGGGTGGCGATGCTTTTCCTGGTCTACCCGTCCTTCAAGCAACAGCACATCGCCATCATCTACAGCCACTTCTTCCTTCTGCTCGCCATCCACCTCGCGTCGCTGGCCCTCATGCTCCTGGCCGTCGCCCACCCGCGCCGGCGAATCCCCCTGACGATCGCCGCCCTGCTGACCCAGGCACTCAGCCTCTTCGCCCACGAGTACTCGATCAGCCTGGAGGTCCTTCGACCGATCCTGCTCTGGGCAGCCCTGGCGCGCGCCCCTCACTCCGGCAGCCAAGGACTGCGCTTTGCCCGTTGGTGGACGCCGTGTTTGGGTCTGACCGTGCTCTATCTCTATTGGAGAGTGGCGATCCTGGGCTTCCCGACCTATCAGCCCGGATTGTTGGCGGCGCTGGCCATAGATCCCGGGAATGCATTGGCGGCCCTTTTCTCCACCATCGCCCAGGATCTCGCCGAGGTGCTGGCCCTCACCTGGAGGGACGCCTTGATTCCGCCCGATCCGGCCGTCTTCGGCCCGCGGGCGACCCTCCTCGTTGCAGCCGCCGGCTTGGGGGCGCTGATCGCCTCCGCCGGATTCCTCCGCTTCTATCACCCGGGCTTAAGGATCGAGGCCTCTGCCCCCGCAGGCCCTCGGTGGTCGGTCCGCGTCGTGGCACTCGGCCTGGTCATGCTGATCGCCGCGGGTTCAACGGCGTGGATCACCAAGCTCCCCATCGGCCTCACTTTTCCATGGGACCGCCTGACTCTGCCGCTGATGCTGGGAGCATGCCTGGTCATCGGTGGGCTGCTTAGCCTGCTGCTTAGCCTGCTGCCTCGCTCCACCTGGGCGGTCCCGGCTGCGCTGGGACTGCTGCTGGGGTTGGCCGTGGCCTCCCAGGTGCAGGCCGGGTTCACCTATCGCCGCGACTGGGAACTGCAGCGCGACTTCTTCTGGCAGCTCGCCTGGCGCGCCCCGGCCCTCCGCCCGGGCACGGTCCTATTCACCAACGACATCCCGCTGACCTACGAAAGCGACAACTCCCTCACCGCGCCGCTCAACTGGATCTATGCCGACGACCTGCCGCAAGCGGGGATGTCCTACTTGCTGTACTACGTCAGCCTGCGCCAGGGTCTCGGGCTGCCGGCGTTGGAACCGGACCTGCCGATCGAGCAGTGGTATCGGCCGACGACCTTCTCCGGGAACACCTCCCAGTCGCTGGCCGTGCTGAGCAAGCCTCCGGGGTGCCTCCAGATTCTCGACGAGGTCTACCACGACTCGATGCCGACCATCCCACCTGATCTTTCACGAGCCGTGACGCTGGCCAACCTCGATTGGATCGAACCCCAGGGCCTGTTCCCGGAGGCGAAGCTGCTGGATCTCTTCGGCCCTGAGCCGGCCCACGATTGGTGCTACTTCTTCGAAAGAGCCGACCTGGCCCGGCAGCGTGGAGATTGGGTGGAAGTGGCCGCCATCGGCGCCGAAGCTCTACGGACCGGGGACGAGCCCAATGACGCCTCGGAGTGGCTGCCGTTCATCGAGGCCAGTGCGCGCACCGGGGACGTCGGCAGGGCCGTCGAGTGGAGCAACGGTTCCCTCCTCCAGAACCCGGCCGTGCGGCCGATGCTGTGCCGGACCTGGGGCCGCATCCTACCCGATCTGGCGGCCGGCCCGGATCAGGAGCGAGCCGGTGCCCTGGTCATCGAGTTGGGTTGCGATTGAGTCTCGGCGGCGCCGCGGCCTCCTGAGCGTGGTCCCGCGCCGGGCTCGGAATCGCATCGAAGGATGCCGCCCAAGGGAGGGTTTATCCGTGCTGGCGCAGCGAGGCGCACCCCGTATCCGGCGAGCCTAGGATCCATATACGAAGAAGTCGTCGAAGTGGATCTCGACGCCGCCCTCTTCGAACGTCCCGGCGATCAACCCCACGTCGCCGGAGACGAAGGTGCCGTCGCGCACATCGGTGACCAGGTGGCCGTTCACGTGCAGCGCCAGATGATCGGCAACGCACAAGGCCGTGACCTCGTTGATGGCCGCCCCTTGAAAGATGGCGTCCGTGCTCAACATGCCTTCCTGCTCCAGCCACGTCCGCCGGGCATCCTCCATCTTTAAGATGCCGGCATAGCCGTCGCTGCTGATCAAGAAGGCGTAGAAGTTGTCGTCGTCCTGATGCCGGCAGACGAGGCCGAAGTCGTTGTCATCCGGGCCGCCGGCCTTGAAGGTCGAAACCGAGAGGCGGACGTCGGCGAAATCGTGCCCGGAGGTCGACACGTAGTCGGTCCGGATTTCGTCGAGCCAGATGCGGAAGACGCCTTCGCCGTAGTCAACGCCTCCACCCATGTCCTCCCACTGAACCCAGCCACTGCCGGGGTCGTCGAAGTGGTCCTCGAGCAGGATCGCCCCAGTCGGACCGAGGGGCGTCGCCGGCGGGCGCGGGGTGCGCGTCGGTATCCCTGGAACGGTCGCAGGCGATGTCTCCGTGGGCGGCGGCGGCGCCACGAACTTCACCAGGTCGTCGCCGGTGAGGTAGAGCAGCAAGGCGCCGGCCGCGATCAGTCCCAGGCAGGCGAAAAGCGCCACCAACGCCCCCCCGCCCAACCAGAACCGCCTGCGCGGAACCGATCTCGTCGTACGACCGGCTGGCGGTGTCGGCTGCGGCGGAGGGGAGGCGGCGCTTTGCGGCGCCCGCGCCGCCAGCGAGCGGGTGTTGAGGGCCCCCGCCTGCGCCGCCGGCACCGTCGCCGGGGGCAAGGCGGCGATATCGTCCAGCATCGCCTGAACCGTCGGATAGCGATCGGCCGGGTCCTTGGCGAGCGACCGCAGGATGAGCCGCTCGACCGATTCCGGAATATCCGGATTGACGGAGCGCGGGATCGGCAGAGGGTCGTGCACGTGCTTGAGCAGCACCGCCAGCGGCGTGTCGGCGTCGTAGGGAAGGCGGCCCGTGGCGAGCTCGAACAGGACGACGCCCAGCGAATAGATGTCCGAGCGAGAATCGCCCGGCTCCCCCGAGCCCTGCTCGGGCGACATGTACGCCGGGGTGCCCAGTACGGTGCCGGTTACGGTGACTTTCGTCCCGGTCAACATCTTGGCCACGCCGAAATCGGTCAGGATGACGCGGCCGGACCGATCGAGCATGATATTGGCCGGCTTGACATCGCGGTGGACCACGCCCATCTCGTGCGCGTAGGCCAGCGCCGCTCCGACATCCGAGACGATGCGCAAGGCCACCAGCAGCGGCATCTCCTCCCGGCGCCGGTGGACCTCCTCCAGGGCCGCCTTCAGCGTCGGCCCATCGAGGAACTCCATCACCATGTAGTAGATGTCGCCCTGATTGTCGTAGTCGAAGACCTGGATGATGTTCGGGTGCCGCAGGCGGGCGACGTTCTTGGCCTCGCGCTGGAATCGCTGGACGAACTCGGCCTCCTCCACCATCGACGGGTGGAGCACCTTGATCGCCACATAACGATCCAGGCTCGGCTGGAATCCCTTGTAGACATCGGCCATTCCGCCGCGCCCCAGGCGGGCGACGATCTGATAGCGTCCCAGCGTGGCACCGGCAAGATCGCTCACGATCCTCCTCGAGGGGTCGTGCGCCTCCTCGGCGGAGGTGCACGGAAGTTGGACTTGAACCTCGCCAGCTTTGCAAGCCCGATTGAATGAGCACGCCCCTCGGCCAGGGGGTGCATGCCCGCGGGGGTGGGTTGACTTGTCGCTGGTCGAATCAGGGGGCGGTCACCGCACCGCCGATCACGGATACACCGAACGACGGCGGCGCGGTCGCCGGGAGAGGGGCAATCGAGCGCCCGCGGCCTTGCGATCACCCCGCGGGCTTTATTGGATTCACGGAAGGTTGGCCGCGGGGTCCCCTCCGGGATGCAAAGCGCGATCACCCTGCGGGCTTTATTGATGGGGAAGGTCGCCCGCGGGGTCACTCGCTGATGTAACGGCGCTTCAGGACCTGGATCAGTTCGGGCACCCAGCGCATCAAGGACGGGATGACGGTCTGAGCTTCGACGTCCGGCGGTAGACCGATGGCCAGCAGGCGGTCCCGGCTGAGGAAGACCGTTAGGTGCTGGCGGCGGGAGCCAGTGACCGTGGCGAATCGCAGCCTGCCCCCGTCGATCTCGGACAGAACGCGCTCGGCGGTCTGGGCGACTGCCGCCGTCATCGCCGCCACGCGGTCGGAGTCGACCGGCAGATCGGGCGGGACGGACGACACCATCAATCCGTTTTGGTCGACCAGCGCCACCCAATCCGCTTTGGGGATCTCCTGCGAGAGGCTGGCGAGGACGCGCTGCAGTTCGGCCTGTCGTGTGATCATCGGCTCTCTGGTCCCGGGTCCCCTTGACCTTAAGAGTAACCCCGGGCGCGAACTAACGCAATGGCGACGTCGCCGCCGGAGTCGGCTGGGCGAACGGATGAGGGTCCTCAGAGGCGTGGGCTACAATCAAGCCCGAGCCCAGAAGTCGAAGCGGCCACCCGGACGGACGGCCATGTCCCTCCATCGAACCGACGCGGAAGCAGGTGAGGCAGCCGGGGGAGCCGGCGGCGTTGTCGTCATCGGTAGCTCGGTGATGGACGTGATCGGCCGTCCGCTGAAGGCATTTCAGGCGCGGTCGTCCGCCCCCGGCGTGGTGCGCCTGTCCCCCGGCGGCGTGGCGCGCAATGTCGCGGAGAATCTGGCCCGGCTGGGCGTCGACGTGACCCTTATCACCGCCGTCGGGGACGACTCACCCGGCAACTACCTCCTGGAGCAGGCGGAAGCGGCGGGGGTGGACGTGCGTCATGCGCTGACCGTGACGGGCGAGCGCACCGGGATGTACATGGGCGTGCTCGACCCGCAAGGCAGTCTCCAGCTGGCGCTCGATGACATGGGGCTGGTGCGCTGGTTGAGTCAGGACTACCTCCGGTCGAAAGCGCCCGTGCTGGAGCGGGCTCAGGCGATCTTCCTCGACGCCAACGTGCCGACCGACTCACTCGAACTGGTGCTGGCGATCGCCGACCGGGCGGGGATACAGGTCGCCGCCGACCCGACCTCGGCCAGCCTGGCTGCCAACCTGCGCCCGCATCTCAAGGACCTGTGGCTGGTCACACCCAATGTCGCGGAAGCCGAGATCCTCTGCCCACACCCGAGCCCCCGCGCCGATCTCGGCACTCTTCAGGGTGCCCCCTCTGGGGTGCGAAGCGCGACGCCGCGCGACCCTCTCCAGGGGCGCGATAGCGCCATCGAAGCCGCGCGCCGCCTCGTGGCGGAGGGCGTCGAGATCGCTCTGGTCACGATGGCCGAATTCGGCGTCGGTTACGCCTCGGCCGAGACCCGCGGGCATATCCCGGCGGTCAAGACAGAGGTCATCGATTCGACGGGCGCCGGGGACGCCCAGACGGCCGCCGTCCTATTCGGCCTGCTCAGCGGCATCCCTTTGGACGAATCGGTCCGCCTCGGCGCTTCGGCGGCGGCGTTGACGCTGCGGACCCAAGGGTCGGTCGCACCCGACCTCTCGCTGGAACGCCTGTACGACGGGCTGCGGTAGGCCGACCTCCACACCGTGGACATGCTCCCTACCATCCCACCGGGATTTCCCGTCGACATCCATCCCGCCGTTGCCCAGGCCGTCGCCGAAGGACGACCCGTTGTCGCCCTCGAGTCGACGGTTCTGAGCCACGGCTTGCCGCGTCCGGTCAACTTCGAGACCGCCGTCGAATTGGAGCGGATCGTCCGCCGCGCCGGCGCCACACCGGCGACGGTCGCCGTGCTCGATGGCCGGCTGATGGTGGGACTCGACGCGGCCGGCCTGCAGCGGGTGTGCGCCGATCCCGGGATGAAGAAACTCAACCGGCGCGACCTGGCGGCGGCGCTGGTCCTCCGCTGGTCCGGCGGGACGACGGTCTCGGCCACGATGGCCCTGGCCTACGCCGCTGGAGTCCGGGTTTTCGCCACCGGGGGCGTCGGCGGCGTCCACCGCGGCGCGACCGGCGACGTTTCGACCGACCTGGAAGAACTTGCGCGGACGCCGGTGGCGGTCGTTTGTTCGGGGGCGAAATCGATCCTGGACCTCGACCGTACCCTGGAGTGGCTGGAGACCCGTGGGGTCCCCGTCGCCGGATGGCAAACGGAAAGATTCCCCGAGTTCTTCAGCCCGCCGACGTCGCGCCCGGTCAGCGTCCGCGTCGATGGAGCGGCCGAGGCTGCCCGTCTGATTGACAGGCAACGGTCATTTGGGGGAGGTCCGCTGATCTGCGTGCCCTGCCCGGCCGATCAGGCCGTGCCGGCCGAATCCGTCGCCCACGCCTTGGATGCGGCCGAGGCGGAAGCGTCCGCCGCCGGCATCGCGGGCAAAGACCTCACACCGTTTCTTCTCGAGCGGCTGGCCGAGCTGACCGGCGGCGCCACCCTGCGCGCCAACCTCGCCCTGCTCCACAACAACGCCGCGGTGGCCGGGGAGATCGCCGTGGCGCTGACGCGTGAGGCGACGAAGCGTTGAGCCCTAGCCGAGCCTCAAGCGCACATCCAGCGCCGCCGCCCCTTTCCCCTGCTCGAAAACCCGCAGCGGATTGACTTCGATCTCGGCGACCTCCGGCTGATCGACCGCCAGCTGCGCCACGCGCAGCAAGGCCTCCACCACGGCCTCCCGGTCCGCCGGAGGCAGGCTGCGGCTCCCTCCCAATCGGCGACCGGCGTGCGTTGAATCGATCAGGCGTTCCGCTTCCATGCGGCTGAGGGGAGCAAGCGCGAAGGCGATGTCCCGCAACATTTCCACTTCGACCCCGCCGGCGCCGAACATGACCAGCGGCCCGAACTGTTCGTCGCGCACGACGCCCAGGATCACTTCCTGCCCCGCGCCGATCATCGGTTGAACGACGGCGCCCCGCAGGCGCGCCTGCGGGGCCGCGGCTGCCGCCGAAGCCCGCATCTCGCCAAACGCTCGCATCACGTCCGACTCCGAACCCAGGCCCAGCCGAACGCCCCCGACATCGGATTTGTGGGGGATGTCCGGTGAGGCGATCTTCAACACGACCGGGAAGCCGAGCCGCCGCGCGGCGGCGGCGGCTTCTTCGGCCGTCGCGGCAGACATTTCCGCGGGTATCGGCACGCCATAAGCCTCGACCATGCGGGAAGCCTGCGAAGCATCGATGAAGCCGGCGAAGCCTCGGGCGGCGTTCGCCAGAATCTCCGCCGCCTCCCCCGGGCGCAGGCCATCGGGACGAATCGGGTCGGGCGGCATCGAAACCAACAGGGAGGCTCGACGCCACAGAATGCCCATCGCCATGGCGGCACGCTCCGGAAACCGATAGTCGGGGACGCGCGCCTGGCGCAGCAGGCGGGCGGCGTGGACGATCAGGTCTTCCCCCATCAGCGCCACGACCACCGGCTTCCCGGAGGCGCGAATGATCGGGATGATCGCCCCCGCCACCTCGGCCGCCGTGGTCATCGGCGGCGGAGGCAGGACGAGGATCAAGCCATCGACGCCCTCGTCCGAAAGGAGCGCGTCCAGGCCGCTGGCATACTCCGTCGTCCCAGCACCGGCGAGCATATCGACCGGATTGCGGATACTGGCAGCCGCCGGCAGGAGGCGGCGCAGAACGGCGTTGGTTTCCGCGGAGAACTCGGCCAGCACGAGGCCGCTGGTCTCCAGCGCGTCCACGGCGATGGCCCCCGGTCCGCCGGCGTTGGTCAGCACTGCGATGCGCGGGCCTTTCGGGAGCGGGCACCAGGCCAGGGCGCGCGCCCAGTCGAAGACTTCTTCGCTGTTGTCGGCCCGCAGCACGCCGGCCTTGCGGAAGGCGGCATCGTAGGCGGCGTCGCGTCCGGCCAGCGCGCCGGTGTGGGACGCCACGGCGCGCCGCCCGCCCTCCGAGCGGCCGACCTTGATCGCCACCAACGGTTTCTGCTGCGCCGCCCGGCGCGCCTCGGCGATGAACTTGCGGCCGTCGGCGATCCCCTCCAGATACATCGCCACCACCCGGGTGTGCGGATCCGCCACGGTCGGGGCCAGGAAGTCGGCCTCGGTCAGATCGAGCTGATTGCCCAGGCTGACCAGTCGCGACAGCCCGAAGCCCTGGCCGCGCGCCCAGTCGATGACCGCCTCGCAAATGGCGCCCGAGTGAGAAAGGAAAGCGATGTCACCCGGGATCGGGCCGGGCAGCGGCAGGAACGTCGTGTCGATCGGAAGATGGGTATCGAGCAGGCCGATACAGTTCGGACCGACCAGGCGCATGCCGTGACGGCGCGCGATTTCGAGGCAGGTCGCCTCCAGCGCCGCTCCCGCAGGGCCAACCTCGCGGAAACCGCCGGATCCGATGATCACCGCCGGGATGCCCCGGCGGCCGCAGTCTTCCAGCGCTTGCGGGACGGCCGCCGCCGGAATCAGGATGACCGCCAGATCGACCGGGTCCGGCACATCGGCGATACGGGAATGGATGGGGCGACCGAACAGCTCACCGCCCTTGGGATTGACGAAGTGAATGGCGCCCGGGTAGTCGGAGACGACCAGATTGCGGGCCGCACCGTAGCCGAGCTTGGTCGGCGTATGCGAGGCGCCGATGACGACGACGCCGCGAGGAGCGAAGAATGAATCCCACATGAAGTGCTCGCTTGGATTCTCCGTATGAATGATAGCAGACAGGCCAGGTCCTCGGATCGCACCAGCTATTCGACCCCCACCTCTTCCCTTTCGCGTTGCACGCCCGAACGAACCGGACGTGCCCTGCAGTGACAAAATCTTCCCGGTAGACCCGAGGCAGCGGGGGAGGAATGATTGAAGGGACGGGGCGGCGATGCCGCCCCGTCCCTTCGAAGAACCACATCCCCTCCCCGGATTTCATTTTCGATCGCGGGGGTTCATCCATCCGGGGAGGGGGCAGGGGGTGGGGAGAACAGCCACCGCCATGAGCCTTCGCGCCGCCAGACGGGCAGGCGGGGTGGGCAAGAGCCATTGGCCTGCGGGGCATGTTAGAATGCCTGGGTAGGCTCCGAGGTCCGGGAGACGGTGGATGATCGAAGTCGCCATTGACAGCATCCGGGTCAGCTTGATGTCCCAGCACCGTATCGTCATCCTCAAGGACATCGACTCGGAGCGCTTCCTGCCGATCTGGATCGGCCAGAGCGAGGCCGAGGCCATCACCGTCGCCCTGCAAGAAATCCCCATCGTCCGCCCGCTGACCCACGATCTGCTGCGCAATGTCTTGCACGACCTGGGGGCGGAAGTCCTGCGGGTCAACATCGTCGAGCTGCGCAACGAAATTTTCTTCGCTCACATCCTGCTGCGGGTGAACGGACGCGAGATGGAGATCGATTCCCGCCCTTCGGACGCGCTGGCCCTGGCCGTTCGGGTGCACGTGCCGATCTTCGTCGCCGAAGAAGTGATGCGCGAGGCGGCTTCCGAGCCCGCCGCCGAAGTCTCGCCGGACGAGGCCGAGGGCGAGGGCGATCAGCGGCTGGACGTCTTCAAGGATTTCGTCGAGTCGCTCGACCTCGACGACATGGACACGAGCGAGTCGGACTCCGACAACTAGCCCGTCCCGGCCGGGTCGACCGGGTGTTCCTTCCCATTCTTAACCGCCTCAGGCGGAAGACCAAGAGATGAGCGATAACCCCAACCTCCCCGGTGAACGGCAGTCCTTTTCCGGCGACGGGCGACCGGCAACGATCGTGCCGCACAACCGCGAAGCCGAAGAGGCCGTCCTGGGAGCGGTCCTGGTCAGCCCGGAGACCTACTTCGACCTGGTCCACACACTTTCGCCGGACGACTTCTTCCTTCATCGCAACCGGTGGATCTGGGAGGCTTTCACCAGCCTGCAGGAGCAGCGCCTGCCGATCGACGTGCTGACCGTCTCCGAGGAGCTGGAGCGGCAGGATCGCCTGCAGGAGGTCGGCGGGCCGGCCTACCTGGCGACCCTGATCCACAACGTCCCTTCGACTCTGAATGCCGGCGCGTATTCCCTGCTGGTTCAGGAAAGCGCCACCCGGCGACGCCTGCTGGAGGCGGCCAACGCCATCGCCCGACTGGCGCACGCCAACGACTCGCCGATCGAGGACGTCGTCGGCGACTCGGAGAAGGCGGTCTTTGCCGTCAGCGAGCGGCGGCTGACACGCCAGTTGCTGCCGATCCGGAGCGTCCTGAGCGAGTATTACGACCGGATCGACTACCTGGCGCGCCATCGGGACGAGATCGTCGGCGTCCCGACCGGTTTCATCGATCTCGATCGGCTGCTGGCCGGGATGCAGCCGAGCGATCTGCTGATCATCGCCGGGCGTCCCGGCCAGGGGAAATCCGGCTTCTGCCTGTCGGTGGCGCGCAACGCCGCCCAGACCCACCGCAAGCACGTGGCGCTGTTCTCGCTCGAGATGTCGAACGAGCAGGTGGTGCAGCGGCTGCTGGCCCAGGAGACCTCGATCGATTCGCAGCGCCTGCGCCTGGGCAACGTGCGCGACGAGGAGTGGCCGCTGTTCACCCAGGCCGTCAGCGTCTTGAGCGAGACCCAGATCTACCTGGACGACACGCCGGCGCTGACACCGCTCCAGCTGCACACCAAGTGCCGGCGGCTGCACATGGAGATCGGCCTGGATCTGGTGATCGTCGACTACCTGCAGCTGATGACCGGCGACGATCGGTCGGAGAACCGCGTGCAGGAAGTGTCGTACATTTCGCGCAGCCTGAAGACGCTGGCGCGTGAGCTGCGGGTGCCGGTGCTGGCGGCGGCGCAGCTTTCGCGCGCCGTCGAGCAGCGCGCCGACAAGCGCCCGGTGCTCTCCGACCTGCGAGAGTCCGGCAGCCTGGAACAGGATGCCGACGTCGTGCTCTTCATCTACCGGCCGGACACCTACGACAACGACACCCTTAAGCAGAACATCGCCGAGATCGTCGTCTCCAAACATCGCAACGGGCCCGTCGGCAGCGTCGAACTCGTCTTCCGCAAGTCGCTGGCCAAGTTCGAGAACGCCGAGACGCGCCACGTCCGCCTGACCGAGACCGAGATCGAAGCGGCGGGGTGAGGATGGCCCACGGCGGAATGTCATTGCGAGCCGTCCCGAGCCCTTCGATGCCATCCCGAACGCAGGGAGGGCCTTCGCTCAGGGCGAGGGACACAGACTGCCCCGAGCGTAACCGAAGGGTGGCAATCTCCCCCCCGAGGCGATTGCTTCGTCGCCCTCCCACTTCGCTTCGCTCCGGGGACTGTCGTTCGGGCTCCTCGCAATGACAAGTTGGAAGAGCGCCCGCTTCACCGGCTTCCCCGAAGGGAAGGCCGATCCGACGCCGATCCCGGCCGGGTTCTTCTCCGAGCTGTTGCCGGCGATCGACGACGTCGGCGAGCTTCGCCTGACGCTGTACGCCTTCTGGGCGCTCGCCCGCAAGCCGGCCGCCGGCCGCTATCTGCGCAAGAGCGAAGTGTGCGAGGATCGCCTGCTGTTGGAGTCGTTCGGCGGGCACACCGGCGGGAACGAAGCGCGCCTGATCGCGGCGCTGGAGCGCTGTGTCGCCCGAGGAACGCTGCTCCAGGTCCGGCCATCCGGCGAGGGCGAGGCCGAGCCGCTCTACCTGCTGAATACGCCCCGCGGCCGGGCATCCGCCGAAGGTCTGGTGCGCGGGGAATGGAAGCCCGGCGACGATACCGCCCCGGTCGAACTGATGCTCGATCGGCCCAACATCTTCAATCTGTACGAGCAGAACATCGGCCCCCTGACGCCGATGATCGCCGACCGCCTGCGCGAAGCAGAGGCGAGCTTCCCGTCGGTCTGGATCGAGGAAGCTATCGGTATCGCCGTCGAGAACAACGTGCGAAAATGGGGCTACGTCCAGGCGATCCTGGATGGCTGGCAGCGAAGGGGAAAGGATGACCGAGAAGATCGAGGCGACTCTGAAAAGGCTCGCCGCCGATACCTCAAAGGCGAGCTCGCCGACTCCTCCGAATCCTGACCGGAGCGGGCCGGCCGGCGACGGTACGCCGCCCGGCGAGCGGCTGGGGCGGCCCGACTGCCCGCTCTGCCACGGCAGCGGCTACATCCGCGTCGAGCGTCCGCTGGGCGATCCGGACTTCGGGCGCCTGGAGATTTGCACGTGCCGCCAGGCGCAGGTGCGCGCTCACATCCGCGATCGTCTCTTCAGCCTGAGTCGCCTCGACCAACTCCAGCATCTTACCTTCGCCACCTTCCGACCCCGCGGCCGGGCCGGGATCGGCGAGAAGCAGCAGGAGTCCTTGGCGACGGCCGTCGAGGCCTGCCGGGACTTCGCCCACAGCCTCAAAGGCTGGCTGCTGCTTACCGGCACCTACGGTTCGGGAAAGA
>Ga0326597_10002031_pt1 | contig 30929 bp, 24 predicted proteins | sample RVTome_12_FD_203789 | JGI IMG/M metagenome (GOLD analysis project Ga0326597, IMG submission 203789) | Soil microbial communities from uranium-contaminated site in the Upper Colorado River Basin, Wyoming, United States - RVT100D185 | ecosystem: Environmental > Terrestrial > Soil > Contaminated >...
GTTGTGAATCCATAACCGTGCGTCCACCGCGCGCGCCGCCAGCCTAGTCGCCGCGCGGCGCTGCGGCAAGCTCCTCCAGCAGCCGGGAGAGCTCTGCGCGAGCAGCCGCGCCGGAAGCCGGCGGCGCGCAGCGGCGCAGCTCGACCACGATATCCACGCCCGCCGGCCGCTCCGCCATGGTGCGGAACACCTCTCTCACCAGGCGCTTCATTCGATTGCGATCCACCGCGCGCGGCGCCACGCGCCGACTGGCGATGATTCCGATGCGCGCTTGGGGTAGACCGTTGCGGCTGACGTACAACCGGAAGTAGCGGCGCGCCCCCGCGGCACCGGCTGCCAGCGCGGCGCGGAACTGTTCGCGCCGACTCAGCCGTGCGCTGCGCGGCAGCGCTCGCCCCCTCCCGCTCAGGCGCTCAATCGCACCCGCCCTTTGGCGCGACGCGCGCGTATCACACCACGCCCGCCCCGGGTGCGCATGCGCACGCGGAAGCCGTGCGTGCGCTTGCGGCGCTTCACCGATGGCTGATAGGTCCGTTTCATGGGGTCCGTCCGGCTGCTGAAAAGCGCGCTATTACAACCTTTAACTCTCCGCTGTGTCAACCATTGTCTTGATGGTCGCATTCCGCTGCACGCGACCGCGCATGCTGTGGATAACGGTCCTCAAAAAGGATAAAATCGATCGCTGAAAAGCGTCCCCTGCGCGGCCCAGCGTCAAACAACAACGCAACCCCGATGAACAGTTTCTGGCGCTTCTGCCTCGCGCGCTTCGAGAAAGAACTGCCGCCCCAGCAGTACCGCACCTGGATTAAGCCGCTGCGCCCTCAGGCCGATGGCGACGCACTGACTCTGGTCGCGCCGAACCGCTTTGTGCTGCAGTGGATACGTGACAAGTTCCTCGCGCGCATCGAGCAGCTCGCGCGGGAGCATTTCAGGCGCGATGTCGAGGTGCAGCTCGTCCTCGCCGAGAAAGAAGTGCCCAACGCCCGGCCGGCGCCGGTCGCGCCCGGCGCAAAGGACCGCGACGCCAAGCCGAGCAGCCGTGAGGTCTCCCGGCTCAATCCCGGCTTCACCTTCGAGACGTTCGTCACCGGCAAGGCCAACGAGCTCGCGCGCGCCGCAGCCGCCCAGGTTGCCGAACGGCCCGGCGCCGCCTACAACCCGCTCTTCATCTACGGCGGGGTCGGCCTCGGCAAGACCCACCTCATCCAGGCGATCGGCAACCGCCTGCGCGGACAGGCGCCGGAAACCAAGATCCGCTATATCCATGCGGAGCAGTACGTCTCGGACGTCGTGCGCGCCTACCAGCACAAGGCGTTCGACGACTTCAAGCGCTACTACCACTCCCTTGATCTGCTGCTGATCGACGACATCCAGTTCTTCAGCGGCAAGAACCGCACCCAGGAGGAATTCTTCTACGCCTTCAACGCCCTCATCGAGGCGCACAAGCAGGTGGTGATTACCTGTGACACCTATCCCAAGGAGATTGCCGGAATGGAGAACCGCCTGATCTCCCGCTTCGGCTGGGGCCTCACCGTCTCGGTCGAACCTCCCGAGTTGGAGATGCGCGTAGCCATCCTGCTCAAGAAAGCGGAACTGGAGGGAGTCAAACTGGACGAGCCGGTGGCGTTTTTTCTCGCCAAGCACATCCAGTCGAACGTGCGCGAACTGGAAGGCGGACTGAAGCGCGTGATCGCCTACGCCCGCTTTGCCGGCCGCGACTTCTCCGTGGAGCTGTGCCGGGAGGCCCTGCGCGACCTGCTGGCGATACAGCACCGGCAGGTTTCGATCGAGAATATCCAGAAGATCGTTGCCGACTACTACAAGATCAAGGTCTCGGAGATGTACTCGAAGAAGCGCAGCCGCAACGTCGCGCGTCCCCGGCAGGTCGCGATGGCGCTCGCCAAGGAGCTGACGCAGCTCTCCCTGCCGGACATCGGCGAGGCCTTCGGCGGCCGCGATCACACCACCGTGCTGCACGCCTGCCGCAAGATCGCGCTGCTCAAGTCCACGAGCAGCGAGTTGACGCGTGATTTCAATTCGCTGCTCAACGTCCTGAGGAGTTGATTACCGCCGTGTGGTTTGTGGATATCGCGCTGTGGTGCCGGCTGATGGACCAGTTGTCCACAATCCCCACACGCCTACTAGCCGCTTACGCACAGCGTTATCCTGTCCGCCGGTCCGCCGTCGCGTTGGGCGCGTACGACTTGTGCACAGCAACCTTCAGGCCCTACTACTCCTATTACCTTTAATCTAGAAAAAAGCTTATGAAGCTCGTTCAGCTCGAACGCGACGCATTGCTCAAGCCGCTGCAGGCGGTAACCGGCATCGTGGAAAAGCGTCATACGCTGCCGATCCTCTCGAATGTCTTGGTCGAGCGCAAACAAGGCGCGCTGATGATGATGGCGACGGACCTCGAGATCCAGGTGGCTGCGCGCACGGACCTCGGGAAGGGGGCGGGAGAGGACGCGGGCCTCACGGTTTCCGCGCGCAAGCTCCAGGAAATCCTGCGAGCGCTGCCGGAAGGAACCGAAGCCACGCTCGACGTCCAGAACAACCGCCTGCAGGTGCGCTCGGGCAAGAGCCGCTTCAATCTGCAGACCCTGCCGGCGGCGGATTTCCCGGCGATGGCGGAACCCGGGGCGGTGCAGGCGACGGTGAGCATGCCGCAGAAGGCGCTGCGCGACCTGCTGCTGCTGGTGCAGTACGCGATGGCGCAGCAGGACATACGCTATTACCTGAACGGGCTGCTGCTGGTGCTCGATGGAGGCCAGGTGAAGGTCGTCGCCACCGATGGTCACCGGTTGAGCTACGCCGCGCGCCCCCTGGGCGCGGAGCACGAGAAGCGCGAAGTGATACTCCCGCGCAAGGCGGTACTCGAGCTCGCCCGGCTGCTCGCCGACAGCGAGGACGCGGTTACGATCGAAATCTTCGCGAGCATGGTGCGGTTCGGCTTTGGCAGCACGGTTCTCACCACCAAGATCATCGACGGCAAGTTTCCCGACTACACTCGGGTCGTGCCCACGAACTACCAGAAGCGATTTTCCATCCAGCGGCAAGCCCTGCTGCAGTCGCTGCAGCGGGCGGCGATCCTCTCCAACGAGAAGTTCCGCGGCGTGCGCTGGACAGTATCGGCCAATACCCTGCGCATTTCCTGCACCAACAACGAGCAGGAGGAGGCGCAGGAGGAGCTGGAGATCGCGTACGGCGGCGAGGCGCTGGACATCGGCTTCAACATCACCTATGTCCTGGACGTCCTGAACAACGTTCACAGCGAGGCCGTCGAATGCTCGTTCGGAGACGCCAACAGCAGCATGCTGGTCACGGTGCCGGAGAACCGCGAGTTCCGTTACGTGGTCATGCCGATGCGCATCTAGGCGAGGGGCGAGGAATGGCGATTCCGGAAGGCGAAATCCAGCAGCAGCGGACCGGCGACGACTACGACGCCGCCAGCATCAAGGTTCTCAAGGGCCTGGAGGCGGTGCGCAAGCGCCCGGGCATGTATATCGGCGACACCAGCGACGGCACCGGGCTCCACCACATGGCGTTCGAGGTCGTGGACAACGCGGTGGACGAGGCGCTTGCCGGCTACTGCGACGAGATCACCGTCACCATCCACCCGGATAACTCGGTGAGCGTCGTCGACAACGGCCGCGGCATCCCGACCGGGCCGCACCCGGAGGACGAGGAAGGCCGCTCGAGCGCGGAAGTGGCGATGACGGAACTCCATGCCGGCGGCAAGTTCGACAACAATTCCTACAAGATTGCCGGCGGGCTGCATGGAGTGGGCGTGTCGGTGGTGAACGCGCTGTCGGAGTGGCTGCGGCTGTCGATCCGGCGCGACGGCAAGCTCCACCAGATGGAGTTCCGCATGGGCGAGACCGTGGCCCCGCTCAAGGTCACGGGTAAGACCGAGCGCCGCGGCACCGAAGTGCATTTCCTGCCGGCAAAGGAAATTTTCGGGCGCGTCGAGTATCACTACGAGATACTGGCGAAGCGCCTGCGCGAGCTGGCGTTCCTCAACAGCGGGTTGCGGATCCTGCTGATCGACCAGCGCAGCGGGAAGGAGGAAACCTTTTCCTTCACCGGCGGCGTCAAGGGCTTCGTCGAGTACATCAACCGCACGAAGAACGTGCTGCACCCGAACATCTTCTACGCCAGGGCCGAGAAGGACGGTATCCTCGTGGAAGTGGCGATGCAGTGGAACGACTCCTACCAGGAGGCGGTGCAGTGTTTCACCAACAACATTCCGCAGCGCGACGGCGGCACGCACATGACGGGGCTGCGCAGCGCGATGACGCGCACGCTCAACCAGTATATCGAGTCGAACAAGCTCGCCGAGAAGGCGAAGGTGGAGACCAGCGGCGACGACCTGAAGGAGGGGTTGACGGCGGTGCTGTCGGTGAAGGTGCCCGAGCCCAAGTTCTCGTCCCAGACCAAGGACAAGCTGGTGTCCTCGGAAGTGCGGCCGGTGGTGGATGAGATCGTCGCGCAGAAGCTCGGCGAGTTCCTCCTCGAGAAGCCGAGCGATGCGCGCATCATCTGCGCCAAGATCGTGGACGCCGCACGCGCGCGCGAGGCGGCGCGCAAGGCGCGCGAGTTGACGCGCAGGAAGGGCGTCCTCGACTCGTTCGGGCTGTCCGGAAAGCTCGCCGACTGCCAGGAGCGCGATCCCGCGCAGTCGGAGCTCTATATCGTCGAGGGCGATTCCGCCGGGGGCTCGGCCAAGCAGGGGCGCGACCGCAAGTTCCAGGCGATCCTGCCGCTGAAGGGCAAGATTCTCAACGTGGAGAAGGCGCGGCTCGACAAGCTCCTGTCCTCGCAGGAGATCATCACGTTGATCAGCGTGCTCGGCACCGGCATCGGCAAGGAGGAGTATATGCCGGAGAAGCTGCGCTACCACCGCATCATCATCATGACGGACGCGGACGTCGACGGCTCGCACATCCGGACGCTCCTCCTCACGTTCTTCTACCGGCAGATGCCGGAGCTGATCGAGCGCGGCCACATCTACATCGCGCAGCCCCCGCTCTACAAGGTGAAGCACGGCAAGACCGAGCGCTACCTGAAGGACGAGCACGAACTGAAGCAGATGCTGCTGCAACTGGCGCTCGCGGAGGCCGAACTCTATACCTCGGCCGGGGCCGAGCCGCTCAAGCGGGATGCGCTGGAGCAGGTCGCGAAGGATTACCTGCTGGCGGAAGCGGTGATCGAGCGCTTGAGCCGGCTGATCGACGAGGAGGTGCTGCACGCGCTGCTGCGCCAGCCGGTCCCGCTCGATCTCGCCGACGACAAGGCAGCGCAGGCGAGCGCCCGGGCGCTCGCTGCCGCGCTGCTGCCGCTGGGGATGAAGGTCGAGGCGAAGTTCGACGACAAGACCGAGCGCAACGTGCTGGCGGTGAGCCGTACGCAGCACGGCATCGTGCGCCATTGCTACATCGACGCCGACTTCGTGCAGAGCGGAGACTACGAGCAGATCAAGCGCACGGCCCAGGTGCTGCAGGGCCTGCTGGGGGAGGGCGCGTACGTCAAGCGCGGCAGCGAGCGGCAGGCGGTGCGGGAATTCCGCGAGGCGATCGAATGGCTGCTCGCCGAGGTCAAGCGCGGCGTCAGCATCCAGCGCTACAAGGGGCTAGGGGAGATGAACCCGGAGCAGCTATGGGAAACTACGATGGATCCCAAGACCCGGCGGCTGCTCAGGGCGCAGATCGAGGACGCGATCAGCGCCGGGGAGATCTTCGCTACGCTGATGGGCGACGAGGTCGAGCCGCGCCGCCAGTTCATCGAGTTGAACGCGCTCGGCGCGCGCAACCTCGATATCTGAGCGGCCGACCCGCGGGCAGCCCGCTCGCGGGATGCAGTCTCAGGAGGTTTTGCGCTTGGCGGCAGGTTTGCCGCCGGCTGCCATGCGTGCCGGTTGCTTGTTGCGGGCTTTCCCGCGCGGACGGGCAGCACGCGGCGCGGACGGCGGTTGTTGCTCAGCTGCCGGGGCGGCCGCTGGCGGCGCCCGGCGCGGGGCGCGCGCCTCGAACTCGAAGCCGACCTTGCCTTCGGCGGTTTTCACCAGGTAGGCCTTGAAGCGTCGCCCCTTCCTCGAGACGAACTGAGTGAGCAGATCGGTGCGGCCGGTCGCGAGCAGTTTCTGCATCTGCTCGCGCTCGACCGTCTGCTGCAGGATCATCTTGCCGGAACGGAAGTCGCAGCTGCGCGCCGGGCCGACGGCGTTCTCGCAGAGGTAGACCGCGCCGTGCTCGAACACGCGGGCGCGGCACTTGGGGCAGGCGCCGAGGCTTTCCTGGCCACTGAAGTCGGGCGGTGGCTGCGTGCCGTCGTCGGGCCCGGCCTGCCCGAAATCGAATTCGAGCTTGAGGTCGGCGCCGAGCCGGATGCCCGCCGAGAAGGGCTTGCCGGCGCGGCTGCGGAAGCCCGTAAGCGGTCCCACAAAGCGGCGCGTGACGAGCTCGGCGACCTCCTCGGGAGACCATTCCCGTCCCGATAGCACGACCCACAGCGAGAAATCGCAGGCCTGGCACTGGAACTTGCGGTACGTCTCCTGGATCACGCCGCCGCACCTGGGACAGGGTGCTTCGACGGTGGCATACGCCTCCTCCGGGATGTCGCCCTTCTTGATGCGGTCCACGAGATCGCGGGTCACCTGCTGGATGTGATCCATGAAGACATCGCGCTGGAGCTTGCCCGTTTCCATGAGCTTCAACTTGTATTCCCAGTCCCCGGTCAGCTCGGGTGAGGTGATCTCCGTCACGCCGAAGTGGTGGAGGGCGAGCAGGAGCCTGAACGCCTTCCACGTCGGTTTGAGCTCCCGCCCCTCGCGCTGGACGTATTTCTCCTGTATCAATCCCTCGATCACGGCGGCGCGCGTGGCGGGGGTGCCGAGGCCCTTGGCTTCCATCGCTTCGCGCAGCTCGTCGTCCTCGACCAGCTTGCCGGCGCCCTCCATGGCGGAGAGCAGGGTAGCTTCCGAATAGCGCGGCGGGGGCTTGGTCTGGTTGGCCACAGCGTTCACTTCCAGAGCGGCGACTTTTTCCCCCGCGGCGACGGCCGGCAGGTTCTGGGATTCTTCCTGCGCGGTGCGGCCATAGATCGCGAGCCAGCCGGGGTTCTGCAGGATGCGGCCTTCCGTCTTGAATTGATGCTCGCCGACCTGGGTCACGCGAGTGGTCTGCAAGTACTCCGCGGCGGGATGGAATACCGCGAGGAAGCGCCGCACCACGAGGTCGTAGAGCTTCTGTTCGATCTCGCTGAGATGCCTGGCCGGCTGCAGCGTGGGGATGATCGCAAAGTGGTCGCTGATCTTGGAGTTGTCGAAGATGCGCCGGTTCGGTTTCACCCAGCCGTTCTTCAGGATGCTCTTGGCGAACGGGGCGTAGTCGCGGATACCTGCGAGCATGTCCATCGCCTTCTTGACGGTGGCCATGTAATCCTCCGGCAGGGCGCGCGAGTCGGTCCGCGGGTAGGTGAGGACCTTGTGCCTTTCGTAGAGCGCTTGGGCCAGGGAGAGCGTGGTTCGTGCCGAGAAGCCGAAGCGCCCGTTGGCCTCACGCTGCAGGCTGGTAAGGTCGAACAACAAGGGCGAGAGCTGTGTCGCTGGCCTGGTATCGTCGGTGACGGCGCCGGCCTGGCCGTTGCAGGCAGCGGCGACCGCGTCCGCCTCGGCCGCGCTCCAGAGACGCTCGGCTTTGCGCTCGGCGTCGTCGTGCTTCTTGAACCCGGGATCGAACCAGCGCCCCGGGTATTCGCCCGCCCGCGCGCCAAATCGCGCGTGGACTTCCCAGTAGTCGCGGGGCTTGAACGCCCGGATGGCTTCCTCGCGCTCGACCAGGATCGCGAGGGTGGGCGTCTGCACGCGGCCGACGGTCGTGAGATAGAAACCGCCTTCCTTTGAGTTGAAGGCGGTCATCGCCCGGGTGCCGTTGATGCCGACCAGCCAGTCGGCCTCCGAGCGGCATTTCGCGGCGTCGGCAAGCGGCAGCAGCTCGCGGTCCGGCCGCAATCCCTCGAAGCCCTCGCGAATGGACGCAGGCGTCATCGACTGGAGCCACAGGCGCTGGATCGGCTTTTTCGCGCGCGCGTGCTGCACGATGTAGCGGAAGATGAGCTCGCCCTCGCGGCCGGCGTCGCACGCGTTGATGAGCCCGGTGACGTCCTTGCGCTTGATCAGGCGCAACAGCAGGTTGAGCCGGCTCTCGCTGCGCTCGATCGGGGCGAGCTCGAAGCGGGGCGGTATCACCGGCAGATGGGCGAACGACCACTTGCCGCGCTTCACCTCGTATTCCTGCGGGACGGCAAGCTCGAGCAGGTGGCCGACCGCGGACGACAGCACGTAGCCGCCGTTCTCGTAATAGTCCCCGTGACGCGTGAAGCCGCCGAGCGCGCGCGCGATGTCCGCGGCGACCGAAGGTTTCTCAGCGATGATCAGTTGTTTGCTCATCCATGCGCCAGAGTCGCGGGCGATGCAAAAAATAGCGCAAGATGATAAGAACAAAACTTTCTCGACGCAAGCGCTGCGTGCGTCGTGCTGCGGCAAAAACTAGCGCCGCACGCGCTGGATCAGGCCGCCCGGCAGCGTCGCGACATCGCCGTCGATCTCGAGTTGAGTGAGCAGCGCGGCGAGCTCCGCCGGTTGCAAGCGACAGCGCGCGGCGAGCGTGTCGCGGTCGAGAACCTCGTCCCCGAGTGCCTCGAGCAGGCGTTCCGTGCGCGCATCGGTCGCGGCCGCGGGCGGCGGGACGGCGGGGGCGGGCGCCGGAATCTGCAATTCCTCGAGGATGTCGCGTGCGTTCTCCACGAGCTTCGCGCCCTGCTTGATCAGCTGGTGGCAGCCCTTGGCGAGCGGCGAGTGGATCGATCCGGGGATTGCGAAAACCTCCCTGCCCTGCTCGGCCGCGAGGCGCGCCGTGATGAGCGAGCCGCTGTCCGCGGCCGCTTCGACCACGAGGCAGCCGAGTGCGAGGCCGCTGATCAAGCGATTGCGGCGCGGAAAGTTTCCCGTCAGCGGGCGCGTGGCGAGCGCGAATTCGGAGGCGAGAACGCCGCGTTCGGCGAGCGCGTGCGCGAGCGCGCGGTTGCGCGCGGGATAGACGATGTCCGCGCCGGTGCCGAGGATCGCCACGCTGCTCGAGGCGCCGGCAAGCCCGCCGCGGTGCGCTGCGGCGTCGGCGCCGAGCGCGAGCCCACTCACAATGGTCAGGCCGGCGTCGGACAGCGCCTTCGCGAAGGCCTCGGCGTTCGCCACGCCCTGCGCGGTCGCATTGCGGCTGCCGACGATGGCGAGCGATGGGCGCGTCAGCAATTCAGCGCGGCCCTTCACGTAGAGCAGCGGCGGCGGGTCGGGGATCTGCAGCAGGCGGGGCGGATAGTGGGGATCGGCGAGGGTAACGATGGAGTTCAGCGGGTCATCGAGCCAGGCGACTACCGTGGCCATGGCCTCGGCGGTATCGCCCTCCCGGATGGCGACCGCAGTCGCGTCGGGAAGGTGCTGGGAGAGCGCGCCGCGGCTTGCGGCGAGCACGCGCTGGGGATCACCGAAGGCGGCGAGCAGGCGGCGCAAACCCGCGCTGCCCAGGCCGGGCGTGAGGCTCAGCTTGAGCCAGGCGAGGCGTTCCGGGTCGAGCGGCATGCGGCGAGAGCAAGGCTGCCGCCCGCCGCTACGGCGCGCAGCCGGGCGGGATCAGGGGTTGATGACGACGTCGTTGACCTCAACCGGGCGTGAGGCGTTCATCACGAGCCCGAATGAAGCGCGGTCGAAAGTTCGAAACACCATGACCAGGCCGTAGCGCTCGTCAGGTAGTTTTCTGGCTTCGTCCACGGTGATGCGCCGGCCGCGCTCGTAGAGCGGAGCGTCGCGCGGGGTGATCCGTTCTTCGTAATAGGCTCTCGGCGAGTCGCTTCCGCTCAATCCCTCCCGTCCATAGAGGGGAGCCATGCGCGTTGCGTAGCGCAGCGTGCTCTGGCTGCGATAAATCGCGAGGACATGGCCCACCTCGAGGCCATCGTTGGAACCCTTGGACAAAGCCACGATGCCCAAGGGGCCGGTTTCGCCGACATTGTTGGGGTAGATGGACATGATGCGCCCCCGCACCGGTTTCGCGGGCGCACGCGGCACGTAGGAGAACGTCGGTTTTTCCTTCGCGGCTGGCAGCAGGCGGTCTCCGGTGTAAATCTCCTGCGCAGACTGGGTGATTTCGAGCGTGGCCGGATTGCCGCGCCGGATCACCCGCGCTTCGCCGAGATAGGTCGCCTGGTAGCCGAGCGTTTCGTCGGTCTCGGGGTCGATGAGGGCATCGCCACGGCGGAACAGCTGCCAGTCGAGGCCCTTCTCGGAGTCGAGGCCCTCGGCGTATGCAACACTGCCGGCTCCGATGGCCACGCGGTTTTCCTGGGTGGCGAGGACGAAGGGCGCGCTGTCGAGCTCGTCGCGTCCGACTACCAGCGGCCGGGACAGGAAGGGCTCGATCGCAGATGGTGAAATCGCGGGGATGGCTTTGTCCGCGAGCGGCTCGGCGCGCGTTCTGGGCGAGAGTTTCACGGTATCGCGCGGGGGCACGGCCGATGGTGCGGCCCCAGCAGCGACCGCAGCCGCCGGCTCATCTGCCCTTAGCAGCCGCAACTGGACCTCGGCGCCGGTGCGATCCAGAACGATCACATCGCCGGGGAAGATGCGGTGAGGATTCCGCAACTGCTCCTGGTTCATCCTCCAGACCTCGGGCCATCTCCAGGCATCCTTGAGAAAGCGCCCGGATATCCCCCAGAGAGTGTCACCCGGAACGACGACATACTGGTCGGGCGCCCCCTCCTGAAGCGCGCTGGCATCGGCGGCCGAAGCGGGTGCCGGCGCGAGCGGAGTCATCAGCAAAATCAGGGATATAATTGCTTTACGCATGTCGCGCCCCCAAATTGACAGACTAAGAGGCGCAGCCCCGCCGACGGAACTGCGCCCGAGATATTGGTTTAAATTCTGCATCTAGCTGGTTAAATTCGCAAGCTTTTTATGGCTTTACTACCGATCCTGCGCTATCCGGATCCGAGGCTTCGCAAGCGCGCTGCGAAGGTCGAGGCGGTCACTGATCGGATTCGCAAATTAATCAAGGACATGGCAGATACCATGTATGCCGCGCCGGGGATAGGCCTGGCTGCAACACAGGTTGACGTTCACCTGCGGGTCATCGTGATCGATGTCTCGGAATCCCGCGATCAACTGCGTGTCTTCGTCAACCCCGAGCGCATCGCGGCAAGCGGCGAGGCCGATATCGAGGAGGGCTGCCTCTCGGTGCCGGGGATCTACGAAAAGGTGCGCCGCCCGGGGCGTGTGACGGTGCGCGCGCTCGATGCCGCCGGTGAGCCATTTACTCTGGATGCGGAGGGGATCCTCGCGGCGTGCATCCAGCACGAGATGGATCACCTCGAGGGCACGGTATTCGTCGAGAAGCTCTCGCGTCTCAAGCAAAGCCGCATCCTTGCCCGATTGAGGAAGCAGGATCGGCGAACGGTGGAGCCCGAGGCCCGGCGGCTGGTACTCTGACGACTTGAAGCTCGTCTTCGCGGGAACGCCGGAGTTCGCTGCAGTATCGCTCGCAGCCCTGCTGCGGGCGGGCCACGAAGTCGCGCTGGTATTGACCCGGCCAGACCGGCCGGCCGGCCGCGGCTTGAAGCCGCAACCCTCGGCGGTCAAGCAACTCGCGCTCGAACGGGGCCTCCTCCTCCTGCAACCGGCCACGCTGGGCGACGCCGCGGCGCTCGCCGCCATCGCCGCGGCGCGGCCTGCGGTGGTGGTGGTCGCCGCCTACGGGTTGATCCTGCCGCCGGCGCTGCTGGCGCTGCCGCCGCGCGGCTGTCTCAACGTACACGCGTCGCTGCTTCCGCGCTGGCGCGGCGCGGCGCCGATACAGCGTGCGCTCCTCGCCGGCGACAGGACCACCGGCATCACCATCATGAAAATGGACGAAGGGCTCGACACCGGTGCCATCCTGCTCCAGGAAGCGATTGCAATCGCGCCCGACGATACGGCGGGGAGCCTCCACGACAAGCTCGCGGAGTTGGGAGCGCGCCTGCTCGTGCGCGCTCTCGAAGCGTGGCCGGCCCCGGTGCCGCAGGACGGGAATGCGGCGACCTACGCGGCGCGCATCGGACGCGGCGAGGCGGAGATCGACTGGCGCAAGCCGGCAGAGGAGATCGAGCGCCGGATACGCGCATTCAATCCCGCGCCCGGCGCGTGGACCCGGCACGAAGGCGTCGCGCTCAAGGTCTGGCGCGCCGGAATCGAGCGCGGGGTCGACGCCGCGCCGGGAACCGTTTGCGTGGCCGAGCCCGCCGGCATCGTGGTGGCGTGCGGCAGCGAGGGGCTGCGGATCATCGAGTTGCAGCGCGCCGGCGGCAAAAGGCTCACCGCAGGCGCCTTTCTTTCCGGATCCAGGCTGGCGAGCGGCGCGCGCTTCGGGTCGCTCGATGATTGAGGTCCAGCGCCTTGGGGCGGCGGTGCTCGGTGGCGTGCTCGCCGGGCGCAGCCTCGATGCCGAACTCGCGGCGGCGTGGCGGGCCCATGCAGGAATCGACGAGCGCCACCGCGCCGCAGTGCAGGACCTGGCGTATGGCGCGCTGCGTTTTCTAGCCCGGCTCGAGGCCGTGCTCGAGGCGCTGCTGGAGAAGCCGCTCACGGACGCGCGGCTGCGTGCGCTGTTGCTGGTCGCTCTCTACCAGCTCGAGCACGGCCGCGCCGCGCCGCACGCGGTCGTCGACCACGCGGTAAGGACCTGCCATGCCCTCGGCCTCACGTCGGCGAAGGGGCTTGTCAACGCAGTGCTGCGCAATTTTCTGCGCAGGCGCGCGGCTCTCGTCGCGCGCGCTGAGCGCACCGAGACCGCGCGATATTGCCATCCCCAATGGTGGATCGACCGGCTGCGCGCCCAGTATCCGAGCGAGTACGCGGAGATACTCGAGGCGGGCAACTTGCGCCCGCCACTCGCGCTGCGCGTGAACCGGCGCCGCATGCGCGTCGCCGATTACCTGGAACTGCTCGCGCGGCATGGCATGCGGGGGGAGGCGTATGGCGCGGCGGCGGTGCTGCTGCAGAAGGCGCTTCCCGCGGCGCGCGTGCCCGGGCTGGCGGAAGGGCTGGTCTCGGTGCAGGACGCCGCGGCGCAGCTCGCCGCGCCGCTGCTCGACCTCTCCGACGGCATGCGCGTGCTCGATGCGTGCGCCGCTCCCGGCGGCAAGTCCGGCCACGTGCTCGAGCTCGCCGACGTCAATCTCACCGCGCTCGACTGCGACGCCGCGCGTCTCGATCGCGTGCGCGCCAACCTGGCACGGCTGGGGTTCACGGCGCGCGTGCTGTGCGGCGACGCATGCGATCCGGCCTCGTGGTGGGACGGAGCGCCGTACGACCGCATCCTGCTCGACGCGCCATGCAGCGCGTCGGGCATCGCGCGGCGGCGCCCCGATATCAAATGGCTGCGGCGCGATTCCGATATCGCGCAGTACGCGCAGTTGCAAAGCCGCATGCTGGATGCGCTGTGGCAGGCGCTCGCCAGTGGTGGTAAATTGCTGTACGCAACCTGTTCCGTGTTCCAGGAGGAGAACCGCGAGCAGATTGCGCGGTTTCTGGAGCGCCATCGGGACGCGAGGCGCCTCGCCCTGCCTGCGGTCGGCAACGACATCCACGCGGAATCGGACCAACTGCTTCCGGACGGACGGCATGACGGCTTTTACTACGCGCTGCTGCAGAAACCTTAGCTGCCTCGCGGCGCTGTTCGTCCTGGGACTGGGAGCCGGGTTCGCCGTCCCGGCCCGCGCCGATGGAATCGAGGTGCGGAAAGCCGCGCTGATCGCGGCGGAGGACGGCTACCTCCTCGAAGCCGATTTCGAGATCACGCTGACGCATATCCTGGAGGACGCGCTCAACAAAGGCGTGCCGCTCCATTTCGCGCTCGAATTCGAGCTCGTCCGCCCGCGCTGGTACTGGCTGAACGAGAAGCTCGCCAACACGCGGCAGCAGTTCCGGCTGTCGTATAACGCCCTGACGCGCCAGTACCGCGTCGGCGTGCGCAAGCTCTACAGGAATTTCGCCTCGCTGCCCGAGGCGCTGCAGTTCATGAGCCGGGTGCGCGTGCGCGAGATCGCCGAACCCGGCGCATTGAGCAAGGGCGGGACCTACCGGGCTGCGCTGCGGCTGCGGCTCGACTCCTCGCAGCTGCCGCGGCCGTTCCAGGTGAGCGCGGTGGGCTCCCGCGATTGGAGCATTTCCTCCGACTGGCATCGCTGGACGGTGTCCCCATGAGCGCCATGCCCCCGCCCCCCAGGCCGGCGCTGTCGAGCGCGGTCGTGCGCTATCTCCTCATCCTGTGCGTGGGAATGGTCGCGGTTGCGCTCTACCTGGTGGCGGCTTCGAGCGCCAACCCGGCGTCCTTCGCGGAGCGTTACCCGCTGCTGCTCGCCCTGAACGGCGCGGTTGCGGCCATGCTGATCGCGCTCGTCGTGTTCCAGCTCGTGACGCTCATGCGCAAACTCAAGGCCGGCGTATTCGGTTCCCGGCTGACGCTGCGGCTGGTGCTGCTCTTCGCGCTGATGGCGGTGCTGCCGGGGGCGCTGATCTACGGCATGTCCGTGCATTTCCTCGCGCGTTCGATCGAATCCTGGTTCGCGGTGCGGCTTGACAAGGCGCTCGACAGCGGTCTCAACCTCGGCCGCGGCATGCTCGATATCGCCCTCAAGGAACTTTCGGGCAGGGCGGACGCCACGGCGCTTGCGCTGTCGCGGAGCCCGGCCACGGACGAGCCCGCGGTGCTGGGCGTCCTGCGCGAGCAGGCCGGCGCGCAGGAGGCGACCGTGTTCAGCGAGCGCGGCAAGGTGGTTGCGTACTCCGGCCAGGGGCGAACGGGATTGCTGCCGGAACCGCCGTCGGCTGCCGCACTGAAGGAGATCCACGCCGGCAAGGGCTATGGCTCCGTCGAGGCGATACCCGACAAGGGGCTCTATCTGCGCGCGCTCGCGGCGGTGCCCGGCCCCGGCGGCGAGCGGCGCGTGCTGCAGCTGCTGCAGCCGGTGCCGAAGCAGCTCGGGCAGGACGCGGAAGCGGTGCAATCGGGCTACCGGGAGTACCAGGAGCTGACGCTCTCGCGCCGGGGCCTCAAACGCCTCTACGGGGTGACGCTGACATTGACTCTGCTGCTCGCCCTGCTTTCCGCGGCGGCGCTTGCATTCGTGCTTTCCGACCGGCTGTCGGCGCCGATCGGCGCGCTGGTCGAAGGCACGCGCGCGGTGGCGAGCGGGGATTTCAGCCAGCGCGCGGCCGTCGTCTCACGCGACGAAATCGGCACGCTCACGCAGTCGTTCAATCAGATGACCCAGCAGCTTGCCGAAGCGCACGCGCAGGCGGAGCGCCACCAGGCGGCGTTGACCCAGGCCAAGGCCTATTTCGAAAGCCTGCTCGCCAACCTGTCCGCCGGCGTTCTCGCGTTCGACGAGGAGTTGAATCTCCGCGCCGCCAACCGCAGCGCCGGCACCCTGCTCGGGGCCGATTTTGCGCCCCTCATCGGAACCGCGCCGCAGAGCTGGCCGGCGGCGGCCGGGATGGGCGACCTTGGACGCGAGATCGCGGCCGCGTTTGCGCGCATCGGCGGCGCGGAATGGGAGCAGCAGGTGGAGCGTACCCTGCAGGGCAAGACGCAGCTCCTGCTGCTGCGCGGCACGCGCCTGCCCTCCGGCTCGGAAGGCGGCTGCGTGGTCGTGTTCGACGACATCACCCATCTCGCCGAGGCCCAGCGCGCGGCGGCGTGGGCCGAAGTGGCGCGGCGCCTCGCGCACGAGATCCGTAATCCCCTGACGCCGATCCAGCTCTCCGCGGAGCGCCTGAAGGCGAAGCTCGAAGGCAAGCTTGCGCCGGCTGACTCGGAGGTCTTGGTGCGCTCGACGCAGACCATCGTCAACCAGGTCGCGGCGCTGAAGAACATGGTGGACGCGTTCAGCCAGTATGCGCGCACGCCCGAGCCCTCCATCCGCGAGCTCGATCTCAACGCGCTGACCCGCGAAGTGCTGACGCTCTACGAGCCATCGCTGGGACGTGCCGTGCGGCTCGAGCTCGCGGCGGGGCTGCCCGCAGTCGTGGGCGACGCGGCGCAGCTGCGGCAGGTCATACACAACCTCCTGCAGAACGCCCAGGACGCCCTCGTCGACTCGACGGAGCCGCGCGTGATGGTGGCGAGCAGCCACGCGGGCGGCATCGTCCGGCTCACGGTCACCGACAATGGCTGCGGCGTTCCGGAGCACGTGCTGCGGCGCGCCTTCGAGCCCTACGTGACCACCAAGCCCAGGGGCACCGGTCTGGGGCTCGCGATCGTGAAGAAGATCGTCGAGGAGCACGGGGGCACGGTCGCGATCGCCAACGTCGTGCCGCGCGGGGCGTGTGTGACCATCGGGCTGCCGGCGGCGGCGCAGGGCGTGCCGCGCCGCGTGGCGGCGCGGGCGCGGGTGTAGAATCAACGGAGCATTTCTTCTGGATATGCAGCACATCCTGGTCGTAGACGACGAGATCGGCATCCGCGAGCTGCTCTCCGAGATCCTGAGCGACGAAGGCTATCAGGTCCGGCTGGCGCAGAACGCGGCGGACGCGCGCGCGTTCCGCAGCCAGGCGCGGCCCGACCTGGTGCTGCTCGACATCTGGATGCCGGACACCGATGGCATCACGCTGCTCAAGGAATGGGCGGCCGCGGGGCTGCTCACCATGCCGGTGGTCATGATGTCGGGGCACGGCACGATCGACACGGCGGTCGAGGCGACGCGCATCGGCGCCTACGACTTCCTGGAGAAGCCGATCGCGCTGCAGAAACTGCTCGCCACCGTAGGGCGCGCGTTGAAGCAGGGCGGCGAGCGGACGCAATCGGCGCTGTCGCTGGCGAGCTTCGGGCGCGCGCCGCTGGTGGTCGAGCTGAAGCAGCGGCTGGAACGGGTCATGAACCTGCGCGCGCCGCTGTTGCTCACCGGCGAGCCGGGATGCGGGATCGAGCTCGCGGCGCGTTTCCTGCACCCGCGCAACGCGCCGTGGGTGGCACTGGAGCACCACTCCGTGCTGGCCGAGGCGCCGCTCGAGCTCCTCAACCAGGCGCGCGAGGGGACGCTGTTCCTGCACGAGGTGACCGACCTCTCGCGCATCGAGCAGAAGGGGCTGCTGCTCGCGATGTCCAAGCTCGAGCGCTACAACGTGCGGGTCATCAGCGGCGCCTCGCGCGATGTCGCGGAGCTGGTGGCGCACGGCGCGTTCGACAGCCGCCTCTACGGCCTGCTCGCGGCGGCCACCGTCCGGGTGCCGAGCCTGCGCGAGCACCGCGAGGATGTCCCCGACCTCGCCAATCTGATGCTCTCGCGCCTGGTCGAGGCGCGCGAGGCGCCGCCGCGCCAGTTCACGACTGCGGCACTGAACGCGCTGCGCAACTGCGACTGGCCGGGCAATCTGGCGCAGCTCGAAAGCGCGGTGCGCACGCTCGCGCTTACCTCGTCCGCCGAGCAGATCTCGCTCGAGGACGTGAACCACTGCCTGCCGGCGCGGAGCGCCGCGGCCCGGCCCGGCCACGACCTGCCCCTCGACCTGCCGCTGCGCGACGCCCGCGACGCCTTCGAGCGCGTCTATTTCGAGTACCACATCGCGCGCGAGGGCGGCAACATCTCGCGCGTGGCGGAGACCGTCGGGCTCGAGCGCACGCACCTCTATCGGAAGCTCAAGCAGCTCGGCATCCGTCTCGCCCGCAGGAACGGCAACGGCGAGTCCTAGATCGCCGTTCGGAGCCGGCCCGCGCCATATATAATTGGCGCTCTTTCGGCCTCCCCGCGCCAGGAATACCTGAATGGATGCCCGTGTCGAGCTGGCCAACGCGATCCGCGCGCTGGCGATGGACGCTGTACAGCGGGCGAACTCCGGGCACCCCGGGATGCCGATGGGCATGGCGGAGATCGCGGAGACGCTGTGGAACCGTCACCTGCGGCACAACCCGGCCAACCCCGCCTGGGCGAACCGCGATCGCTTCCTGCTCTCGAACGGCCACGGCTCGATGCTGCTCTACGCGCTGCTGCACCTGACCGGCTACGATCTTCCGATCGAGGAGCTGAAGCGCTTCCGGCAGTTGCATTCGAAGACGCCGGGTCACCCCGAGTACCGCTGCGCGCCCGGGGTCGAGACCACCACCGGCCCGCTCGGGCAGGGCATCTCCAATGCGGTCGGAATGGCGCTGGCGGAAAAGCTCCTCGCCGCCGAATTCAACGAGCCCGGCCTCGAGATTGTCGACCACCACACCTACGCGTTTCTCGGCGACGGCTGCATGATGGAAGGCGTCTCCCACGAGAGCTGCGCACTCGCCGGGACGCTCGGCCTCGGCAAGTTGATTGCGGTCTACGACGACAACGGCATTTCGATCGACTCCGACAAGGGCAACATCCGCCAGTGGTATACCGATGACGTGAAGCGCCGCTTCGAGGCCTATGGCTGGCAGGTGATCGGCCCCGTGGACGGCCACGATGCCGCGCAGGTCGACCGGGCACTGAAGAAAGCGAAGCGGGAGAAGGCGCGGCCGTCGTTGATTCTCGCCAAGACCGTGATCGCCAAGGGCGCGCCCACCAAGGCCAACACCGGCGCCGCGCACGGTGCCGCCCTCGGCGAGCAGGAGGTCGCCGCCACGCGCGAGGCGATCGGCTGGAGGTATCCCCCGTTCGAGATTCCGCAGGCGGTGTACGAGGGCTGGGATGCGAGGAAACGCGGCGTCGCCGCCGAGCGCCGCTGGAAGAAGCTCTTCGCCGCCTACGAAAATCAGCACCCGGCGAAGGCCGCCGAGTTCAGGCGGCGCACGGCGGGCGAGTTGCCGCAGGATTTCCGCGCGCGGGTGGACGCGCTCGCGCGGGAGACCGATGCGAAGGCGGAGACCGTGGCGACGCGCAAGGCTTCGCAGAACGCGCTCGAGTCGCTCGCGCCCGCGCTCCCCGAGCTCGTCGGGGGCTCGGCGGACCTCACCAACTCCAACCTGACGATGGTGAAGGGCTCGAAGGTGATCGGGCGGGAAGGCGGCGGCAACTACGTTTTCTACGGGGTGCGCGAGTTCGGCATGTGCGCGGTGATGAGCGGGATCGCGCTGCATGGGGGTTTCATTCCCTACGGCGGAACTTTCCTGGTCTTCACCGACTACGCGCGCAACGCGCTGCGGCTGGCGGCGATGATGGGCTTGCGCGTGATCTACGTGCTCACGCACGACTCCATCGGCCTCGGCGAGGACGGACCCACCCACCAGCCGATCGAGCACGCTGCAAGTCTGCGCCTGATCCCCAACATGGAGGTCTGGCGGCCCTGCGATACGGTGGAGACGGCAGTCGCCTGGGGGTGCGCCCTCGAGCGCAAGGAGGGTCCCACGAGCCTGCTGCTCTCGCGCCAGAACCTGCCGTTCGTAAAGCGCGAGCCGGCGGGGATCGAGGCGATATCGCGCGGCGGCTACGTGATCTCCGAGGCGCCGGGCGGCCCCGCGCGCGCCGTCGTGATCGCGACCGGCTCGGAAGTCGCGCCCGCGCTCGCCGCGCAGAAGCTGCTCGCGCAGGAGGGCGTCCCGGTGCGCGTGGTCTCGATGCCCTCGACCACGGTATTCGACCGCCAGGACGCGGCCTACCGCGACTCCGTGCTCGCGCGCGGGCTGCCGCGGGTGGCGGTGGAGGCGGGCATCTCCAGCTTCTGGCGCCAGTACGTCGGGCTGGAGGGCGCGGTCATCGGCATCGACCGCTTCGGGGAATCGGCGCCCGGCGGTGAGCTCTTTGAGCACTTCGGCTTCACGCCCGGGAAAATCGCGGCCGCCGTCAAATCGAAACTTTGAGGGCTCGTCCCTGATCGAACGTTCTGGAGAACCACATGGCTATCAAGGTCGGCATCAACGGGTTTGGGCGCATCGGGCGCATGGTATTTCGCGCGGCGGCACAGCACTTCCCGGACATCGAGGTCGTCGGCATCAACGATCTGCTCGAGCCGGAGTACCTCGCCTACATGCTGCGGTTCGATTCCGTCCACGGCCGCTTCAAGGGCGAAGTCGCCGTCGACGGCAACACCCTGCTGGTGAATGGCAGGAGAATCCGGCTCTCCCAGGTAAAGGACCCGGCCGACCTCAAGTGGAACGAGGTCGGCGCGGACGTGGTGGTGGAATCCACCGGCCTCTTCCTCGACAAGGGGTCGTGCCAGAAGCACATCGCCGCGGGCGCAGCCAAGGTCATCATGTCGGCGCCGTCGAAGGATGACACGCCGATGTTCGTCTTCGGCGTGAACGACAAGACCTACACGGGGCAGGCGATCATCTCCAACGCGTCCTGCACCACCAACTGCCTCGCCCCGGTCGCGAAAGTGCTGAACGACAAGTGGGGCATCAAGCGCGGGCTCATGACCACGGTGCATGCCGTGACGGCGACGCAGAAGACCGTCGACGGGCCCTCCAGCAAGGACTGGCGCGGCGGGCGCGGCATGCTCGAGAACATCATCCCCTCGTCCACCGGCGCGGCGAGGGCGGTGGGCGTGGTGATCCCGGAGCTGAACAAGAAGCTCACCGGCATGGCGTTCCGCATCCCGACTTCCGACGTGTCGGTCGTCGATCTCACGGTCGAGCTCGGCAAGCCCGCCACCTACAAGGAGATCTGCGCCGAGATGAAGGCGCAGTCCGTCGGCGCGCTGAAGGGCATCCTCGGCTACACCGAGGAGAAGGTCGTATCCACCGATTTCCGCGGCGAGAGCTGCACGTCGGTATTCGACGCGGAAGCCGGCATGGCGCTCGACCCCACTTTCGTCAAGGTCGTGGCGTGGTACGACAACGAATGGGGATACGCGTGCAAGGTGCTGGAGATGGTCCGGGTCATCGCGAAGAAATGACATTTCTGCGCCTGACCGACCTGCCGGTCGCGGGCAAGCGCGTATTCATCCGCGCCGATCTGAACGTTCCGCAGGACGACGCCGGCAACATCACCGAGGACACGCGCATCCGCGCCTCGATCCCGGGGATCGAGTATGCGTTGAAAAGCGGCGCCGCCGTGATGGTGGCCTCACACCTCGGGCGCCCCACCGAGGGCAAGCTCGCACCCGAAGACTCGCTTGCGCGCGTCGCCAATCGCCTTGGAGAGATGCTCGGGCGCCCGGTGCGGCTCGTAGCCAACTGGGTGGACGGCGGCTTTGTCGTGAAGCCGGGCGAAGTCGTCATGCTCGAGAATTGCCGCGTCAATCCGGGGGAGAAGAAGAACGACGAGGCGCTCGCCCGCAAGATGGCGGCTCTGTGCGACGTCTACGTGAATGACGCGTTCGGCACCGCGCACCGCGCCGAGGCGACCACTCACGGATTGGCGCGGTTCGCGCCGGTCGCCTGCGCCGGGCCGTTGATGGCGGGCGAGCTCGACGCGCTGGGAAAGGCGCTCAACCACCCCGCGCGCCCCCTGGTTGCCATCGTCGCCGGCGCGAAGGTCTCGACCAAGCTCACGATCCTGAAGTCGCTCGCGAGAAAGGTCGACCAGCTCGTGGTGGGCGGCGGCATTGCCAATACCTTCCTCGCCGCGGCCGGCCTGCCGATCGGAAAGTCGCTCGCCGAGCTTGAGCTCGTGAATGAAGCGCGGGACATCATCGATCTCATGAAGCGCCGCGGCGCGGCGGTCCCGCTGCCCGTGGACGTCGTGGTGGCAAACGATCTCTCGCCGCTCGCGCGCGCGAACCGCATCGCGGCGGCGGACGTCAGTTCCGACGACATGATCCTCGACATCGGCCCGCAGACGGCGCAGACGCTCGCCGGAATCCTCGCGCAGGCCGGCACCATCGTCTGGAACGGGCCGGTTGGCGTGTTTGAGTACGACCAGTTCGCAGCCGGCACCCGCACCATCGCCCTCGCGATCGCCGGTTCGAAGGCGTTTTCCATCGCCGGCGGCGGCGACACGCTCGCCGCCATCGCGAAGTTCGGCGTCGCCGACAAGATCTCCTACATCTCCACCGGCGGCGGCGCGTTTCTCGAGTTCCTCGAGGGCAGGAAGCTGCCCGCAGTCGAGGTGCTCGAGCAGCGCGGCGCATGAGGTAGACTGCCCGCATGCCCCGCCGCACCAAGATCGTCGCCACGCTGGGACCGGCTTCGACCGACCCGAAGACGCTCGCGCGCATGATCGAGGCGGGGCTCGACGTGGTGCGCGTGAACTTCTCCCACGGCAGCGCCGCCGAGCACCGCAAGCACGTGGAGCTGGTGCGCTCGCTCGCGCGCAAGGCGGAACACGCCGTCGGCGTGCTGGTGGACCTCCAGGGACCGAAGATCCGCATCGGCCGCTTCCGGCACGGCAAGATCGCGCTTGCCGCCGGCGCGAAGTTCATCCTCGACGCCGAATGCAAGCTCGGCGACGAGCACGTGGTGGGTCTCGATTACCCGAACCTGCCCAACGACGTGCGGCCGGGCGACACGCTGCTGCTCGACGACGGGCGCATCGTGCTGGGCGTCGCCTCGGTGCGGGGCCCGCGCATCACCACGGTCGTGGAGCAGGGCGGCGCGCTGTCCAACAACAAGGGCATCAATCGCAAGGGCGGGGGGCTCACCGCGCCGGCGCTGACCGAGAAGGACATGCAGGACATCCGGACCGCGGCCGAGCTCAAGGCGGATTTTCTCGGCATCTCGTTCCCGCGCTCGGGGGCCGACATCAAATGGGCGCGGGATCTCATGCACAAGGCGGGTGGGCGGGCGCTGACGGTGGCGAAGATCGAGCGCGCGGAGGCGATCCCGGCGCTGGCGGACATACTCGACGCTTCCGACTGCATCATGGTGGCGCGCGGCGACCTCGCCGTGGAGGTCGGCGACGCCGCGGTGCCCGCGCTGCAGAAGCGCATGCTGCGCATGGCGCGCGAGAAGGGCCGGGTCACGATCACCGCGACCCAGATGATGGAGTCCATGATCGTGAACCCGATCCCGACGCGCGCGGAGGTGTCGGACGTCGCCAACGCGGTGCTCGACGGCACCGACGCGGTCATGCTCTCGGCCGAGACCGCCACGGGCGAGTATCCGGTGGAAACGGTGGCGGCGATGGCGCGCGTCTGCGTCGAGGCGGAGAAGGAAGACACGCTGGCGCAGGAGCGCCGGGTGGCGGGCGCTCCGGCGGAGGTCGAAGAGTCGATCGCGCGCGCCACCGTCTTCACGGCGAACAACCTCGACATCAAGGCCGTGGCGGCGATGACGCAAAGCGGCAAGACGGTGCTCCTCATGTCGCGGATGCACTCGAACGTGCCGATCTACGCCATGAGCTCGGTGGTCGAGACGCGGCGCCGGGTCACGCTGTTCCGGGGGGTCTACCCGGTCAAGTTCAAGGGGGCGCGCAACCCGGAGAAGGCGCTGCACATGGCGGAGGACGAGCTGCTCGCGCGCGGTGTCGTGCAGCGCGGCGACTTCATCGTGCTCACCATCGGCGAGCCCTTCGGCAAGGCGGGCGGCACCAACACCATGAAGATCGTCAAGGTGGGGGAGCACCGCAAGGCGTAGGGCAGAAGGTAAACCGCGCCGGGTTGGCGTAGTAAAATAGAGGTCGAGCAAGAATTCACGAAGTTCGAGGAGATCCCGATGTCCGTCCAATCCCTGGAATCCATCGCCAAAGCCATGGTCGCGCCCGGCAAGGGGATACTCGCCGCCGACGAGTCGACCGGCACGATCGAGAAGCGCCTCGCCAGCGTCAGGGTCGAGAACACCGAGGAGAACCGCCGCGCCTACCGCGACCTGCTGTTCTCGGCGAAGGGCCTGGGACAGCACATCAGCGGCGTGATCCTCTACGACGAGACGATCCGCCAGAAATCCGCGGGCGGCGCTCCGTTCGTCGAGCTGCTCGCGAAGAACGGCATCCTGCCCGGCATCAAGGTGGACGCCGGCGCCAAGGATCTTGCCTTCTGCCCGGGGGAGAAGGTGACCGAGGGTCTCGACAGCCTCGCCAAGCGCTGCGCCGAGTACGTCAAGCTCGGTGCGAGGTTCGCCAAGTGGCGGGCCGTGATCACGATTGGGCCGGACACGCCAAGCTCGACCTGCATCGCGGCGAACGCGCACGCGCTCGCCCGCTACGCCGCGGTCTGCCAGGAGGCCGGACTGGTGCCGATCGTGGAACCCGAGGTCCTGATGGACGGCAACCACATCATTCACCGCTGCGAGGAAGTGACGGAGTGGACGCTGAACGCGGTGTACGAGGCGCTCTATCTCAACCGCGTCGTCCTCGAGCGCTCGGTGCTGAAGCCCAGCATGGTGATATCGGGCAAGGACTGCCCGGAGCAGGCGGAGGTCGAGGAAGTTGCCGAGCGCACGGTACGCGTGCTCAAGCGCTGCGTGCCCGCCGCGGTCGCCGGGATTGTGTTTCTCTCGGGCGGCCAGCGCGACGAGCTCGCCACCCAGCACCTGAACGCGATGAACAAGCGGTATGCCGGGGAGGTGCCGTGGCCGCTCTCCTTCTCCTACGGCCGCGCCCTGCAGCAGCCTTCGCTCAAGGCGTGGAGAGGCTCGGCTGCCAACGTCGCGGCGGCGCAGGCGGTGCTGCTGCATCGCTCGCAGATGAACAGCCTGGCGTGCGCGGGGCGCTACAGCTCGGAGCTCGAGCGGCAGGCGCTTGCGGCGTAGGAGTTTTGGACCGCCACGACGCCAAGAACGCCAAGATCTAAATTGCGGTAATCAAAGCGCCGCCCCGCTTCCGCGGGCACGACTCGATGACCAAAATGACCGCGGTGGCGGCCGAGCGGCCGCCGGTTTCCATCATCACGGGCTATCTGGGCAGCGGCAAGACGACGCTGCTCAACCGCCTGCTCCGCGACCCGGGCATGGCGCGGGCCGCGGTCATCATCAATGAGTTCGGCGAAGTCGCGCTCGATCACCTGCTCGTCGCCACGCCGAACGAGAATACGGTGCTCCTCGCCAGCGGCTGCCTGTGCTGCACGATTCGCGGCGATCTCGTCGCCACGCTTGCCGATCTGCTTGCGCGACGCGGCGTGGGCGGCACGCCGGCGTTTGACCGCGTCCTGGTCGAGACGACCGGACTGGCGGACCCGGTGCCGGTGCTGCGCACCCTCGCGTCCGATGAAGCGATCGCCCCGCGGCTGCGGCCGGGAGCGGTGATCACGATGGCGGACGCAGTGAACGGCGAGCGGCAGCTCGATGACTGCCCGGAGTCGGTCAAGCAGGCGGCGGTGGCCGATTGTCTGGTCGTCAGCAAGACCGATATCGCGGCGCCGGCAGCCCTCGCCGGTCTGCGCGGACGTCTCGCGCGCCTGAATCCCGGAGCGCACGTGCTCGAAGCCGTGCACGGCGCTGTTGCGCCCGACCTGTTGTTCGGAGCCGCGCTTCTCGACCCGGCAGCGGAACGGGAGGCGGTCGAGCGCTGGCTGAGCGAGGACGCCTACGCGAGGGTGGAGCCTGCGTGCGCGGCCGGTCGTCACGGCGACGGAATACGCGCTTTTTCGGTTCGCCACGAAGCGCCGGTCACGGGCGCCGGCCTCGCGGCCTGGTTAAGCCTCATGGCCGCGCTCAAGGGAGCGAACCTGCTCCGCGTCAAGGGACTCATCAACGTCGAAGGCAGCCCGGTCGCCGTGCATATCGTGCAGAGCGTCATTCATGAGCCGCTGACGCTCGAAACCTGGCCGTCGGCGGATCGCAGCACGCGCATCGTGTTCATCACGCGCGGCATGGCGCGGGAGGAGATTGAGACGACGCTGCCGGCGCTGGGCCTGGACGCGAGCCGGCGCACGGCCGGCGCCGCGATCGACCCGGCGGCGTATGCCCGATTTGTCAGCGCAGCGGCGGGATTCCGGTCGAGGGAACGGCGTCAGGAACGAAGGAGGTGAAGTTTGAAGTCCCAGGAATTTCTCGAAACGAAAGCGAAAGGGCCCGTGCGGGCGATCAGCTGCGGGACCTTGATCGACGGCCGCGGCGGCAAGCCAGTCGAGAACGCGGTGGTGCTGATCCAGGGCAACCGCATCACCCGCGTCGGCGAGCGCGGCAAGCTGAAGGTCCCGCCGGGCGCGGAAACGATCGACTGCCCGCGCTACACGTTGATGCCGGGGATGATGGATCTCCACATCCACACCGCCATGTACAACTGCATGACCTTTCACAACCACCGGGTCGCGCAGTTCGAGACCATGCCGCACCTGCAGCAGATGTACGCGCTGTTCCACGCCCAGAACTGCTTCGACATGGGGTTCACCACGCTGCGCGATCTCGGCATGAACGGGCCCTACGGGCTGCTGGTGAACGAGATGTGCGCGGTGCGCGACGCGATCAACGCCGGCATCGTCGAAGGGCCGCGCATGCTGATCGCGGGCTTTACCACCATGACGGGCTCGCATCTCGAATTGATCCAGCCGCGTGCGATGTACCGTTGGGGATTCAATACCGCCGACGGGCCGTGGGAGCTGCGCAAGCTCGCGCGCAAGAACATGCTCGCCGGGTGCGACGTCATCAAGACCTGCGCCTCCGGGGGCGGGGGCACCGACAAGGAGGAGCCGGACATCCGCAACATGACGCAGGAGGAGCTCGACGCGGTGGTGGACGAGGCGCACGCCCTGCACAAGCACGCGGCGGTGCACTGCTTCACCACCAGCGCGCAGCGCATGGCATTGAAGGCGGGGGCCGACACCATCGAGCACATGGTGTTTCACGACGACGAGACCATCGAGCTGATCCGCAAGTCCGGCACCCCGGTCACGCCGACGCTCGCGCACCGCACCGACCACGCCATCCAGCTGCGCCGGGAGCACGGCACCGCGGACTTCGTGCTGCGCAAGATGAAGTACCTGCAGCCGTTCTGCTTCGAGACCTTCCGCAAGATGTACAAGGCGGGGGTGAAGATCGCGATGGGCACGGATATGGGCTTCGAGCCCGACATGGGCTCGAACGCCTCGGAGCTGGAGATCTACGTGAAGCTCGGCATGAAGCCGATGGACGCAATTCTGACCGCGACCCGCAACGCGGCGCAGGCGTTGAAGCAGGAGAAGGATCTGGGCACGATCGAGGCCGGCAAACTCGCCGACGTCATCGCGGTGGACGGCGATCCGGTCAAGAACATCCGCTGCCTGCAGGAGAAGAAGAACATCAAGATCGTGATGAAAGAGGGGAAAATCTACGCCGACCGCCGGCCGGGCAAGAGCAAGAACGTGGTCAACGTAAAGCCGGGGGACTGGAAGATCATCGACTACTTGTGACGACTGACGGAATCCCCCCGACACATCTGTGTCTCCCCCCTTTGACAAAGGGGGGCAACGGGGGATTATGTCTCCCCCCTTTGACAAAGGGGGGTAGGGGGGATTTGGTGGCGCGGTGTTGAAGTGACGGGAGGGAGCGGACGATGGCGGCGAAGAAGCGCGTGACGAAAAAGGCGAAGACGAAGACCGCAGGCGCGGTGAAGGGCGGTAACGGGAAGTACCAGTTCACGCTGGCGGTATTGAAGGATGTCCCGGCGGGCACCGGCTACTCCACCTCGCACGGCGGCGTGGTCGAGGGCGAGCGCATGCTCGTCGGCTACATCCACAAGGCGCGCGGCACCGGCTCGCGCATGCACACGCACAAAAACGAGCAGTTCAATTTCGTGGTGCGCGGCACGCTCGTCGGCTCGGTCAACGGCAAGAAGGTGGTGGCGCCCGCCGGCACCCTCATCTACATTCCCGCCAACGCGCCGCACACGCTGGTCGCCTCCGCCGATGACGAGGACGTCATCTTCATCGCCATCAAGGACCTCTCGCAAGGTATCATCGGGAAAGCGGTCGACGGCACCATGACCGGGCCGCACTACGAAAAGGGGTTCGGCCCCGACTTGTAGGCACCCTTCGCAAAGGAGGAGCCGGCGTGAAGCCCGATTTGCGCAACAACCGGGACTTTATCGCCGGACTGCTGTTCATCGTTCTCGGGGGCCTGGCGGTCGTCCTTGCCCGCGACTATCCGCTCGGCTCGACGATGCGCATGGGGCCAGGCTATTTTCCGACGGTCCTCGGCGGCATCCTGATCCTGTTCGGCGTCACCGTGCTACTGCGCGGCGTGCGCTCCGGAGACCAGGTGAAGGGTGTCTGGGGCTGGAAGCCGCTCGCGCTCATTGCGCTTTCGATCGTATTGTTCGGATTCCTGCTGGACCGGGTAGGCATGATCCCGGCGACAGTCGTGACACTCTTCGCCGCCGCCGCCGCCGGCCGTGAGTTCCGCTTCAAGGAGGTGCTACTCCTCGCGGTCGTGATGTCCGCGTTCTGCGTCGCGGTCTTCAGCTACGGCCTGAAGCTGCCCTATCCGCTGATCGGCGGCTACTACTGATGGAGCTCTTCCACAACCTCGTCTTCGGGTTCGGCGTCGCGTTCTCGCTGCAGAACCTCGCGTACTGCTTCGTGGGGGTCGCGCTCGGCACGCTGATCGGCGTGCTGCCCGGCGTGGGGCCGCTGGTCACGATCGCGATGCTGTTTCCGATCACGTTCCACCTGCCGGCGGTGCCCGCGATCATCATGCTCGCGGGGATTTTCTACGGCGCGCAGTACGGGGGCTCCACCACGTCGATCCTCGTCAACCTTCCCGGCGAGACCGCCTCCGCGGTGACCTGCATCGACGGCTACCAGATGGCGCGGCAGGGACGCGCCGGCCCGGCGCTCGCCACGGCGGCGCTGGCGTCATTCTTCGCCGGCTGTGTCGGCACCCTGCTGATCGCGCTCGCGGGCCCGACGCTCGGCGAATGGGCGCTCAAGTTCGGGGCCGCCGAGTACACCTCGCTCATGCTGATGGCGCTGGTTGCGTCTGCCGTGATGACGCAGGGAGATGCGGTCAAGGGGCTCGCGCTGGTCGTCCTGGGGCTCCTCGTCGGCGTCGTGGGCGTCGACGTCAATTCCGGCATGGCGCGCTACTCCTTCGGCTTTCCGGAGCTCGTCGACGGAATCGGCTTCACGGTGGTCGCGGTCGGCCTCTTTGCGGTGGCGGAAATCGTGGCCAACCTGGAGAGCCGGGAGGCGCGCGAGGTTTATGCCGGCAAGGTGACCGGCCTGATGCCGACCGCGCGGGATATCCGGGACGCGGCCTGGCCCACCGTCCGCGGCACCGCGCTGGGCGCCTGTTTCGGCGTGCTGCCGGGCACCGGCCCCGCCCTTTCCTCGTTCGCGACTTACATGCTGGAGAAAAAGCTCGCGCGGGACCCCTCGCGCTTCGGCCGGGGCGCGATCGAAGGGGTAGCGGCCCCCGAGGCGGCCAACAACGCCGCCGCGCAGACGGCGTTCATCCCCATGCTCACCCTCGGCATCCCCGCCTCCCCGATCATGGCTTTGATGCTGGCGGCGCTCACGCTGCAAGGCATCGCGGCCGGGCCGCAGGTGATGCTCGACAAGCCTGACCTTTTCTGGGGCCTCGTCGCCAGCATGTGGATCGGCAACCTCCTGCTCGTGGTCCTCAACCTGCCGCTGGTGGGGTTGTGGGTGAAGCTCCTCGCCGTGCCCTACCGCTGGCTGTTTCCGTCCATCATCCTCTTCTGCTGCATCGGCAACTACAGCGTCAGCAACAATCCCTTCGACCTCTACCTGTGCGCTATCATCGGCGTGCTCGGCTACGTGCTCGTCAAGCTCGAGTGCGAGCCGGCGCCGCTGCTCCTCGGCTACGTGCTGGGGCCGCTGCTGGAGGAGAACCTGCGGCGCGCACTGCTGATCGCGCGCGGGGACCCGACGGTGTTCTTCACCCGCCCGATCAGCCTGGCGTTCATGATTGCAGCCGTGCTTATATTTGTCGTCATGGTCGTCCCGGCGCGCGCGACGCGCCGCCGGACATAACCAGGAGGAGAGATTCACATGCAGAACTCGCCGATCATGCGCTTCCTGGCGCTCGCGCTGCTCGCCTGCGCGGCACCTTCCGCGCTGGCGCAGGCGCCCTACCCCGTGAAGCCGATCCGCTTCCTCGTCGGGTTTCCGCCGGGCGGCAGCAACGACATCGTGGCGCGCGCGATCGCACCCAAGCTCTCCGAATACCTCGGCCAGCAGGTGGTGGTGGACAACCGTGGCGGCGCGAACACCGCCATCGCGACGCAGCTCATGGTGAACTCGCCGCCGGACGGCTACACCATCCTGATGAACGCGCCCGGCCACACCACCAACCCGGCCCTGATCAAGCTCGGCTTCGACTCGATCAACGACTTCGCGTTCATCACGCTGCTCGGTAAGGCGCCGAACCTGCTGGTGGTGCACCCCTCATTTCCGCCGAAAAGCGTGCAAGAGTTGATCGCGTTGTCGAAGAAACGCCCCGGCGACGTCAACTACGGCTCCTCGGGAATCGGTACCTCGGTCCACCTCTCCGCCGAGCTGTTCCAGTACATGAGCGGGATCAAGTGGACGCATATTGCCTACCGGGGCGGCGGGCCGGGGCTTGTGGCGCTGCTATCGGGCGAGGTTTCGCTCTATTTCGGTAACTTCCCGACCGTGATTCGGCAAGCGCGGGCCGGCAGGCTGCGCGCCCTGGCTGCGACGGGATTGAAGCGCTCGGCCGCCGCCCCCGACATCCCAACAGTGGCGGAGAGCGGGGTCCCGGGTTATGAAGTGTCGACGTGGTGGGGATTGTCCGCCCCGGCGAAAACGCCGCCAGCGATCCTGGCACGGCTCCACAAGGAGACGGTCAGCGCGCTGAATTCCCCGGACGTGCGCAGCCGGCTGGAGGAGCTCGGTGCCGAGATCATCGCCAGCTCGCCCGCGCAGTATGCCGACTTCATTCGCAGGGACATGGCGAAGTGGGCCAAAGTGATCAAGGCGGCGGGCATCAAGAGCCGGTGAGGCACCATGTCAGCGAGAGATGTGATCCGTCAACTCGAGGAGAAGAACGCCGAAGCGCTGGCGATGGGCGGCGCGGAAAAGCTTGCCGAGCGCAAGAAGCAGGGGGCGCTGAACGCCCGCGAGCGCATCGACTACCTGGTGGACCCGGGCAGTTTCGCGGAAT
>Ga0326597_10002032_pt1 | contig 30929 bp, 28 predicted proteins | sample RVTome_12_FD_203789 | JGI IMG/M metagenome (GOLD analysis project Ga0326597, IMG submission 203789) | Soil microbial communities from uranium-contaminated site in the Upper Colorado River Basin, Wyoming, United States - RVT100D185 | ecosystem: Environmental > Terrestrial > Soil > Contaminated >...
CACGAGAAGTGCGTACTCCACCATGGAGGCACCCTTCTCTTCCTTTATCCAAGTCGTTACCTTGGTCCACAGAGCAAGCATAAAACCCCTCCTTGGGTCGGCCTACTGGGCTTGCATTGAGCAAATTAGCTCCTCTTGGTATCAGATCAATGGGTCTTGCGAACCATCGACGCCGAGAACCACCTTCTACAACGGTCAGGCGTTCGCCACACTTGAGGCGATTTCCGAATACGTTTGAGAAAGCTGGCTGCCGGCCAACTGAACCGCGATCAGTGCGACGATGGCGATGAGGATCACGAGAAGTGCGTACTCCACCATGGAGGCGCCTTCCTCATGTCGTATCAGCCTGACCATCAAATCTCTAAACATGCGATCCAATCCTTCTGACCGTGCGGTCAGCATAAGGTCAATGGTCCAATTGGATCATGGGTCGATCGGCTCAAACCGCTAGTTGGGTCGGGCGATCCCGATGCGAATGGCCTCGATGGCGGCCTGGGTCCGATCACTCACCGCCAGCTTCTGGAAGATCGAGGCCAGGTGGTTCTTGACTGTCTTCTGTGAGATGTAGAGACGTTCTGCCAACTCGTCCGTGGCTGACACGCCAACGGCTAGCAGTTGGAGGATCTCACGTTCCCTGGCGGTCAGCGAGGCTGCCCCCGGGTCCAGATGCGCCTCCCGATAGGTCTCGAGAAGCTCGTCACGCTCCTCATCGGTCAGATCGAGGAGGTTCTGTTCGTCCGCTACAGCCCGAACCGCTGCGGCCAACGTGGTGAGCGGGACACCTTTGGAGAAAAAACCCCTCGCTCCCGCATCGACGGCCCTTGCCCGTTGCTCGTCCGAGGCATACATGGACACGACGATCGCCCGGGAACGACGGCCCAGGGCTGCAATCGTGTCGATCCCGTCCCCACCCGGCATCTCGATGTCCACGATGCAGACCTCAGCAGGCTGGGAAGACAATGCTTCCTCCAGGGCCGGTCCGGAGCCAACCACGCCGACAACATGGGTGTCGGGGAGACTGTCGAGTGCCTGGCTCAAGCCCTCGGCGAAGAGCTGATGGTCGTCTGCGATCATGATTCGAATCATCTGGTTCCCCATTCAACAGTGATGGCGGTCCCTACTCCGGGTTTTGACTCGACCTTGAGGACAGCTCCGATCTTGGACGCACGCTCCCTCATGCCGATCAGCCCATAATGCCCCTCGGGCTCGCGGGTCGGGTCGAATCCGACCCCGTCATCGACCACGGAGCAACTGCCGAATGCTCGATCGACCTGTCCGGAGATGACGACCCTGGAAGCCCCGGAGTGACGATGGGCGTTGCGGGCGGCCTCGGTGATCATCGAGGTGAGCTCTCCGATCTGTGCCGGTCGGGGTGGTCTTCGCTCGTCGATATCAACAACGATCGGGGGCTTGCCTTCCATTGGTGCCGTCGACTGGAGGATCCGGGCGGTCAGGGTCGGGCCCGGGTCGTTTCGGAGGTCGGCCACCGAGGCGCGGACATCCTCGACCAATTTCGTGACGTTGGATCGGAGGATCTGCAGATCGGCGGCAACCTCGGGCTGATGTGACTGCTGCATGGCTGCCATGTCAAGGGCAAGGCCGAGTGAGGCAAGGGAAGGGCCTATATCGTCATGCATCTCCCGAGCCAGCCGGATTCGCTCCTCGGCCACTGCCGACCCCACGATGTCCTGTAACAGCTGCACGTTGGCGAAGGCAACACTCACCGGGTGAAGACCCGCCGCCAGCTCGGCGAGCTGACCTGAGGTCATGGCCTCTCGGGTGGTCAGCTCGAGCATCCCCACCTGGGAGTCGGAAGTCGAGAGTGGGAGGTTGTAGACATGGCCGTCGTCGTCTGGGATCCCTCGTGCTGCCAGGACCACCAGGCCATCCTCACCATGCACCGCCAACTTGCCGGCCGACCCAGGGAAGCGCTCGAGGATGGCCTCCAGTGTGTCGGCTCCGACTTCGATTGCGTTGAGCCGCCCCGCCGAGACGTCCTCCGACAGCTTCACCAGGGCAGTGTGAATCGTCTGCAGGCGCTCGAGACGGAGCGTTGCCGACTCCTTCTCCTCGGCGAGGATGGTGGCCTGTTGGTGGATGTCCTCCAAGAGACGTCTGATGACACCGACGAGCAGGACGAAGACGAGATAGAGGGCGAGCGCCGGTGCCGAGGCGACGAGGTCCCCTTCCCGGGCCAACGTCACCATGACCAAGAGTGCGCCCGACAGGATTCCCGTGGCCAGGCCAGTGCGCAGACCCCCGTATATCGTGGCGAATATCGGTGGGCCCATGGAGAGCAGGAGATACGGGCTGGCGGCTCCGCCGGTCATGGTGAGTGCCAACAGAACGAGGACCGCCCCGCCAAGGGATAGGGCTTCGGTGCCAAACCGCGCCCCGAACCACTCTTCCGGGATCAGGGTGGAACCGATCACATATGTGGCCGCCAAGGCCATTGCGCCCAGCGACACACCCGAGCCGCCTGTTTCTATAAGAGTAGAGACGATCCCGATGGTCAGGGCCACCCACTGGCCGATGACGACGGTCCGGTGGACCTTGGACTGCCAGGGGGTAGGGGTGACCAGCATTGTCAGAGGCTACCTTTGACCCTGGTGAGCGAAGTGCAGCGACACTGGATCCTCAGCGGTGGGATCGGGAGTGGAAAGAGCGAGGTGCGAAGACTTCTGGAGAAGTCGGGGGTTACCACGATCGACGCCGATGGAATCGGTCACCTCGTGCTCGAGCCCGACGGGCCGGCGTCTGCCGAAGTGGCTTCGCGATGGCCCCACGTGGTCGTTGACGGCGAGATCGACCGAGCCGCCCTGGCATCGATCGTGTTCGAGGATCCGGGGGAGTTGGCCTCCCTGGAGTCGATAACTCACCCCTATATCTTCGACACGATTCGGGCCCGGGTTCAGGACATTGCGGGTCCGGTTGTCGTGGAGATTCCCTTGTTCTATCACCGTTTGGGGGACGATTGGCGGCGGATCGTCGTCGACTGCGACGACCAGGACCGAATGCGTCGTCTCATCGACCGTGGCATGGCGGAGGACGACATCAGGGCACGGATGAAGGCTCAGCCCTCACGGGTGGATTGGCTAGCAGCCGCCGATCTGGTGATTCCCAATCACGGGTCATTGAACGGCCTGGTCGCCACGGTCACGCTCGTAGCTTCTCGTCTCTAGAGGTCTCGAAAATACTGTCCCGCCCCACCTGTACCCTGGGGACGTGCCCCGCTTCGAGGTCGTATCAGACTTTCAGCCCGCCGGTGACCAACCCCAAGCGATAGACGCGTTGGCCGAGGGCATCAATCGTGGTGACCGTTTTCAGACCCTCCTCGGCATCACCGGCTCGGGGAAGTCGGCGACCATCGCCTGGACCATCGAGAGGGTGCAGAAGCCGACACTCGTACTCGCCCCCAACAAGGCACTGGCCGCCCAGCTCGCCAACGAGTTCCGCCAGTTCTTCCCCAACAACCGCGTCGAGTATTTCGTCTCCTACTACGACTACTACCAGCCCGAGGCCTACATCCCCCAGACCGACACCTACATCGAGAAGGACGCCACGATCAACGATGAGATCGACAGGCTCCGGCACTCGGCCACTGCGGGCCTCCTGGTCCGCGACGATGTCGTCATCGTGGCTTCGGTGTCGGCGATATACGGTCTCGGATCGCCCGAGCAGTATCAAGGTCAGCTGCTTCGTCTGGTCCAGGGTGTCGAGTACCCGATGACCGAGGCGATCAAGCGTCTCGTCAACATCCAGTACGAGCGGAACGAGGTCAATCTGATCAGGGGCAAGTTCCGGGTCCGTGGTGACACGCTCGAAGTTTTCCCGTCATATGACGAGACCATCGTCAGAATCCAGTTCTGGGGTGACGAGGTGGAGAGGATCGTTCGTCTCAACCCGGTGACCGGTGAGGTCGTGGAGGAGCTGACCGAGCTCTTCATCTTCCCGGCAACCCATTATGTGACCGAGCGAGAACGCCTCCTCAAGGCAATAGCCGCCATCGAGGAGGAGCTGGGGGAGCGTCTGACCGGCCTGGAGAACCATGGGAAGCTCCTCGAGGCACAGCGTCTCCGCATGCGGACCAACTACGACCTGGAGATGATGAGAGAGGTCGGCTTCTGCTCGGGGATCGAGAACTACTCACGTCATCTCGATGGCCGCGACCCCGGCGAGGCGCCGTACACACTGCTCGACTACTTCCCGGACGACTACCTGACCATCATCGACGAGTCGCACGTGACCGTGCCTCAGATCGGCGGCCAGTACGAAGGGGACCGCTCCCGCAAGGACGTCCTGGTCGATCACGGCTTCCGACTTCCCTCGGCCAAAGACAACCGGCCTCTCCGCTTCGACGAGTGGCTGGAGCGAGCCGGCCAGGTGGTGTTCCTGTCGGCGACACCCAGTGACTTCGAGATCTCGCACTCCACCCAGGTGGTGGAACAGATCATCCGACCCACCGGGCTGGTCGATCCCGAGGTGATGATCCGCCCCACCAAGGGACAGATCGACGATCTCCTCGACGAGATCAGGGAAAGGGCCGTTCGGGACCAACGGGTGCTCGTCACCACTCTGACCAAGAAGATGGCCGAGGATCTCACCGACTACCTGTTGGAGATGGGGGTGCGGGCCCGCTACATGCATTCCGAGATCGACACCTTGGAGCGGGTTCAGATCATGCGTGAGCTGAGGCTGGGATATTTCGACGTCCTTGTCGGTATCAACCTGCTCCGTGAGGGTCTCGACCTTCCCGAGGTCTCTCTGGTTGCCATCCTCGACGCCGACAAGGAGGGGTTTCTCCGCTCGGAGACCTCATTGATACAGATCATCGGCCGTGCCGCTCGAAACGTCGACGGTCAGGTGGTCATGTACGCCGACAACATCACCGACTCGATGAAACGGGCCATCCACGAGACCAACCGGCGTCGCCGCGCTCAGGAGGAATGGAACGAGGAGCACGGGATCGACCCACAAACGATCCGCAAGCGCGTCTCCGACATCCTCGAACTGGTTCAGACCGAGACACCTGCGGCCGACAGAAGAAGACGTGAAGTGCAGAGACGCGCCCCCATCGATCTCGAGGGCGAGGACCTGGCACGGCTGGTGATGAGTCTCGAGGATGAGATGCATGAGGCGGCCAAGGACCTCCGGTTCGAGTATGCGGCCCGGCTGCGAGATGAGGTCAACGAGTTGAAGCGTGAGCTACGCGAGGTGGCTGAGGCGGGTTGAGATAGGCATGGCCCTGCCAATCGGGGGAAGGATCCCATGTCCTCATCACGGACTCTCGGGACGAAGATGGGTTGATGTCGCACCCCGACCCTGATCGGCTCCACCCATCGGACTTGGCATTGCTGGCAGTTGGGTCGGCATCCTGGCCGCTCAATGTGATGGCCCAGAATCTGGCCGCCTTGCCGCATCCAGAGCGGATTGTTGCTCTGATCGCAGCTTTGCTGGCCACCTCGATCCTCGTCACGCATGGATTGCTTCGGCTGGGAGCTGATCGGCTCACCGCCGTGCGATCGGTCTTCTTAGGCTTCGTTGTTGCGTTGGGCGCGGGCCGAGTATTCGACGATTCCAATGGTGCAATCGCGCTACTGGCCTCTGCCGGGGTGGTGGTCTTGGCCACAGTGTTGTTCTCGAGATTGAGAGGATCGCTCGTGGTCGGTCCCCTGATCGCCGGCCTGGCTGTGGCTATGGCTACTGGACCCGCTGTTGGGCTCATCACAAACCTAGGCACCTTCGGGGCAGAGGAAACCCAGGCGCCAGCGCTGCTCGACCTCGACTTGAAAACCACTCCAGACATCTATGTCGTCGTCCTCGATGGCTATCCCGGGCTGCTCACGATGCAGAGGGACTTCGGAGACTCGAAAGAGAGCTTCGTGGCCGCTCTCGAAGCCTCCGGGTTCCAGGTGCCTTCATCAGCTTGGAGTGCTTATCCGATCACTGATCTCTCCATACCGAGTGTGTTGCAGATGAGCTACCCGGTCGTGGTGCCGGGGGGCGGTGAAGACATTCGACGCGAACTGTATGAGATCATCTCTGGCACGAATGTCTTGGTGATGGCCCTGCGACAGGCCGGATACACCAGCTACATGATCGAATCCGGTTGGAGCGGATCTTCTTGTGGGTCATCCATCGACCAATGTGTCGTCTCGCCCCTTCTGGATGAGGCGAGCTTCCTGATTCTCTCCGGGACTGTCGTGGCGCCTTTTGTGACCGCTGCCAATCATCCATTCACGGCCGGCACTGAGAACACGATGTCGTGGCTCATGGACAATGCTGGCCGCCTGACAGACGACGGCGAGCCAAGCTTGGTTCTCGCACACCTGATAGCTCCCCACCCGCCGTTCTACCTCGACAAAGAGTGCGACAGAATCGTTGACCCTGACCGGAACCCACCGTTCGTCACCGAAGGGACCAAGCCGTTCTTCCTCGAGCAAATGGGTTGCATTGACTCATTCATGTTGAAGCTCGCCGATGCAGTTGGTCCCGAGACTGTCGTTGTCTTCGTAGCGGACCATGGAACGGCAGGTAGACATCAGATGAATACCGAGGCGACAAAATGGGACCATGACGACCTGGCCGAACGAATGAATGTGTTCACGGCCATCAAAGTCGGCGACGACTGCGACATCGGAGACCGCCTGTTAAATCCCAACGTGATGCGCAGAGTGCTCTCCTGCCTCAATTCGGGCCCACTGCCAGACCTCGGGAACCGGATGTTCAAGCCAGGCGTCATCGAGGTGGCACATGCTGAGGTGGAGAGCCTCTTAGGTGACGTAGACCCCTGATGGAACGTTGGGAAGACCTCTGCGGCAACTCCTCTCAGAAAAAACAGGCATTTGACCGATACGAGACTATGAGTCTCCTATCTCAAGCGGTCGGCGCTTAAATGGCCCGTGGCGCACCAGCAGGGCACACGGCTGAGCATACGCGTTCCAAATACGCCTCCTTAATACGACGTCACTGGGTTCTGTTGGCGGTCATCGTTGGTTCTGTCGCCGTCCGTCTCGTAGGCATCGGCTGGGGACTTCCGTATCTCTACCACCCTGACGAGCCCAATGATCTGACCAGGGCTCTCACCATGCTGAGAGAGAGTGACCTCAATCCCCACTGGTTTCACTATGGCTCCCTGATGTTCTACCTGTATGGCGGTCTGATTGCGATCGTGGCCGGAGTACGCGGTCTGCTCGGAGTCGGGGACGGCCTTGGTGCAATCGAAGGACCACAGATGATCGCCACCGCTTCAGGGATCACGGCGGATCCGTGGACTCTCCTCGTGCCCCGTGCAATGAGCGTCGCCATGAGCGTGGCGACGGTGGTCGTGATCTATTTCATCGTTAGACGACTCACTGGGCGGACGTATGCAGCTGGGCTCGGTGCGGGGTTGTTCGCTCTCGCACCGCTGGCGGTCAGTGAAGGCCGCCTCTTCACCCCAAACACTCTCACGGCTCTGTTCACGGCTCTGGCGATTGGCGCCGCTTTCCGCATTTACGAAAGAGGCCTGCCTCGCGACTATGTGATAGCGGGTGCAATGGTCGGGCTCGCGGCTGGCTCAAAGTACAACGCCGGGTTTGTGTTCATCGCGATCGTCACGGCTCACCTCCTGCGAAGCCGTCAGTCAGGCGCGATTCATGCAAGAGGCATCCTCATGTCCATCTACACAGCGCTGGCCGCTTTCCTGATCACAACCCCGTTCGCAGTCCTGGATGCCGATGAGTTTCTAGGTGACCTCGGATTCGAGCTGGTCCACTACTCGACCGGCCACGACGGTCGAGACGGTGGGTTGCTCGTGTATCTGTCCGTACTGCTTGTCTCATTCTCGTTGGCCCTGGTCTTCATCGCCTTCGCATATGCCGACAGACGCCTTCGGCCACAGGTCATGATCTCTCTCGTGTTCGGTGTCGGCTACGTGCTGTTCCTCTCACTCTTTCGGACCACATTCGCTCGGAATCTGCTCACTGCCTTGCCTGCTTTCTGCGTGGTGATTGCGCTTGGCGCCTCGGCGGCGGTTGATAGACATCCCAGACGACTCTTGCGGTGGTGGATTCCCGCAGTATCCCTTGCCTCTCTTGCTGTGGCTGGTGCCGGTCTTTGGGTCGAGTATTCGAATCTCGAGGACCGAACCGAGGCCGTTGAGTGGATTGCCCAGAATGTGCCGCAACACTCCTTGGTCCTGGTGGAGGCTTATTCTCCGTGGGTCGACCCCAGCACTCATGAAGTCGTGAATCTCGGGTTTGCGATCGACGGCACCCCTCGAACCGACTGGGACTACATGCTGGTCACCCCCGAGGGCTCAGGTCGATTCGAAGCAGGATCTGATCGCTATGCGACGGAGATCGCTGCTCTCGAGGAGATCCGCTCCACGACCTGCCTGATTCAGGAGTTCCCGGGCGTTGTGGAGATCAGGCGCCAGGAGTGCTGACAACAGCTGCCTTCAGGCCTTGATCCGTCGCGTCATCGGCCCCAACGCCCGTTGAGATATCCCACAACGCCAATCCACACAATCCGGCGATCAGGAACCAGTAGTTGGCGAACGCCTGTGAGGACAAGAGGAACGAAGCAGCCAGGGTGAGCCCAAGAGCCAACATGAAACCTGCGCGGTGCGCCGACCTCCGCCCCGCCGCGATGGCGACCAGCAGCCCGGCGGCCAAAGCGAGGAACGTTGGCGGATTCCATGAGAGCCCGAGCAGGGATGCGATGCCGACCAGATTGAGGCTGTCTGGTCGTGGTGGAGTCGATGTGTGGAACTCGACTGCGGCACTCCAAAAAGCGCCCGCGTCCCAGAGTATGACTGCGCCGATGGTCGCTGCAATCACCGCTCCTGCGACCACGGCGCGTTTGATCCAGCCGCTATCTCGTTGAAGCAGGAGTAGTGGAGCTGTGACCACGAAGTACTGCTTGGAGGCCAGGGCCAACCCCAGAAAGGCTCCTGAGGTCATCGGCCTCTTCCAGAGAAAGAAAGCCCCGGCGAGGAAGGCAAGGCTCAGCGGTTCGGTCCAGGCGGCTCGAAGGACCAGAGGCCACCCGGGAATCGACGCCATCAACAACATCACTAGCAGGCCGGAGCGGCTTCGACTTCTGAAGGCTCCGATCCCGATGAATCCGAGAAATGCCAGCCACGCGACGAGACTGGTGAACCGAGGGTCTGAGAACGCCCAATATCCCAACGAGTACGAGGCAGCGGTCACCGGTGGGTAGACGTACCCTGTTATAACATCGCCCGGCTCTGCCGTGGGCGACCCGTTGGGCACCTGTACCACGTCGGTGTACGGGTTGTGCCCGTTGGCGATGGCCTCGGCCGCTTCGACATGAAGGAAGTAGACATCGAAACCCACCCCTTCCGCCGCGCTCAGGTGATCCAGACCTAACAGCAAGGTCGCTCCAAGGGTGATGACGACAACGCCCCCTCCAATCAGTCGCCCAACACCGCGGCCGCCTATGAAGACGACGATCGAAGCGACAACCCACAGCACACCGGGCAGGCGTTCCAGCTCGGAGGACGTGGGTCCGATACTCGCCGGAGACCATCCGATGACTCCGAGGAGCCCGAACACCACCACTGAGATCATCAGTCGTGTCTCCCAGCCGCGACCACCCCAGGCAGCCTCAACGGATCTAGTTCCTCCGGGGCGGATGAATAAGGCAATAGCCAGTGAGGTGCACCCAATCAGCACCGCGATGCTGGTAGTTGTCCCTCCTCGGATTGACAAGCCGAAGAGCACGGTCGCAAACAGCAAAAGGAGGTCTCGCCTCGGACGAGAATCGGACGATGCAAGATCGAACCCGGTCATCAACTCCTGGCGTCGACGTCGGTACCGCCGAGCGCATCCTCCTCGTTGTCAGCCGAATTTTGAGTCCCAGACGCAGCCTGAACACCTGTGTTGAAAAACATCCTCATCACGAGCAACGCAGCGGAAAGCAAGACGAGCTCGACGATCAGCGTCATTATCCGATGGACTGCTGAGATTTTGACAACGTCGAAGGTCGTGACCGCACCACTCAGAAGCACGGCAAGAACTGCCTCCCTCGCTCCCAATCCGGCAGGTGCAGGGATCGCGACATAGCCGATCAGCCATGCGATGGCGAAGGCCACGCTAAGCGTCATCACGGACCATCCGGGCACCGTTCCGGCCGTCAGGACTCCGAAGGAAGTGAACAGGGTCCCATGGGCGGCCAGAGCCAGCGCAAAGCCGAGGTTGATTCTGCGTTGCTGGGGGAGCTCGTCACCGATCTTGAACACCCGATGGGCTCGGCTCAGAAACGACAGAAGGCCTGCCATCCACCGACGGTCGAGGGCCACCCAGATCAGAGGTACGAGGATCACCAGCCACCCGGCCCAATCTGCGGTGTCTGCGACGAATAGGAGCGGAGTAGCCAGGGTGAGGGCAGCAATCACATTTATGAGGACGTGGACAGGAAAGGAGACTACGGCGCGCCGGCTGGAGGCTGCCGCCTGTGCGGTGAGGGCGATTTGGCCTATGGGCTGGGCCACGCCACCGGGCAAGTACTTCACGGGCTGCGAGATCAGGAATCCGAGGGCGATGAGGGGCCGGTTGTCCTCTTGCTCAAAAAGTGCCGCCCAGGAAACGGCGTAGACACCCATGCCGGCCGCATACAGCAGACCGGCGGCCATTACAACCGGCCACCGATCGAGAAGGAGCGTGAGGGGGTCCTCGTCTGTGTGAGACAGAGCCACCAGAGCCGCCCCAACTCCCACGAGGGCGATCAAGACAAACGAGGCCCGCAGCATGACGGTGCGCCTGATGCGCAACCGTCTCTTCTTGATCGTCATCGCGCCTCCCCAACCATGAGTCGAAGGTCGATGGTCAACCAGCGGCTTGGAGCATCGAACAACGTCAGTTCCAGGAACTCGTACGAGCGATCCATGATCATCAATGAGTCCTCTGGTCTCGCTGGGCCACCGTCGGCGATCCAGAGTGTCCGTCCGGCGGACGCGGCCCTGTCGACCATGATCGCCATCTCGGCATCGGTCAAAGGCGAATCAGGATCCTCTGATGCGACTCCTATGCCACAGAACCCGCGCAGAGCCGGTGCCAGCGCGTCATTGCGAACCTGCGAGCCTTCACCCGTGAACAACAGGGCCGAGTCGGGGCCAAGTTGTTCGCATGCCGCGACCAGGTCGTGACTCCCACCCTCGAACTCCGGCCGGAAACCTGACCTCACGGTCGTGATGATGAGCGGGATGACGAATGCGGCCGCCAAGACGATCGCCGCCGTTTTTTCCCATTTGCCCAGGCGAGGCAGAACTTCTGATGCGATGGCAAGCGCCAGGATGATCAATGCTGGGATCACGAGAGGCAAGAAGCGACGCATTGCCCAGATGTGGTCTGGATTGATCGAGGGCCTGTAGACGTAGAGAAGAATCAGGACGGCGGTGACACTCACGAATGGCCCCGGGACCAGTTTGTGTCCGAGAATCGTGCGTCGGACAAAGAGAACCAGCCCCAACAGACCAGCAGCCACGAGCGGGGCTCCCAGATACCAACTGAGCCAATGCACGGACAGCTCTCCGTACGAGCGCAATGGTTCGACGGCCACGTCCGCCGCCTCCTGAAGTCCTGCGATCCCGTAGATGTCGGAGCGAGTGGGAGCTTCCACGAAGGGGCGGACGATCCACGCGTAGGTGAGATACGCTCCGATCAGTCCCGTCATGACGATCGCAACCGTTTCGCGGCGTCTGGCAAACAGGGCCGAGAGGCGGGCGCCAAACCGACCGACAAGGGTCAGAGCGAGCATCGAAGCCACCACACCCGCGATGAGATCTCCGTGATCCACGAGGTATTGCAGGGAGAAGAGCCCAAGGTCGATGAGAGCTACTGCCAAGAAGACAGTGGCGACACCGATGATCCTGTCGAGTATTCGATCCGGGGGCTTGCCGTCGCCGGGCTCTCGATCGGAAACCCCAAAATGCAGAAGTGTTCGGTAGACAACCAAGCCCAAGAGGACCACGACGCCGTCGATCCGTGTCAGCATCACACCCCCGAATAGGAGCCCGGCGCCCGTGGCGAGTCGCATCGATCGGATGCGCAATGCCTCGCTCGACACCCAAAGCCCGCCGAACAACAAGGCAAACGTGAGGGACTCGCTGAACGGAGCGCGGAAAAAGTAGAGGAAGGGCATTGTGAGACTAGTTAGAGCGGTCGCGAATAGGGCAGTTCGCTCTGAGAGGAGACTGAGTGCGAATGCGAACATGGCGAGTAGGCCAATCCCCGCAATCAGAGGATTGAGCCAGTACATCGCAGGCAAGCCGAGACCAAGGCTTCCCACCAGAGCAAGCACACTTGGGAACATGTGAAGAAACTGGGCCTGTAGATTCGAGTCGCTCGTGCCCGTGGGAAACCCGACACTTCGATATACGACCGGTGTGTCTTCGAAGATCGGGTCGGCCACATCCATGTGCAGACCACCGTTTTCCACGAGCCAGGCTGCGGTGGCCACATAGGTGCCGGAGTCTCTCGTGGCGAGAATGTGCTCGTGTGGTGCAGCCAAGCCCACACCAACAGACCCCAGCACGAGAATCAGAAGCCAGGCTCCCACGATATTGGATGTTGCCGTCCCCAATGTGGGTGGGAGGAACCGTTCAACGACGAACGTAATTGCTGCGGCGGACGGGATCGCCAGCCATGGGTTCAACAGGCCGATCATGGCCAGGGGCAATGCACTGACTCCCGTCGCGAGGAGAACGGCAAGCGACCATCGGGTCACCGAGTCCTGCCAGGAGGCTTGACGTCGGAGTGCGCGGGTTGTGGGCTCCTCGCGGGTTGGCGCAGACATGTGACTTCGTTCCTATCGGAACATTTCGTCGCCACCTTGGCATGGAATCGCTTACAGGGCGGTGTTCTTGGCGACGATAGGATCTCAAGATGAAGGTGGTAGAGCACGTGGAGCGTTCCGGCGCGTTTGTTCGCTTGCGCACCATGCTCGGGTCCCGCTCACCGTTCCTGATCGTTTTTGTGCCTCTCGCGATCGTCTATCTGGCCACCGCGAACCTCTCTTCGTACGCCCACATCGATCCCCTGACCAACTCATTGACGGCGTGGCATCTCGGAATGACGGGATCTGTACTCCTCCCTGATCACGCTGAAGCAGCCGTCGAAGACAGCGGGGGCACGTGGCTTGGATCATTGACGGCCCCAGGGGACCGGTTTCCCAGTATCCGCCGGGTGCAGCGGCTTTGGAGGCACCGTTCTACTGGGCTTGGGACCAGCCAATGACCGAGTGGTTCGTTGAAGGCTTCAATAATCCGGATGCTGAGCCAATCCTGTTCCCGCTCCCGTCTCCTGCTCCATCCGCGATCGCGATGGCTCTCGTAACTGCCGCGGCAATGGGATTGGTGGCAGCGGCCATCCCCCATGCCGGCGGAACCCGGCTCTCGGGCGTTGCCGCCGGATACGTGGGTGGTCTTGCCACGACAATGTGGGCCACGCATCGGACGCCATCTGGCAGCACGGGCCCGCGTCGCTTTGGGTACGGCCTGGCGATCTACCTGGCCGCCCGTTCAAATCTGTTGTGGGTCTGGCCTTGCCTTCGGCGCGGCGGTGATAACACGTCCTCCTCTGGCGGTCGTCGCGGCTCTTGTGGGTCTCTACCTGAGCGTCTCCCGTCGAAGCTGGCGGCCAGCGGCCTCGATCGGCGTCGGCTCTGTTCTGGGTCTCGGCGGCCTGGTTTTGTTCAATTGGTGGCTCTGGGGAGACCTCACGGTCAGTGGCGGTTATGGCGAGGAGAGGCTGCGTGCTTTGGCCTCCGCAGATGACGCTGTCTCATATATTCTCAACTCTCACTAGCTCACTCGTTGATGCCCACGGACTCCTGCTCTATTCGCCCTTCTTGCTATTGCTCATTCCCGGGATACGCCCTGGCTGGCGCAGGTACCGGATTGGGCGCGTGCGGCTACAGTTGGAGGAGTCGTCTATCTGCTGGTTCAATTGAGGGTCAACAGATTTTCGGGCGGAGAGGGGTTCCTCGGCTATAGATACCCCCTCGAGACCATGACGGCAGGAGCGGTCGTCCTCACCTTCGCCTACTCCCAATGGGTCCAGGTTCGGCCACTTGCGAGGCGTGTGTTCTGGGTGGCGGTGGTTGTCTCGGTGTTGTTGGAGATCCATTGGAAGGCTTGGGTCGTACCAGGGTTCGGATGAGGAGTCAGCGCATTGAGATCTACAACGTTTCATCCTCGATCAATTACGGTCTCCTGCCGTGACCAAGACTCTCATCACCGGCTCGGCCGGGTTTATAGGCGGATACGTCGTCCAAGAGCTGTTGGCCCGCGGCCATGAGGTCGTCGGTCTGGATAACTTCTCCAAATACGGGCGGATCGAGCGCTCGTACGACGAGCACCCCCACTTCACACAGGTCGAGGGTGACGCCAAGGACGCTGAGCTCCTCGCAACTCTGCTGAAGGGCTGCGACTACTTCATCGCCGGCGCGGCCATGATCGGAGGGATCACATACTTTCACACCTATGCCTATGACCTGATCGCCGAGAACGAGCGGATCATCGCATCATCATTCGATGCCGCCATCAATGCGCACAAGGAGGGCGACCTGAGGAGAGTCATGGTGCTGAGCTCATCGATGGTGTTCGAGTCGGCTAAGGAGTTTCCGAGTCGGGAGGGGTCTGAGCTCGAGATCCCACCGCCCGAGTCGTCGTACGGCTTTCAAAAACTGGCCACGGAGTATTTCGCGAGAGCGGCCTGGGATCAACATAAGCTCCCCTATCTGATCATTCGCCCATTCAATTGTGTCGGCATCGGGGAGGGGCGGGCGATGGGCTCCGAGGAGGTCATGAGCGGGAACATCAGGCTCGCTATGAGCCATGTCCTCCCCGACCTGGTGCAGAAAGTCCTAAAGGGGCAGGACCCGCTCCACATTCTCGGGTCAGGCAGCCAGGTGCGTCACTACACATATGGGGGAGACATCGCCCGAGGGATCGCCATCGCCCTGGAGCACGAGATGGCCGAGTGCGAGGACTTCAACATCTCCCTCGACGTGCCTACGACTGTGCTCGAGCTAGCCGAGCAGGTATGGCGGTATGTCCATGGGGAGTCGAAGGAGTTCCGTTACGTCTCCGACGATCCCTTTCCTCACGACGTGCAGATGAGGATCCCATCGACGGATAAGGCAGAGCGGATACTCGGCTTCAAGGCGAGCACTTCTCTCGATGAGGTGCTGGACGAGGTCATCCCCTGGATACGTCAGCAGATCGAGTCGGGGACGATCTAGAGGCGCCCGAAACGCTCTTTTCGCGCTCGTCGTGCCCTACCCGACCACGTGCCGGCCACGCAGGTCAAATACCAGCGGAGATAGCTGGGTAGCCATTTCACGATCTGAAATCGGCTCTCGCCGGCAGTCCGGTCACGCCAGATGGTGGGGATCTCCTCGATGCGGTAACCCCCGAGATGTGCCTTGGTGGCCATCTCGAGCCCAAGTTCGAATCCTGATCGACTCTCGATCTCGATGTCCTCCACGAGCTCTTGGCTGTAGGCCTTGAAATTGTTGGTGGCGTCGTGGGTCCCGATTCGAGTGAGCCAGCGAAGACTCAATCCGGCCGTGCGGCTCAAGAACGCCTTCACAGGGGGGCCCCCGACTTGTCCTCCGCCTCTCATATACCGAGAGCCAGCCACAATACCGGCCCCTTCTCTGACACGCCTGGCCATCTCATCGATCTGTGTGATGTCATCTGAGAGATCGGCCATGATGACGATGATCACGTCGCCACTTGCTTCCGACATTCCTGTCTTGAGGGCGTTCAGGACGCCCCGCCCGATTGTGTTGTGCACCAGCCGTAGCGGTTCGTAACCCTCGGCGAAATCTCGGGCAGGCGGAAGGGTGCTGTCCTCCTCGAAGTCATAGACAAGGAGAGTCTCGTGAGGCAAGTCGACTTCGGAGCGGACGGCCTCGAGCAGCGGGAGGATGTTGTCAGCCTCGTTGTACACGGGCACGACGAGGCTGAGTGGTGGCTTCTCGGTCTCAGCCACGACCAAATGTGTTCAACTCGAGGCCGAGTGATGCGGCCTCGGCAGCGTCGAACACACCCCAGGCGTCAACCAGCACGCATTCCGGGTCAACCAGATCTGCCAGTCGTGACAGATCGAGCTTGTAGTACATGCTGTGGTTGGTGGCGAGAACGACACCGTGCGCATCACGGAGAGCCTCATCCAGTTGAACATCGCACAGGTAAGGGTCATGCACGACCACATTGGCGCCAAGACGCTCCAGCATCTCGATGACGCGCAACGAAGGTGAGAGTCGGTCGTCATCGATGTCGGCTTTGAAGGCCCTGCCGAGCACGGCGATCTTGGTCGACTCCATCGACATACCCTGCGACTCCATACCGATCCGGAGTCTTTGCACCAGGTGGGCGGGCACGGAGTCATTCAGCTTCCACGCGGTGAGCACGAAGTCGGGGAAAGTCAACTCCTCGATGAGGAAATAGCCATCTTTGGACAGACACGGGCCACCCGCCGGTCCGGGTAGAGGGATCGGGGCCCGGCTGTATCCGTCTCGGGCTATGCGGATGATCTCGCGGGCGTCTCTCCGATAATGCTCGGCGATGAGGGCGTACTCGTTGGCCAGGGCGAAGTTGACGTAGCGGTAGACGTTGGTGAAGAGCTTGGCCAGCTCGGCGCTTAGGGGGTCGGTCCGGTGAATGATCTTTTTCTCACCCAGGAGACGGAAAACCGCTTCGGCCAGGTCCGCGCTCTGGTCGTCGATTCCCCCGATGATCTCTGGGAGCTCTCTGAGCTCCTCGACCGCCTTGCCTTCGGCGATACGCTCGGGGCAGAAAGCGACGAAGAGATCCTCACCCGAAGTCAGGCCCGACAGCTCTTCCAGCTTGGGGACGACCACTCGCTCGGTGGTGCCCGGTGAAATCGTGGAGCGAGTGATGACGAGTGTCCCGGGCTTGAGTGCGCCACCGATCTCGGTCAACGCGCTCACAAGCTGGGAAGTGTCCGCTCGGAGATCCGTATTGAGAGGTGTTCCAACTGTGAGAACCACGACGTCCGCTTGAGCAACCGCCGAGTGGGAGTCGGTGGTCGCCTCGAAGGTCCCGAGATCGAGCGTCTCCTTGAGCAGCGGTTCGGCACCGTGCTCCAGGAAAGGGAGAATTCCGCCGTTCACCTTGTCGACATGCTCGGGATTGCGGTCGACACCGAGTACGCGGACCCCACAGTCAGCGAAGGATAGGGCGAGAGGCAAACCCACTCTCCCGATGCCGATGACCGCCATAGTGAAGCGGCCCGACCTGATGGCGGAAGTGTCAGCCGGCTGATTCATCGCTCTCCAACATCGGCGCGACCTCGAGATTCTTGATCCAAACTAGCTTGTGGCCGTCTACAGCGTCTTCACCGTCACTCACTGCACCTCATGCAAGTTGTCACGTGTCTTAGGGATGCTGGTTAACGTTTCTGACTTGTGGCGGCCGATGCAGTGACTTCTGCCCGACAAATCGACACGAAGGCCGGCTCGAGCAACGGACTGTGGAGGGCCACGGCCGCACTGGCCGTCCTGATACTGGTCGTTGCCGCGCCGATCATCCCTTCGTGGGGAGGGACCCAACAGGCATCCCGGTACACCCTCACCGCAGCCATTTGGGATCGGGGCACCGTCGTACTCAACGACTACACACATCTGTTGGGGAGTGATCACGCCAACCGCGATGGAGTGATCTACTCGGACAAGGCCCCAGGCCAGCCCTTCCTCGTAGCCCCTCTGTATGGACTTTACCGTCTGGCCGGCGGTGAGCGTCCAGACCTCTCCGACCAAGATCCGAAGATCGGGCTCTGGTGGGTGACCGTGTGGTCGGCGTCGATTCCTGCGGCTGTCCTCGGAATACTCATGTATCTCTGGACCCGGGAGGTGGAGAGGAGGACAGCCCTTGTCGCCACTCTGAGTGTTTCCTTTGGAACTTTGCTTCTCGTCTACTCGACGCTTCTCTTTGGGCACGTGCTTGCGGCAACGTTTGCCTTTGGGATGTTCCTGCTCGTCCGGCGCACCAATACCTCATGGCGGTCGTTGGCATTTGCCGGCTTGCTCGGTGGACTGGCCGTGGCGGTTGAGTTCCCGGTCTTTCTGATCGTCCTGGTACTTGCGATTGCAGCACTGGTTCGACATCGTTGGTCAGGTCTGGCAGTGGCCGCCGGAGGGCTCCCGGTCGCCGTGTTGGTCGGTCTCTACAACAGAACGGTCACGGGCAGTGCATTTGTGACGCCAATCCAATGGTCCGGCTTCGCTGGACCCCGTGAGTCGCCGAATGAGGTGGTGGGTCTCTTCGTCGGGCCCAATCTAGAGAACCTGTCCCAGGTACTGTTCTCGCCCCGAGGCCTTTTGCTGGCGACACCAATCGTTGCTCTCGGCGTAGCAGGAATCCCGCTCCTATACCGAAGGAGCCGATTCGACGCACTCGTTGTTTCGCTCACAGTCGCGTCTATGTTGACGATTCAGGTCTCTTGGAGCAGCGCGTTCGCCGGCGGTGCTGGGCCGCGATATCTTGTTCCTGCGCTCCCATTTCTTGCGGCTCCCGTTGCCCTCTCATGGTTCAGATATCGTCGGACTGCAATATTTCTCACTGGCGTAAGTGTTCTGACGATGTTGGCCGCCACGTTGACCAGCCCACAGCTTGCGTCGGACTTCTCTGGTGGCCTGGGTTTCTGGCTCCGATTGGCTTTGAACGGGGAATTCGTGTCGACGGTGTGGACTGAGATCGCGTCGGCCGGTGGCTGGGTCATTCATGGTCTGATTGTCCTGGCCGCTCTCTTGGTTCTTGGCCGCGCGGACCGATCAGGCAGGGATTCGGCGTTGCTTTCGACGGCTGCCTGACGCTCAGAATCTCTTTCTCCCCGAGAGGTAACTCTGCGGTTCGCCTACCTGGGGTTGTGGCTCGGGGCTCAAGCAGGTCTCTTTTGGATTTGCGCTCCAAGTCTCCCGAGAGAGTCGATCATCAGGGCGATGGCGAAGCTCTCCGTACTTGCGCCTGTCTGCAAACGAGAGCCGCACACTGCGGACCATCGTGGATCGAGTCCTCGACTCTCCCATTGATGTGGACATCGAGCTCATCTGCGTCGACGACTCGATCCACGGACAGCACATGGCCGTTGGGTAACGAGTTCGAGAGGAGTCGAATAGCGGTGCAACCGGGGACAGTGCCGTCCAACCGCGATGAGGATGCCTATCGTTGAGGTCAACCATGGAACCCACCGACCGAATCGACGTATCAGTTGTCCTCCCGGTCTTCAACGAGATAGGCCACCTGGAGGACGAAATCACAAGGATTAGAAAATCCCTGGACGAGTCGGAGCTCTCCTACGAGATCATCGTGGTCGACGACGGATCAACTGACGGCTCAGGTGCCCTCGCCCAGTCAATTGACCGGATCAGACTTGTCCGGTTCACGACCAACCGCGGTTCAGGGTCGGCCCGCAAGTATGGAACCCTGACCGCCAAAGGTGACGTCGTGGTGTGGACGGACGTGGACATGACGTATCCGAACGACGAGATCCCGGCCCTGGTGGAGTCACTCAAAGGATATGACCAGGTCGTGGGTGCAAGGCGCTCTGAGGAAGGCACCGTCAAGTTCTTGCGTCGGCCCACGAAGTGGTTGATCAGAATGCTCGCCGCATACCTTTCACGAACCGAGATCCCCGATCTCAATTCCGGCTTCAGGGCATTCCGCCGTGAAGTTGCAGATCAGTTTCTTTACCTACTGCCTCGCGGTTTCTCCTGCGTCACCACGATCACGATGGCCTTCTTGAGTAACGGGTATTCGATCAACTATGTCCCAATTGACTACTCGCCACGAACTGGGCACTCGAAGTTCCATTGGTGGGGAGACACGCAGCGGTATCTGCTGCAGGTGATTCGGATGGTGTTGATGCACGAGCCCATCCGCTTCTTCGGGCCCCAGGCGGCCGTCCTGGGAACCATCGGTGTGGCCAAGCTCGTCTACGACTTGGTCGACAAGAGCTTCAGGGTGGGCACTAACACTATCGTTATTCTCGGATTCGCGTTCGCACTCGGCATGCTCGGCCTGATTGCCGATTTGATGGTTCAGTTGAACAAGCGTCGCCACGACGTAATGCCGAGCACCTTCACCACCCAGTGAGGTCGGTTCGGATCCAATCGTACGACCTCATATTGTTCGCCGTCGGCGCACGCTGATGGTGCCCTGTGCCTTGACCGGTCCCTGATCATGAAGTCGAGGATATTGTTGACGGGGGCATCTGGTTTCGTAGGGAGCCACATGCTCGGTCCCCTCTCCGAAAGCTACGAGGTTCACTGCGTATCCCGTCTCAGCGAGCCCACGAATGCAGATGGTGTTGTGTGGCACGCCAGCGATTTGATGGACCCACGGGCGCGTAGCGAGTTATTCGAGAATGTTCGACCAACACATCTGGTGCACCTCGCGTGGGTCACCGATCACAACTCTTACTGGTCATCGCCCAACAACCTCGACTGGGTCGTCACTTCCCTCATGATCTTGCGGGAATTCGAAGATCGGGGAGGGCAAAGGGCAGTGATGATTGGCACCTGCGCCGAGTATGACTGGACACAAAAGGACCCTTACTCCGAGAGCTCCCCAACAGTACCGAGGACTCTGTATGGAGCCTGCAAGCTCGCTACTGGCATCGTGGGCCGTGCCTTCTCCACGGAGCGCTCGATAAGCCTCGCCTGGGCACGCCTGTTCTATCCCTACGGTCCTCGCGAGCATCCTGACCGCCTGGTTCCATCTCTTGTCCTGAGTGCCCTCCAAGGTGAGACTCCGGTGCCACGGACTCCCGGCAATGTCATCGACTTGATGTATGTGGCCGATGTGGCCTCCGCCCTCGGACAGCTCTTGACATCCAATGTCGAAGGAGTAGTGAATATCTGCACGGGGAGGCCCGTCCCAATCCATGTGCTGGCATCGGTGATTTCGGAGTTGGCCGGACTGAGCCCACCTGATGTCGCTGACGTGGGAGTAGGGAGGGGTGAGGCAATTGTAGGGGACCCCACCCGGCTCCACTCTGAGGTTGGTTACACGAATGGCCGCACACTTGCCGAAGGTTTACTCGCGAGTATGGAGTGGTGGAGAGAGAATCGTCGTATTCCACGTAGGGAGGATCGAGATGCGAGACCATGAGTTCGAGGAACGGAACAAGAGGATGGTCGAGTCGATGAGCGCCGATCCCGAGCTCATGAGCGTCACCGCAGAATGGCTGCAGAGGAGCTTTGCGTACGAGTACTCGTATCACTTCGAATGGATGGGCATTCCCATCATTCAGTATCCCCAGGACATCGTGTCCGTCCAGGAGATCGTTTGGCGGACTCAACCTGCGGTGGTCGTCGAGACAGGGGTTGCCCGCGGGGGGTCAATGGTTCTCTACGCATCTCTTCTCAGCTTGCTTGGCGGCAGGCGGAAAGTCATCGGCATCGACGTCGATATTCGCCCTCACAATCGAGCCGCACTCGAGGCCCACCCAATGGCTGGCATGATCACGCTCGTCGAGGGTTCGTCGGTCGACCCGCGCACGATCTCTCGGGTGCGCGAGGAGATCCGAAATCTTGACCCGGTCATGGTCGTCCTCGACTCCAATCACACTGCCGAGCACGTCCTGCAAGAACTCAACCTCTACGGCCCCATGGTGAGTCCAGGTTGCTACATGATCGTGTTCGATACGCTCATCGAGGAACTCCCTGATCGCCTCAGTGCCGATCGGCCCTGGGGCCGAGGAAACAACCCTTTGACAGCCATACAAGCGTTTCTAGAGACGGCAAGCGAGCGATTCGAGGTGGATCATCTGGTTTCCGACCGCTTGTTGGTCACCGCAGCACGAAACGGATACCTACGACGCTTGTGAGTCCTCCTTAGCCCATACTCGGTGGCGAACCGTGTCGAGCACGTCCCGGAGAAGTCGGGAAACGCTGCCATAAGGCCCATCAGTAGAAGCCCAATACCTGCTGTGCTCATAGAAGTTTCGCCATGTGAGCCACCAAAGAGCCCGAACGGACATCGTCTGGCGGTTCTGAGCGAGAATCTCGCCGGTAAGGCGGCGGAGTGGAATCAAACGATCGATGAAAGGGCCATTCACTTGCAGGATGTCGGCTGTGTATTCGGCTGGATCTCGGCGTCTTCGCTGAAGGAGCACTCGGTCAACCCGGTCGTGGCCGCCGAAGCGCAGGGTGCCGGCCATGACTGCGATGTCGAATCCAGGGAAAGGTCGTTCGGGAAAACTCGGAAGGAGTGCGTCTCTCCTGAACAGCCCATAGAATCGACTGTTGTCACGGGCCGATCGCATGTACGTTGCGAGATTGTCCCGAGGGGTTCCAAGTAGGGGGACAGTGCCCGCAGCCAGGTCGGCAGGAATTCCGTTGCGCAGCCAGCGAACCTGGGAGACACAACCGGAAAGAGTGGGATCATGGAGGAGCCTCTCCAGATTCGATGCGACGAACTCAGGCTGATGTACATCATCAGATCCTGCCCACATGAAGCACGGTCCTTTTGCGATCGATAGCAGGTATCGGAAGTTCACTTGCGCACCGAGGTTCCGAGTCTGCTGGATGACCCGCACCCTTGAGTCGCTCGCGGCGAAGTCATTGGCGACCTGCGCCGTCTCATCGCTCGATGCATTGTCGGAGACAAGCACTTCCAGGTTCTCATACGATTGACCAAGGATGCCCTCCAACGCTGCGGGCAAGGATTCGGCAGCGTTGAACGCAGGGACTCCAACCGAGACCAGCGGTCGTGCGCTCATCGACTCTGTCGGCAGCTATGGCCAGATCCTGCAGCCGCTCCTAAGAGATGCACGGATAGATGGATCAATCGGCACCCTGAACGTAGTCGGGAAAGCTCTTGTCCCGGTCTGACATGAGCAGTGGCTCCAACGGCCAGTCTATGGCGAATGCAGGGTCGTCCCAACGGACTCCTCTGGCCAGTTCCGGGGCGTAGGACACTCCGATCATATAGAAAACCTCGGTATCTGACTCGAGTGTGATGAACCCGTGAGCGCAGCCGGCCGGGACATGAAGGGCGTTTCTGATGTCGGCGGAGAGAGTGACTCCGAACCATCGGCGGTAGGTGGGTGACTCGGATCGGAGGTCTACTGCCACATCGTACATCGACCCACGAGTACACCGGACCAGCTTCGGATCAGGACGCGGCTGGTCCTGGTAATGCAGGCCTCGAAGCGTCGCCGCCTGGGCGTTGTAGGAGATGCTGCATTCGACCGGGTTGGCCAGTAGATCGCGGCTGGCGAATTCCATGGTGGAGTGGCTGCGCGCGAAGAATCCTCGCTCGTCAAGGCGCGGCTCCAATTCAACGACAACGACACCCGCGATGCCGGTCTCGACGAAGTTCATGGCAGTATCCGTGTTTTGGGAATGGCCACGACGAACCTCCCACCCCAATCACGCACAGCTTCCATCTGACTCATCACCTCGTCCTTGATATTCCAAGGCAGGATGACCACATAGTCGGGCTTGGTCTCGAAGATCCGATCCGGTGAGTAGATAGGAATATGGGATCCCGGCAGAAAGAGACCCTGCTTGTGTGGATTGCGATCAACGACATACGACATCAGTTCCGTGTCAGCGCTCACCGTGTTGAGCAAAGTGTTGCCTTTGGCCGCGGCGCCATAGCCAGCCACTGTCCGGCCATCGCCGCGCGCTGTGTCGAGGAAAGAGCGGAATAGCTGCTTTGCAGTTTCAACAGTGTCAGAGAACCGCTCGTATGTGGTGATGTCCCCCAGACGTGCCTGATCCTCGAGCCGACGGACCTCAGCTACGCGGGACGTGACCTCGTGGCTGGAGGCGTCGTCGTACAATTCTGCGTAGATCCTGAGACTGCCGCCATGGGTTGGCAACCGCGCCACGTCGAAGATTGTCAATCCATGCGTGTTGAATACACGGTTGACCGCCAACAAGGAAAAATAGCTGAAATGCTCGTGGTAGATCGTGTCGAACTGGACACCATTGATCAGATTGAGTAGGTGAGGGAACTCCATGGTCAGCACGCCACCGGGCTTGAGAAGGATGGACAAGCCCGCAACAAAATCGTTGAGATCGGGAACATGCGCAAGCACGTTATTGCCGACTAGTAGGTCCGGCTGTAAGCCTCTAGATCTCAAATTCTCGGCAAAGGCAACGCCGAAGAATTCGGCTTCGGTTGGGATTCCTGCCTCGTTGGCCTCGGCCGCAATATTGCGGGCGGGTTCGATTCCAAGCACCGGGATACCGAGGTCCTTGAAGAATCGCAGCAAGTACCCGTCGTTGCTCGCGATCTCAACCACCAGGGAGCTCTTACCCAGGCCGAACCGCCGTGAGCTTTCCTCTGTGAATGCTCGGTTGTGCTCCAACCAACTCATGGAATAGCTGGAGTAGTAGAGATAGTCACCGAATAGTTCCTCAGGAGTCACCACGGCTTCGATCTGAACGAGGTAGCACTGCGAGCAGACGCGAGCGTGTAGTGGATAGGTGGGCTCCGGCCGTGTGAGAGCATCCTGGGTAAGGAATGCATTGGCTAGAGGAGTCCGACCCAGATCGGAAAACGTGTGGCTCAGGGGTGTTCCGCAGAAGCGGCAGAGATGCGGCGTCGTCATGTCTTGTCCGTGAATCGTTCTATCTGCCGGAGAGAGAACTCACGCATGTTGTCATCCGCAATATGGGCTTGGTACCAATCAGCGGTCCACGACAATGTCTCATCGAGTTCGAGGCGTAGATTCCAGTTGAGAGACTCCCGGGCGGCTGAAGCATCGAGCTCGAGGGCATCCTGCTCGGCCCATTCCTGATCACGGTCCGGGGACCAACACGACTGAGGATCCAGCCCAAAGTGGGAGGCCAGTTGGCTGACGATTGTGAGGACGGTGACCGACGGCGAGGTTGGCCCAAAATTGAGTGAGGATGGTACATCCGCGCCGATAAACAGCATCCGGGCGTACTCCAGGTATCCGGCGAGCGGGTCGAGGACGAACTGCCATGGGCGGGTTGCCTGCGGGGAGCGCAAGCGGATCACCTGTCTTGAGACAAGAGCTCTGACCACGTCAGGCACCAAGCGGTCAGCGGCCCAGTCACCACCGCCTACGACATTACCTGCCCTAGCCGACCCCACGCGCACACCAGCTCGCTCCAAGTAGCTGGCAGCGAAGCTCGCAGTGACCATCTCCTGTGCCGCCTTGGAGGCGCTGTATGGGTCATGCCCACCCAGTTGGTCGCTCTCCACGAAGGCACGATCGGTCGAGCCGTGCTGGTAGACCTTGTCGCTCGTCACCACCAAGATCGCTCTGACCTCATGGAGATCCCGCGCAGCCTGCAACAGCCGAGCTGTCCCCACCACATTTGTAATCCAGGTCTCAACCGGAGCGCGATAGGAGGCGCGGACAAGCGCCTGGGCTGCCATGTGCACGACGATCTCAGGATTTGCAGAATGAAGCGCGGACTCCAGTCGACCCTCATCGGTGAGATCTCCTATGTGAGAACTGAGTGCCGGAGAGGAGCCAAGAACCTCAAACAGGGATGGTTTGGTGTCGGGTGCAAGTGCGTATCCCGTCACGCGGGCTCCGAGGTGCTCGAGCCAGAGGCTCAGCCAGGCACCTTTGAATCCGGTGTGCCCTGTCAAGAACACCCGCTTCCCCTCCCAGAAGTCGAGATTCAACCCCAAATCCTCCAGGGCGGATTCGGCTCGCTCCACAAACTCTCGAGGATGGCCCGATCTCGCACGGTGTCCATCGGAAGCCAGAACCCATCATGGCGATAGGCCCCAAGTTCACCGCTGGCTGCGAGTGACCTGAGCGGGCCCCCTTCCCAGACGGTGGAATCGTCCTTCACGAGATCGAGCGTCGCCGGCGAGAGGACGAAGAACCCCCCGTTTATGTGCCCATCATTGCCGGTTGGCTTTTCCACAAATCGAGTGACTCGATCGTCAGTGACCTTCACTGCGCCGAATCGACTGGGCGGGCTTACCACCGTCATAGTCGCAAGCCGGCCGGCTGACCGATGGAAAGCGAGTAGCGCATTGAGGTCGATGTCGGCGACACCGTCACCGTATGTCATGAAAAACACAGATTCGTTCTCGACATGGTGGGCGATTCGCTTGAGGCGACCCCCTGTCATCGTGTCGTCGCCTGTGTCGACCAGCGTCACACGCCAGGGCTCGGCCATTGAGCTGTGATATTCGAGCCCATTCGAGCTGATGTCCACCGTTACATCGGAGTTATGGAGGACGTAGTTGGCGAAATACTCCTTGATCTGATATCCGCGGTAGCCAAGACAGATGATGAAGTCGCGTACACCAAAGTGGGAATAGATCTTCAGTATGTGCCAGAGGATCGGTCGCCCCCCGATCTCGACCATCGGCTTTGGCCTGGAACCAGTTTCCTCTTGAAGCCGGGATCCGAGCCCACCCGCAAGAATTACGGCCTTCATGTCCTTCATGGCATTCGTGTCGGCAGTGTCCCACCCACAGTGGAGTTCTGCGTGACAACAGTAGTTCTGACCTCAAGTAGTGGGAGGTGTTTCCCGGCTCCGACTGGTACCACCATTGCCCGATTCCAGGATCTGGAGGATGATGTCGGCCAGATCGCCCCAGCTGGCTGCTGATCCCCGGGCTCCGGCGGTGAGCTTTACCAGATTGTCTATGGCTCTGGTGATGGCTTCTGCCAAGGCATGCGAGCTGACGTCGGAGGTGATGAATCCGTTGACTCCGTCCTCCACAGCCTCGCCAAGCCCACCGACCGGTGTCACGACGACACCTCTTCCCGCGGCAAACGCAAGCGGTATCACTCCTGATTGGGTCGCCGAACGGTATGGCTGAATCACGAGGTGATGCCGGGCCAGGAGCGCGCCGACTTGCTGATCGGGTAGATAGCCAAGCTGGAAGTCGATGAGGTCGTCAACACCTCTCTGTTCGGCTAACCGAATCAGCTCGGTCGGATCTGTCCACGGCTCCCCGGCGATGGTGACGCGCAGATTCGTGCCAGACTCCCGAAGCTCCGCTATCGCCTCGATCAGGAGATCAACGCCCTTGTACGGACGGATGTATCCGAAGAACAGGGCGCGCGGCGGTCCGTCTGGTAGGGGTTCCTGCTGGAGGTCGAGATTCGGTGGGTGTGGTATCACCGAAACTGGGGTGTCGATCGACATCGACCGGATCTGATCAGCCACCACCTGGGAATGGACTATGACGCCGTCGACGTGTCTCAACAGGAGCCTAAGGCAGGTCCGCGAAAAGGGCAGTCTCTCATGAGGAATGGCGTTGTGCACTATCGCTATAGAGCACCCCTGTGCACCAGCGAGAATGGCGCGCAGCGGCAATACTTGAACCGGGGATACATATGGGACCACCAACAGGTCGCTGTCCTTTACGGCGAGCCGGGCCTTGAGCCAGGATACGGGTGACCACCATTTGAGACTATGAGTGTCGTTTCGAGGCGGAATTGGCACCTGAGAACCTCGGTAAAGGGGACGCGGATACTGGGCACGCCAAGAGATAACGTTGACGGTCGCTCCACGATCATGGAGCGCCCTTACTAGTTGGTACCCGTGCTGTGAGATGCCACCCCGGATCGGTGGATAGGGGCCGACATACGTAATTGAAATGGCTCGAGTGGTCACTGCTTTCAGCTCTCTATATTCGGATCCCGAGCCGAAATAGGTTTTGCGCGCAACCCGACAGACATCCCGGCGAGGCCAGACACGAGCTCACCTGTAATGGCGACCAGTCTCGAGGCAGCCGCGATCAGTACGGCCTCGTGAGCGGGAATCCAGGGGGCCAAGGCAAGAACCAAGGCGCCTTCCCGCACTCCGATCCCACCCGGGATGGGAAAGGCGAGAAATCCCACAACCCAGGCACCGACGAAGGCAACAACGCTGCCTGTGAATCCAATAGAGGATTCCAGTTCGAAGGCAGACACCACCAGCATTCCTCCAGCGCCGGTCAAAGCGATGATCGCCGCGGTGAGCAGAAACTGCTGTGGCCAGCCCGTGCGGATGCGAGGGCCGGGGTTATTTCTCGGTATCAAGCGCACCAGCCGATAGACGGCATAGCGAAATGGGTTCATCGAGGCTATCAATGCGAGGAGGCCCACAGGAATCAGGAAGAGATCGGGTAGGCCGTACTCGACTTGGGTCGCGGCCAGCAGCGCGAACCCGGATCCGACAGTGATATTGAAAACAGTCGGCTCGATCCAAGCCAGCATCGAGTGTCTGAAGTTGAGTCCGGCTGCGCGACCCAGCCCCGCCTGCGATCCGATCTGCCAGACACTACCGGGTATGTACTTTGCCAACCCACCCACGGTGATCAAGCGGTAGGTGGACGCCAGGGACAGCTGTGCGCCTTCCCCCCGCAAGGAGATGTGGGCGATCACGACATTCAGAAACTGGCCTATCAGACCAGCTGCGAGGGCCCCCAGCAGATGGACGGGATTGAGACTCTGGACCAGAGTGCGATATGCATCCCAGTTGGCCGCGGCGACCCAGACCACTGTCACAAGGACGGCGACCATGATCGTGGCGGTGAGAACACGTTCCCACCGCTTGCGACTGACTTGAGTGACTTGACGATTCGGGCTGGGAATCACGCTTGCACCTTTCGCAACTGTACGTTTTCCCCCGGAAAATCCTGTCCATTCTCAGATCGGTCGGAGACACGAAGATTCCGACTTCCGGTACCATCTTTTTCGGGTAGCTTGATCGGACAGTCGGCACGTGGAAGGGGTATAGCCTGCGACGATTCCATTCTGCGTGGCTCTCCCTGGCGTTGGGGGCCACGTTGGCCGTTCCTGCCGTCGCCAGCGACGCGGTTGATGACGAATCGATCTGGATCGTCACAGTTTCCCATGGGGAGGATGTTCCCGCAGCCGCTGCCGCCCTTACGAGAACCGTGGGCGGACAACTCGGTTTCGTCTACGACCAGGTAGTCGGAGGATTCTCGTTCAGAGGTTCAGCCGCGGCCGCTGCGGCTTTAGGGCGCAACCCGCTGGTGTCTTCTGTGACACCCGACGGGTTGTTCACACTGGATGACGCCGCCGGGTATGGGATCTTCCGTATTGACGCCCATGAGGCTCACAACCTGGAAGGAGGTGCGTATCGCGGGTCCGGGATACGCGTTGCCGTCATCGACTCGGGCATAGACCTCGATCATCCCGACCTCGTTCCGAATCTTGATATTGAAAGCGGTGTGAACTGTGTTGGTGACGGGCCGCCAGATGACGATCACAGCCATGGCACGCACGTGGCTGGCATTGCGGCTGCCGCTTACGGCCCGGATGGATTCGGGGTGACGGGTGTGGCACCTGAGGCGACCCTCGTTCCGGTGAAGACGTTCGCGGCCGATGGCACGGCAACCACATCCCAGGTGCTGTGTGGTATCAACCATGTTGCAGCGTTGGCAGCTCAAGACGACGTGCCCACTGTTGCCAACATGAGTTTCGGCGAAAACGGGTCTGACTCTGAATGTGGCGACTCGGACACCTCGGATGTGCTTCATGAGGCGATCTGTGACCTCGCTGGGGCCGGAGTCATTCCCGTTGCCGCTGCCGGTAACAGCTCGACCGCAACTGCAACGTTCATACCGGCTGCATTCGATGAGGTCATCACAGTAAGTGCGGTTACCGATTTTGACGGGGAGCCTGGCGGCTCCGCCGGTTGCGTGTTCGACTCCTCGTTTGGTTTCGACTGTGACGACACGTTTGCTTTTTACAGCAACCATGGGCCCGAGGTCGACGTATTGGCTCCCGGTAGTCGGATCTATTCGACCCTGCCGGGTGGCGGTCACGGCACGAAGTCGGGAACGAGCATGGCGGCCCCCCATGTCTCCGGAGTGATAGCGGCCATGCTGTCCGCCAACGAAACTCTCACCACCGGTCAGATTCGTTCCATCCTCCAACAGAGTGGGGAGTGCCCGGAACCCGCCGGCGCACCAAACGAGGGCGGCGATGCGGCTTGCATGGATCAGGGTCAATGGCCGGATGATCCAGACGGCATCGCGGAACCATTGGTGAATGCCCTACGAGCACTTCAAGTGGTTCTCGATTTCGGTTCCAGCCCGATAGATTTTCCTCCCTCCGCCGAGTTCTCGGTTTCGTGTGAGGAACTGAGTTGCGATTTCACCGACGCCAGCACCGACCTAGAGGGCCCTATCGCCGCTTGGGAATGGGACTTTGGCGACGGCGCTGCTTCGACTTCTCAATCGCCTACGCACGCATATGCGGCGGCGGGTACCTACACGGTGCAACTAACCGTCACCGACGCTGGCGGTAACACCGACGGCTCGTCCCAACAGGTTCAAGTTCCGCCTCCGTTTTCTTCTTCGGTTCAGGGTGACTGGGTCGGTGTTCATGGCGCTGATGGGCATGTGCTGGCCGCTTGGGAGGGTGGTTCTGATCTGGTGTCGTTCCCGTTTGCGACGGTGAATGTCAACCAGGGTTCCCGGCATCGGTGGACGTCGTCGACGACCGAGGATCGAGCGTTGGAGGCGCCGGATGAGAGTGGACGCCGTGCCGCCGCCTACTACCACTCCAGTCAGATTCGGGTGACTCTTGATTTCACCGCTGACTACACGGGTGAGCTTCATCTCTATACGGTTGACTGGGATAACACCAACCGACGTCAGACGGTGACTGTTGACGACGGCAGTGGGCCTCAGACCGTCAACATCGACACGTCGTTCCAAGACGGGGCTTGGATGCACTTCCCGGTCAGTGTCCTGGCCGGCGACAAGGTCACCATCACCGTCAACCGCACCGGTGGAGCCAACGCCGTCTTATCAGGCATCTTCCTCGGAGATGATGTTGCACAGCCAACGCCGCCGCCTCCGTTTTCTTCTTCGGTTCAGGGTGACTGGGTCGGTGTTCATGGCGCTGATGGGCATGTGCTGGCCGCTTGGGAGGGTGGTTCTGATCTGGTGTCGTTCCCGTTTGCGACGGTGAATGTCA
>Ga0326597_10002034_pt1 | contig 30915 bp, 22 predicted proteins | sample RVTome_12_FD_203789 | JGI IMG/M metagenome (GOLD analysis project Ga0326597, IMG submission 203789) | Soil microbial communities from uranium-contaminated site in the Upper Colorado River Basin, Wyoming, United States - RVT100D185 | ecosystem: Environmental > Terrestrial > Soil > Contaminated >...
GACGACTTGAATAATTTTAGAGCTTCGTCTCCGGAAGAGGCCAATTGGACCTTATGACCATCCAGATTTAAAATGTCCTGCAGAATGTCCTGAATGTTGGGGTCGTCATCCACCACTAAAATCCTCATCTTACGGTCCAGAACTTTGGGGGGAGGAGTTTCCTTGGCTTCTGCTGTCAGGTCTTGTAAAGGTAGTCTAATTTTAAAAGTGGTTCCTTTTCCCTCCTGGCTGTCGATGGTGATTTCCCCCTTGTGGCGTGAAATAATCCCGTAAGCCACCGATAAACCCAGACCGGTCCCCTGCTTTCCCTTGGTGGTAAAGAACGGCTCAAAAGCCATCCTTTTAATCTCATCAGACATTCCGCTTCCCGTGTCTTGAATTTCGATATAGACCGAATCCGGAGTTTGGTAGGTCTTTAATGTAAGAATACCCCCTCCCGGCATGGCATCCACGCTGTTTAATATCATGTTGGACAAAACTTCGGTTAATTCGGAAGCCAATCCGGCTACCGGTTTAACATCATTAAGCTCTTTCTCGACTCTGATATCCACCCCTCTTTGCTGGGCTTCATCTTTCCATTTGGGCTGGGTCATTTCCAGGGCGTCTTCCACTATCTGGTTTAAGTCGACCTTGCTTAAGTAAGTGAACTTGTGAACCCGGGTGAATTCCTGTATCCGGCGGACCGTTTCAGCTCCGTCCAGAGCCGACTTTTCAATCAGCTTGAGACCGTACTTGAGCTTTTCTTCCATCCTATCGTTGAGCAGAAGCAACTGCACCCGGCCCAGGATAGCACCTAAAATATTGTTGAAATCATGGGCTACTCCTCCGGCCATTTCACCTAACGCCCGCAGTCGCTCGGACTGGACCAACTGTTTCTGAGCTTCATTCAGGTCTTTATAAGCTTTTTCTAAATTTTCAAACAGACGGGCATTTTCTATGGCATCCGAGACATGCCGGGCAAAAATGGTCAATAGATTCAAATCGTCATCGGAAAACCGGCGGTGTCCTTTGGCGTTGATGGTGATGACTCCTATAACCTCTCCAGACCACATCAAGGGGACCGACATCAAAGATTCCGGCTCATCCGGCGTGCCGGGAATCTGGACGGTCCGGTGGTCCTGGTCCGCAAAATTGGAAATTATGGCCAGGCCGGACTGGGCCGCTTTTCCGGTGGCCCCCTCCCCTATTTTCAATTCGAATTTCATGATTTGGTCTCGATAGTCATCATAATTGGAGAGCCAGGGTTTAAGGGTCTGTTTCTGCTTGTCCAGTATGTAAATGGTGCAGCCATCCGCCTCGGCTAATTTTTTGGCGTAATGAATAACTTTTTCCAAGACCACTTTATAGTTCAAGGAGGAGTAAATGGTGGTGGATAATTCCAGAAGAGCTTTCACCCGGTTGACCTGGGTTCCCAACTGGAATTTCAAATCGAAGCTCTGGATGGACATGCTGACGTAACTGGCCAGCATTTCCGCCCCTTTGACTTCCCAGGTGGTGAAGGTGTGCTTCTGTTTGAGCCACATCCCCAGAATCCCCCCGAAGATTTGCTGATTCTTGATCAGGGGCACAAAGATGAAAGACTTGCAGGAGGGTTTGGATTTGGTCTTGAATTGACAACCCACCTCCGACACAACCGTGCCCTGCTGGCTGTCCAGACCTAAGGGAAAAAGCTGCTCTTGACCTTCGGCCTCAAGGGCTTCCACCAGACTTGGTTTGGCGGCCTGGTCCTCTCCTATATCCAGCCAGACTTCCAATTTATCTCCTAAAAGGCCCGCCTTTTCCTGTTCCTCTTCAGAGGCTTCGGTTTTGAAACGAAGGAAGAAAATGAAATCCGGCTTGAGGAAGTTCATTCCCTCCTTCAGGATCGGCTCCAGCACCCAGCACAACTGCGATTTTTGCCGGGTTCTCAAAAACTCTGCAGATATATTTTTATTTTTAATAAGGTTTATTTTTTCGGTCTCTAGCATGCTGTCACACCGGCTTGAGTTTTATGCAAAATACTCCGGAGGGTCTGTTTTATGGAGGGGAAATCCAGGGGTTTATAGATCACTCCGAAAATCCCCTGCTTTTTAAGTTCCGACTCATTCAGGCTGATTCCTTTGGCGGCAATGATTACCACCGGCACCTCCGCTTTGATTTTTTTGACCTGCTCTATAAAGTTCCAGCCGAACATTCCTGCTCTACCTACATCGGTAAAAACCAGGTCAAATTTATCGGAATTAAAAACCTCCAGGGCTAATTTTGAATTCTGAAATTTCCTGACTCTGAAACCCAGGAAATGCAGATATTCCTGCAGTATATCCCCCAGGCTCTGCTGTTCTTCAAAGAGGAGAATCTGGAATGTTCCGGAGCTGACCGGGGAAGAGACCTCTTCCTGGGAAGGCACAGAAGGCGTGGAGCTGGAAGGGACTACCGGGAAAGATACGGAGATAAGATTTCCCGGCTCCGTCTTTCCCTCCACGGATAATGTCCCCTTCTGTTTGTTTAAAATAGCTTGGCAGTTTTCCAGTTGCGGGGGAACTTTTTCAGAGGGCATCCGATTACCCGATTTATCCCCGGATCTGAAATTCACCCGGGCCTGTTTTGCATCTTGTCCAACTTGCAAGGTTAACCTGGCTCCCTTCGCCAGGTAATTGGCAGTAAATAAAATTAAATCGGAAAAAGCCACTTTCAGCTCCGCCCCATCCGCTAATATCTTTTCGGCTTGGTCTGGTTTCTCATCCGACTCAATTTCAATCTGCTTGCCGTTTAACTTTCCCGGCCATTGAGATTTGGTAATCTGAACTGCATCGTCGATAATCTCTTTTAAGTCTAACGGCTTTAATTCCAGCTTGGGTTTATATAACTGGGACAGCTTAGAAAGCAGCTGACTGCCGTCTGCCACTGCGTTTTCAATTACTTTTAAGCTCTTTAATAATTTTTCTTTGTCCTCCAGTGTAAGCGGCTCGATTTTCATCTGTAATATCTGGGTCCGGCCTAAAACCGTGGCTAAAATATTGTTAAAGTCATGTACCACCGTGGAGGTAACCTCTTTCATAATTTTGAGCTGGTCGACCTGTTTGGCCGCCTCTTGAGTGCTTTTTAAGTTTTCATAAGCCAATTTTAAGCTAGAAAAAAGGTGGGCATTCTTACGGGCCATGGTCAGATGATGTCCTATCGGTTCCAGGATTTCCAGTTCCTTTTCGGTATAAGAGTGGTCTTTGCGACTTCCCAAAATTAAAATGCACTGAACCGGGCCGCTGTCCGCCAAAGGGACCACCAGGAATGAGCGAATTTTCAGTTGAGCGGTGAGACGGTCAAAGCCGCTGCCTGTGTCGGTTGACTTATAATTTGATTCCAGTTGCGGTTTTTTATCTCGGATGACCCCTGACAGAACGGTCGAATCCAGTTTAATCTTATATCCTTTTTCCAAAGGGGAGGTCTGCTTTCCAGCGAAACAGCTTTCTAGCTCCAAAAGGTCTTGCTTATTCAAACGGCTGAACAGAAATAAATAGTCGAAGGGGATTAACTCTTTTAATTTGGAGACTACCTGTGAAAAGGTAAACTCAAAATCCAAGCTCTGGCAAATATTCTGGGTGATTTCATCTATCAACGCCAGAACCTTTAGTTTTTGCTGCAATTCCGGATGGGGTTGGTGTTCCTTGGACCATTTGCCCAGCCAACTTTTCAAAACCTTAGCCATATTAGGGTTTGACTGTCAGATTCTCCCAGTCGATCTGTTGGGGTTGTTCGGATCTGTTCCTGGTTTTTTCCAGGGTTTCCTGGATTCTGCGGGCGTTCCTTTCGATAATTCTCAAGTAGTGCAGGGATTCATCGGTCAGATTCTTTTCCCGGATTTGCAATAACTCCGAGGCCCCGAATATGCTGGTCAGAGGATTATTGATGTCATATTTCAAATCCAAAATCTCTTTGGCCCATCCTTCCGGGTCCAGGGCTTTTTGAGTTTTGCTCTGTTGCAATTTATAATCTAACCAAGCCTGACGCAGAACCTGGCTGGTCTGAAAAGCCAGATTGGAAGCCAGGCCGATTTCATCTTTTTTGAAGGGCCTTCGGCTCCAGTTGCGCAGCTCCCCTAAAGCCATGATTCCGATGGGCTGGTCTTCCATCAGGATGGGAATCAACAGGGCTGATTCGATTTTTTCGCTCAAAGCCAGCTTGGCTTCCTGGTGGGACATGACGCTTTCCGGGTCATCCTGCTTGATTAGCTGGGTCCGTTTGGATTCTAAAGCTAAGCGGTGCCAGGGCAACTCGGATAAATTCAAGCTCTGGTCCGGCTCCAGCTGCATATCGGAATCTCGGAGTTTGTACAGAGCATATGGTTTTAGATTCTGACGCAAAGAGTCCAGGAGCATGATTTTGCAGAAACTGACCGGGAAATAGGACGCCACCTTTTGGGCGGTCTGCTCCAGGACCTCTTTGAGGTCTTTTTTTTCTTCAAAAACTTCCACCGATTCTTTCAAGAGCTTGGCTAATTTTTCTTTTCTGACCAGCTCTTCCATGAAATGGGTCTTGATTAAGAGCAAAGTTATCTGTGAAAAAAGCAGTTTTAACTCTTTTAGATTCTGGAATTGGAAAAACCCCGGCTTAAGATGCCCCAGAGTCAGAGCTCCCCACATCCTCTTGCGGTTTCTCAAGGGAACCACTAAACGGGAGCGGCAGCCGCAATTTCTGAACCAATGGTCTTGAGCATAGTGGGGGCTGGCGGTGTAATCGGTATCGATTATGATTTCCCCGGTCTGCAAGACTTGAACCAGATCGCTGTTATGAGTGGGAAGATTGACCCCTTTTTCCAGAAGCAAATTTCCGGATGCCCCCAGAGTGAAGCGGCGCATATTTTCACCGGAAGAATCCAGAACCGAAAGTGAAAAATACTGGAAATCCTGCACTTTTTGAACAGCTTTGGCAAAATGCGGTATGGCTTCTTCCAATTTGAGATTGGTCTGTAAAATTTCGGATACCTCCTCCAGGGCTTTTAGATATTGTTGACGATTTTGCTCGCGGCTGGTGCCGGTAAATAACTCCAGTTTTTGAGCCATAACCTGTCCCCACAGGGTCAGGAACTGGGTGGTTTTGTAATCAAAGTTAGCAGATTTATCACCGGCTACTAAACTCCAACCCAGGACCCTTCCTTTATGCTGTAAGGGAACCAGGGCTAACTTTTCCAGCTGGGGGAAGTTCGGTAAAATCTCCCGGAAGTCAGCTGAATTCCCGGCGTTTTCCAGTACCATAACTTTGATGACACTCAATGGTTCTGCTGAAAAGGATTTTCTGGCTTTCTGATGTAGCTTGACCGCTTGCTCGGAATTGGTGCCGTAGGAAAAAACCAACTGCTGCTCACCGGATGAGGCATCGGTTTTAAAAATCCCTCCCCAGCTAAAACCCAGATTATCCATCAGGAAAACAAAATTCTCTTTCAGGAAATCCGCAATTGTGCCTGACTTTTCAGCCGTGGCGGAGATTTTTTTAAGACCGGCCATCTGCTTCAGATTCCAGCTATTCTCCTGCCTCAACATTATTCCGAAAACCAGATACTGCTTTATCCCCCGGATAGTCAAAAACAATCCGACGAGAAAGCTTAGAATTACCGGAAGGATGAGCCAGCTTTGGGCTGCTAAATTGGCTACTTGCTGAGTAACGATAAAGCCGGAAGAAATTAAAATCAGAATCAATCCCACCCAAAATCCATTCCAGATTTCAGCATACTCGGAGAAAAAAGATTTTTTAATCTGCAGGACTGCCACAACTCCCCCCAAAGTAATTCCAAGGGCGACTACAACTAATGCTACGGTAGACATTTCCCCCTCCTACTAAATAAATTATAATTTAAGTATTAAATCATGTGAATTCTTCTGTTTTAATTATCGACAAAATGGTCAAATCAATTAAGCATAACCACTTAGAAAAGATGCCGAAAATCCGTGAAGAAAAGACTTTGGGGACAGTTTGAAGATTTGCCGTTGTTACGTAAAAAGTTATTGGCTTGGTTTTGTCCAATAGCCGGCTTTAGCCGTGTCGGAATTTGTCAATTTTTGGGGGATACCCTGCTGAAAAAAACCATACTGAACCTAAAAAACTAAGCTAACAAATCCTGAGCCACGCGGCTCTTTCTGATGGTCTTGGGGATTTGGGAGGGGAGGAAAAATCCGTCGTTGGTGATGAATTTTTTGCAGTAGGATAATGGAATCTGCTCGAAATAGGGGTTTTCTACCTCAATTTTGTTATACTTTTCTCCCCAGACTTCCAGCGGGCTGCCATAAAAGGCTCCTTTTTTTCTCAAAAGTTCCGAGATGAATTTACTTCTTTCAGAGGCCACGTAAAAAGGAATTTTGGCATCCTTGGCCAACAGTGCCAAAAGCCAGGTTCCCACCTTGTTGGTAAAAGTGGTTTCCGAGATACAGTCTGCCCCTACCAGAATTAAGTTGATTCGCCCTATAAAATATCCCATGCTGGCATCCGTGATGAGATGCACAGCTATACCCAGGTCCGCCAATTTTTTAGCTAATAATCTTCCCTCGAATACCGGACGGGATTCCGGCACATACACTTCAAAATTGGTTCGGCTCTCTTCGGCTTTCCTCAAGATGGAATAGACCGCAGTGGAATTGGAGATGGTCATGACTTTGAAATTATTTTCAATCAAGGGCACACCCCAGATGGCGATTCTATCCAGGGCTTTCAGGGAATTGGACTTAAATTCCTGGGCTTTTTCGTAAGTAAAATTTCTCAAGTCGGACAGAGCCAGGGATTCCCGGACGTGCTCGGTGGCTAATAAAATGGAGTTAACCAGATTGAAAATGGGGACACTCTCCGGTTGAGCCGCCAGCAGGCTTTTTCCCAATTTTGTCAATTCAATCAAAAATCTTTGATTATCCGGGCTTTTGGTCTCTTTGGTGAAGCCGACCAGAATCTCGGCCGCTTTGCGGGCCAGCTCCGAAGCCCCGGAGATGCGGTCTGTCTTGAGCCCCTCCAATTCCTTTAAAAAGCCCATATTAGCCCAATATTCTAACAGTATTTTTGAAGTGGAGCTTTGCCACATATTTTAGAACCTCTGGTCCATATTTTTCAACTAACTTTCTGCCTGTCTGGTCTATTGTTTCGGAAGAACCTTTGGGTAAGTTTAGGTTATATTTATCGGAAAGTTCCCCTAGACGCTTTAGGAATTCAGCCCGGGCCAGTATGGAGGCAGCCGCCACAGCTAGGTCAGATTCCGCCTTAACCTTTTGCTGGAGTTGAACTTTTTTCCCTTTTTCCATCAAAGCTCTCTGGATAAACCTTTCATCTCCGAATTTGTCGGAGATGACGTAATCCGGCTGGGTGTCGGATGAACCTAACAGGTTCTCAATCACCCGGGCATGCCCCCAGGCCAGAAGCTTATTGAGATTTCTCACTTTGTCGTAGAGCTGGTTGTATTTTTCCGGACCTATGACCACTACATTGTGAAGGCAAATCTGCTTTATTTTTTCAGCCATCTCTTTGACTTTGTTATCAGATATTATCTTGCTGTCCCGGACATTGAGAGCTTTCAGCTCTTTTTCCAATTCCAAATTGCAGAAAACTCCGGCAATCACCAGAGGCCCGAAATAATCCCCCTTGCCCGATTCATCTGTCCCGATCCAGTTTTTGCTCATACTAAGTAAATGCTTTTTGACCGAGCCAAAAGATAAAACCTCGTCATTCTGAGTCCCCCGCCTTAGGCGGGGGACGAAGAATCCCCTCTTTAATCAGATATTCTCTCCAAATTAAAAAAATATCTCCATAATGCAAGCCTAAATGATTTGACAACCCCCCGAGCATTTCTATTTTTACTGAAATGACAAAGGAGAAAATATGCCCAGACAACTAATTTCATCCGGTTCACCATTTGAACCAGTCATAGGATTTTCAAGGGCGGTGCGGGTCGGAAATCATATTTTTGTCTCCGGGACTGCTCCAATCGGGGCTGATGGAAAAACCGTGGGGGTTAATGACCCTTATCTTCAAACCAAAAGATGTCTGGAGATTATTTCTCAAGCTCTGGAAAAAGCCAGTGCCAGACTGGAGAACGTGGTTCGGACCCGCACCTTTTTGGTAAACATTGAAGACTGGGAAAAAGTAGCCAAAGCTCACGGAGAGGTCTTTGCCAATATCCGCCCTGCCTCAACCATGGTAGAAGTTAGCAGATTTATCAACCCGGAATGGCTGGTGGAATTCGAAGCAGATGCTGTGGTGGAATAGTTGAAGTTGCCGTTCGAACATTATCTGAATTTTCGGAGAAAAAAGTACAGCAACTCTTATGTCTAAAATCAGCCCTCTCTGGATTGCACTCTTTCAATATATTCCCCGGTCCGGGTATCCACTTTTACAAAATCTCTTTCTTTGATAAACAGAGGAACCTTCACCTGTAAGCCGGTTTCCAGTGTGGCATCTTTGGTAATGTTGGTAACCGTATCCCCTTTGACTCCCGGACCGGTGCCGGTCACTTGTAAAATCACGCTGGCCGGGATGTCTAAGTTGACCGGGTTGCCTTCAAAAAATAAGATTTTATACTCCCGCCCCAGCACCAGATACCATTTGTAATCCCCCAGTTGTTCTTCCGACAAAGCAATCTGCTCGTAATTGTGGCTATCCATAAAATGAAATTCATTACCGGCATTATACATATACTGCATCATCTTATCCTGAAAATCCGGCTGCTCGAACTGCTCCCCGGAGGAAAAGGTTCTTTCGATTACCGCTCCGGTTTTGATATTCTTTAATTTAGTCCAGACATTGGCCTTTCTCTGGGCGGTCCGGGCATGTTGAAAATCCACGATGTAGTAAGGGTCATTATCAATTTTCAAGCGCAGGCCTTTGCGAAAATCACTGGTAGATAGCATTACATCTCCTTCTTGGTCATATTGGCCTTAATTTTTAAGGTCGTAAAATACGAAATTTTCAGAATAAGGCAAGTTTCTTTTGAACCCCCTGGAAAGCCATATTTAGCGCACTTCTGATGGGTAAGTGCAAAAATCTTGATATTTTACTTGACAATTGGAAGCCTTTTTAGTATACTATCGCTGGTCTCAATTGCCCGGGAGTACCAAAACTAGAAATGGTCGGAGCTGGATTTAAAAATCCAGCGAGGGCTATTTTTTTGTTTAAATAATTTCCACTTTTTCCTTTCACACCAAAAAAATTAAATAAACCGATATTTTCTTGACCCTCTACTCAGGCAGGGTCAGAAAAAGGGAAATAAGTTCCTATTTTCAGGGATGATAGCTATAAGTGTCTAAACTTTAACCTTGCAGGAGGTGAGGGTATAGTAGAAAGTGAAGGTAATTAATTTTAGTACAGGAAAATCAAGGAGTGCCTGAGAAACTTTTAACTAAGGAGGTGAAGAGATGTAGCCAAAATAAACTCAATTGGTGATTGAGACGGAAACGGAGGGGGAAATTAAACTGATTCTAGGTTATTAAACCTTAATAATATGAATTCGGAGGAAATAAAAATGTTACCATGTAGTAGAAATTCGGTTTTAAAAACAATAATGGTTGTACTGGTGGCGACCTTAAGCCTGGGTTTGACCAGCGCTGCCTTCGCGCAAGGCATCCTAGTATCTGGAGTCGCGCCAGACGGAGAACCGGGCGGATTTGGCGTAGATGGAAATCTTCTATCCAACTCGCCCGGTGGTACTATTTTTAGTGGCGCCAGTGACTGGACCGCCGGACCGGCCGGGGTTGGAATAGCCAAACTTAATTGTCCTTCCGGAACCCCTATTGATGCTACCATGACCTTCCACGTCATCGACCTGACCAAAAATGACGATTTGGATGTTTTTGCTGAATCTGATAAAGTTCAGGATAACCCCAACACCTACAACTGGAAAGCAGGTAGTGTTCCCCAGAAAGATGACATAAACAATGGTCTGATTCACCTTTCCACTGATCTTTCCGGAGACCTATGGGTTATGATGGCTGGTGATCGAAGAGCAACCAATGGAGACAGCTATATAGATTTTGAATTCTTACAAAACACTCTGACCAAGAACCCTGATGGAACTTTTACTTCCTTGGGACCGGATGGCGGAAGAACAGTTGGTGATATTGTTCTAACCATTCACCTGATCAGGGGTGGAGCGGTAGCAGAGTTATTCGCCCAGAGGTGGCAGTCAGACGGAGGCGGAGGATTTAACTACTTTGATTTCGTTCCTGCGGCCGGGGATGCTTTCGTGGCCGCCAACGTCGATTCGGTGGTAAATGTCTGTTACGGAGCTTTCGGTTCAACTTCGTATGAGGTAAACGCCTTCGGTGAGGCGGCTGCCAACATTAGTAATTTAGTTACTGCTTTTGACCCCTGTTTTGGTATTGCAACTTTATGGATTCGAACCAAGTCCTCCCAATCCTTCACCGCTCAATTAAAAGATATGATTGAGCCGATTCAGCTCAACTTATGTCTAGACAAAGAAGCACCGGTTATTACCTGTCCACCTAATGCAGTGTTTGATTGTGTGATGGGGAATGCTGGAACAGCTACTGCTACTGATAACTGTGATACCAATGTGGCAATTTCTTCTAATGATGTGATTACTTCCGCCAGATGTCCTATTATAATTGAGCGGACCTGGATCGCTACGGATGATTGTGGTAATGCTGATACCTGTGTCCAGACCATCACTATTCGGGATATTACTGACCCGGTTATAACCTGTCCACGTGACACCACTTTTGAGTGTGTGATGGGAGACGCTGGCACAGCCACCGCTACTGACAACTGTGACCCTGACCCGGATGTTACCTCTAATGATGTGACTATCTCAGCCAGATGTCCCATCATAATTGAGCGGACCTGGACTGCCACTGATAGTTGTGGCAATGACGTTTCTTGTGTCCAAACCATCACTATTCGGGATATTACTGACCCGGTCATCAACTGTCCACGCGACACTACTTTTGACTGTACTATGGGTGATGCCGGTCAAGCTACTGCTACCGACAACTGTGACCCGGACCCGGATGTTACCTCTAGTGATGTAACTATCTCAGAAAGATGTCCCATCATAATTGAGCGGACCTGGGTAGCTACAGACAGTTGTGGTAATGCAGATACCTGTGTCCAGACTATCACTATTCAAGACGTCACTGACCCGGTCATCAGCTGTCCACGTGACACCACTTTTGACTGTACTATGGGTGATGCCGGTCAAGCTACTGCTACCGACAACTGTGACCCTGACCCGGATATTACCTCTTCCGATGATACCACCTCACTCAGATGTCCTTTGGTGATTGAACGCACCTGGGTAGCTACAGACTCCTGTGGCAATGCTGACACCTGTGTCCAGAGCATTACAGTCCAAGACACTGCTGACCCAGTTATATCCTGTCCAGGTGACACCACTTTTGACTGTACTATGGGTGATGCTGGTGTAGCTACCGCTACCGACAACTGTGACCCTGACCCGGACATATCCTCCAGCGATAATGTCACCAGCAGTCGTTGCCCGATAGTGATCGAACGCACCTGGGTAGCTGTCGATACTTGTGGTAATGCTGACACTTGTGTCCAGACCATAACCATTCAAGATACCGCTGACCCAATACTCGCTTGTCCACGTGATACCACCTTTGAGTGTGTGATGGGGAATGCCGGTGTAGCTACTGCTACCGACAACTGCGACCCGGACCCGGATGTTACCTCTAGTGATGTGACTATCTCAGAAAGATGTCCTATCATAATTGAGCGGACTTGGGTAGCTACAGATACCTGTGGTAATGCAGATACCTGTGTCCAGACCATCACGATTCGGGATATCACTGACCCGGTCATCAGCTGTCCACGTGACACCACTTTTGAGTGTGTGATGGGGAATGCCGGTGTAGCCACTGCTACCGACAACTGCGACCCTGACCCGGATGTTACCTCTGATGATGTGACTATCTCAGCCAGATGTCCTATAATCATTGAGCGGACCTGGACTGCCACCGATACTTGTGGCAATGATGTTTCTTGTGTACAGAGGATTACAGTTCAGGATACTACTAAACCGACTATACAGTGCGCCTCTAACAAGACCGTAGAGTGTGGAGCAATCGTGATATTTGACGACCCCACTGCCAATGACAATTGCGATCCTGCCCCGGTGATTAGCGTTGTATCCGACCAGGTGATTCCAGGACCGGCCTTTGGCGAAACCACTTACACCAGGACTTGGAAAGCAACTGACTCTTGTGATAATGCTTCAGCTACTTGTAGCCAGAGCATTCTCAAAGAAGCCTGCCCAACCGGGAAACTCACTCCCACTCAAGTTACCTGTTCCGACTTTACCGGTGGCACTGCCAGCGATTTGACTCAGGTTTGCTACGGTGTCAAGAGCGGTGTAATTAACAACGTCGCTCCGGGAGTTTTCTTCTATTACACCAGCGTCACTGCTCCCAGTGCTAACTTCACCATTGATATTGTCCAGACCAAAAACAATGCCAGCTTCCCCTTTATCGGAGTTCACAACGGCGAAATCCGGCTTTACAATGCCAACTGTACTGTAATTGGAAGCGGTACTGAAACCAGTCAAGGTCAGGCCTCGGTTAATGTCAGCGGAGCCACGGTTGGTCAGACTTTCATCGTGGGAATCAAATATAACCCTGGCACAGTGGTTGGAACCTCTATCAGTTCACCCTACCCCACTGTTCACTACGACTTCCACACTGAGATTGGAGGAGTGACAGTTGATTTGGATCCAGATGGATTGGATTTGGCACAATGCGTCGGAGGCGCTACTTCAGCCAGTGCGGAAGATGCCTCTTCCAAGCTGGATTTAGAACCCAACTATCCCAACCCGTTTAACGCCAATACTACCATTAAGTATTCGCTTCCCAAGGACGGAAAGGTGAATATAGCGGTTTACAACATTTTAGGTCAGAGAGTAATAACTCTGGTTGATGCTGTAAAATCGGCCGGTTACCACACGGTGATTTGGGATGGAAAGAACGCTTCGGGGTACAGCATAGCTTCAGGGGTTTACTTCTATATGATCAAATTCGGGAACGAAACTCAAATCAAGAGGATGACTCTGCTGAAGTAACTCTGAAGTAGATTTAAGAAAAGCCCCGATAATTATCGGGGCTTTTTCTTTTTACCAAACCTAACCATTAAAGTAAAATACCCTCTCCTTTAAGGGGAGGGTAGGGAGGGGTTAGTCGGATAAATCCTTCGACAAAGCTCAGGACGAGTCCGACCGCTACATTAACTAAACTTCAACTACTTTCTATCCTTCAATTATCTTTATTATCAATTTCCTGCCTCTCGGTCCGTCAAACTCACAAAACATAATCCCCTGCCAGCTCCCCAGCAAAATCTTGCCATCCTCAATCACTAATGTAGCTGAAGACCCGACCACCGAGGTTTTTATATGCGAATCCGCGTTCCCTTCCGTGTGTTTATATTTGGCTGATGGTGGAGCGATTTTTTCCAGATAATCTAGAATGTCTAATCTAACGGAAGGGTCGTAATTTTCGTTGACCGTAATTCCTGCGGTTGTATGGGGAACATAGATAATACAGATTCCGGATTTGATTTTACTCTCTGAAATTACTTTTTGGATTTTATCGGTAATATCAATTATTTCAGCCCGTGAATTGGTTTTGATTTCTAACTTTTTAATCATTTTTTGATTCTTTAATTATGGTCCCAGTGGCAGAAGCCACTGGGCTACCCTGCTCATCTTTTTTTGTCGATTTGGTGAGCTTGGTATTTTTCGTGCCTCCGTGTTTCTAACCTCACCCCTACCCTCTCCTACAAGGAGAGGGAGTTTTTCTAATCATTCAAAAAGCGCCTCCACAAATTCTTTGGGTTCGAATATTTCCAAGTCCTCAATTTTTTCACCGATTCCCACATATTTAATAGGAATTTTCAACTCCGAAACAATGGGAATGATAATTCCTCCTTTGGCGGTTCCGTCCAATTTAGTCAAAATAATTCCGGTAATCTCTACCGCTTCTGAAAAAAGTTTTACTTGTGACAAGGCATTCTGCCCGGTGGTGGAATCTATCACCAGTAAAACTTCCTGCGGAGCTCCGGGAAGGGCTTTCCCCATCACCTTTTTAATTTTTTTTAATTCTTCCATCAGATTGACTTTGGTCTGCAACCTTCCGGCAGTGTCGATTATGACTACATCTATATTTTGAGAAACCGCTGACTTGATAGCATCAAAAGCCACCGCGGCCGGGTCGGCGTTGGGCTGATTCTTGACAATCTCAGCCCCGGCTCTTTTAGCCCAGATTTCCAGTTGTTCAATAGCAGCGGCCCGAAAAGTATCACAAGCCGCTAACAGAACTTTTTTCCCCTGTTCTCTGTAATAATTAGCCAGCTTTCCGATGGAAGTAGTTTTCCCGTTTCCATTCACCCCCACAATCATTATCACCCGGGGCTTGGCAGTGGCAAGATTTGCAGAAGTTGTAACGGAACCGTCCAGCAGTTTGCTTATTTCCTCTTTTAACAATCCGATAATTTTATCCGAAGCCTCTATTTTTTCTTTCTCGACTTGTTCTTTTAAGCCGTTCAGAATTTTCTCGGTTGCATTTACTCCCAGGTCTGCCTCTAACAGAGTTTTCTCCAATTGGGAGAGCAGTTCCTCATCTATTTTTTTATGGATTCCGACTGCGGAGACGATTTTATCTAAAAAATTAGCTTTGGTCCTGGCTAGACCGGACTTTAAATTAGAGAGAAACGCCATTTAGAAGGTATAAATTTTATCGGAGTCGACTGTCCAACCCGCTAGGTCACTAATATTGCTGAATTCTGCTCCCTCTGTCAGTTTCATATCTCGTAGACCACGAGCCTCTGCGCAACTGCCTCAGAGTTTGACTTTCGCTCCTTTGCTTATAATGCTTCTTAGCATCCGCTCAATATTGTAATAACCGGAAGGGGTCTTTTGGTCTGGTAAGGCACAGTTTACCGCATCAGCTATTAGAAATACTCTTACGCCCACCTCACTCTGTTGAGTCTGTAAAGCCATCGCCAAACGCAGGGCATTGTAGGCCTTTTCCGAGCCGTAAGGTGCGTCATTGATAACAAAAAGTACACGCATTAAATTATTACCATAAAAATTTATGCCAAGACCGGTTCCTTCTCGAATTTGACCGACACAATCTTGGAAACCCCTGGCTCTTCCATGGTCACTCCGTAAAGCACATCCGCCGCATCCATGGTCTGTTTGTTGTGGGTTATGATGATAAACTGGGTGTTGGCGGTAAAATTTTTCACCAGAGTTAAAAAACGTTGCAAATTCATATCATCCAGAGGAGCGTCAATCTCATCCAGGATACAGAAGGGCGAGGGCTTGACCAGGTACAGAGCAAAAAGCAGGGCGATGGCAACCAGAGCTTTTTCTCCGCCGGAAAGCTGGGATAAGGTTAATAACCTTTTTCCGCGGGGGCGGGCAAAAATTTCAATCTTGGATTCCAGGGGGTCTAACATCTCCTCTAAAATCAAATCCGCTTCTCCCCCTTCAAAGAGCTGTCCGAACACAGACTGGAAATTTCCTCTGACTTTCTGGAAGGTTTCTAAGAATAAATCCTTGGCGGTTTCGTTGATTTTGCTGACAGTGGAATTCAAGGTCTCTTTGGCTGAAAACAAATCTTCCACCTGCTTCTTCAGAAAATCCAATCTCTCTTTTTCTTTTTTGTAATCCTCCAGAGCCAGAAGATTGACCGGGCCGAAGGTCCTGATTTTTTCTTTTAATTGTGACAACCTTTCATTAAAACCGGCCAGCTGGGCTAAATCATCTTCGGTCAGAGAAACCAATGTCTCCAAATCCTCATTCCACTCCTGCTGAATTCGAGAAGTTATGTTTTTCAGCTGGGCTAAAAAGTCATGCTGCTGTAATTCCAGCTGGTGCACCTGCTCCTGCCGGGACATGCGGCTATGCCGGGAAGATTTTAGCCCTTCCTCGATTTTCAAAAGCTGCTCGTGAAGCTGATGATAGCGCTCTTTGCTCCGGTCTAAATCTTCTTCTTTTTGTCCCTTTTGTTTTTCAACTTCTATCAATCCGGTTTTGAAATTTTCTACATCGCCGGCCAGTTGGGACTGCTCTTTATCTTTATTTTTTATCTCTTTGGTTTTTGATTTGAGTTTATCTTCAGTCTCGCTAAACATTTCTTCTAAGCGCAGGATGTCGTTGGACAATTGCTCTTTTTTACCCTGCTGGGTGACAATTTCAATTCGGGATTGATTTAATTTTAAACTCAATTCCTCTTTTTGCTTTTCTAATTCTGAAACCTTTTGTTTGCCGGAATTTAATTTTTCAGTTAAGCTTTGTTCTCTTTCGCTTAGCTTGGATAAGTTTTGCTCTAATCCTTGTTTCTGTTGGCTCAATTCTTTCAGGCTTCTATCCTGCTCCACAATCTGCTGACTTCTGGCAAAGCCGCCTTCTTCCACGGATTTCTTCTCCAGTTCGACTTCCTTCATCTCCAGCTCTTTATTATTCCATAACTCTCTTTTGGTTTTCTCCGGCTCAATAATTTGGGATAGCTCGGTTCTGGTAATCTCAATGTCATGAATTATCTCAGCTTTGGAATCGAAGGTCGATTTCAGCTGGGTATCAAATTGCTGAATTTTCTCCTGCAGGGTTTTTAACTCTTTTTCTTTCCCGACCAGAGAAAACTCTTTTTTCTCTCCCCCTTTGACCACTCCGGTTTTGGTCAGAAGTTCGCCATCCAAAGTCACGATCTGGTGGTCCACCGGCAGCAAGTCCAAGAGCTTGGAAGCCACTTCAAAGTCTTTTACCACCACGGTTTTGTCCAACAGAGATTTAGTCAGCCAGTCCGCCTGCTTTCCGTTTTCGACTAAATCCGAACCCCAGCCGATTATCCCTTTGGCGTCCTTAATCTGGGCTCTGCCGTTTGCGGAAGATGAATTTACCAATTCTTTTTTGATGATGAAACCCCCTTCACCTTTTTGGTTCTCTTTGAGCTGGCCCAGGGCTTTCTTGGCTGAATCCAGATTATCCACTACCAGAAAAGATTTCCTTTCACCCAGAGCCGCTTCGATAGCCCAGGCGTAAGCGCTGTCGGTCTGAATCAGATTGGCTACCGTGTCTAAGATTTTGAATTTTTCTTTTTGATTGATTAAAAACTGCACCCCTGAATTATATCCTTCATAATTTTCAAAAAACCTCTCCAGCACTTTGAATTTGGCTTTCTCCGATGCCAGGCTGGTCTCCAGGCGGGTCTCCTGTAGCTGGTTGTCCTTTAATTTCTGCTCCAGAGTCTGCAGCTTATCTTCTAAGCCGGTTTTGGTCTTCTGGGCATTTTCCCAGTCTGATTTTAATTTTTCTAACTCCTGAAAAGTTTTTAGGAATTGCTCCTCTTTTTCTTCCAACTCTTTTTGACTCTTCTGATATTCGGAGACCAGAATGGTCTTTTGCTTCTGGGTTTCCTCGATTTTGAAATTCAGATTAGACATTTCGCTTTGGGCTGAATTCAAACTTTTTTCGGCCGCGCTTATCTCTTCGGCTTCCTTCTCGTAATTCTGACGGCTCTGGCTATACTGATGCTCCACGGCCTTACATTCTTTCTCAATAACCGAAAGGCTCTTTTCTTTTTCAGTCAACAATTTCTGTAAATTCTCCAGTTCCGGTTTTTTCTCTTTGATATTTTTTTCCAGATTTGTTTTCTGGGAAGTCAGACTTTCAATCTCACCGGTCAGTTGAGCCAGAAGATTATTCAAGGCCTGCTGTTTTTCCTGGGAAACTAAAATCTGCTGCTGTTTCTGGTAAAAGGATTCTTTGAGAAAATTGATTTCTTTTTGCTGGCTTTCGACCTTTTTCTCCGCTTCTAAAAGCTCCAACTTGGCGTTTTCTAAGGTCAGCTCCTCTTTGTCCAAGGTTACTTTTTGCAGGTCCTGGTCCTGGTGAGATAATTTTAACTTTTCGGAGATTTCTTTTTCCTGAATTTTTATGGTCTCATATTCGGATTTGGCTAATTTGAGCTCCAATTCTTTGATTAAGTCCTGGTTTTTCTGATAAACCAAAGCCTTGCGCATCTGCCTTTTCAAAGAATTGACCTGTTTTTCCACTTCGGAAATAACGTCATTCAGGCGAAGCAAATCCCCTTCGGTCTGTTCTAACTTACGCAGAGCTTCTTTGCGTCTGTGCTTATACTTGGTTATCCCGGCCGCTTCTTCAAATAATGCTCTTCTTTCCCAGGCATTTTCAGAAAGCAAAGATTCTACCATGGACTGTTCCATGACCGAGTAGGCAAAGGCGCCTACTCCGGTGTCGGAGAATAAATCTACGATATCTTTTAAGCGGCAGGGGATTCCGTTGAGCAGATATTCTCCGGTTCCGTCCCGGTAGACTCGGCGGGAGATGGTGACTTGCTGGTATTCGATGGGCAAAATATTTTTGTTATTTTCAACGGTTAAAGATACTTCCGACATGCTGGCCGGTTTCTGGTCCATGCTGCCGTTGAAAATGACCTGGTCCATCCGCTCTCCCCGTAAAACTGTAGGTCTTTGTTCACCCAGGACCCAGCGGATGGCATCCACTAAATTGGTTTTGCCGCAGCCGTTCGGTCCTACGATGGCCGAAACACCGGATTTGAAAAGCAGTCTGGTCTTTTTTGGGAAGGATTTGAACCCTATGATTTCAAGTTCGGATAGATACAATTTTCCCCTCCTTGTTTGAGTCGTCTGAAATTAAGGCGACTTTTTCTCCTCTAAGAAAGATTTATAATTTTCAAAATTTATTTTCAGGTCGATTACCGGTTTATTGGCTCTGCTGGCCAGCGGTTTTAATTTTTGAGCATTTATGAAACCGGAAACAGCCTCGGGATTGCCCAGGGTTATGATAAAACCGTTCTTTGCGCTCCATTCTCTTTTCTGACTGGGGTTGAGGAAGTCGTAATAAACCGTCTTTCCGTCGGCAATGATTTCAGCCCAGGATTTACCGGTCGATTCCAGCCGCAATATTAATTTTTGTTCGACCGCGGGAGCGGGTACGGGAACAGCCGCGGTCAAGGTCTCGGCCGTGCCGGGTTGAATCGGGACAGCTTCCCGCAACGGCATACCTATCTCGGCCTGATTGCTGGGGGTTGAAGTGGATTGGTCCGGAGATTTTTTGAATACCTCCCACAAGATTATCAGGACTAAGAGTGCCCCTCCGGCCAGCAAAATCAGATCCAGGACCCGGGATTTTTTCACTTTCGGCTGGGGTTTGTAGCGGAGTTCTTCGGTCACTTCAATCTCTTTGAATTTAGTGGTCAGCGCATCCAGATCTTCTCCCAATTGGTGTAAATAAGCCCGCAGGAAAAGCCGCACGTGGGTTTTGCTGGGCAGCTCATCCAGGCGGTTTTCTTCCAGAGCCGCCAGGTATTGCAAAGAGATTTTGGTGCGGGCCGCCAGCTCTTCCAAGCTTAATTTTTTTCTCTCTCTTAAATTCTTGATATAGCTGCCGAAATTCTCGATGACCTGGCTCATAAGATTTCCTCTAAAAGTTCTAGTACTTTTTGCAGGGGTAATCCCATCACGTTGTCAAAATTTCCCTCAATTTTTTCCACCAATCTGCCTGAGGCGGACTCTTGAATTCCGTAGGCCCCGGCTTTATCCAGAGAGTCACCGGTGGCAATATATTCCTTAATTTCTTTTTCAGTCAGCTCGTTAAATTTAACCTCGGTTACTTCAAAACCGCTTATTCGTTTAGAATTTTTCTTATTCAGCAAAGCCACTCCGGTATAAACCTGGTGCCATTTCCCGCTTAATTTTTTGAGCATGGCAATGGCTTCTTTCTCATCTTTCGGTTTTCCGAAAATCTCTTGCTCCCAAACCACGATTGTATCAGCCCCTAAAATTATACCGGTTTGAATTTCATTGCTTATACTCTCCGCCTTTTTCATAGAATTCCTTTGAACTAAAACTTCCGGCTTCTCCAAGTCCGACCTTTCTTCGGAATAGCGGGGACTGGTAACTTTAAAGAGAACTCCTGCCAGATTCAGTATTTCTGCCCTTCTGGGAGAGTTGGAGGCCAAGATTAGTCCGTACCCATTTAAAAATCGGCTTATTTCATGGCCAATTTTAAGACTATTTTGTTTTAATTCTGCTTTGAGCATTATTTCAGTTCTCTAAAATTAAGGTGACCGGCCCGGAGTTGAAAATCTTGACTAGCATCTTGGCTCCGAAAATGCCGGTTTTCACTGTCAGATTGTATCCTTTGAGAAATTCCACAAATTTCTGATATAATCTCTCCGCTTCTTTCGGTTCCAGAGCTCCGGTAAAACTGGGCCTGCGACCCTTTTGGGTATCCGCGTACAGGGTGAACTGGGAGACCACCAGAATTTCTGCTTTTACATCCACAGCCGACAGATTCATCTTCCCCTCTTCATCTTCAAAGATACGTAAATTGGCACACTTGTCTGCCAAAGACTTGGCCTGCGATTCTGTATCTCCGGTTTTCACTCCCACCAGCAGAACCATCCCCTCTCCGATTTCGTTGACAGTTTTTCCTTCTACTTCTACACTGCTTTGTTTAACTCTCTGTAAAACCACTTTCAAGGTTTTAGCCCAAGATTTCGGTTAAAGTAACTATTGCGGGTGAAATTGTCAACAAAAACCTTTATATTGGAGGAATTTTATTTTTCTACACAATTACTGGGAATTTTCCCTTGGAAACAAAAATCCCAGTGGCAAAAACCACTGGGCTACCCTTAATCAATAATCTTTTTAATCTTTATCTTTTAACTCTTTTCAAAACTTTTTGAATATAATCTATCGCATCCGGAGTTTTGCAATCGGTCTCCCCATGGTCGACTTCCACCTTACCGATTTTTTGGGCCGTGGCAAAAGCTTCTGCCGTGAGGGCCGGTTTAAACACTCCGATGCCGATGACTGCTCCGTTCATCGAATGTCTGGCTCGGTTGGGTGAGGAATGAATCTCTTTTTCGATGCTTCTCAAATACTTCTTACAATCGGAATCTGAAATCCCCGCGCCATTCTTGAGTAAACCACCCAGAATAGAGTACCCGCATTGGCGGACAAATTCTTGGGGTGACATCATCCATTCTTCCATTTTTTCTTTGGCAAACGAAGTTCTGGAAATCATGCCAGCCAACAAGTCAACCAGCATATAATAATTTAAGTTTTCAATCCACTTATCTGCCTGGGCGGATGTAATCTGCTTAGGGTCAACAATCATAGTGGCCAAGGTTCGGGCATCGGTATTTCCTGATTCCCATAATTGCAGAGCTAATTTGTGGTCGAGTTTGATTTTCTTCTGCAGTTTATTCAAATTGGCGAAACTGACTCCGAACAGATTCTCCCCGGCTCCGTGACGTTTGTAAACTTTCACATTTTGAGCCGTCCCCAGTTTTTTGAGTTCAGCCATTACTTCTGTATAAGTCATATTATTTTACCTTTCTGGGTGGAGACAAGATCAACCCCTTCACGACTGTCATCCTGAACGTAGTGAAGGATCTCGCAGTTAAAGACGAGATTCTTCGCTGCGCTCAGAATGACACACTAAGGAAATTTGCTTACAAACAGCATTGCCCACTTTTCACCGGCGCCGGACCGGATTTGAAAATGAAATTAATGAGGTAGACAATATCCGGCAGTAATATTGTTCCGTTTCCATTGGCATCACCGCGGCAGAGGGGAGTTGGAGCGGGTCCGGACCTGAAAAGGAAATTGATTATAGCCACGATATCCGGCAGAAGAACAGCCCCATCCCCGGTAACATCTCCCGCTTTGGCTATACAGGTAAATTGAACATACTTGATGGTAGCGTAGTCAGAGGAAGTGCCGCTCCAGCCATAACCGGTCACATACACGTTCCCGTTGCCGCCTACCGCCAGGGCGGAAGCTACATCAGAACTATTCCCGGGGCCGTTGTATCTAGCCACCCACAGCGTGTCTCCGGCTGAAGAATACTTGATGGTGGCGTAATCATCAGAAGTGCCGCTCCAGTCATAACCGGTCACATACACGTTCCCGCTGTCATCTACCGCCAGGGCGGAAGCATAATCATCACTATTTCCCGGGCCGTTGTATCTTCTGACCCACAGCGTGTCTCCGGCTGAAGAATACTTGATGGTGGCGTAATCATAAGAAGTGCCGCTCCAGTCATAACCGGTCACATACACGTTCCCGCTGCCGTCTACCGCCAGGGCGGAAGCTACATCAGAACTATTCCCGGGGCCGTTGTATCTTCTGACCCACAGCGTGTCTCCGGCTGGAGAGTACTTGATGGTGGCGCAATCATATGAAGTGCCGCTGCCAAGGCCGGAACCGGTGACATACACGTTCCCGCTGTCATCTACCGCCAGGGCGGAAGCATAATCATCACCATTCCCCGGGCCGTTGTATCTTCTGACCCACAGCGTGTCTCCGGCTGAAGAATACTTGATGGTGGCGTAATCAGAGGAAGTGCCGCTCCAGTCATAACCGGTCACATACACGTTCCCGCTGCCGTCTACCGCCAGGGCGAGAGCATAATCAGAACTATTCCCCGGGCCATTGTATCTTCTGACCCACAGCGTGTCTCCGGCTGAAGAATACTTGATGGTGGCGTAATCATCAGAGGTGCCGCTGCCAGGGCTGGAACCGGTCACATACACGTTCCCGCTGTCATCTACTGCCACAGCATAGGCAACGTCACCGCCGCTCGCTGGACCATTGTAGTGAGCCACCCAGGCCGTATCCACTTGAGCTAAAAGTGGAACATAGGACGACAAAAAAATCAGCAATAAAAAATATTGTCTAAATTTCATTTTTCCCTCCAATGGATTTAGAAGATCAAGATAACTGAAATTTCAGAAAAGTCAAAATTCTACAAACAACATTGTCCAGTTTTCACAGGTGCCGGACCGGATTTGAAAATAAAATTTATCAGATATACAATATCCGGCAGTAAAACAGTTCCATTTCCGTTGGCATCACCACGGCAGAGGGGAGTTGGAGCGGGTCCGGACCTGAAAAGGAAATTAATGATAGCCACGATATCCGGCAGAAGCACAGCCCCATCCCCGGTAACATCTCCCGCTTTGGCTATACAGGTAAATTGAACATACTTGATGGTAGCGTAATCATCACCCGTTCCAGCGCCATTGCTATAACCAGTAACATATACATTGCCGCTGGCATCAGCCTTCAATGCATAACCTACATCAGAGCCGTCCCCCGGGCCGTTGTAGTGTCTGACCCACAAAGTGTCCCCATTGGGGGCATACCCGATGGTGGCGTAATCATAATTCGCTCCATTCCAGCTATACCCAGCCACATACACATTACCGCTGGTGTCCAGAGACAGGTCGTAGGCACCGTCGTCTTCATTGGCCTGACCATTGTAGCGCCTGATCCAGAGCGTATCACCGTCGGGTGCATACTTGATGGTGACGAAATCTTCATTAGTCCCATTCCAGCTGCTTCCGGTCACATAGACATTTCCCGCCTCATCTATATCAAGAGCGTAGGCCTCGTCCAGGCCGAATATCGGTCCGGAGTAACGCCTGACCCAGACCGTATCGCCATCCGGGGCATATTTGACAGTGGCGTAATCGGTGGAAGTTCCGCTGCCCTTGCTCCATCCGGTCAGATAGACATAGCCGCTGTGATCAACCACCAGAGCCTCGGGCTGGTCATACTCATTGCCGGAGCCTTTATAATATCTAACCCATAATGTGTCTCCGTCGGGAGAGTATTTAATAGTCGCATAATCGAATAAAGAAGTATCGTTCCAGCTATAACCGGTCACATACACGTTGCCGCCGGTGTCCACCGCCACGGCCGTTCCATAGTCATGATTATTGCCGGATCCGTTGAAGCGTCTGACCCACAGGGTGTCCCCATTAGGGGCATACTTAACGGTAGCGTAATCGAAAGAAGTCAGATTGCCGGTGCTATGCCCGGTCACATAAACATTCCCCCCCTCATCCACAGTTAGGGCATGGGCTTCATCCAGGCCATTGACGGGACCATTGTAGCGCCTGACCCATACCGTATCCCCGTCCGGAGCATATTTGATGGTGGCGTAATCGAATCCGCTGATTCCGGTCACCACAACATTACCGCTGTCATCTAACGCCAGCGCATAGGGAATGTCATTGCCGCTTGCCAGCCCGGCGTAGTGCCTCACCCACAAAGTGTCCCCGTCCGGGGAATATTTGACGGTGGCATAATCTAAATCAAATTGGTTGAAAGTATAGCCCGTCACATAAACATTTCCATTAATATCCACTGCCAGGTCATATGCCCCCTCGTTGCTATTCCCGGGACCATTATACCTTCTCACCCAAGCCGTATCTACCTGGGCAAAAATCGGAGCATAAGATAACAGAAAAATCACCAACAAAAAAAGTTGTCTAATTTTCATTTTTCCCTCCAATGGATTTAGAAATTCAAGATATCAGAAATTTTAGAAATGTCAATTCTGATTCAATTTGAGGAATAAATCTGTAGCGCCCTATTTTACATAGGTCGTTCCCTCTCCTTTTAGGGGAGGGTAGGGAGGGGTTTATCCCGAACGAAGTCGAGGGGCAGTTTACAAACAACACTCTCTATTTTTCACCGGCATCGGCCCGGCTTTGAATATAAAATTTATCAGATAAACCGCATCCGGCAGCAAAACTTTTCCGTCGCCATTGGCATCCGCCCGGCAATCCGGCGGAGGCAGGGGTTGTGAGCGGAAAATGTAATTTATGGTAGTCACCACATCCGACAAAAGAACCGAGTTGTCATTATTGGCATCCCCGGCTTTGGCAATGCAGGCGAGGGGAATATATTTGATGGTGGCAATATCGAAGCCAGTTGAAGACCCTCCCCAGCTTCGCCCCGTAACGTAGACATTCCCGCTGTCGTCCACAGCTAAAGCATAAGCCACGTCTCCCATATTACCGGGACCGTTGTAGCGCGTAACCCACCTTAAAGTTCCATCCGCGGCATATTTCACCGTGGCGTAATCCTGATTTAAAGCCGCAGTATTATCCCGGTCACTATAGCCGGTGACATAAACATTGCCGCTGTCATCCACTGCCACGGCATAGGCCTCGTCATTGCCGTTTCCCGTTCCGTTGTAACGTCTGGTCCACAGAGTATCTCCGCTGGCAGAATATTTGATGGTTAAATAATCCAAATTGATCTTGGATACGGCTGTGTCTGAATCGCTGTAGCCGGTGACGAAGGCATTTCCTGCGGTATCTACCGTTATAGCAAACGCTTCATCTCCGCCATTACCTGTGCCGTTGTAGCGCCTGGTCCATAAGCTGTCTCCGCTGGAATTATATTTTATGGTGGCGTAATCATCCACCGAATTTCCCAATCCCACGCTGAAGCCGGTGACATAGACATTGCCGTTATTATCTACTGCTAAATCGTAAGCGTCATCAAAAAAATTCCCGGGACCGTTGTAGCGTCTGACCCAGGCCAGGTCCCCATTGGAAGTGTATTTGATGGTGGCGTAATCATGGTTAGTTGAGGAAGTGCTTAATCCTGTGACATATACATTTCGCCCGGTATCTACTGCTATGGCATAGGCATAATCGTAACTATTTCCCGGGCCGTTATAGGGTCTAGTCCATAAAGTGTCGCCGATTGGGGAATATTTGATGGTTAAATAATCGGTGGTGCCAGTATTTCCGACACTGAATCCGGTTACATAGGCATTACCGCTGTCATCCACGGCAATAGCATAAGCCCGGTCACCCGCATTGGCCGGACCGTTGTAATGTCTGACCCACAAGGTGTCCCCCAGGGAATCGTATTTTATGGTGGTATAACAAAAATTGGTTCCGCTGCCCATACTGTAACCGGCAACATATACATTACCGCTGTCATCTAAAACCAGAGCCAACCCAATATCTAGGCCGTTTCCGGGTCCGTTATATTTTCTGTTCCACAAGGTGTCCCCGTTCGAGTTATATTTTATGGTGGTAATATCTTCAGCAGACCCGGATGTGGTGCTGTAGCCGGTGACAAAAATATCTCCCTTTTTATCTATGGCTAAATCATTTCCTTCGTCATTGCTGTTAGCGGAGCCGTTAAACCTTTTGACCCAGGCCGTATCCACTTGAGCCAGAAGCGGCGTGTAAGAAAGAAATAAAACTAAAAGCAGGATGGTTTTTCGGACTTTCAATTCAAACTCCATCTTTCACAGCCAGTTTAAGTAAAATTGCCCAAAAGGTCAAGGTATATTTGAAAAAAATGGGGGTCACATAAATGAACATGACCCCTCTACTTATAATTATCGACCACCGACCAGGAGCAAATTACTTCCGGTAGTATTGTAAATCGGATTAATTCTTACCCAAACCAACAGCTTTAATTATGCTTACAGCATGGTGTCCCTACGGGATACCCGATAGACTACTGTCATAGTCTATGCAGTAGACTAAGGCAAAGCCGGAGGGTGTAACCAAAAACTAATCTTTTTTCTTTTCAGATTTTGGGGATGGAGAAGATTTCTCTTTTTCTTCTTTGGCTTTTTTCTTATAGCCGTCGCTGCGGTAATCGGTTTTATAAAACCCGCTCCCCTTGAAAAGCAAACCGGCCCCGCCGGACAAAAGCCGTTCCACCTTACCTCCGCAGCCGGGGCAGGTTTTAAGGGGCGGTTCGGAAATCCCTTGGAACTCTTCGAATTTATGCTGGCAGCTTGTGCACAGATATTCGTAAGTAGGCATCGCTTCTCTTAATTCTGATTATCCGGTTTTTCAAATTCCAAGGCACCCTCGGCCAGCTCTTTCAAAGCTATGCTGGTTACCCGCAGAACCCCGTTTTTGACCGGGGCTTCTTCGAATAAATTCTGCTGCTCCTGCTGTTTGCGCAACTTCGCGTTCAATTTACGTGCCCGCTTGGAGGTGATTATCACCACCTCGTAGCGGTTTAATTTCTGTTTGGCGATGTTGTCAATGGCTTCTAACATAGGCCCTCCTCTAGAATATATTATACGAAAACTTTCAGCTAATTGACAACTTCGAAATCAGCGTCCACCGGTCCGCCTCTGGATTCGGTTTTTTCGTTATCGGAATCGGTGGTAGAGGACCCGGATTGACCTGACCCAGCCTGAGCGGTTTTCTGGTACATCTGACTGGCGGCCTGATGCCAGATTTGGGTCAGGGCGTCAGAAGCGGACTGGATTTCAGCCACATGGTTGCCTTTGAGAGCTTCTTTGACTCTGCCGACAACCGCTTCCACCTTGCTTCTGGTATCCGAATCCAGTTTATCGCCCCACTCTTTCAGATTTTTCTCAGTCTGCCAGACCAGCTGGTCGGCTTTGTTTCTGGTTTCAATCTCCTCTTTTTTCTTTCTGTCCTCGGCTTCATGCTCCTTGGCATCTTTGACCATCTTCTGGATTTCGGTTTCAGATAAGCCACTGGTCGACTCAATTCGGATGTTCTGTTTTTTCCCGGTAGCTTTATCCATGGCGGAGACGCTCAAAATTCCGTTGGCATCGATGTCAAAGGTAACCTCTATTTGCGGGACTCCCCGGGGAGCCGGAGCTATTCCGTCTAAATGGAATCTGCCTAAAGTCCGGTTATCTATAGCCAGAAGCCGTTCACCTTGGAGAACGTGAATTTCAACTGAAGTTTGGTTATCTTCGGCGGAGGAAAAGATTTCGCTTTTGCGGGTGGGAATAGTGGTATTTCTCTCAATCAGTTTGGTGAAAACTCCGCCCATGGTTTCAATTCCCAAGGATAGTGGGGTGACATCCAGTAAGAGTAAGTTCTTGACTTCACCGGATAAAACTCCGGCCTGAATAGCCGCACCGATTGCCACCACTTCATCCGGATTGACTCCTTTGTGGGGTTCTTTTTTGAATAAATTTTTGACCACTTCCTGAACCTTGGGCATGCGGGTCATTCCGCCTACTAGAACTACTTCATCAATGTCCTCAACCGAAAGCTTGGCATCTTTCAGGGCCTGCTTACAGGGTTCAATGGTTTTCTGGATCAAATCATCCACCAACTGCTCTAATTTGGAGCGGGTCAGAGTCAAATTCAGATGTTTGGGACCGGAGGAATCGGCTGTGATAAAGGGTAAATTAATTGTCGTTTCCATGGTCGTGGATAGTTCGCATTTGGCTTTTTCGGCCGCTTCTTTCAACCTCTGCCTGGCTATGGGGTCTCTGGATAAATCAATCCCCTCCTGTTTTTTGAATTCATTGGCTATCCAGTCCATGATTCTTTTGTCAAAATCATCTCCACCTAAATGGGTATCTCCATTGGTAGACCGGACTTCAAACACCCCGTCACCGATTTCCAGAATGGAGATATCAAAAGTCCCTCCTCCTAAATCAAATACCGCTATCTGCTCATCTTTTTTCTTATCCAGACCGTAAGCCAATGAAGCGGCCGTGGGTTCGTTGATGATTCTCAAGACCTCCAGACCTGCTATTCGGCCGGCATCCTTGGTGGCCTGTCTTTGAGCATCGTTGAAGTAAGCCGGGACCGTGATTACTGCCTGGGTGACTTTTTCACCCAGATAATCCTCCGCGGTTTTTTTCATTTTCTGCAAAATAAAAGCGGAAATCTCCTGCGGAGTATACTCCTTGTCCTCCACTTTAATGCGGACTTCCCCTTTAGGCCCGGCAATCACCTGGTAGGGGACCATCTTGATTTCTTTTTCCACTTCGGCAAAGCGTCTCCCCATAAATCTCTTTATGGAAGAGATAGTATATTTGGGATTGGTGACCGCCTGTCTCTTGGCAATCTGGCCTACCAATACTTCCCCGTTTTTGGTAAAAGCCGCCACCGAAGGTGTGGTCCGGGAACCTTCCGCATTGGGAATGACCAGCGGATTCCCCCCCTCCATAACTGCCACACATGAATTAGTGGTGCCTAAGTCAATTCCTATAATTTTTCCCATATTAAATCTCTCCTTTTTTATTTTTTTAAAATCATTTCCTAATCGCTGAAAACTTTTCTCTATTCACTAACCACTGACCGCTTCACCCTTCCGGGTAGCCCAGTGGCTTCTGCCACTGGGCCAGGAGTATAGGAGCTTACTTTCCCTCCACCGCTATGGGAATCTCTTTGGGTTTTACTTCCTCCGCCTTGGGAAGAGTAATCTTCAACAGACCATCCTGGTATTGAGCTTTGATCTTATCAGCCACAACTCCGGTCGGCACGGAGAAGGAACGGACAAACGAGCCGTAGTCAAAAATAGTCAACAATAGTATTATTTTTGACTGTTGTTGACCATCTTTTCCGTCTCCAGTTTTTTCTCACCCTGGATGGTCAGGATGTTATCCAGCATGGTTACTTTTACGTCCTCCTTGGACATACCCGGAATCTCAACCGTAAAGTAGATGTTATCTTTATCCTCACTCCCATTTACCGCCGGCGACCCAATTCCGCTCCCTCCATCCAATTCTACCGGGAAGCGGCCCAAGAACTCCTCGAACAAACGGTCCGCATCCTGCGGGACATTCACTAAACCCTTAAAAGGGTTCCATCTGGTTAATGCCGTAACAATTCCTCCTTTCATTGTTTTTACTTTCTATTTTCTAAAATAGCAATCTGTATGCCAAAAAATATGTCAGGTATAAGATATTGGTATTCAGCAAATTATCACCTTATTCAAAAATTAGATTTCACTTATAAATCAACGGACACTGTCATTATGACAAATAGAAGCAAATTAGGCAAGATTTTGTGATAATAATGGCAGACATACTGTCTTTACGGCAGTTTCATAGCTATAAATAAGTATAACCTATTGAATTAATTGTACTTAGATATATAAAAACTATTTAGAGATTAATGACTTGGGATTTAAGAAGATTTTTTGAGTCTTGGTTAGGTTTTTTTGGAACCGCTGAAGTTTCTGCTGGACTTCCTGATCCGGCATTTGTCTAAGGGCTTTAACGATGGCCTTTATAATCTTTTTCCCCGAATCTCTGATAACGAGAGATTTTCCCCAGAGCTTTTCATTATCTAAATTTTCCAGGAAAAACTTTTTGGCTTCTTCCCCGCCGATACTTTTTATGGCATAAATGGTAACCAACGCCACCTTGTTATCTTTTTCATAAAGAGATCTAAGAAGTGAAATTTGAGCGGGTGTCCCGATAAGACCTAATCCCAGTATGGCAGTTTTCTTTACCGACCCGGACCTGTCGTTGACCAAAATGGTCAAAAGCTCAATAGCTTTTTCACCCCCGATTTTCTCTAAGGTTTTGGCGATTTCTCTTCTCACTTTGGGGTCTGAATCGGTCAGTTTTTGCTTCAGAATCTCCCAGGAGTTAAAACAGTTGATTCTTCCCCACAGGTGCAGAATGTTTCTGATCTTATACCAACTGGAGGTATTCAGAGTCATCCCGTCTGAATTTCTCTTCCAGTTTTTCTCATCTGAAAACATGCTGGCAAAGACTCTTTCGGAGACATCACCTATTTCTGTTAAAACTGATAATGAGACCTGACGCAAATTCCTGTCTGGATGAGTAAAAAGCTGGGTCAGGCTCTCCGCCACTTCCGGGGTGGCGATGAATTTCAAAATCTTTTTAAAGACCCATCTTTGCTGGGGAGATTTTTTTAAGTCCCCGATGATCTGATTTAAGTTTCCGTTTTGATTCAAGAAGTTTCTGATTTCAGGAGTTTTCCCCTCTAATTTTTCGGCCAGCCCGGCTAAGTTGGCATAATCCCGGGTTGATAATGATTTCTGAACCCAGAAGAAAAGCAGTCTGGACGCCTCCGGCACTTCGGCTCTGGGAGTCAAAAGCTCCCCTAAGTGCTGGCTTACTTCCTGGTCCGGAATTCTGCTTAATACTTCCAGCAAACTTTGCAGCACCGCAAAGCTGTTCTGCCTGAAGCTCCCGGAGCCCGAAACCAGGCTGCTGACCAGAGCCAGATTTAAGCTCTGTAATTTTTCGGTCTGTTTCAGTCTGATGAATCTGTCAAACAGTTCGGACCATTCTTGTAATTGAGATTCATCGGCCTGGGTGGTTTTTAACTTTCCCAGCATATCCTCGGATTTTTCATGGGC
>Ga0326597_10002035_pt1 | contig 30907 bp, 37 predicted proteins | sample RVTome_12_FD_203789 | JGI IMG/M metagenome (GOLD analysis project Ga0326597, IMG submission 203789) | Soil microbial communities from uranium-contaminated site in the Upper Colorado River Basin, Wyoming, United States - RVT100D185 | ecosystem: Environmental > Terrestrial > Soil > Contaminated >...
AGCTGGTATAGAGAAGGTTTTGCGCGGGATAGGTCTTTCCGAGATACCATCTCTTCGTATTGATATCGAAGAGGTGCGTTCGCCGGAGTCACATGCGGCCATTGTCGCAAGTATGGTTATTGAAGGTCTCGAAAAAAGAATGCCGTTTCGGCGAGTGCTCAAACAGACCGTAGAAAAAGTGATGGCGAATCGCGACGTTGAGGGGGTGCGCATTGCAGTTGGAGGACGTCTTGGCGGAGCTGAAATGTCCAGGCGAGAGGAAGTCAAGAAAGGAAGAGTTCCCCTTCAGACACTGCGTGCGGATATTGATTTTGCTCGTGAGAATGCATATCTTCCCTATGGTGTGATTGGTGTTAAGGTATGGATTTATCGAGGAGATATATTTGAGGACGAGGATAAACAAAAATAATTTGGCATTTGAAAGTATATTTTTTATATGTTGTTCCCCAAAAAAGCAAAATTTAGAAAATGGCAGACCGGGCGAAGAAGTGCGCGGCGCTTAAGTACTCCCGACACACGCGGGACGAATGTCGCCTTTGGCTCATACGGACTCAAAACAACAGCACAAGCGCGCATCACGAGTAATCAAATTGAATCGGCGCGGCGGGCTATGACGCGAGCCGCCGGGAAGACCGCGAAGATATGGATACGCATTTTCCCTGATCGCCCCGTGACGGCAAAGGCGGCAGAGGTTGGCATGGGTAAGGGAAAGGGAGACCCAAAGGGGTACGTTGCAGAGGTACGTCCCGGGCGTGTCCTGTTTGAAATAGAAGGCGTATCGGAAGAGGTAGCGCGCGAGTCGTTGCGCAAGGCGGGGACAAAACTCCCCGTTACCGTGAAAGTCGTGGAGAGAGAATAGTATTGATTGAAACAGTATGAAAAAGAAGAGCACCGTAGAATTGGAGAAAGCACTTGTCGCGAAGCGGGAAGAATTACGAGCGTTTCGATTTGGAGAAGCAGGGGGACGGACACGCAATGTTCGTGCAGGACGTATTGCTCGTCGCGAAATTGCCCGCATCTTAACGGAGTTGCGCACGCGCCAGCTTTCTGAAACACAAGCGTCTGTTGCAAAGAAGGCGAAGACCGCGTAGGATGACGCGACAGACATATATGGAGAAACAAGAACATACAGCAGATATAACACCACAGACGGGGAGGGTGCTTCGCGGCACGGTGGTAAAATCCGCAATGAAAAACACCGCGACCGTCACCGTTACTCGCTACCGCAAGGACCCGAAGTACAAGAAGTACGTTCGGCATATGAAGAAATATTTGGTGCATGATCCGGGAAACCTGGCGCAGGTTGGAGAAAAGGTACGCATACGGGAGACCCGCCCAATCTCAAAAAGGAAGTCATTCGTGATCGAGAGAACATAATTGCATATGATACAGCCACAGACAATTGTAAAGATAACAGATAATACCGGCGGCAAGATCGGGCGCGTATTTAAGATTCCTGGTGGCAGTAAGCGCCGCTATGCCCGTATTGGGGACGAAGTTATTCTTTCCGTTCAAACGGCGGAGCCGCGCAAGTCGGTGAAGAAAAAAGATGTATTGCGTGCGGTCGTTGTCCGTCAGCGCCAGCCATTTCGTCGCCGCGATGGATCGTACGTTCGTTTTGACGACAATGCGGTGGTTATTGTTGAAAAAGGGAAAAAAGAGCCGCGCGCAAACCGCGTGTTCGGGCCTATACCGCGTGAAATTTCAGAACGAGGGTATCAGAAGATAGTGTCGCTCGCACCGGAGGTGGTTTAGAAAAATAAGGAGCTAGCGACTATATTTTTCTTAACCCCCCACTAACTTTGCAAAACAGTATGGAACAAACGTTGGACATGCAAAACAACATACACTATAGTGTGGCCGACACGCGGGCGAAAAGCCCGGCCCTATTCGGGCCAGTGTCGGCGGGACACCCTTCATGCAAAGTTAGTGGGGGGTCTAAGATTTTCTAAACTCGTTTCACTCGTCAAGTAAATCTAAGACATGAAAATAAAAAAAGGAGATAAGGTTACCGTTATTGCGGGAAAAGACAAGGGCAAAGTTGGTGCGGTCGTGCGTGCTTTTCCAAACGAAGACCGTGTCATAGTGGAGCACGTGCATATTGTGAAAAAACACGAGCGCTCGCATCGCAGTAAAGGAAAGGGGCAAATGATAGAACGAGCAATGCCTATCCATGTGTCAAATGTAATGCTCGTTGATCCAAAAAGCGGAAAGCGCACGCGCATTGCAATAAAAAAAGATGGAGAAAAATATATACGTATTGCAAAGAAAAGCGGCACAGAACTTTTATAACTACCATGGCACACGCAGCTAAGCTAAAGAACGATATATTTGGGAAACTCAAGGAGCGCTTTGGGTACACAAACACTTCCCAAACGCCTCGTGTCGAAAAGGTTGTTGTCTCAACTGGCGTGGGCAGGATTCAGGAAAAAGATAAACGGGAAGGTATTGCCAATCGGCTTGCTCAAATTACGGGGCAGAAGGCAGCGGAGACGCGTGCGAAAAAATCTATTGCGTCTTTTAAACTGCGCGAAGGAGATGTTGCAGGATACCAAGTGACTCTGCGCGGAGCGCGTATGCAGGCATTTCTAGACAAGCTCATACATGTTGCATTGCCGCGCACACGTGACTTTCGAGGACTTTCTACGGGATCCATTGACGAGATGGGAAATTACACAATTGGCATACGTGAGCACACGGTGTTTCCTGAAACGTCAGACGAGGATGTTCGTGACGTATTTGGGCTTGCGGTTACAATTGTTACGACAGCAAAAACGAAGCAGGAAGCCGAAGGCTTCTTGCGCGAACTCGGTCTGCCTCTGAAGAAAGAGGAATAAGGAAACCCGCGCAGCGCGCGGGTCGAGCCTTAGCAATTTTTTAAGAATACCTGTTTCCAATTTTGGGCTCTATGATTGATGATGTATGTTACCACATCCTCAAGGAGAGCCCTCATCTGGGTCCCCTTCCTAAGCCAAAGAAAGCCGTAGCGGTATGGGACGGGTTTTGCCACGGCCCGTATTGCCCGATCCACCAGACCCTGATCGAGGCCGGATATGGCAAATAGTTTTCTCCTCAGAAGTGATTGTTCAGGTGACGTGACTCTCATTGACGTTCTCCCGAATACGTTTTCGCCTGGACCTTTTATACTATTCTCATCCATTTTTGTCTAGGAAGTGCATTTAGAATATTGTTTGACACTCTGCGATATTTCGCATAGTATGAGCATGCCCCAGAAGGGCACTATTTTTTGCAGTATGGCGAAAAAATCAATGATTGCGCGGGCGAGTAAGACACCGAAATTCAAAAGTCGGATTGTACGGCGCTGCTTCAAATGTGGGCGTAAACGCGGGTACATGCGGGACTTCGCTCTTTGTCGTATTTGTTTTCGTGAGCAGGCGCTCGAAGGAAATATCCCAGGCATTAAAAAATCTTCTTGGTAACTATACGTATATGATTGCGGACCCTGTATCTGATTTTGTCATTCGTCTCAAAAATGCCGGGGCGGTGGGTAAAGAGTACACAACTGTTCCGTACTCCAACTTTTCTTTCGCTGTTGCTCAAAAACTCAAAGACGCAGGGTACATAGCGGGGGTTGAGAAGAAGGGAAAGAAAAATGCACCAAAGGTTCTTGATGTTACTCTTCGTTATGCAAAGGATGGCACGCATGTTATCCATGGAGTGAAGCGCATATCAAAACCCGGACGGCGTGTCTACCGAAGTGTGGGAGAAATTGTGCCCGTACGGTTTGGGACAGGAGCGCTCGTATTATCGACGCCAAAAGGGATCGTAACGGACAAAGAGGCGCGAAAGGAGCGCATAGGCGGGGAAGCGCTATTTGAAATTTGGTAGTTCGACAGGCTCACTATAAATAAAAAATATGTCACGCATTGGAAAACAGCCGATAGAGATTCCCGAGAAAACCGAAGTTATAGTTTCAGGCGGTGTTATTTCGGTGAAAGGCCCGCAGGGGGAATTGCGCCGCACCGTGCATCCTGATGTGTCTGTGACGGTAGAAAATGGTGCCGTCACCGTGTCTCCACTGCATGAAAGCATACTGGCAAATGCGCTGTGGGGGACGTACGCATCACTTATTCGTTCGATGGTGCGCGGCGTCAATGAACCATTCGTGAAAAAACTCATTGTTGAGGGTATTGGATTTCGCGCAGAGCTTTCTGGTGATGCACTTATTTTAAGTGTTGGTTTTTCTCATCCGGTTAAAATCCCAATTCCAGGAGACATTACTGTTTCAGTTGAGAAAAATGTCATTACTATTACCGGAATCAGCAAAGAGCGCATTGGGCAGTTTGCGGCAAATGTGCGCGCGGTTAAGAAGCCAGAACCGTATAAAGGAAAGGGAATACGGTATGAAGGCGAGATTGTTCGGCGCAAACAAGGTAAGCGCGGCGTCGCATAATTTCTTTTAAAAAGCTATGGCAACATCTACACGTGAAATGAAAAGACAGCACAGACATCGGCGTGTTCGGGCGCTTGTAAGTGGTACGCCAGAGAGGCCACGTTTGTCAGTATACAAATCAAACACGCGCATTGTTGCGCAGGTTATTGACGATACGCGGGGAAGCACAATTGCGGCAGTGTCTTCTGACTCACAGAAAGGAAAAACACCACAGGAGCGCATTGTTGGGGCGGCGGAGGCACTTGCAAAAGAAGCGCAGGGTAAGGGTGTGAAAAAAGTCGTATTTGATCGCGGCGGCTTTCAGTACATTGGATCAATTAAGGTCTTTGCGGAGTCGGCACGGAAAGCAGGTCTCGATTTCTAATATTTTCATATGAACGAAACAATAACAGCACCACAAAAAAAGACAGGTATTGGAGGGGCGGCGCGCCAGGGCACGCGCGCCGCTACACCCAACTCTCGATCTGGGGGCGGGGAGAGACGTCGCGGTGGCAGGGGTGGCGATCGCCCAGAGAGACGGTCAGAATTTCAACAGAAAATCATTGGTATTCGCCGTGTGACGCGCGTAATGGCTGGAGGTAGACGTTTTAGTTTTAGTGTTTCTATTGTATTGGGGGACAAGAAGGGGCGTGTGGGTGTTGGGCTTGGCAAGGCATCTGACACGGCACTGGCAATCGAAAAGGCGGCACGGAGTGCGAAGAAAGATATGGTAACGGTTCCCCTCACTGCCTCTAAAAGCATTGCACATGATGTTGCCGCAAAATACTGTTCATCTCGAGTCGAAATCCGTCCCTCTTCTGGACGCGGTCTCGTTGCCGGCAGTTCAGTGAGAGTGGTGTTGGAACTCGCCGGTATAACTGACGTTACCGCGAAATTACTTTCGCGAAGCAAAAATCCTATAAACAACGCACGTGCCGCTATAAAAGCGCTCCTGTGTCTCACAAAATAAAGCGTATGGCAGGACTACACACACTACAGCGGACCGTAAAGCGAAGAGCGGCATCAGTCGGCCGCGGTGGAAAGCGCGGTAAGACATCCGGGCGCGGGACAAAAGGACAGAAGTCGCGAGCTGGTAACAGGCGCCGTCCTGAAATGAGAGACGCCATCAAAAAGTATCCCAAACGGCGCGGATATGGAAAAAATCGTGCGCGCACAGTGAATTCAGGAAGGATAAAGCCAGTGGTTGTTTCCCTCGGAATGCTCGATGGTGCATATCGAGATGGCGAGATTGTTTCAGCGCAAACTCTTGTAGAGAAAGGGATTATTGCAAAAAAAGGCGGGCACACCCCCACACCTTTTGTGGCGAAGGCGTCTCGGAAAGACGCCGCGCAAAGCGCATCGCCACAAAAGGTGTGGGGGCAGAGATCATTTGCTGTTAAAATACTTAACACTGGAACGCTGACAAAAAAACTTACAATTGTCGGAACAGCAATGTCTGTTTCTGCGCGTGCGGCAGTTGAGAAGGCGGGGGGTTTAGTAAAATAAGGAGTGAAGCGACTATATTTTCCTTTAACTCATATTCATTCGTAAGCATCTCTAACATATGTTTGATACATTTTTAAGGAAGCTCAAACTTGTCGTAGAGGACAAAACGCTCCTCAAGCGCGTCTTGTTTGTACTGGTGGCGCTTATCCTTTTCCGTGTTCTTGCCGCTATTCCTATTCCTGGCGTTGACCTTATAGCCCTTGAGAATTTCTTCAGCAACAATCAATTCCTCGGACTTCTGAACATTTTCTCAGGTGGCGGTTTGTCTAACTTGTCTATTGTGATGCTTGGTGTCGGCCCGTACATTACGGCGACAATCATCATGCAGCTCATGACGGTTATCTCACCGAAACTCAAGGCAATATATCAAGAAGAGGGAGATGCGGGGAGGCAGCGTTTCATGCAATACGCGCGTTATCTTACTGTTCCGCTCGCTTTTATCCAAGCGTTTGCCTTTCTTGCGATATTGCGGCAAAACGGCATTGTGCCGTCGCTGGAATTCATTCCCACGCTGACAAATGTGATTGTAATTGCCGGCGGCTCCATGCTTCTGATGTGGATTGGCGAACTTATTACCGAATTCGGTGTTGGCAACGGCGTATCGCTCATCATCTTTGCCGGAATTGTGGCGTCATTGCCTGGCGCGCTATCGCAACTCGTCTTTACCTTTGATGTCGGACAGATTCCTATATATCTTGGCTTTGTACTTGCCGCCGTTCTCGTGACCGCGGGCGTGGTATTTATTACCGAAGCGGAGCGGCCAGTGCCGGTAACCTATGCGCGGCGTGTGCGCGGCCAGCGCGTACTGGGCGGTGTTTCTACCTACCTTCCCCTTCGCGTTAATCAGGCGGGTGTTATTCCCATCATATTTGCGCTTTCCCTCCTCTTGTTTCCACAGATGATAGCGGCATTTCTCGCGAATCTCGGTGTTGCCGGTATTTCAACTGGCGCGCAATATGTCGTGTCCGTGCTCTCGAATCAGTGGGTGTATGGTGGTATGTACTTCTTTCTCGTGGTTGCGTTTACCTATTTTTATACCGCTATTACTTTTGAACCGAATCAGATTGCAAAGAATTTGCAAAAGAGCGGTGCATTTATTCCCGGCATCAGACCGGGAGGCACGACTGCAGAATATCTCGGCAATATTATCACCCGCATCACGCTCGTAGGCGCGCTGTTTCTCGGGTGTATCGCTGTCTTGCCGATTGTGATGCAGGGAATTACTGGTATTGCAACTCTAACGATTGGCGGTACGGCACTTTTGATTGCGGTGTCGGTGGTGCTAGATGTGGTTAAGAAGATTGATGCGCAGACTTCTATCCGCGAGTATTAAGGGTCGCTCGGATGATTCTTTTGCAGAGTACGAGTCGCGCCCCAGCGGGCGCGCTCTCAAGGCTCGCCGCGTGACTCCGCCTATCGGCGCAGGCCATGCTCACGCGGCTACGCAGCCTCTGCAAAAGAACATCCTCGCTCTGGCCGGGAGTCAAAAGAAAATCCTCGCTCTGGTCGGGAACCAAAAGAACATCCTCGCTCTGGTCGGGAACCAAAAAACATCCTCGCTTCTGGCCGGGAGCCAAAAGAACATCCTCGCTCCAGCGGTTCGTTTCACCTTAGCGGTTGGGTCGCTCGTTAAACAACTGATACATTAAAAAACAGTAGGATTTTACAAAAGAAAAGCATGCTATTATGCTCGTATGAAGAAGAATGACGTGGTGGTAATTGCAGGACCGACAGGATCGGGCGAGACGACATTCACCAACGAGCTTACGCTCGCGTATCCAAATTTTGTCCGAGCGGTTACCGCAACCACGCGCTCGCCGCGTCCAGGCGAGATAGACGCTCTCGACTACTTCTTTTTTTCGAGGGAGAAATTTTTTAATGAAGTGCAGAATGGGAATATCCCCGAACACACGCGTGTAAAAAGTCGAGACGCTCTCTACGGCACATACAAACCGGACTTGGACAAAAAATTGGCAGATGGCAAAACCGTTATCGTAAATACAGATCTCTCCGGAGCGCGCTATTTTAAAGAAAACTACGGTGCAACAACCATTTTTATTAAGCCGAAATCGCTAGATGTGCTCAAGGAGCGTATTGTACGGCGGGACGCAAGCATACCTGAAGAGGAGGTGAACAACCGTATGGTACAGGCCCTGCAAGAGATTAATAACGCAGAAAACCAGTATGACTACGTTGTTTTTAATACTGATGGTGAGTTTGCTGACACCATTATTCATGTTATTGAGATTTTGAGGAGAGAAGGGTATGCTGTCACGTGATGTCTATGAATACCACTGAAAAACCGCTCACCGTTCTATTCTATGGCCCCTCGGGCTCCGGCAAGGGAACACAAGCACGCCTTTTACAGGAGCATCTGAGGAGGGAAGATACGTCGCGTGAGTGCGAGTATATTGAAACAGGTTCGCTCGTTCGAGAGTTTCAAGAAGGCAATGGGTATACGCGCGGACTCGTGCGCGTGGCAACTGGCGGTGGCGGGCTTTTACCCTCATTTATCCCTATACATTTGTGGACAAAGTATTTTGTCGAGCGGTTTGAGGGAGTAGAGCACATCATCCTCGATGGCCTTGCTCGCCGGAGACACGAAGTAGACGTGCTTGAGGAGGCCTTGCGCTTTTACAAAAGAAGCGACTACCGTATTGTCTCTTTCTCTCTCTCGGAAGAGTCCGTGCGAGAGCGCTTACTCTCCAGGCACAGGGGGGACGATGTGAGTGCGGCGGCAATAGAGAAGAAAATCGGCTGGTACAGGGAGGAAGTTGTACCCGCGCTTGAACGGTTTAAAGAACTTGGCGCTTCCATTTTTAGCGTTGACGCCGAACCGTCCATCGACGATATCCACAGAACGATTTTGAAGGAGTTAGACTTAACATGATTGTTCGCACCAACGAGGAATATGCAGCGCTTTGCGAGGGAGGAAGGCGTCTTGCAAACATACTGCGTCAGCTTAAAGCAAAAGTTATACCTGGTGTGAGCACGCTCGATATTGAGGATGAGGCGAAGCGCCTTATAGCGGCTCACGGGGACATGCCGGCATTTCTCGGATACACGCCGAGTGGGTCTGCGCGTCCGTATCCGGCAGCCGCATGCGTTTCAATTAATGAAGAGATTGTGCATGGTATTCCGAATGAAAAACCAAAGATATTTAGAGACGGTGATGTTGTTTCTGTCGACGTGGGAATTATTCACCAAGGTCTCGTTACCGATGCGGCAGTTGTTGCTGTTGCGGGTAAGGGATCGAAAGAGGACCACAAACTTGTGCGTGCGGTTGAGGAGGCGCTTAGAGAAGCAATTCTCATGGTGCGCGCAGGGGGACATGTCGGGGATATAGGAAATGCTGTTGAGCGCGTTGCAAAGAAATACGGTCTTGGAATACCGCGCGAGTTGGGGGGTCATGGGGTTGGACGCTCCGTTCACGAAGAGCCATTTATACCAAACTGGGGTCGTAGAGGTACAGGAGAACTTCTCGAGAAGGGCATGGTGCTCGCGATTGAACCAATGTTTGCGCTCGGAAGCGGAGATGTGGAACTTGCCGGTGACGGGTATACGTATGTGACAAAAGATGGATCAAAAACAGCGCAGATCGAACACACCGTGCTCGTTACGGAAAAGCAAGCGGAGATTCTGACAAAGTAAAGGTTTTTCGCTAGCCGCAGTAAGGCATGTGGAAAGATTCTCGAATACAAGATAGGTTATTGCAGAATATACGATTAACCGGTACGTCTCTCTTTTGGGGTACCTGCACATGCGCAGATGTTCATTAAAGGAACGAGCAGGAAACCACAGTGCGGTATACTAGGGAGCATGGAACGTACTGTAAGCGAAGTCGGACCTGCTCCTCCTCGCCGTTTTCGTACACCAGAGGAGGAAATTGCATATCTGCGCGAGAGGGTTCGTGAACGCGGGCAAGAATTAGAGCTTAAAGAGAGTGCCTTTGAGCGTGGACGTCTCTTAAAACGAGAGGTGAGGTCATATGCGGAAGCGTCTCCAGAGGACTACTTAGCGGATAATTATAGGGTACCAGAGCATGAGGTGCTCCGCAGTGCGCTTGGCCTCAAAGAAGAGGAGCACGATGCACAGGTTTCTGAACTTTTGCGGCTTGTTTCAGAGAGAGGTGTGAAAAATGCACTTTCGATTGCGGCGCGCATGAACAATCCTCACGTTGAAGATGATCTACATCGAGCGCTCGTGCGCTATGTTGCTGAAGGTTTGCCAGCGAAAGGACTTTCCGAGGGAGGAGAGACATGGCGCTCCCTCTATAAGACGCTTTTTGAAATACATCCGCATGCAGACCGTACGAACGACACAAATAGCGAACAATCACAGAAGGGCATTCTATCAAAGATGGAACAGCTCTACGCTGGATTTCTCGCGATGATAGAGGAAGAAAATAACACATTTACAATGGAAATTGCTGTTCCGGAAGGAAGTGAGAGTGCCACTTTCTTTATATCGGTGCCCACAAAGAAAAAGCAAATGTTTGAGAGACATGTTCTCTCGATATTTCCGAGCGCGCGTGTAGCAGAGGTGCGCGAGGACTACAATATTTTCAATGCAGAGGGAGAACATGCCGCCGCATACGCCACTTTGTCCGAGCACCCGGCGCTTCCCATTAAGACATATGAGGCATTTGGGCATGACCCAATGGGTATGCTCCTCTCGGCATTTTCGCGTATTGCCAAGCACGGTGAAGGAGCGGCACTGCAATTTGTAGTTGGCACGAGCGGCGACCATTATAACAAGCACTACGCCAAGATTGGGAGAGCTCTTTCAAAGGGGATGTCTCTCTCAAATGCGTTAAAAATTCCAGAGACCGCTCTCGGGGAGGTCGCGCGCGATTTTGGCGCGGCGTTTTTCGGAGGTGCGAAAAAGGATGATGCACCAAAAGAAAGGACAGTTGATGGACAAGCGGTGGAGCGTGTCGTGAGAAAATACAGCACCCGTATCGTACCGGTTACTATACGCGCGGTGGTTTCCGCGCGCACCGATTCCCGCGCGGAAGAGCTTTTAGATAACGTAACGTCGACGTTTAATCAGTTTGATGATGCGGCGAGCAACCGATTGCGCTTTTCGCGCGTGAAGGGAGGCAAGATGCGCACACTTTTGCGTAATTTCTCATTTCGTACATTTGAAGTAAGTCGCGCCACACTTCTCAATATTGCCGAGCTTGCCACCATATACCATCTCACGACCGAAAAAGTAGACAGCTCGCGTGAGCTCAAACAGGCGTATGCGAAACAAGCGCCTGCGCCCATTGACATGCCAGAGAGTGGAATTGTACTCGGTATAAATAGGTTTGGCGGTGCACAGACCTATGTGCGTTTTGCGCCAGAGGATCGCTTGCGGCACTTCTATTGTGTGGGACAGACGGGGACCGGTAAAACGACGCTCATTAAGAATATGGTTATACAGGATATACGCGCCGGCGATGGGGTATGTTTTATAGACCCGCACGGTTCTGACATTGTGGACATTCTCGCTGCCGTGCCAGAGGAAAGGCGTGAGGATATTGTGTATTTTGACCCCGCATACACAGAGAGGGTGATGGGACTGAATATGCTCGAATATGACATTTCGCGACCCGAGCAAAAGACATTTGTGGTAAATGAACTGCTTGCCATATTTGAAAAACTCTATGAGAAATCGCCGGAAGGACTTGGCCCAATGTTCCAGCAGTACTTTCGCAATGCCGCGATGCTCGTTGTTGAAGACCCAGCGAGCGGAAATACGCTTATAGAAATTCCTCGCGTGCTGTCCGATTCTGCGTTTAGGCAGCACAAGCTTTCCCGCTGTGGCAATCCGCTTGTCGTACAATTTTGGCGCAACATAGCCGAGCAGGCCGGCGGTGAGGCATCGCTCGAAAACGTCGTGCCCTACATTACGAGCAAGACGGATGTCTTTCTGGCCAATGATATTATTCGTCCAATCGTGGCGCAGGAAAAATCAGCTTTTCATTTTAGGGAGATGATAGATGGGAAAAAGATATTCCTCGCCAATCTTTCTAAGGGGCGTATTGGGGATACAAATGCCGAACTTCTCGGCCTTATTCTGGTCGGGAAATTTCTCAAAGCGGCTCTATCGCGAGCTGACTCGCCGGGGGCTCAACTACCGGTTTTTCATCTTTATATTGATGAGTTTCAAAACTTTACGACTCCGTCAATTGCTACTATTTTGTCCGAGGCGCGCAAGTATAAACTCACCCTTAATGTGGCGCATCAATTTATTTCACAACTTCGCGAGGAGATAAAAAATGCGGTCTTTGGAAACGTGGGAACAAAATGTGTATTTCGCGTGGGAGCGCAAGACGCAGAAGAACTTGTCTCGTCATTTGCTCCTGTCTTCGACGCTTCCGATATCGGAAATCTTGATAACTTTAACGCCTATCTCTCGCTTTTGGTGGACGGAAAGCCAGCGCGTCCGTTTAATATAGAAACAATACAGCCCGATCAAACGGATACGAGTGCGGTTGACCTTTTAAAAGAGGCGTCATATCGTCTCTACGGTCGGCCACGAGAAGAGGTAGAGCGGGAGATTCGGGAGCGGTTTGATCCGCATACACAAATATAGTTTAATAATGCGCTCAAAACTGAAGAAGTTTTCACAGAAATGTGATAGAGTATTGGTCGTTATCGTTAATGCTGTACCACGCGTACGTACCAACAATGAAATACGAAAAAGAATTTCCCTTATTTAAAACAAAGACCAAAGGAGTCACCGATTCCTTTGATCTTTCTACACCCGAAGGACGTAAGGTGTACTTCGAAGCCAAGGCGGGGCCTGAAATTGCAAAAATCAAATCATACCTCAAAGAAAATACATTCATTGCCTATCTTGTTGCCAAGAAAAGCGCCGGCAAGGGAACGTATACGAAACTTATGCGTGAAATTTTTGGGTGTAGTATCGCGCACATTTCTGCTGGTGATATCGTTCGAGCAACGTGCAAGGCCTTTAGAGAGGGCGGACAGGACAAGGAAGATATTCTCATATATCTTAAAGAACGCTATCGAGGGTACATGTCTCTTGACAGCGCGGTAGACGCTCTTTTAGGACGCACGCAAGAAAAGTTGCTCCCGACCGAACTCATACTAACGCTTATTGAGCGAGAAATTGACAAAGTGCCGCGTAAAGCACTTTTCATTGACGGACTACCGAGAGATCTTGACCAAATATCGTACGCGCTCTTCTTCAGAAACCTGATCGGTTACCGTGAGGATCCGGACGTATTTGTCGCAATCGATATACCTGAAGTTATTATTGACGAGCGCATGAAGCACCGCGTGGTATGTCCCGTGTGTCAAACACCTCGTAACACCAAACTTTTCACAACACGAGACGTTGAGTATGAGAAAGAGAATGATACTTTTCATCTTCTTTGCGACGAACATGGGGAACGCATGATTGCGAAGGAAGGAGACACGGATGGCATTGAAAGTATCCGTGAGCGCCTGAATCGGGACCAGGGCCTGATAGACAAACTGTTCTCCATACACGGGGTTCCCCACATACTCCTTCGCAATGCAGTGCCGGTTACTGTTGCGAGTGAATACGCCGACGAATATGAGCTGACACCGGCATATAGCTACGAAGTCGGACCGGACGGCAAGGTGATGACAAAAGAAGAACCATGGGTGATTGAAGACGATGAGGGAGTTAAAGTTCACAGCCTTCTTGCGCCTCCTGTGGTACTTGCGCTTATACGGCAACTACCCGATGCGCTAAAGTTGTAAAGGTTCAAAACCGCGCGGCTCTGATGCGCGGTTTTGAACCTTTGCAGGCTCCCCGCCCGCACCGAACGCCAGCCCGACATGAATGTCATCCGCCCGGACGAAGCGTTCGGACGGGTTCTGGCGGGGTGCGTTCGGGCGGGCTCGGCTCGCCCGCCTAAATCTCTCGAAGTGAGATTTAGGCGGGTCTCGCTCTACCCCCACACCTTTCATATCGTTGTTCCATCAAAGATGGAACGCGCAAAGCGCGACAATATGAAAGGTGTGGGGGTCTACGTCGCCTATAAATCTCCCATTTCACACAAACATACATTTACAGAAATGGCAGATGTGCGTATTGACGTGACTCTCAAGTAGTGGGGAGACGGTTACTTTACAAAATCTTCACGTTGCGTGTGCTATACTTTTCCGTAGGGTAGATGGGTGCGAATCCTGCTTGTCATGAGCAAGGGAGACCTAAATCGCTTCGCGCCGTGGCGTGTTTGCTGCGGTCACCCACGTATCTATAAGATACAGGCTCGCGCATCCACTTCCCTGAAAGTACCCCCGCTTTGTGCGGGGTTATTTTCATGTAGGTGGAGTAATTTTCAGGGCCGGTAACGTGCTACAATGCGCCATATGTGCTATGCCTGTATCGCTCACAGATCTAGAATATGATTGAAAAGAGAGCAACACTGACATTTTATGGGGGTGTCGGCGATGTAACGGGAGCGAATTTCCTCCTCAATACGGGCAAGAAAAATATTTTGGTTGATTGTGGCATTGTGCAGGGAGGCGACGAAAAAGAAGCGCGTAATCGAGAGGCGTTCGCGTATGATCCATCCACTATCGACTCGCTCGTGGTAACCCACGCACACATAGACCACATAGGACGCATTCCTAAGTTGGTACGGGACGGCTTTACGGGAGATATTCATTCTACAAGCCCGACAAAGGATCTCGCAGGACTGCTGTTTGACGATGCTCTTTCTCTTATGCAAGAGGAAGCGCAAGAAAAAGGTGTCGAGCCTCTATATGCGCGCGAGGATGTAACGAGAGCTCTTGCGCAGTGGCATACGCACGAATACCATGAATCATTTGCAATTGGAGATGATGGAACTGTTGAATTTCTTGATGCAGGACACGTTCTTGGGTCGGCCATAGCGCTTTTTCGTCGCGCCTCAAGAGTATGTGCATTTACCGGGGACTTAGGCAACACGCCCGCGCCGCTTCTGCGCGACACAGAACATCTTAGAGGTGCGCACTATCTTATAATGGAGAGCGTATATGGAGATCGTATGCATGAAGATCGCGACAGGCGGACGGATAAATTGAGGCAAGTGGTTGAGGAAAACAGGGCTCGCAAGGGGACGCTCCTCATTCCCGCTTTTTCGATACAGCGCACGCAAATACTTTTGTATGAGCTCAATCGTATGGTTGAGGACGGGGTCATTGAACCCATTGCGGTATTTTTGGATTCTCCGCTTGCCGCACGCGTAACAGAGGTGTACCGAAAATATCCTCAATATTTAAATGACGCGGCAAAGAAACGACTCCAATCAGATGACGACTTATTTTCTTTTCCGGGGCTTACCACGGTGGTGCAGGTTGCCGACTCACGATCGATTCTTTCAGCCCCTTCTCCCAAAATAATCATTGCCGGTTCCGGGATGTCTCACGGCGGACGTATTCGGGCACATGAAAAGACCTATTTGAGTGATAGGAATGCAACCGTTCTTTTTGTAGGGTTTCAAGCACCAGGCACACTTGGGCGCCGTATAAAAGACGGAGAAAAAAAGGTACGTATTGACGATTCTCGCGTACGGGTACGCGCGCACATCGAAACAATTAGCGGATATTCTGCACACAAAGACCGCGATAACCTGATTGCGTTTGCAGGTGACTCGGCTGATACACTCGAGCATGTATTTGTGGCAATGGGTGAGCCGCATTCGTCTTTCTTTCTCGCTCAGCGCTTGCGTAGTTTTATTGGCGCCGAAGCAACGGTGCCGCGCATACGAGAGTCACATGAAATCAAGTGGTAAGGCAAATATTTTTTCTAAAACATCTGCTATACTAACTGTATGCCCAAAAAGGTAGTTGCACAAAAACATAACGACATGTACGTTGCGGACTTAAAAGAGATTCCGGCACACGAACACATCCTGCCGAATAAGTTTGGAAACGAACAGCATGGACATGGAAAAATAAAAATCTGTGTCTCTGGTGCCGCTGAAACCGGCCACTGCGGTATTGGCGCGTATGAAATAGGCAAAGAGCTTGGACGCGAGATAGTGCGGCAGGGTGCCATCATTACAACTGGCGCTACGATAGGAATGCCGCTTTTCGCTGCAGTCGGCGCAAAAGAGGAGGGAGGATTTTCAATTGGATTTTCTCCTGCCGCATCCGAGAGAGAGCACCTTGAGACGTACAAATTACCGCTCGATTATATGGATGTCGTTGTATACACAGGCTTTGGTTTTCCTGGGCGCGACCTCTTGCTGACACGCTCGTCTGACGCCGTTGTTTTGGGATGCGGTCGTGTTGGCACTATCCATGAATTCACGATTGCATACGAAGACAAAAAGCCGATAGGCGTTCTTGAGGGGGAATGGCAGACAGATGAAATATTACGACATATTATAAAAGAGAGTAACCGTCCAATGGAGAATGTCATTTTTGATGATGACCCGAAAGCTCTCGTTGAGCGTCTTATAGAAATGGTGAAAAAAAGTAAGAAGGAACTCAACCTCGTATATAACAATCACGACGGGTTTAGCTCAATGGGTGACGGCAGTACGCTCATTCTTTGATGCTTTGAGGTGGTACGCGCTGAATTGTTGGCTGACGAACGCAGATAATTACAAGAATATACCGATTAATCGGTATATTTTGACTTCTAAAACGATGGTTTTTTGGAGATTGCCCCAACGCAGACTTCGTCAAGCCGACGACCGGAGAATCTTTTACTCTAGTTCCTTTACGGCGCGCTCAAATACTTCCGGATGGTCTTTTGCGAGCTCCGAGAGCACCTTTCTGTCTAGCGCCACATTCTTTTTCTTTAAGGTATCAATAAAGCGCCCATACGGTCCAATGTTGAGTGCGCGGAGAGCTGCATTGATGCGCGTTGTCCAGAGACGGCGGAAGTTACGCTTTTTTGTCTTGCGATGTGCAAATGCATGCACGCCGGCATGAATAATGGCCTCTTTTGCCTGTCGCTCTTTTGTCCCGCGGCCAAATCGATATCCCTTTGCTTGCTCGAGGACGCTGCGGCGGCGCTTGAGTGCGTGTACTGCTCCTTTTACTCGTGTCATGTTAGTTTTTCTTATTGAGCGTAGCGAGGTTAGTAAAACTCACACCCGCCTAAATTTTTAACCAGTGACCGTGTATATATACTCTATATCTTCAGTTTTAGCAAATCTTTCAGTCATCAGCGTATAGTAAATAGATCAAAAATTTGGGCGGGTTAGGAAGAAATACTCTCTACGGTCGCTTTCTTCCAAAAAACCGACCACGCGCCTTCGATGACATAATAAAAGGGCGCGTGCGCTTTTTGTGCAGATGCTTCTCGCCGCTCGCTTTGGCGTTAAAGTGGTTCAACCCGGGAGTTTGTGCAACCAGTTTGCCGGTTCGTGTCGCCTTGAGGCGCTTTGTATATGATTTATTTGTCTTTGTCATGTTCTTGTTCTGATTCGCTAGGGGGACTTTCGACTACCGCTGGGACGTACTTTTTTGTCTTGTCGTATTCGATAACTACCGTAAGACCTTTTGGACTCTTTTGAATCTCGTCGGCGATTTTAAATGACTCTGGAATAATTGCAAGAAAACGTTCGAGGCGTCCCTTGAGAAACGCAAAATCCATGTATTTATATCGTCCCCACAAAAAAAGATCAATCTTTACGCGATGCCCTTCCCTCAACCACGAAGCAGCGCGTGATGCCTTAATGAGCATATCTCGGTCGCCCGTTCCAATCTTTACTTGCGTTACCTTTGTCTCCGTAACGTGTGACTTTGCTTTTGTGTCACGCGCCTTTTTCTTTTGTTCGTACTTGAACTTGCCGTAGTCGGTAATTTTTGCGACAGGCGGCTTTGCGTTTGGAGATATTTCAATCAAGTCAAGACCGCTCTCTTGCGCCTTCGATAGGGCGTCCTTAAGAGACAAAACGCCAAGGTTTTCACCTTCTGCACCGATTACGCGCACCTCCGGTGCGCGGATGCCGTTATTGATTCGTGTTGTGTCAGTGCTCTTCACGGGTAGTGCAAATGGCGCGCACGGCGCGCCTTAGAAACTATAGCACAAAAGGAGAGGGGATGCCATCATTTTCCTATTGAACGCCTCGCCGCTTGCCCCCACACCATTTATGACGATGCGCTTTGCGCGGTGCCTGTGGCACCCTCGTCATGAATGGTGTGGGGGCTCACCCATGAGAACCCTTATCCGCGCTTCTCAAGATCTGCCTCAAATTCTTGTGCAAACATCTCCCACATTGCGAGAAAGAGAGCGGCAATCACGGGACCGATAATGATTCCGGCGATGCCAAATGCGGAAAGACCGCCAAGAATAGAGAGCAGTATCAAAGCATCCGGCAGGCGAATATCTCGGCTCACAAGAAGGGGGCGCAGGAGGTTATCAATAGTGCTAACAATAAGAATGCCCCCTACGAGCACCAATATTCCCTGCCATATACTGCCGAGAAGTATAAGAATGATTCCTGCTGGTATCCAGATGAGCGCTGGGCCAACAGCAGGAATAAGCGCCAGGAGTGCCATCGCAGTTCCCCACAAAATAGGTTGGGGGACTCCGGCAGTCCAGAATAAGACACCTCCAACAATGCCCTGCACGAGGGCGACAATAAGCGTTCCCTTTACCATTGCGCGCACGGTCTCTGAAAATCGAGCAAAAAGCACGCCCTCCCTTGCGTTTCCAAGGGGAAGCAAGCGCCGCACAAATAGTGCAAGGCGCTCCCCATCTTTTAGGAAGAAGAATAAAAGGTAGAGCATGAGCAAGAACTGTACGGACGCATTAAATGTTTTAAGGCCTATTGAGAGCGATTCTGAAGCAATCCAAGAGCTTGCAGTTTGCAAGGCGCTCACAATCCATCCGGTGATAGTGCCGAAAGATATGTCAAAAAAAGCGAGCGCAGATGAAATGATAGTGACATCCTCTAGAAACAAGAGAGAAGAGAGGCCGGCGTCTTGGGTACGCTGGTAGAGCGCAATTGCCTGTTCTGCTACCAGCGAGCCGAGCCAGAATAGCGGCACAAAGACAAGCAACAATACGACAAGTATGGTTACGAGCGAGGCAAGAGAGGCACTGCGAACACGGTCGCGGAGGCGCACGTACGAGGGATAGAGGACTACCGCAAACACAAGAGCCCAAAAAATTGACATCGCAAAATCACTCAAAACCCAAAAAAAGAGCACAGTAATACTCGCGAGAAGGCCGAATAGCAGTGTTTTCTGTATGACACCGAATATATCTGTCATATGTCTCCCATAGTACAGGTCGAAAGAAAAGGTGCAAAGTGCCATTCATTGGAATCACATGTATACCTCTTACGATTTGTATACTTACAATTTTAAACACATAAACAACGAGAAATATGGCGCGATATTATTCAGAGAATATTCTTATCCGTGCGATCGACTTTTTTGTCGGCATTGTCGAGGTTGCGCTTGGAATGCGGCTTTTGCTGAAACTCTTGGGTGCAAACCCGACTGCGGGATTTGTCGGGTGGGTCTACGCGACGACCGCGCCACTCCTTCAGCCGTTCGCTGGCATGTTTCCGTCCCCCATTATCGAGCGGGGATTTATTCTTGAGTTCTCAACGCTCTTTGCAATGATCATATACGCTATTTTTGGATGGCTCCTCATTGAACTCATTTTGTTTATCGGCCGCTCTGCGCGAGGGGAGTGATAGGAAAAAGGAAGAGTCTGTAGTATCATAGGAATACTTAATTGTTAATGACTACATATGATACTTCATATTCAAAAAGGCATTGTACTGTTGGCACTCTTTGGTCTTTTCCTGGGCGCCTTTACGCTCATTGCGCAGGCGAATCACTCATGGAGCAAGTACCACTGGAACCTCTCCACAGCTGACACGTTAGAGAGTCCTCTAAAACTTGGAGATAATTTAACACTAGTCGCATGGCAGGATAGTTTGCTCGGCTCGTCAGCCGACTGGAACGCATCGGTTCTCAAAAATACTGTTGAGGCCGGTACAAGCAATTCCAACTGCGACCCGACACTCGGCCAAGTGGAAGTGTGCAACGGTTTATACGGCGAAAACGGCTGGCTCGGCATTGCACAGATTTGGGTGTATCGCGGAAAAGACGGTCACATCGCGCAGGGCATCGTAAAATTGAATGACACCTATTTCGCTCTGCCGCAATACGGTACGCCCGCGTGGAAGAACTTCGTCATGTGTCAGGAGGTTGGGCATACATTCGGGCTTGACCATCAGGACGAGGACTTTTACAACGCGAATCTCGGCACGTGCATGGATTACACCAACGACCCGGACGGCACGCTTGCGGACCCAGACCAATTGAACAACGAGCATCCTAATCAACACGACTACGAACAGCTGGCGAGCACATACGCGCACTTGAACGAACCGTCAAGCGGCGGTCCTGGCAAGGGCGGCGGCAAGGGCAACAAGGGCAAACAGGTTGGTGTCGGAAGTGTCGCGCTCAACACGCCGGCAGAGTGGGGGCAGGCAATTGCGCAAGACGCGCAAGGTCGCAATTCGCTCTATGTGCGCAATCTCGGCAGCGGCATTGAGGTGATTACGCATGTCCTTTGGGCTGACGAGAATTTGAGCGACTAAACGTTGTCTCTACAAAAAACCCGCCAGACGCCTGGCGGGTTTTTGGTTTTCTTTCGTGGTGGTTTACCACCCCACTTCGCCAAGGCTTCGCGGGGTCTCACCACTTCCTTCGCAATGCACGAGTGCGCGCACCGCGAAGCAAAAAAGACTGCTTTAAGCAGTCTTTTTTGCGAAGTGGTGGAGGTGGGGGGTTTGATCCCCCGTCCAAAAGAGGGACTATGTATGATTTTACGTTGCCTAGGCCGTCTGTTTTTGTTTAAGCAGTGTGCGTATAAGACGGACAGAATCGCACAAGACCGAGCTCCGTTTGTTTAAAATACACTATGGAGCAGTAGCGCATTCGAGACCGAGAATTCTTACACCCGATCTGCCGGCTCGGACACGCGGCAGGCGGATGGTCGCGTAGGCAATTTATGCAAGAGCGTACGCGAACTGGAGATCCTTCACCTGAATAGGCGAGAGAATCCCCCGTGCTGTTTTGTTTGCACGTATAGGTTGGAACCTTTTTAGGAGTTGTTCCAGCTCCACAGCGCACATACACATTCCATATCTCCTTGTCGAAGCCAGTCACCCCCCAGCCCTAGTTTTGGAAGCAAAACTCAAAACTAGGGCTGGGGACCGGCTGTTATTGCTGTTATCTCTATGTTTTCAACGTGCTTGTTTTAATTGGCGCTCAATTTTCTTTTTTTCCTCACGTTCCTTGATTGTCTCTCGTTTATCGTATTTTTTCTTCCCGCGCGCGATTGCTATCTTTACCTTCAATTTTCTACCAGTATTGTACACCGATAAGGGTACTATTGTCAACCCCTTCTTCTCCTCCGCGTCTGCGACCTGTGCTATTTGTTTTTTTGAAAGGAGAAGCCGACGCGGGCGCTCTGGATCGTATGATTTTGGGGCATTTTTTTCCTGCCAGGGCGGTATATTTGTTCCCACCAGAAATGCCTCACCTCCGCGTACTATCACGCGTCCACCTACTAAAGAGCCGCGCCCGGCGCGAAGCGACTTTACCTCAAAGCCGAACAACTCTAAACCTGCCTCGAACTCCTCAAGGATATCAAAGTTAAACAGCGCTTTTTTGTTTGCTATAAGTGCCATGCCTACATAGTGGCGTATTCTGATGAAATTGGCTATAGTCCTGGCAGATTAGTGGGCGCAGTTCGAACAGAAGGACTCAAAGGGCATGAACAAAGACACCTTGGCGAACTTTACGAATCTTGACCCAGACGAGCATGATATTGGAGTTTTCTGGGGATCGGCACAATGGAGTCACGCAGATCAAGACACGGTAATGATTACGTTGTATGAAAAGGACAACATTACCGCTTCCAAGCGCAGCATAACCATCACACGTCCCGTTTTTGAGATACTTGTTGAAGCGGGAATGAAAGCTTTCTCTATTGATGCTCAGTATTGGGACGAACAGAAAAGGAATGAAGGCCGCCCATGAGCGGCCTTCATCTTTTCATTATGGTGTTTTTGCGTATAATGCTCGGATGGCACAAGAAAAGAAACCCGAAAGCGGGCGGCGTGGCAAAAAGAGTCCGCTACCCAAGCCACCTTCGGGAGGTGGCTCAAGCTTCTGGATGCAAATTGCTCTGACCGTACTTATATTCCTGGTACTTCTTGGCGCGTACTCATTTCTTCAGGATTATCTCGACCAGAACGAAACAATTCCACTCTCACAACTTACAATTGACATAAAGGCGGGAGATGTATCTGCCATTGTGGTAAGCGGAGATGATGTGGAGGCAACGTACAGAGATGAGACGGTAAAAGAAACACGCAAGGAAAGCGGCGCGCCGATAACCGAAACACTTGTTGCCTATGGCGTGACGCCCGAGGAATTGGGCACCGTGACGGTAACGGTAAAAGAGCCGGGCGGCGTGCGCTTTTGGTTCTTGACACTTGCGCCACTTATTCTTCCGCTCCTTCTCCTTTTTGCACTCATATGGTATCTCACGCGGCAGGTGCGCGGCGCTGGTATGCAGGCGTTTACCTTTGGGCAGTCAAAGGCGCGCATGACGAGCCCGGATGACTCGGTGCAGAAAGTAACGTTTGCGGATGTCGCGGGCGCAAAGGAAGCAAAGGAGGAGCTTCTTGAGATTGTGGACTTTCTTAAGAATCCAAAAAAGTTTATACAGATTGGCGCCCGCATTCCAAAAGGGGTGCTTCTCATGGGGCCTCCGGGAAGCGGCAAGACCCTTCTTGCTCGCGCTGTTGCGGGTGAAGCAAATGTGCCGTTTTTTTCCATTTCTGGGTCGGAGTTTGTGGAAATGTTTGTAGGTGTCGGCGCATCACGCGTCCGCGATCTCTTTAAGATGGCAAAAAAGGTAGCACCCTCAATCGTGTTTATGGACGAGATAGACGCGGTTGGGCGCGTGCGCGGCACGGGAGTCGGCGGGGGAAACGATGAGCGCGAACAGACGCTCAACCAAATTCTTGTTGAGATGGATGGATTTGAACCGAACGAGAAAGTGATAGTCATGGCGGCAACGAACCGGCCTGATGTTTTGGACCCCGCGCTTTTGCGGCCCGGGCGCTTCGATCGGCGCGTCACCATTGATTTGCCGGACAGAGATGACCGCGAACAGATTCTCCTCATACATTCGCGCAAGAAACCGCTTGGAGCCGATATCGATTTGTCAGTCATTGCGGCGCGCACGCCGGGTTTCTCCGGTGCTGACTTAGCGAACCTAATGAACGAAGGCGCGATTCTCGCGGCGCGCGAAAGCCGTAAGGAAATTACCCAATATGATCTTATTCGCTCTATTGAGAAGGTGATGCTCGGTCCCGAGCGCAGGAGTCATGTCCTCAACACAAGAGAGAAAGAGATTACTGCATATCACGAAGCGGGACATGCACTTATTGCGAGTATTTTGCCGTATGCCGATCCGGTACACAAGGTTTCTATCATTAGCCGCGGACGGGCGGCGGGGTATACACTCAAGTTGCCATTTGAAGATCGCAGAATGCAATCCCGCCGCGAGTTCATTGACGACATCGCGGTTTCGCTCGGCGGCTATGTGGCAGAGCAGATGGTATTTGATGACCTTACAACGGGAGCATCAAATGACCTGCAGGTTTTGACTGCGCTCGCGCGCAGTATGGTGACCAGATGGGGTATGTCAGAGAAAATGGGGCCTATGGCTCTTGGGGCGGCAAGTGGCAAAACGCTGTTTGGAGCAGGGATTGAGGGAAATGAATTCTCGGAGAAGGTTGCGGCCGAAGTTGACGCTGAAGTAAAAAAGATTATTGATGGCGCATATAAGACAGCGGAACGGGTGCTAAGAGAGTATCGCAAAGTATTAAACGCAATTGCCGCGAAGCTCATTGAAGTTGAAACGCTCGAGCGTGAGGAGTTTGAGAAGATACTTATTGCAAACGGTATTACACCGAAACAAAAAGAGGATATTGAACACCAGCCGTTGGTGTAAAACACGCGCCCCAAAGTACGGAGACAATTGCCGATTGTAAATTGTTTGATTTGAATTGAATCGCGCGTACTATGTATGAATCGCCCGTAGCTCAGTTGGTCAGAGCACGGAGTTTATAATGAGGCGAGTGAGTAAAATGGGCGTGTAGCTCAGTTGGTAGAGCGCGGAGCTTATACCTCCGTGGTCCCAGGTTCGAGTCCTGGCGCGCCCACACATATTTGCAGTTCGTCCGAGCGATGACGGTATATAAAAATATACCTCCGTGGTCCCAGGTTCGAGTCCTGCCGCGCCCACCCGAAGTACTTAATATCGGACGACCCGAGTACTTAAGTCATCAATCTTAAGCTAGAATACGTACATGTTCGAAGCTTGGTTACATTTTGCAACAATCATTTTTGTTCAGGCGCTCCTCTTTGTTGTTTGCGCATACCGTCAAAAAAGATTATCTGATATGCCTCGTATTCTTGGATGGGGCATCTTCACTGGAATAGGAGTCGGCCTACTCTCGGACCTTATATGGGGAAAATTCTTTGGTCTCTGGTCGTACACACTTGGATTTGGCGTGCTCTCTCTAACACTCACCGCCGCACTCGTGTACGGACTTTTTGCAGCAAATATACTGCTCATGCGGCGAGTGCGACTATTACACTTTTTTATCTGGATCATGGTAATGATGGCGACTTATGAAGTCACCAATCACTTTTTTCGTGTGTGGACTTACGAACTTGCATTGCCCACTTACGCTTTTCTGATGTTTCTTGTAGCAGGGTATTTTGCAACCGCATTTTTTATAGCTGTAATCTGGCACGCATTCCTCGGATATCGCTTCTCTCTGATAGACAACCTGCTTAGGAGTAAGGTATGAAACTATTTGACCCCGACCCGGACACTTTAAGATCATCGACAGAAATCCGCTAAAATACCCCTGTATTACCTCACCACCCTAGTACTGAACCCGAGTACACCACACATATTTGCAATAACACAAACTATATCCCTAATTCGCACGAATTAGGGATATAGTTGTGAAGCAGATGCTGTCGATACATGCCAATTCATAATGTGGAGGACCTGTTGCAGTTGCACACGTCTATGCGACAATGAATGTACATGATTTTGCTATCCGTATAACTAGTATGGCATTACTGCACTACATACGTCCCCTCTCTATTGCACTTGTATTTGCGATTGGCATAAGCATGCTCGCACTTCCCTTTACTGCATCAGGCGCGACAATAGACGAACTGAAACAGCAGGTTGCAGAGTTGCTCACGCGCGTTGCGGATCTCCAAAAACAGATTGAAGTTCTTGAGGCGCAGCAAGCGTCTGGCACTCCAGAGACGATGAGCGGCTCATCTGGCTCTTGTCTTTCGCTTTCACAAACACTCTCGCGTGGAGACAGCGGGAGTGATGTGACGCGGCTACAGACGTTTCTGCGGGGAACGGGCGACTTCACCTATCCCGAGATAACTGGCTACTACGGTTCCGTAACCGAAGTAGCTGTTCAGCGATTTCAGGCGCGTAGTGGCATCGTCTCATCCGGTGACCCAAGTACGACTGGCTATGGTGTCGTTGGTCCAAAGACACGCACTGCCCTTCTAAACTGCACCAGTGGCGCAGGAAGTGCAACCGCAAGCGGTACGAACCAAACAGGTGCGGTAGGCGCGGTGCTTAGTGTGATTCCCATCTCTGGAGTAGCGCCTCTTACCGTCTCGGCCGAGGCCATCATCAATGTTGTGCGCTCATGCCAACCGGCAACGTACCAACTCGACTTTGGCGATGGAACGCTTGCGTACAACTTTACGACTCAACCACAAAATTGTGAGATTGTGGTGCAAAATATTGAACACACATACGCTTCTCCCGGAACATACACGGTAGTGCTGCGTGCAGGCGCGTACTCTACAAAAACAGCAGTAACGGTTACCGGCGACATTACCACAGGCACAAACGCAGGGGCCGGGGCATGGACAACCCCTACAACGGGCACGCTTTCTGCTTCTTCCGCATCCGGTACCTCACCATTTGTGGTTACGTTTACAGGAATTATTGGGGAAAATTCATGTACGCAGACAAGTAGCAGTGAGTCCTATCTGATCGAATATGGGGATGGGGATTCGGAGATTGTGTATACCACATGCGGTTCATACACAAAAGAGCACACGTATACCGCTATAGGGACGTATACAGCAAAATTGTACGCACGCGAAAGTGCATTTGCTACAGCGCCAGCGCCCAAAAAACTCCTCGCCAGCGCTACTATTTCTACCGCGGGCTCTCCCACACCCACACCCACAGAAACAGAGGACTCATCTCTGCCGTTTTCTGTACAGGCGGGCATAGATGGTAATTCGTACAAGGTAAGCGCCACATTCGATATAGCGACCCCCTGTTCTCCATTTAAACTTCTGTGGGGCGATGGAGGCGCGGAAGAATCAAGCGGTACCTCTGGAGTATGTACGCAAGTTATAGATACGAAGACGTTTGTGCACACCTATACTTCGACAGGTATATACACGATTACACTCACGAGAGGAAACAGAACGGACTCGGCAACCGTTTCTATTTCTGGGTACTGATGTCATTCACTGTGCAGTGTATTGCCCACCTCTTGTATTCTTTGCGCGAGCGCGCGGTGGTGCAGTAGAGTCGGATCGGCGGCAATAAGCGTGTGCGCTTCCTTGCGTGCCGCCTCAATAAGACGCGGGTTTTTGAGCGCTTCCATGCCAAGGTCGGAAACGCCCCACTGGGCTCTTCCATACAGGTCGCCTGCACCCCGCAGTTCAAGGTCTTTCTCTGCCAGCTCAAAGCCGTTTGCTGTTTGTGCGAGGGCGCGCAGTCGCGTGAGTGACTGCGCGCTTTTTGTGTCGGGCAAGAGAAAACAGTACGGCTGATAGTGAGAGCGCTGTACGCGTCCGCGCAGTTGGTGTAGTTGAGAGAGCCCGAATCGCTCCGCGCCCTCGATGAGAATGATGGTTGCATTTGCTACGTTAATACCGACCTCAACCACCGATGTAGCGACAAGAATATGTATTGCACCGCTTGAGAATTGTTCCATCACCTCATCTTTTTCCTTCGGGCGAAGTTTTCCATGCAAGAGACCAACCGTATATTCTGGGAAGATATCCCTCTGGAGGTGCTCTGCTTCTGCGCGCGCGGACTTTACGCGAAGCGCGTTTGCTTTTTCCGGGTCGGCCTCTTCAATGCGCGGACATATGACATATGCCTGCCTGCCTGCCATAAGTTGTTCTCGCACTGCAGTGTATGCCTCTTGCCGTTCACTCGGACGTATGAGGCGTGTTTCAACTTGCACGCGTCCTGTCGGCATCTCGTCCAAAACAGATATATCAAGGTCGCCGTAAATGGTGAGGGCAAGCGTGCGGGGTATGGGTGTGGCTGTCATGCTCAAGAAGTGCGGCACGACAGTACGCTGAAATCGGCGCACTTCTTCGTTACGGGTCCCGCGCTCGCTCTTCGCCGTATGCGTATACGTCTCATCGCGAACGCTTCCCGTGCCTCGAATTGCATCCGATTTCAGCATACTGCCCATATTCTTCTGAGCGAGCGCGCGTCGTTGCGCGGTGCCGAAGCGGTGTTGTTCGTCCACAATCACATATGCGAGATTTTGAAAGGCAACTGTTTTTTGAATGAGTGCGTGTGTACCAATGAGCATGGCGATCTCTCCACTTTCAACCCACTTGAGAAGTTGGGAGCGAGATATTTTGGTGGGTTTATCGCGCGCGATTTTTGACGGGAATTTAAAGCAACTGCTTCCGGTCAGGAGCCCTATGTTTATGGGGAGTTCCTTAAAGTGTTCTATAAAAGAGCTAAAATGTTGGGATGCGAGGATCTCGGTTGGCGCCATATAGGCAACCTGCAGTGTCCCGGATGTGCGGCCAGGCGGTCTGCTTGTCACGACCGCGTAGGCCGTTGCCGCGGCAACAGCGGTCTTGCCGCTTCCCACATCACCTTCAAGGAGCCGTGCCATTGGGCGATTTGCTTGAAAGTCGGAAAATATTTCATCCACCGCTCGCTTCTGTGCCTCGGTAAGCTCGTAGGGGAGTGTTTCAATAAACTGCTGTGTCTTATCTTTATCTACGGAAACAGAAAGTGATTTTTGGGCATCGTTGTCTGCACGTTCTTTTTGCTTAGCGGACTGAATGACAAAGATCTCTTCAAAAGCAAACCGTTTGCGCGCCGCAGAAGCGTCGCGCTCGTTTTTTGGCGTATGTAGATACACTAGCGCAGAGGCAAGTGTGGGTAGGTGTAGTTTCTCGCGCACACCACTTGGTATTGGGTCTTCTAGTTGCACGTGTACTCCCTGCCCAAATATTTTCTTTAGTGCGTGATAAAACCAGCGGCTCGTAACTCCTCGCGTCTCTGGATATACAGGAAACATGGCCTCTGCGTTACCCGTCGCTCCGCTCTCGAATACATCCATTGGTATGGCACTGCGGGCAACGGACTCTACTTCGGGATTTGTTATGTATGGTTTGTCTTTTCCCGCAACCGTTCCCGATACTTTAACCAGCTGTCCGGTTTTAAGGTATTTGTTCATGTACGGCTGGTTGAACCACAGCACCTTCACCCTGCCGGTGCTGTCCTCAAACTGCCCTTCCGTTGCCGGCCGCCTGCTTTTCCAGAGTTTTTTAGCATCAAGTTTTGTAAATGTGCCGTAGAGCGTGACTTTCGAGCCGTGCGTAAGATTTGCGACTGCCGAAGATGTGCTTGCACTCTCATAACGCACGGGAAAGTGATAGAAAAGGTCATGCAAAGTATGAATACGCAGTCGTTTGAGTGCAGTTTTTTGTACGGGAGTGAGGCGAAAGAATTCTTCAATAGCACTGTTTGGCGTCATGTGTGGATTATACATTGCTGTCGGGTACTTCATATTGCACTGATCCTTTCTTGTAAAAATGAGGATTTTGGTGTCATTTGCCCGCAGTATTTTGCGGGGCAAATCATTTTGTAGAGTTATGCACAGATGGTCTTCATATTTGCACTTGCGCGCACGCACCGCGCCGCTATTATAGTGGCGTCTTGCCTTTGCGAGGCATTTAAAAGCGGTAAAAGACATTTGTATATGGGAGACGATTGGAGAGAAGAAGTGGACGATGAAATGGAGGGTGGGCCCATGCTCGAGGTAGCAGAGGAAGAGGATGATGGTATGGGAACGAGCGATGGTGAAGACGAGTAGTAATGCTCGTGCCGTCCAAATTAAAAGGCCGCCTCTATGGCGGCCTTTTACATTCGCTTTCTTTCGGGGAGTAGTGCCGGGGGAGGACCTAGTGCAGAGGGGTATCTTCGTCAGGAAGTCCCGCGTCTTTGGTGAACGTGTCCCTAATCCAAATGGCTTCTTCTTGGGAGTCCCATACAAGTGCGCACGCCAATCCGGCATGGTCTGAAATCCACTCAACATTGACACCCTCGGGAAACAATTCAAAGTTATCTTCAGTGGGGGATCCTTTTTTCGGGGTACCTCCTACAGGAACGGACCGAATGGTCATCTCCCCGTATTCCTCGGGACCATACTCGTCCCAGTTAGGATACGTCCCAATGAGAATGGCTTCATCGTGGCTGACTTCGAGCATTCCGCGCCTGCGAGCGAACTGATAAGCAATATGTTCGAAAATGTTCTTGGCCATTTCTTTATCAGAAAGGGACAAGTATATTCCCTTCGGATCTATTGTTACAATACGGATCCGCTCCGTTCCCCCTTCTTTCTCCACACGAAAGCGGACAAGCGTGCGCTTGGCCATCACCAGCCCTTTCCTTCTAGAGATGAATCTGCATTGGACTGTAAGACAAATAATCTTTACATGCAAGCATGTTGCACTACCAAGGCGCTATGAAATGAAATAGTAGGCAGAACGCAGAATTATGCAGAAAATCCCGCCGGCGAAACCAGCGGGATTCGCGTTATCCCCCAAATTTCATCGTAAATTCATTTGACCCAACTGCATTCTCTCTGTAGTTTGAGTGAAGACATAGGAAACCCAACTTATGAAAGGGGTACGCCATGTACCGAAGAACATTACTAATAGGCGTGATGTTTCTCGGTGTGTGGGCATCGGGGGCATTGGCGCAGGGGCAAGAGGATGAGAAAATGCTTGCTGCAGTTACGCCAAGGAACCACGAGGAGGTGCCATACACTTCGGAAGAGTTAAGGGCCGTAAGAAACGGCTTTATAAGTTCGGCGTGGCCGATTTCTTCCGACGGCTATGCCTATGTCAAGTTTGCATTTGTCGAGGACAGGCAAACTTTGACAGGGCAACTCGTAAATGCCAGAGGATGTCGCGAAGTTAGACCGATAGAAGAAGTGCTGCAGACGTCCAACATCGCTCGTGAAGATTTTGTACGCGATGTTGAGTGGGCGTTTCAGCAGTGGGAGCGGATCGCGAATATTCGCTTCGTTCCTGCCAAACAGGAGGAAGCACATTTTTTGATTGGGTCGGGCGAACCAGCATTTTCTTTTTTGGCGGCATGTACCAACATTCGCATTGGTGCACGGGGAACGGGACGAGTCGTTCCGATTCGTACAGCGGTAATCGCGCTTGATCCAATGCGTCGGTGGCGCCTCAGCTCCGGTGGGTCGATACAAAGCCCCAACGTGAGGTATGTCTTCTTACATGAGGTGGGTCATGCGATTGGGCTAGCTTTTAAGCATCCGTTCGGTAAGTACGTGATGTCGAACAAATATATTGAGCGCTTTGCGCTCACGCTATGGGACATCACAGCTGCCCAAGGCCCATACGGCGTACGCTAAGTCGGTCGGTTCTCTCGCGGAACCGACCGACACTTCTTTTCGCGAAGGGGAACCCCTTGCCTGCACCGACCTGCCTGCTGAAGCCTCGGCGCAGGCAGGGGGTTCGGCAGGCAGGCGTGGAGGTGCTTGCCCTGTAAGGTTATTTTAACCTTTTTAGGGTATAAATTGAAGGATCATCGTGCGCCATCACCAAACATCTGATTGGCTAATCTTTTAGCTAATTAAATTAAATCTGATTTGATAAGCTAATTTTTTAG
>Ga0326597_10002036_pt1 | contig 30902 bp, 25 predicted proteins | sample RVTome_12_FD_203789 | JGI IMG/M metagenome (GOLD analysis project Ga0326597, IMG submission 203789) | Soil microbial communities from uranium-contaminated site in the Upper Colorado River Basin, Wyoming, United States - RVT100D185 | ecosystem: Environmental > Terrestrial > Soil > Contaminated >...
GGAGCGCCAATGGGGGCGGATCGATCCGTCCGGTGCCAGCAGCTCGTCATAGACCCCGGGCGCCGGGCGGTACTCGGCCGCGATCGACGGCATCGGCACGGTGGTATCGTCGCCCGCGCCCTGGCCCGGAGTGCTCATCGGCGATGATCGCTCCGGTCGCCGTCCGCGGCCGGTGCAGCCGGGCGGCGCAGATCGAGCGTCGCCGGGAAATCGGGATTGGTCTCGGGACGCGGCATGCGGGCCGGTCCGGGCGTGTGGCCGATGGTCTCGAACCGCGCCAGGCGACGGCCTTCGGCCTCATAGGCATTGACCGGAAAGGTCTCGAAGTGACGGCCGCCCGGGTGGGCCACATGATAGGTGCATCCGCCAAGGGACCGATTCGACCAGCCGTCCATCACGTCGAATGTGAGCGGCGCGTCGACATCAAGCAAGGGATGCAGCGCGCGCGCGGGCTTCCACGCCTTGAAGCGTACGCCGGCGGCGGCTTCGCCCCGGGTCCCGGTCGGCGTCAGCGGCACCAGCCTGCCGTTGCAGGTGACCAGGTGGCGGTTCTCGGTGATGCCCCTCGCGCGGACCTCGAGGCGCTCGAGCGAGGAGTCGACGAACCGCACCGTTCCGCCGATGGCGCCGGTCTCGCCGAGGACGTGCCACGGCTCGAGCGCCTGGCGCAGCTCGAGCTCGACACCGCCGCGCTCGACCGCGCCGTAGAGCGGAAAGCGAAACTCGAAATGGGGCGCGAACCAGCCCTCCTCGAAGGCGAAGCCGGCGGCCCCGAGGTCGGCGAGGACATCGCGAAAGTCGAGCTCGAGGAACGCCGGAAGCATGAACCGGTCGTGCAGGCGCGTGCCCCAATGGACGAAACCGCCATGATGGGGCTCCTCCCAGAACTTCGCGATCAGCGCCCGGATCAGGAGCTGCTGGACGAGACTCATGCGCGCGTGGGGCGGCATCTCGAAGCCGCGAAACTCGACGAGGCCGAGCCGTCCGGTGGGGCCGTCGGGCGAGTAGAGCTTGTCGATGCAGATTTCCGCCCTGTGGGTGTTGCCGGTCGCGTCGATCAGAAGGTCGCGGAACAGCCGGTCGACCAGCCACGGCGGCGCGGCCTCGTCACGGCCCGGCACCTGAGCGAAGGCGATCTCCAACTCGTGGAGCGAATCATGGCGCGCCTCGTCGATCCGCGGCGCCTGGCTGGTCGGGCCGATGAACAGGCCCGAAAACAGGTAGGACAGCGAGGGGTGGTTCTGCCAGTAGGCAATGAGGCTGCGCAAGAGGTCGGGGCGGCGCAGGAACGGGCTGTCGGCCGGCCTCGATGCGCCGACGACGATGTGATTGCCGCCGCCGGTGCCGGTGTGGCGCCCGTCGAGCATGAACTTCTCGGCGCCGAGCCGGCTCTGGTAGGCCGCCTCGTAAAGCGCGGTCGTGGTGTCGACCACCTGGTCCCAGGTCTTCGCCGGGTGGATGTTGACCTCGATGACGCCAGGATCGGGGGCGACGCGAATGACCTCGAGGCGCGGATCGGCGGGCGGGGTGTAGCCCTCGATCAGCACCGGCTGACCGAGCGCCTCGGCCGTCTCCTCGACGACGGCAACGAGCTCGGCATATTCGAGCGCCGATTCGGTCGGCGGCATGAACACATGCAGCACGCCCTCGCGCGGCTCGAACGCGATCGCGGTGCGCACCGCGCCATCCTCTCCGCCGAGCGACTGCTCGACAAAGGCCTGGCGGCCGGGGCCTTCCGCATCGCCGGTGCGCAGCGCCATCTGCCGGCCGAGTTCCTCCGCGCCGGGCAGGTCCGGGTGCTCGGCGAACGGGTCGGCCGGCATGTAGTACGGGTAGTCGCGCGGCGCGACATGGGGGAGCGATTCGAGCGGCAGGCGGTAGCCGAGGGGCGCATCGCCGGGGACCACGAACAGCTTTCCGCGCCGCAGCGACCAGCGCTCCGATCTCCAGCGCCGCCGCTCATCGCTCGCGTTCCAGCGCTGGATCGGCAGCGCATGGCCGATCGGCCGGCCGAGCCCGTGCTCGAACACGCGGGCAAGGCGCGCGCGCTCCTCGGGGTCCTCGAGCCCGGAGTCGTCGACCGTCACGTTGTCCGGCAGGCGGATCTCGGCGGCGATGAACGGCATCGGGTCCTCAAAGGCCTCGATGGCGCAGTCGGGGTCGATCCCGAGCCGGCCGGCGAACGAGCGGGCGAACTCCCCGGCGCTGTCGATGTCCGAGCGGCTGCGATCGCCGGCGGGGGCGAAAAGAGCCGGGTTGCGCCACAGCGGCCGGCCGTCGGCGCGCCAGTAGAGCGAATGGGTCCAGCGCGGCAGGGACTCGCCCGGATACCACTTGCCCTGGCCGAAATGGAGGAGCCCGCCGGGCGCGAAGCGGGCGCGCAGCCGCTCGATCAGTTCGCCGGCGTAGCGCTGCTTGGTGGGACCCACCGCGTCGGTGTTCCATTCCGGCGCGTCGACATCCTCGAGCGCGACGAAGGTCGGCTCGCCGCCCATGGTGAGGCGCACGTCGCCGCGCCCGAGCGCGGCGTCGACATGCCTGCCAAGCCGGTCGATCGCCTGCCACTCGCCATCGCGGTAGGGCTTGGTCACCCGCGCCGTCTCGACGATCCGGGTGACGGCCATGTGATGGGAGAAATCAACCTCGGCCGCGTCGACCGATCCGGTGATCGGGGCCGCGCTTTGCGGGTCGGGCGTGCAGCACAGCGGAATGTGGCCCTCGCCGGCGAGCAGGCCCGATGTCGGGTCGAGCCCGACCCAGCCGGCTCCCGGCAGATAGACCTCCGCCCAGGCATGAAGGTCGGTGAAGTCCGCATCGGTGCCGGCCGGACCCTCGAGCGGCTTCACATCGGGCTCGAGCTGGATCAGGTAGCCGGAGGCGAACCTCGCCGCGAAGCCCAGATGGCGCAGCACCTGAACCAGAAGCCAGCCGGTATCGCGGCACGATCCGCGCCCGCCCGCCAGCGTCTCCTCGCAGCTCTGCACCCCGGGATCGAGCCGGATCACATACTCGATTTCCTCGGACAGCCGCCGGTTGAGCCCGACAACGAAATCGATGGTGGTGGCCGGGGTCGCCTCGAGCGAGGCCAGCCATTCGCCGAGACGCGCGCCCGCGGGCTCGGTTTCGAGGAACGGCCTCAGCTCACGGGTGAGCCAGGGCTCATAGGCGAACGGGAATTCCTCGGCGCTTTCCTCGATGAAGAAATCGAACGGATTGATCACCCGCATGTCGGCGACAAGGTCGACATCGACGCGGAAGGCGCGCGTGCGCTCCAGGAACACGACCCGCGCGAGGTAGTTCGACTGGGGGTCCTGCTGCCAGTTGATGAAATGGGTGGAGGGCTCGATCTTGAGCGCGTAGCTGATGATCGGGGTGCGCGAATGCGGCGCCGGGCGCAGACGGATGATCTGGGGCCCGAGCGAAACCGGCCGGTCGTAGCGGTAGACGGTCGAATGGGTCAGCGCGACATGGAGCGTCATGGCAGCGTCATGGGGCGTTGGCGACCTTCAACCCTGGGCGAGTTGTGATGGGCGTGTTCGCGGACCGGGCACCGTTCGGCCCCCCGGCCGCGCCCGGGCGCAGGCGGCTTGTGCCCGCGCCCGGCGGCGGAAACTTTACGCCGTGGGCGGCCCAAGGCAAATCATTGATCGCCGCACCGGGCAAGGGCGCCCGGCCGCCTCGGCGGGCGCTATGGCCTCGCCGCCCCCGGAATCGGCACGGCCGCGCCGGCCGCGGCGGATTTGAGAATGGCTTCGAGAACCGCGGCGCCGTGCTCCTCATCGCCGCCGGGAACGGCGAGGGGTCGGCGTTCGGCCGCGGCGCGGGCGAAATTCTCGAGCTCGGCGCGCTCGGTGCTGATCTCGGGGAAGGTGACCACGCGGGGCCGCTCGCGCGCCATCGGGTTTTCCGGATCGACGAGGCTCACGCGCATCTCCCAGGTCGTCAGGTGCTCGATGTCGCCGACTTCCACCCACCCTTTCGAGCCGAAGACCTGCATCCGCCAGGCCTCGGCGGTGGCGATGACGGTGCCGAAATATCCGGTGGCGCCGCTCTCGAAGCGCAGCAGCATGGAGGTCGTGTCGTCGAGGCCGTAATCGAGCGCGAGCCGGTCGCTTTGGGCATAGAGCGAGGCAACATGCCCGGCAAGGTAGAGATAGGCGTCGAGCGTGTGCACGCCGCGTCCGGTCATGCCGCCGGCCGGCCCCTCCTCGCGGGTCTGACGCCAGTGCCCCTTGGGAAACCGGTAGACGCTCGGACCGCAGAAATTTCCCTCCAGATGCAAGAGCCGGCCGAGCCGGCCGTCAGCCAGCATGCGCGCGATCTCCCGCAGCGCCGGCTGAAAACGCCAGTTGTAGCCGACCGCGAGCGTGACCCCGGCGCCGGCGCAGGCACCGATCGCGGCCGCCGCGGCGCGCTGGTCGAGCGCAAGCGGCTTCTCGGTGAAGACGTGCTTGCCGGCGTTGGCCGCGGCGATGACCTGCTCGACATGGCGGGTGTGCGGCGTCGCCAGAACCACCGCATCGACGAGAGGGTCCGCCAGCACCTTCGCGAACGAGTCCTGGAGCGCGATGCCGTGTTCGCCCGCCCAGGCGGCGGCGTTCGCCGGGGTGCGGGTGGCGCCGGCGGTAAAGCGGATGGCGTCGCTCTTGCCCTGGACGCTGGAGACGAGGTTCCGGCCCCAGGTTCCGAGGCCGACGATGGCGGCGTTGATCATTGTTGAGACCCCCTGTTGCGATGTTGATCCAAGCGCAATCCGCGGCAGGCCCGGTGCCCGGGCGTCCATCATGCCGACCGAGCCGATAGCGCGCCCCGGCCGCCGGGGCAAATCCCGACCCGCATCCGCCGCCGGGAGAGAGGATAACCGGATGGTCCGCGGTGGAATGCGCGGGCGTGGCTCAAGATGCAATCAACCACAGGTGATCGGGCAGGCTCGAAACGGCCGGTCCCCTCGCCGGCGCGATGGCTTAGAGTGGCGGCGAGTGGCGGCGGCACGGGCCGGCGCGAGCCGGGTGGACTGTCATGGCGACAGCGGAACGAGACGAAGGGCATTCAGCGCGCCGGGCGAGATCTCGTTGACGGCGAAGGCGCCGCGATGAGCGGTCGAAATCACGCCCCGCGATCACCGCGCGGGCGGGCGGGCGCCGCGCGCCCGGCCCGGCCGGCGGCCGCGATCGGTGCCGTGGTCGCTCTGGCGCTGGCAATCGCGGCCGGCGCGGCGTGGCTGGCGATCGACCGGATCGAGCCGCTCACGATCGCCGGATTTGTCGACATCATCCGGTCGTGGGGTGCCTGGGGCGCCGCCGCCTCGATCGCGCTGATGATCATCCACTCGTTCGTTCCGTTCCCGGCCGAGCTGGTGGCGTGCGCGAACGGCATGGTCTACGGCCTCTATCTGGGAACGCTCATCACCTGGACCGGGGCGATGCTGGGGGCGTCGATGGCGTTCGCCCTCGCGCGCCGGTTCGGGCGCCCGCTGGTCGAGACCGTCATCGCCCGGCGGAACTGGCGCCATCTCGACGACTGGACCGAGCAGCACGGATGGAAGCCGCTGCTGATCAGCCGCTTCATCCCGCTGATCGCCTTCAACCTCATCAACTACGCCGCCGGTCTCAGCCGCGTCGGCTGGTGGCCGTTCGTCTGGACGACCGGGATCGGCATCCTGCCGCTGACGGTGGTGATGGTGGCCCTCGGCGATAACGTCCACACCTTCGGCTGGAAGTCGTGGCTGGTCCTGGCGCTGTTCGCGGGCCTGATCTGGTTCGGACTGCGGCGGTTCCGACAATCGCGCCAGGGTCGGTCTGGGCCGGGCGGCGGCGGAAGCATCGGCCATGGATCCCGTTCGTAACCACGCCGTCGCATCCGGCCGCGACCACGGTTCATCCCGACGCGGCGGCCATCGGCGGGACCGGGCGGCGCGGACGGGTCACGCGAGAGTGATCGCCCGGCGGCCCGCGCGCCGATAGCCTCGCGCAACCGCGAAAGCGCCGCAGACATGTTCAACGACAGCCCCGATCCGGATCTCAGCCTGTTCGCCGCGCTGATCACCATCACCGCGATCAGCTACTATTTGTCGCCAAGGGCCCACACGGTGGGAGAGTTCTTCCGCGGCGCCGGCGAGAGCGGCGAGGCGCCGGACGTGTGGACGCTGGTGCTGTCCCAGGTCACGACCTGGATTTTCGCGCGCTCGCTGCTCAATGCGGGCGTTCTCGGCTATTTCTACGGCATCGCCGGCGTGCTGGCCTATGCCGCCTACTACCTCTCCTTCTTCGTCGGCGCCCGGATCGTCGATTCGCTGCGGTTCCGGCATGGCGCAGACAGCGTTCAGGCCTATCTCGGCGCGAATTTCGGGCGCCTTGGCCCGCGTTGCTACAACCTGGTCGTCGCCCTGCGCCTGATCAGCGAGGTGTTCGCCAACCTGCTCGTGGTCGGACTCCTGTTCGGCCAGCAGGGCTCGGGCATCTACGCGGTCACCATCATCGCGACCGCGCTGGTGACCCTCGGCTATTCGATGCTGGGGGGCCTCAGGGCCTCGCTGCGAACCGACGTGTTCCAGGCCGCGATCCTGATCGGACTGCTGACGGTTCTGCTCGCGCAGACGATGGCGGCCGAGGGGTTCTCGCTGCCGGCGGTGCTGACCAGCTCGCCGCAACCGGACGGGCCGGGCTGGGTTCTGCTGATTGTCGCGCTGCTGCAGATCTGGAGCTATCCGCTGCACGACCCGGTGATGATGGACCGCGGGTTCCTGGCGGACCGGCGGGTGACATGGCTGAGTTTCCACCGCGCCGGCTGGATCAGCCTGGCGCTGATCGTCGCCTTCGGCATTCTCGGGGTGTATGCCGGTCTCGGCAAGGCTGAAGGCGAGGACCTGATGGCGACGCTCTCCCGGCTCATGGGCCCGGTCTCGGCCTTCCTGATCAACATCGCCCTGTTCGTGTCGGCGGTCTCGACGCTCGATTCGACCCTGGCGAGCGCGGCCAAGCTGTGCGTGGTCGACATCGCCACGGCGCGGCCGACGCTGGTTGCCGGCCGGTGGTCGATGGTGCTGTTCATGGCGCTCGGGCTCGCCATGCTGTTCACCGGCAGCGACGATCTTTATGCCGCGGTGGCGGTCAGCGGCACCGCTTCGCTGTTCCTGGCGCCGGTGGTCGTGTTCGGAATCTGGGGCGGCTGGCGCCTGCGCCCCTGGACCTACGCCACCGCGTTCGTTGCCGCGATCACCGGCGCGGTGATCTATTTCCTCGAGAGCAGCGGATATATCGGCCTTGTCGGCCAGCTCGCCGGCGTCGAGCACAACTACTCCAAACTGCTCGCGATCTGCGCCTCGGTTCTGCTCGTCGGCGCGGGCGCGGCCGTGTGCGGCCGGGTGCGCGGCAGGCGCGGCGAGCCGCCGGCCGTCCCGGCGCACTCGGCGGAGACGGCAGACGGGGCCGGGAATGCGAACGCTTGACCTCGGCGAGATCGAGGCGGACCTGCTCGTCTTCGGCGGACCCTACAGCAATCTTCAGGCCCTCAGGGCGCTGCGCCGCGAGGCGGGCCGGCGCGGGCTGGGGCCCGAGCGGTGCATCTGCACCGGCGATGTCGTCGCCTATTGCGCCGACCCGGTTGCCAGCGTCGACGAGATCCGGGACTGGGGCGTTCGGGTCGTCGCCGGCAACTGCGAGGAGCAGCTCGCCGCCGACAGCGAGGAGTGCGGATGCGGGTTTGAGGACGGGACGCTGTGCCAGGTTCTGGCGGAGCAATGGTACGCGTTCGCGCGCAGCTCGCTCGGGGCCGACGAGCGCGGCTGGATGGCCGCTCTGCCCGACCGCATCGCGCTGACGGCGGCCGGGCGGCGGATCGTCGCGATCCATGCCGCGCACGATTCAACGAGCCGCTTCATTTTCGCCTCGACCGCCGCGGCGGTGAAGGAGGAGGCGATCGCGGCCCTCGGCGCCGATATCGTTCTCGCCGGCCACAGCGGACTTCCATTCACCCAGCGCCTCGCGGGCGGGGTCTGGCACAATGCCGGGGCGATCGGGGTTCCCGCCAACGACGGCACCCCGGCGACCTGGTACTCGCTGATGACGGCGACGGCGGGCCGGCGCCTCGCCATCAGCCACCATCGCCTCGCCTATGACCACCGGACGGCGGCGGCCGCGATCCGCGCCGCCGGGCTCGGGGAGGGCTATGCGCGCGCGCTCGAGACCGGCCTGTGGCCGAGCCTCGACGTGCTCGCGCCGGCCGAGCGGGCGCGGACCGGCCGGCCGATCAGGCCCGGTTCATTCGAGATCGTCGCCGACGCGGGCCTGCGCGGCCGCGGCAGGAGATGACCGGGCAAGCCCGGCAACAGCCTCGTCGACCACCCTGACGGCCTGTTCCCACGCCAGCGCGCGCCATCTATCGTCGTCCGGGCAGAACGCGCGGCGGAACCGGGCCCTGATCCGCGCCGCCCGGCGGTTCTCGCCGCCATGGTGGTACTGCCAGTTCTCCGCCTGGAGCGCGCGCAGGACCGCGACCGGCGAGAGGGTGCCGAATTCGAGGCTGATCGCGGTGATCCCGGTCGTCGCCGGGCAGGCGGAAAACGCCTGCCTGATCGGGCCGACGAGATCGGCGCCCACGGCTTCACCGGTCCGGGTGGTCTTGACCCGGTCTCCCCACCAGGCGACGGCGCGGCGGTATTCGCACGCGTCCGGCGCGCTGGCGGTGATGATCTCGGCGTGGCCGAACGGCCCGAGCCCGGTGTGAAAGTCGATGAAGACGAGCCGCGCCGCGCCGCGGGCATGGCGATCCACGATCGCGCGAAAGGTCCGGTTCGACCAGCAGGCGCCGGTGCCGCCGTAAAACAGACCGAGCCGGTGGTGGTACTGCCCGCGGGTGAGCGCGGCCTGGAGCGCTGCCTGGCCACGGGTCAGGCGGTAGAGGGCCAGCCGCAGGCGCGAGACGCTGATCAGGCCCAGATAGGTCGCGGGCGCAAACGCATCGGCCAGCGCATCGTATTCGAGGTTGCGCGGCTTGGGCCGTGAATGGTCGAGGAAGTTGCGGTTGAGATCGATATTGTCCTCGTTCACCCGCCTCAGATGGGCAAAACCCCAGGGATTGAGCGCGTGAACGAGCACCAGACGCTGGTCCGGCCCGAGCCTCGAGGCGAGCCCGTCCCTGATGAGGCGGCGCTGGAGCGCGGAGCCGCACAGCCCCTCGATACCGTGGGTGCCCGAGCACAGCATGATCACATCGCCCGCGTGCGGCGAGCCGGCGCGGGCGACATCGGTATAGAGCGCTTCTCCGAGCGGGCCGGAGCCGGGATGGCGGTGGCTTTCCAGTTCGAGGCCGCGTTCGGCGCAAAGCGCGACAAGATCGGCCCTGGCCTCGGCATAATCGCAAAATCGCGTGGCCGCGGAATTCATGAACCGTCACGGTCCGCGCGCCGGCCCGGGCCGGCCGGCGGGGAGCCGGCGAGGCCGGGCCCGGCGATGCCGGTTACCCTGTCAGCGCGGATTGTCATGGCTCTGCCGGGAACTCCGCGCCCGACTGACTTTCGAATATCGCCAGACGATTGATGTCGTTGGTTCCTTCATAAATCTGCGTGAGTCGCGCATCGCGGGCGGCCTTTTCAACCCTGTTGGCATGCACATAGCCATGATCGCCGAGGAGCGCCATGGCGGTGCAGCAGACCTGCCAGGCGGTATCGGAGCAAAAGACCTTGGCCATCGAGCCGGCGGCCTGGAACGGCAGCCGGTAGCGGGCCGCGTGCCACACCATCGCCCGCATGGCACAGGTCCTGAGCAGCATGTCGGCCAGCGTCAGCCGCACGTCCTGATCGTCGATCAGCCGCCTGTTGCCAACGCGGGTCTCGGCGCAGAACCGCGCGGCGTGCTCGAACGCGCCGCGGGCAATGCCGAGCGCGATCGCGCCGACCACGGGGCGCGAGAAGTTCAGCACATTGCGGTTGATCGCCCAGCCCCGGCCTTCCTTGCCGATCAGCCGCTCCCGGGGGACGAAGACATCGTCGAGCACCAGCTCGGACGCATCGGCGGCGCGCTGGCCCATCTTGCGCTCGCGCCGGCCCACCGACAGCCCCGGCATCGACTTGTCGAGCAGGAAACAGGTCCAGCTCTCGAGGCCGCGGCCGCGCCGGGCGGCGAACAGCGTGATCCACCTCGACGCGCCGCCGTTGGAGACGAAGCACTTGCGGCCGGAGATCCGGTAACCGCCGGGGACGGGCTCGAAGAAGCACGACAGCCTCGCCGCCGCGGCGCCCTCGGTCGACTCGACATCCGAGCCGGCCCCCGGCTCGGTGATGGCGAAGGCGCCGATCGCCGGCTCGCCGGCCCTGATCTCGGCATAGATCCTTGCAAGCCAGCCGAAATAGGCCGGGCGCGAGGCGGAGATGAACAGCGGCGCCATGCCGAGATCATGGGCGAGCAGAAACAGCCCGGCGCCGGCGTCGGCGGCGCAGAACTCCTCGGCCTTCAGCACCGCCGGCAGAACCAGCGAGCGGGCCGAGGCGCCGAGGCGCATGGTGCCCCACGGCCACGGCATGTATTCGCTCTGGAATCCCTGGCGCGCCGCGGCCGCGAAGGTCGCCGCGGCGGGGAAGCCCGCCGGGTCGCGGTCGGCGGCGAGGGCCAGAGGCGCGAGGCGGCTTTCGGCAAAGTCGCGGTAACGGGCGCGCAGGATGCGAAAGCCACGCGGCAGCGTCGCGGTATCACGCTGCCAGACAGAGGCAATGTCGGTGTCGTAGAGCCACCGCGCCACCCTGCCGAGGGTCGATGCCGCCGCGGCCGGATGCAGCGTGCCTGCCATCACGTCCCGTCCGGCGCGCCCGCGCACATCAGCCGCAGCGCATTGGGATCGATGGCGGATCCGGCGAGGGTCAGCGAATCGCGCAGGCGCTTTTCCAGCCGGTAGTCCTCGATATAGCCGTAGCCGCCCAGCACCTGCAGGCAATCGCTCACCACACTGTGGCATTGGGCGGTGACCCGGAGCCTGGCGGCGACCGCGCGCCACGCGGCGTCCGGCCCGGGCGCGGCGGCGGCCGACAGGTGGGCGCCGGCGGCGGCGACGCGCGAGCGGGCATCGCCAAAGAGGAGGCGCACGGCCGGGTGCTCGTCGATGGCGCGGCCGCCCTGGCGGCGCTCGCGGGCGTAGCGCTCGGCGGCCATGAGGGCGCCGCGGGCATTGCCGAGCGCGATCGCCGCGAGCCCGAGGAACAGGCGGCGCAGATAGTCGAGGGGCATCGCCGGGCCAAGAGCATGGCGGGCCGCGACGCCCACATCGGTGAAGCCGAGAAAGACCATGTCCAGCGCCGCGAGACCCGTTCGCGGACCGGGATCGGTTGCGGCGAGCCCCGGGGCGTCGCGCATCACGAGGGCGCGCTCCCAGCCGCCGGGACCGGAGGCATAGACGATGAAGGCGCCGCATCCGGGGGGCGCGTGGACGGGGCCGACACGGCCGTTCAGCCTTCCGTCCCGCAAGCTCGCCGCGCCGTCGGGCGGGTGGAGGAAGGCCTGCCAGTCGGGCCTCCAGCCGGGGCCGAACAGGGCAATCGCCGGGGCGACGGCGCGCCCGGCCGGATGTTGATCGAGATCGCGGGCGGCGAGGCCGGCATGGTGCAGGCAGGCGGCAAATCCCGCGCACGCGACCGCCATTTCCTCGACCAGCGCCACCGAGATCAGGTCGGTGGCGGGACCGGCGGAACGGGCCCAGATGCCGGCGCCGGGGTCCGCATCGCCGGCGCCCGGCGCCGGTATCAGCCCGATCGAAGCGGCCCGGGCGAGGAGCTCGGGCACCTTCGAGAGATCGCCGTCGCGCCCCTCGGCCGCGAGCATCGGCGCGACGTCGCGGGCGGCAAAGCGGCGCGCGGTGTCGCGCACCGCGCCGAGGAGATCGTCGTCAACGTGCATGGCCCGGCGATGCCCGCGTCCGGCCGGGTCCGGGCGCGGTTCGAGGCTGCGGCCAAGGCGCACGCGGGCGCACCTCAGTGCCCGTTCCGGCGGCGCTTCATCGAACCACGGTGCCGGTCCAGGTGTGGCCGGACCTGGCGTGGAAGAAGCCGTTGGAGAACGGCGCGCCGAGGTTCAAGGCGCCGAGCCGCATGGTGGCCTCGCCGCCGTCGACGTGCCCATCCAGCACGGCCCGGAATACCGATGCGACCTCCACCATGTCGCAGTCGTGCGGCGACAGGCGGAAACGGGCGACGCCCATTTCGGCCAGCCGCGCCAGCTCCGCGGCGAGATTGAGATAGTCCCAGGACAGTGTCTGGATGCCGTTCACCGCCAGAAACGGCCTTCCATCGAGCGTCGTCAGCACCATGCCATCCGGGTCGCGATCGCAGACGAAGCGGCAATTGCTCCTGGTGCGGCCGTGGGCGCGGGCATGATAGCAGCGCGCCGACAGCGCGAGCGGCACCCGCCCGAACACCAGCACCTCGAGCGTCACCGCGAGATCGCGGGTCGCCGCGCACAGCGCCTCGATGGCGCTGGCCGGCAGTTCCGGCGGCAGGCAGAAATTGCGCGCGCCGTTGGCGGCGAGAACCGCGACCGTGCGCTCGTTGTAGACGTTCATGAACGGGCCGATGTGGTGCGGTCGGCCGCGCAAACGCGTGAGCGCCGAGCCATCGTTCGCCTCGATCACGACGTCGGCGCGCGAGGAGACCTGCTCGACCAGGGCTCGGTCGTGATCGAACACGACCTGCGCCAGCGTCGCGTGGACGACGGTCTTGCCCGCGCGCGCGAGGCGCTCGGCCACCGGTTCATAGTGATCGCCGATCAGCGGATCGCGCTTGGAGCAGATCGTCTCGCCGAGACAGACCGTGGAGACCGGGGCCTCGTCGGCGATGCGGAAGTAGAAGTCGCGCCAGCGCTCGGCCGGCCAGTTGAACAGCACCGGTCCGAGCGTGACCTCGCCTGCCGCGCCGCCCACCCTCACCTCCAAGTCTTGCCGTGAAAGGCGCCCCGGGTCTCGCGGCTGCCTTCGGTGAGGGCCAAAAGGTCGGTGAGCCCGGCCTCGTGCCCGTCCATGATGTCATCGACCGCGCGCCGGAATGCCGAGACCACCGCCTTGACGTAGGCGCGGCTGCGCTGGCGCCCCTCGATCTTGAGCGCCGTCACCCCGGCGCGCATCAGCTCGGGCAGAAGCCCGGACAGATTGAGGCTGACCGGTTCCTCGAACGCGTAATAGGGACCGTTCCGGGCGCCGCACAAATAGCGGCCCTTGCAGATCGTCGGATAGCCGGCGCTCTCGCCGCAGCCGAAACGGTCGATCACGAACGGGCCGAGCCGCGTGGTCAGGTTGCGCCCGGCGTCTTCGTCGTAATGCACCTCGGCCGCCGGCGAGCAAACGCCGTCCATATTGGTGGATAGGCCGGTCGCGTAGTTGGTCAGGCTGCAGCGTCCCTCCGCCATCATGCCGATGTTGCCGAAGATGAAGGCCTCGATCTCGCAGGGAATCTCGCTGTGAATGCCGGCGATCTCGGCCACGGTGAGAATGCGTGGCAGCACGACGCGCTTGACGCCGAACTCCTCGCAGTAAAACCGGATCGCGTCGGGCGAGGAGGCGCCGGCCTGGACCGAGAGGTGCAGCCTCGTGTCGGGATGGGCGCGGGCGGCATAGTCCGCGACCCCGATGTCGGCGACGATCAGGGCATCGACGCCGATCCCCGCGCCGGCGTCGACGGCCTCTCGCCACAGGTCGAACCGGCCGGCGGGGGGGAAGGTGTTGACGGCGAGCAGCACCTTGCGATCGCGGGCATGGGCGTAGCCGACCGCCTGTTCCAGCTCGGCGGGCGTGAAGTTCAGTCCGGGAAAATTGCGGGCGTTGGTCGCGTCCTGAAATCCGCAGTAGACGGCATCGGCGCCGGCATCGACCGCCGCGCGCAGGGACGCGGGCGTGCCGGCGGGACAGACCAGCTCGGGGCGGGTGCGCCCTTCAGCCATGGTGTCGCCTCCGCCCGATCGCGCGCAGCGCCGCGATCACCGCCGCCGCCGGCCGCGCGAACGGCCCAAGGGCGGACACCGCGCTTTCGAGCGCGCTGCCCTCGAAATCGTCGAGCGCGTTGCGCAGCGCGACCACCGCCTCGGTGTCGCCGCTGACGCGCAGATCGCGGGCAAAGAACAGCGCATCGCCGTCCTGAACGCCGTCGATCATGTCCATCAGGTCGACAAAGGTGCCGGCGATGGCCGCATCGTGGCGCGGCGCCTCGGCGCGACGATGCGCCTTCAGATAGGGGCTCGCCGCGTCCGGCCGCAGAACCAGGACGAAGGACAGGTCCGTCGGATCGATCAGAAAATGCTTGTCGGTGTGGGCGCCGAGGCGGGCAAAGAGTTCGGGACGGCTGGCGGCAACATGGGCCGCGATGTGACCGAGCACCGGTTGCAGAACGGCAAGCGGGATCGCCGCCGACAAAAGACGCGCGAGTCCGCCCAGCCGAACGGCTGGCGTGGACGTTCGCGATGCGGGGCGCGGAAATGCCGCCATGCCGGCATTCCTAGCCCGAGGCGAAGGGGCCGGGCCTTGATCTATGACAAGTCGCCGGAACCGCCGCGCGGGGCATGGTCGTCCCCGAGCGCGATCTCGCGGCAGATCACCGGTCCGGGCGGCGATGCTCCGGCCGCGATCCGGCTTGGCGCCGATCACCTCGAAAAGGGGCTCGATCAGCCCGGCATCTTGGTCGAAGATGGCGGCAATGGATTCCCGCGAGAGATCAGGGTTGAGTGCACGCCATGTCCCCGACGCCCGCCGAAAACGAGCTCTCCCGCAATCCGGCGAACTTCCGGCCGCTGACGCCGCTCACCTTTCTCGAGCACGCGGCGGCGGCCCATGGCGAGCTCGTGGCGGTCATCCACGGCCGCCAGCGCATCACCTATGCCGAACTCTACGCCCGGGCGCGCCGGCTCGCCTCGGCGCTCCGCGATCATGGCATCGGGCGCGGCGATACGGTGTCGGTCATGCTGGCGAACACGCCGGCGATGCTGGAGATGCATTACGCCGTGCCGATGCTCGGCGCCGTGCTGCATTCGATCAACACCCGCCTCGACGCCGGCGCGATCGCGTTCCAGCTCGATCACGCGGAAAGCCGGCTTCTGGCGGGCGATCGCGAGTTCGCGCCCGCCATCGCCGGCGCCCTGGCGCAGGCCCGGGCAAGGCCGCTCGTCGTCGACTACGACGATCGCGAATTCCCGCAAACCGGCGAACGCCTCGGCGCCGTCGACTACGAAGCGCTTGTCAGCTCCGGCAGCGCCGACTTCGCCTGGAGCGGGCCGGAGGACGAATGGGACTCGATCTCGCTCAATTACACCTCCGGCACGACCGGCGATCCCAAGGGCGTCGTCTACAGCCACCGGGGCGCCTATCTGATGGGCTACGCCAACGCGCTCGCCGGCGCCATGGGGCCGCGCGCGGTCTACCTGTGGACGCTGCCGATGTTCCATTGCAACGGCTGGTGCTTTGCGTGGACCGTGCCGGTCGTCGCCGGCACCCAGGTGTGCCTGCGCCAGGTGCGGGCGCGGGCGATCCATGACGCGATCGCCGATCATGGCGTCACCCATCTGTGCGGCGCGCCGATTGTGATGTCGACCCTGCTCGCCGCCGGTGACGACGAGCGCCGCAGCTTCGACCACACCGTTCACTTCCTGACCGCGGCGGCACCTCCGCCCGAGGCGGTGCTGGCACAGATGGCGGCGGCCGGTTTCGACGTGACCCATCTTTACGGGCTGACCGAGACCTACGGGCCCGCCGTGGTCAATGACTGGAAGAGCGCGTGGGACGGGCTGGACAGCGCCGGGCGCGCGGCGATGAAGGCCCGCCAGGGGGTGTGCTACGCCGCGCTCGAAGGCCTGTCGGTGCGCCACCCCGACACCATGGCCGAGGTCGCGGCGGACGGCGCGACGCTCGGCGAGGTCATGTTCCGCGGCAACATCGTCATGAAGGGCTACCTGAAGAACCCGAAGGCGACCGCCGAGGCGTTCACCGGCGGCTGGTTCCATTCCGGCGATCTCGGCGTCCTGCACCCGGACGGCTATATCCAGATCAGGGATCGGTCCAAGGACATCATCATCTCCGGCGGCGAGAACATCTCCTCGATCGAGGTCGAGGATGTCCTTTACAAACACCCGGCGGTCGCCGCGGCGGCGGTGGTCGCCAGGCCGGACGAGAAATGGGGCGAGACGCCGTGCGCGTTCGTCGAGCTGAAGCAGGGATGCGCGGTCGAGGCCGAGGAGATCATCGCCTGGTGCCGCGAGCGGCTCGCACGCTACAAGGCGCCGCGCCATGTGGTGTTCGCCGAGCTGCCCCGGACCTCGACCGGCAAGATCCAGAAGTTCCGGCTGCGCGAGCGCGCGCGGGAGGTGTGACCGCAGACCTCGGGGCACGGCCGGGCCGGCCGCATCTACTTGCGGGCCTCGCGCCATGCGGCATAGCCGCCGGCGAGCGATGAGACATCGGCAAAACCCATGTCCATCAGTGTCTTCGCTGCCAGAACGGAGCGCCCTCCGGTGCCGCAATAGACAATGAGCCGAACCTCCGGGTCGAGCGCCGGATCGTGGATCGGGCTTTCCGGATCGGCCTTGAATTCCAGCAGTCCGCGCGGCGCGTGAACCGAGCCCGGGATGATGCCGTCATTCTCGCGTTCGACCGTCTCGCGCACATCGACGAGAACCACATCGGGTTCGTCGATCAGGTACTCGAGATCCTGCACCGAAACGGACTCGATCACCGCGTTCGCCTCGGCCAGCATCTGCTTGAAGCCTCGCTTCAACATCTTCCTCTCCTGCCATGACCGGCGCCGCCGGGCCATCCAGGCGACGGTGCCACAATAATTGGAACTTCGGACCGGCGGAATGGGGCCGGTCACGCGGGCGGCGCCCGACCCGGCCGCCAGGGTCAAGGCCGCCCTTCCCTCTTGGGCGGGAGCGCGGGCTGCGGCGCGGCATAGAACAATGGCTCGTCATCGGGCATGCGCATGCGTTCGGCCAGCCGGATGCGCATGCCGGTACCGCGACCGTCGGCCTGTCTCCGGGCCTCCCGGGCGGCGCGGGCAACCCGATCATCCCAGGGCAGGGAAAGCGAGATCGGTCTGCTCCCCCCCTCGTCGGGCACCCAGACATAGATGGCTTCCCCTTCGACCATGTGAACGGCGATGACCGCGCGGTCGATCGTGCCTGGCTCGAAACGCGCCGGCCTCGGGTAGCCCAGCAGGTTCGCCTGCGCCGCATAGATCGTCGCGATCAGCAGCGCGCCGAGCGCGACCGCGCCCCACCTGCGAGCGGGACCAAGCCCGTTCATGACCGCGATCGCCACAAGGGCGAGTGCCAAGGCCGCGCCGACAAGCTGAAGAACGAGAAGGTTTTCCATCGTCATCACGTCGGGCCGGTTCGCAGTGGCGTGGGAATGTCATGAATGCTGCCCGGCTCCAACGCTCCGTTCTGATCGAGAGTAAAACGGGCCACGGTCAGTTCTTGCCCCTGATGTTGCAGCTTCACCTCGCGCTCGATAACGCGGTCCAGACTGGCGTTGGCGCCGCGCCGAACGCTGACCGATACCGTTGCCGGAACCGATGGCCGCGAACTGCGGTTGGCATACAGGTGCAGGTTCACCGAATACTCGCCGGCCGGCGCGCCGCGGGCGAACGCGATCTCATGGTTCACTTCATCTGCGTCATTCGCGTGCCCGAGATCATCGCGCAGCAGGTTGAAGACGCGCGCGCCCTTGTTCGAATAACCGACCGGCCGGTCGCCGGGAGCCCGCACCCACAGATCGACGTCGGCGTCGATCTCCCGGGGCCAGTGAACCTCGACAATGACGTTGCCGGGCGGCGCGACGGCCGCGACCGCCTGGGTTGGCGGATTGAGATGCGGGAGAAGCAGCACCACGATCATGATGAAGCCGAGCAGCGCCAGCATGAGGACGTCGCGGAACACCGTGCCGTCGTCGCCGGCGCCGTCGTTTTCAGGTCCGAGCACGGGACTCTCCCAGGGCCACGAGATCGAGGACGAGGCGCTCGGCGGCGCGTCCAAGAAGGTGGTAGTTGATCATCAGCCACAGGTTCAGCGCCGCGCCGAGCAGCGTGGTGTAGAGCGCCACCGACATGCCGGAAATGAGCTCACCGACCATCGGCGATACCGCATCGACATTCCGCGCCGCTTCGGGATCGACGCCCGACATCGCGATGATGAACCCGACGACGGTCCCGATCAGACCGAGAATGACCAGGCTCGCGGCGATATGGCGCACCGCGGCAATCGAGCCGGCGACACGCACGCGCAAGGCGCCGCCGAAGATCGCCCTGCTGGCGGCGCCGCGGCCCTTGACCTCGGCAAGATAGGTGCCGGCCCAGGACCGCGCGCAGGGGTTGCAGGTGCGCGCGCAGGCGATCTCGCAGGACAGCCGGAACAGCCTGAACGCGGCGACGGCCAGCCCGGCCAGAAACGTGGCGACGATGGCGAGCGTAAGTCCTGTCCTGTCACCCGCCAGGGCGAGGTCGGTCCATCCCTGAAACCACGCCGCGGCGACGAGGCTCAAGCCGGCGAGATTGACGATGGCATATGTCAACAGGGGACCGTGAACCATATGGCGCGACCGCGCGCCTTCCGCCGGCGGCTCGCTGGCGCGGCGATGGAACCCGGTTTCGGGTTTCGTCGGCAAGAGCGACATGACTTGTGCGGGCATCACGACCTCCAAGGTGAACCGGCCGGCGTGGGTTCGCCCGAGCCTTGTCGTTCCGGGGCGGGGCGCACATCCGTTCCGGCGTGCTCATCAGCATGTTGGTCCGGGCGACCGCAAAAAGTGTGATCAAGATCACAACTCAATGAACCGTGACCGCTTTTTGACAATGGGGAACGGGCGCCGGCGCCGGCGCGAGCGATCTCAGGGCGCGCGATTACGGATTTGTGTCTGGAGTGTGTTCTCCCCGATCCCCATTTCATGAGCGGGCGGCGGGCCGATGCCGGCGGCCGGACGTCCCGGTCCAGCGCATTTCGGCCAACGGCCCGGCGGCATCCGGCTTCGACCCGGCCGTCCTGATCGGGAGAATCGGTCATGAGCGTTCTCGACTTTTCGACGCCGCACACGGGCGACACGTCCGCGCCGCAAACCTATTGGCAGCATTTCGGCGTCGCCCTGTGGGGCAGCATGCGCCTCCTGGGCTACGGGCTTGGCGGCATCTGGCACGCGTTTTTTCCCGAGCACGCGAGGTTCCAGTTCTGGACCTCGTCGGGCGTCATTCGGATATATCGCGAGATCGAGATGATCGGGCGCCATGATGACGAGATCGAACGCATATTCTCGGCCGAGCGCAGGGCATATGTGGAGCGCAATCGCGGCGGCAGCTAGCGGTGTTGCCGCCCGGGGAACGCGGCCCCGACCCGCGTGCGCCGGCCGGCGTTCGCCTGTACCGGCAAGACCCGCGATCGCAGGTCACGTTAAGTCAAGGTTCAGTGAGATGTGATGTTGATCACATATCCGGCCCGGCCGGCGCACCAGACTCCTCCCAGGCTCTGAGGCGTCCGTCGGCAGCCGCCGCGGCGTCGCGCAGGAGATGACCATGCAGCCGCAACCGATCAGTACCGTGTTCGAAAACCCATCATTCGATGGCCACCAGGAAGTGATCTTCGTTCGCGATCGCGAAAGCGGGCTCAAGGCGATCATCGCGATCCACGACACGAGACTGGGACCGGCGCTCGGCGGCTGCCGCATCTGGCCGTTCGAGAGCGAGGCCGCCGCCCTTCGGGACGTGCTGCGGCTGTCGCGCGGCATGACCTACAAGAACGCGCTCGCCGGACTGAAATTCGGCGGCGCCAAGGCGGTGATCATCGGCGACGAAAGCGCCAAGACGCCGGCCCTGCTGCGTGCGTTTGGCCGCGCCGTCGACCGCCTGGGCGGGCGATACGTGACCGGCGAGGATGTCGGAATGTCGATGGCCGACCTGGAAATCATCCGCACCGAGACCGCCCATGTCCGAGGCATCCGCGAAGGCGGCGTCGGGGACCCATCGCCATATACGGCGTACGGGGTGCTGGTCGGGATGCGCGCCGCCGTCGCCAGGGCGCTCGGCCGAAACCGCCTCGACGGGCTCAGCGTCGCCGTGCAGGGGCTGGGCGCCGTCGGCGCGAGACTGTGCCAACTTCTCCACGAGGCCGGCGCGCGACTGGTCGTCGCCGACATAGATCCTGGCAAGGTCACCCGCATGGTCGAGGAATTCGCGGCCGAGGGAGTGGCCGCCAACCGGGCACACGCAGCCAAGGTCGACGTCTTCGCGCCCTGTGCCCTCGGTGCGGTCCTGAACGAGCGGACAATTCCCGCGATCCAGGCCCGCGTCGTCGCCGGCTCCGCCAACAACCAGCTTGCGACCGTTGCCGATGGCCGGCAGCTGATGGAGCGCAACATCCTCTATGCGCCCGACTACGTCATCAATGCCGGCGGTGCAATCGCCATCGCCTGTGAGGGGCCGGATTTCGACATCAACCGCCTCAAACGCCGCGTCGAGTCAATCGGCACGACACTCGAGCGCATCTTCGCGAGATCGAGCAGCGATGGATGCCCACCCTCGCAGGTCGCCGACCTCCTGGCCGAGGAGCGCCTGGCCCGGGCGGCGACGGGCTCGGCATAGGGGCCGGCCAACACCGGCGCCGGCGAGGAGGACGCCATGGCGGAACATTCAAATTCCCTCGAAGACAAATACACGGCCACCGAGGGCCGGGTATTCGTCACCGGGCTCCAGGCTCTCGTCCGCCTGCCCATGGCGCAGATGCGGCGCGACCGGAGCGCGGGCCTCAACACGGCGGCGTTCATATCGGGATATCGCGGCTCGCCGCTTGGCGGCTACGACCAGCAGCTCATCGGCGCGGGCAAATTTCTCGACCTTCATGGGGTGAGGTTTCAGCCCGGCATCAACGAGGAACTGGCCGCGACCGCAATCTGGGGGACGCAACAGCTCCATCTCTCGCCCGGAGCGCGCAAGGATGGCGTTGTCGGCATCTGGTACGGCAAGGGACCGGGGGTCGACCGGTCGGGCGACGTGTTCAAGCACGCGAACGCCGCCGGGACGTCCCGGCATGGCGGCGTGGTCTGTCTGGCCGGCGATGACCATTCCTGCAAGTCTTCCACGCTGCCGCACCAGTCGGACCATGCCTTCATGTCGGCGATGATGCCGCTGCTCTACCCCTCCTCGATCCATGAGTTTCTCGACCTCGGTCTGCTGGCGATCGCGATGTCACGCTATTCGGGATGCTGGGTCGGACTCAAATTCATCTCCGATACCGTCGAAACCAGCGCCGCCATCGACCTCGCCTGTGAGAGCCGGGAATTTGCCTGTCCTGGCGACTTCCAGATGCCCGAAGGCGGACTCAATCTTCGGTGGCCGGATCCGCCGCTGATCCAGGACCATCGGCTCCAGAACTTGAAGGTCGACGCCGCGATTGCGTTCGCGCGCGCGAACTCGGTCGATCAGCCATCGCCGGGACCGCCGCGCGCACGCTTCGGCGTCGTGGCCTCGGGCAAGGCGTATGAAGATGTCCTGCAGGCACTCAGGCTGCTCGAGATCGGCGCGGCCGAGGCCGCGCAGATCGGCATGCGGCTGTACAAGGTGCGGATGCCGTGGCCGCTCGAACCGAACGGCATTCGCGCCTTTTGCGACGGGCTTCGGGAGGTGCTGGTTGTCGAAGAGCGCCGCGAGATCATCGAAAACCAGATCAAACAGCACCTGTTCAACTGGCGGTCGGATGTGCGACCCCGCATCATTGGCAAGCTCGATGAGAAGGACCGCCATTTCCTTGCCCTGAACGAAGCGCTGAGCGTCGGCGCGGCTGCCCGCGCGATCGCAAATCGGGTGCTGCGCTTCGATCTTGACGACGGGTTGAAGCAGCGCATCACCGACAAGCTGGCCTGGCTCGAGCGGCGGCACAAGGCCACCAGCGCGCACCAGGCACCAGTGGCGCGGGTGCCCTATTACTGCTCGGGCTGTCCGCACAACACTTCGACGAGAGTGCCCGAGGACAGCCGGGCGCTGGCCGGCATCGGCTGCCACTATATGGCTCAGTGGATGGGCCGGCGCACCGAGACCTTCACCCAGATGGGTGGCGAGGGCGCCACCTGGTCGGGAGTGGCCCCGTTCACCGACGAACAGCACGTTTTCGCCAATCTCGGCGACGGCACCTATTTCCATTCCGGAATTCTCGCCATCCGCCAGTCGGTGTCGGCGGGCGTGAACATCACCTACAAGGTGCTCTACAACGATGCCGTCGCGATGACCGGCGGCCAGCCGCTTGACGGCAAGCTCACCCCCGAGCAGGTCACCCACCAGCTTCACCAGGAAGGCGTGGCGCCGATCTATCTGTTGTCCGACCGGCCCGGGGCCTACCGGCAACGCGACCTCGCGCCCGGCGTCGTCGTCCGCCACCGCGATCACATCGACACGGTCATGACGAGCCTGCGCGGCATGCGCGGCTGCTCGGCGATCGTTTATGTCCAGGCCTGCGCAGCCGAAACACGGCGGCGGCGCAAGCGCGGCCTCGTCGACGATCCGGCAAAGCGCGTTTTCATCAATGCGGCTGTCTGCGAGGGTTGCGGCGACTGCTCGGACCAGTCGAACTGCCTGTCGATCGAGCCCCTGGAAACGGAATTCGGCCGCAAGCGACGGATCAACCAGTCGAGCTGCAACAAGGACTTTTCGTGCCTGAAGGGCTTCTGCCCGTCATTCGTCACCATCTACGGCGGCCAACCGCGCAAGAGGAAGGCGTTGACCGGCGCCGAGACCGTCGAGCTGCCGGAGCCCGAGACCGCGGAAATCGGCGAGCGAGCGTGGAACATCGCGGTCGCCGGCATCGGCGGCACCGGGGTCGTGACCATCGGCGCGATTCTCGGGATGGCGGCGCATCTCGACGGCGCATCGCCGATGATCCTCGATATGGCCGGTCTGGCGCAGAAGGGAGGCGCCGTGCTCAGCCACATTCGCCTCGGTCGAACGCCCGACGACGTCACCAGCCCGCGAATCGCGACCGGCTGCGCCGATCTCCTTATCGCTGCCGATGGCGTGGTCGCGGCCTCAAAGGACGGCATCATGCTTTGCGATGCAGAGCGCACCCACGCCGTGGTGAACACGAAGATCAACCCGGTCGCGGACTTCCTCGCCGACCGCGATCTTGACTTCAGGGCGCAGGCGGTCGAGGAGACGATCCGCGCCTGGGTCAAGCCAGACGCGCATTTCGCCAATTTCACCCGGATCGCCGAGGCGGTGATCGGCGATGCGATCGCAACGAACATCATGATGGTCGGATACGCCTGGCAATGCGGCCTGATCCCGCTGTCGCGGCACGCGATCGAGAGGGCGATCGAGCTCAACGGCGTCGCCGTCCCGACGAACCTGGCGGCATTTGCATGGGGACGCAGGTTCGCCGCCGACCGGGACCCGGTTGAGCGCATGGTCACCGATCCGGTGCCGGTCCGGTCCCTCGACGAGATGACGCTCGAGGAGGTGATCGAGCATCACAGCGCCCATCTCACCGCGTACCAGGATGAGCGGCTTGCGTCGCGATACCGGGCCATGGTCGCGCGCGCCCGCGACGCAGCGTCGGTCGCGGGCCTTGACGAGACCCTGCCGCTCGCCGTTGCCAGGACCTACGCCCGCATCCTTGCCTCGAAGGACGAGTACGAGGTGGCGCGCCTGTTGACCGACCCCGCGTTCAAGGCGCTGCTCGATGAGCAGTTCGAGGGCGACACCCGTCTCAAATTCAATCTCGCGCCACCCCTCCTGCCAGGCACCGCAGCCGACGGGCGGCCGAGAAAACGGGAGTTCGGCTCCTGGATCATGCCGGTCCTGCGGCTGCTGGCGGGAATGAAGGGGCTTCGGGGTACCGTGTTCGATGTCTTCGCCCATACGCGCGACCGCAGGATCGAGCGCGCCCTGGTGGAGGAATACGAAACGCTGGTGCCGCGTGTGCTGGCCGAGGCCAATCGCGAGACCGCCGAGACCGTGCGCGCGCTCGTATCCCTTTATGACGAGGTGCGCGGTTTCGGGCCTGTCAAACGCCATGCCATCGCCAGAATGCATGAGCGCCAGGGCGAGCTCCTCGAAGCGCTCGACAGGCCCGCTCGCGCCAAGGTGGCGCGGACGACGGCCTGACCGAGCGAGTGCGAGCCGATCGGAGACGACAGAATGGCCCCTCCCGCAACGCGCTTTGCGATCGGCGACGAAATCGATGCCCTGCGCGAGACCGTCCGCCGATGGGCGCAGGCCAGGCTTGCGCCGCGCGCGGCCGAGATCGACCGCACCAACGAGTTCGCGCGGGATCTGTGGCCGCAGCTTGGCGAGCTGGGATTGCTCGGCATCACCGCGGACCCGGAGTTCGGCGGCGCGGAAATGGGGTACCTCGCCCATGTCGTGGCGATGGAGGAGATCAGCCGCGCGTCCGCCTCGTTCGGCCTTTCCTATGGTGCCCATTCCAACCTGTGCGTAAACCAGATCAGCCGGCATGGAACCGCGGAGCAGAAGGCAAGGTATCTGCCGCAACTGTGCTCGGGCGAGCACGTTGGCGCGCTGGCGATGTCGGAGGCGGAGGCCGGCTCCGATGTCGTCTCGATGCGGCTCGGCGCGAGGCGGCGTTGCGAGAGCTTCGTCCTCGACGGCACCAAGATGTGGATTACGAACGGCCCGGACGCCGACACGCTCATCGTCTACGCCAAGACCGATCCTGGCGCCGGATCGCACGGAATCACCGCGTTCATCATCGAGAAGAGCTTCGACGGGTTTTCGACCGGGCCCAAGCTCGACAAGCTCGGGATGCGCGGCTCGAACACCTGCGAGCTGATCTTCAAGGAATGCACGGTTCCGGCCGGGAACGTGCTGGGAGAGGTCGGCGGCGGCATCGCGGTGTTGATGTCGGGTCTCGATACCGAACGCGTCGTCCTGTCCGGCGGGCCGCTCGGCATCCTGGCCGCGGCCCTGGATGCGGCCCTCCCTTACGCGCGCGAGCGCAAGCAGTTCGGCCGGCCGATCGGCGAGTTCCAGCTCGTCCAGGCCAAGCTGGCCGACATGGTGACCGCCTTGAACGCGAGCCGCGCCTATTCCTATTCGGTGGCGGCGGCGTTCGACCGGGGCGAGGGAACTCGCATGGACGCCGCCAGTTGCATCCTGTTCGCCGCGGAGAACGCGACCAGGGCATCTCTCGACGCGATCCAGATCCTGGGCGGCAACGGCTACATCAACGACTACCCCGCGGCCCGGCTGCTGCGGGACGCCAAGCTCTACGAGATCGGCGCCGGCACCAGTGAGATCCGCCGCCTCCTGATCGCCCGGGAGCTGATGTTGGAGACGGTCTGACATGGCGAGGCTCGACTCGAAGATTCTGGTGGGATCGAAAGCTTACGCCGCCAACCGTTCGCGCATGCTGGTGGCGATCGACGAGATGAACCGCGCCGCAGAGACGGCGCGGGCCGGCGGCGGCGATGTGGCGCTGCGGCGTCACCTGGAGAGGGGCAAGCTCGCCCCGCGCGAGAGGATCAGTCGGCTCCTCGACCCGGATACGCCGTTTCTCGAAGTGGGACTGTTCGCGGCAAACGGAATGTATGGCGGCGAGGCGCCATCGGCGGGGATCATCACCGGCGTGGGGCGCGTGCGCGGGCGCGACTGCATGATCATCTGCAATGATGCGACCGTCAAGGGCGGCACCTACTACCCGATGACGGTGAAGAAGCATCTGCGGGCGCAGGAGATCGCGGAACAGAACCGGCTGACATGCATCTATCTGGTCGACTCCGGCGGCGCCAACCTGCCGCAGCAGGATGAGGTGTTCGCCGATCGCGACCATTTCGGCCGCATCTTCTTCAATCAGGCCAACATGTCGGCCAGGGGCATCGCCCAGATCGCGGTGGTGTTGGGGTCATGCACCGCCGGAGGTGCTTACATCCCGGCGATGTCGGACATCGCGATCATGGTTGAAAAGCGATCGACCATCTTCCTCGCCGGCCCGCCCTTGGTTCTCGTGGCGACCGGCGAAGCGGTCTCGGCCGAGGATCTCGGGGGCGCGAACGTCCACACCCGCCTTTCGGGCGTTGCCGACGCCATGGCGCGTGACGACATCCATGCGCTGGAACTCGCGCGTGACGGAGTGGCATCGGCAAACGCGCCGGCAAGCCGGTCCCCGGACCACGACGGCGCGGACAAGCCGCTGTATGACGCCGACGATATCCTCGGGATCGTGCCCGCCGATCCGCGCGCCCACTATGACGCGCGCGAAGTGATCGCCCGGATCGTCGACCGTTCCGATTTCGACGAGTTCAAGTCGCGATACGGGACAACCCTCGTCACCGGTTTCGCCCACGTCGCCGGGATGCCAGTCGGCATTCTCGCCAGCAACGGCATCCTGTTCTCGGAGAGCGCGCTCAAGGGGGTTCATTTCATCGAACTGTGCTGCCGGCGAAATATCCCCTTGATCTTCTTTCAAAATGTCACCGGATTCATGGTCGGGCGTCACTACGAAGAGCGCGGCATCACCAAGGACGGCGCCAAGCTCGTCACCGCCGTGGCCACTGCCGCGGTGCCCAAGATCACCTTCCTGATCGGTGGCTCGTTCGGAGCCGGAAACTACGGCATGTGCGGCCGGGCCTTTTCGCCGCGCTTTTTGTGGACCTGGCCGAACGCGCGGATTTCGGTGATGGGCGGCGAGCAGGCGGCCGGCGTGCTGGCGGCGGTGAAGCGGAGCGCGCTCGAGAGCAAGGGCGGGACGTTGAGCCCGGACCAGGAGGCCGAGATCAGGCAGCCCATCATCGACCAATTCGAGCGCCAGAGCCATTCGCTGTACGCTTCGGCGCGGCTTTGGGACGACGGCATCATCGATCCGCGGCGGACGCGCGAGGTGGTTGCACTGTCCCTTGCCGCGAGCAGAAATGCGCCGATCGCGGAAACCCGCTTCGGGACCTTCCGGATGTAGCGCGGGACGGGAGACGGACGTCGGTGCCTGATCAAGTGCAGATTTACGAGGTGGGGCCGCGCGACGGATTGCAGCACGAGGCCCGGATCGTGCCGACCGATGAGAAGGTCCGCCTGGTCGATCTCCTGTCCGCCTGCGGCCTTGCCCGGATCGAAGCGGCGAGCTTCGTGTCCCCGCGCAAGGTCCCGCAAATGGCGGACGGGGCGGACGTGCTCGCCCGGATCGCCCGCCGACCGGGGACGCGCTATGCGGCGCTCACCCCGAACATGAAGGGCTACCTGCGCGCGACGGACGCGGGCGCGGACGAGGTCGCGGTGTTCATCTCGGCATCCGAGGGCTTCTCGCGGGCGAACATCAATTCCACGATCGCCGACAGCCTGGAACTGGCGCGGGAGGTCGCGGCGGCGGCCGCCGCCGACGGCATTCCGCTGCGCGGGTATGTGTCCTGCGTCGTTGCCTGCCCGTATGACGGACCGACGCCGCCGGCGAATGTGGCCCGGCTCGCCGCCTGGCTGACCGAACTCGGCTGCTACGAGGTGAGTCTCGGCGACACGATCGGCGCCGGCACGCCCGCCGAAATCGACCTTGTGCTTCGACACGTCCTCGACGCCGTCCCGGTGGCGCGGATCGCCGGCCATTTCCACAATACCGGCGAGATGGCGCTCGCGAATATCGCGGCGGGCCTGGGGCGCGGGGTGCGGACGTTCGACGCCTCGGTCGGCGGCCTCGGCGGCTGTCCCTTCGCTCCCGGCGCCAAGGGCAATGTCGATACGCGCGCGGTTGTCGAGTTCCTGCACGAGCGGGGCCTTGCGACCGGCATTGACACCGTTCGCCTCGATGAAGCGGCGGATTTCGCCTTGGGGCTGAGGAGCGTCCCGGCATGAGCGCCTACGAAACCATCCGGCTCGCGACCGACGGCAGGGGTGTTGTCACGATCGCGCTGGCGCGGCCCGAGAAGCGCAATGCGCTGAACAGTCAGGCGATCGCGGAGCTGGGAAGGGCGGCGGCCGACATCAGGGACGACGAAACCGTCCGGGCGGTCATCCTGGCCGCTGACGGCACGAGCTTCTGCGCCGGCGCCGACCTTGTCTGGATGAGGGAGCAGCTGTCGGCGGACCGCGGGCGGCGGATCGCCGAAGCGCGCAACCTTGCCGAGATGCTGTACGGCCTCAACACATTGCCGAGGCCCGTGATCGCGCGCGTTCAGGGTCACGCGTTCGGAGGTGGACTCGGATTGATCGCGGCATGCGACGTGGCGATCGGCGCGCGGTCGGCGAAATTCGCCTTCACCGAGGCCCGCCTGGGACTGATTCCCGCGACGATCGCCCCCTATGTCGTGGCTCGCATGGGCGAAGGCAGGCTGCGCCGCGTTTTCATGTCGGGGCGCGTCTTCGGTTCGGCGGAGGCGCGCGAACTCGGCCTGCTTGCCCGCGTGGTGGAAGCAGGCGATCTCGATCTCGCCATCGAGGCCGAGGTTGCTCCCTGCCTGTCCTGCGCTCCCGGGGCCGTGGCCGCGTCCAAGGCACTCGCGCGCGCGCTCGGCACCCGGATCGATCGCTCGGTGATCGACGACACCGCCGTCAGGCTGGCCGACGCGTGGGAGGGGTCCGAGGCGCGCCACGGAATCGAGGCATTTCTCGAAAAGCGTCAACCGCGCTGGGCCGTTCGAGTCCCGCGCCCGTCGGAGTGAAGCGATGAACGGAGCGAACCATGATGATCCGGTCGTGATCGCCGCGGCGGCGCGCACGCCGATCGGCGGCTTCCAGGCAAGCCTCGCGTCGCTGCGCGCGCCCGATCTGGGCGGTGCCGCAATCGCGGCGGCGCTCGAGCGAGCCGGCATCCGGGGTGACGACGTCGCCGAGGTCCTGATGGGTTGCGTCCTGACCGCGGGGCAGGGCCAGGCACCGGCTCGCCAGGCCGCCTTCGCCGCCGGCCTTCCCGAACACGTGCCCTGCTCAACCATCAACAAGATGTGCGGATCGGGCATGAAGACGGTCATGATCGCCTGCGAAGCTCTGGCCACCCGTCCGAACGACATCGTGGTCGCCGGCGGCATGGAGAGCATGACCAATGCGCCGCATCTGTTGCCAAAGATGCGCGCGGGGCTTCGCCTCGGCCACGGCACGGTCAGCGATCACATGTTCCTCGACGGACTGGAGGACGCCTACGACCACGGCCGGCTGATGGGAACCTTCGCCGAGGACACGGCCGAAGCCTATCAATTCACCCGCGCCGCCCAGGACGGCTATGCCGTGACCTCGCTCGAGCGTGCCCGCCGCGCCGCCGAGGACGGCACGTTCGAGGCAGAGATCGTCCCGGTGGAGGTGAATGGGGCCGACGAGCCGGCAAGGTCCGTCGATCGCGACGAGCATCCACAGCGGGCCCGGCCGGAACGAATTGCCGAACTGAAGCCGGCTTTTCGCCTCGACGGGACGGTCACGGCCGCGAACTCGAGCTCGATATCGGACGGCGCCGCGGCGCTCGTGGTGATGCGCCAGGGCGAGGCCGAGCGCCGAGGTATCGCGCCGATGGCGCGGGTTGTCGCCGCGGTCTCCCATGCGCGCGCGCCGGCCGCGTTCACGACCGCGCCGATCGGCGCGATCAACATGCTGCTCGAGCGCGCCGGGTGGTCGCGCGGCGAGGTCGGTCTGTTCGAGATCAACGAAGCGTTTGCGGTCGTTCCGATGGCCGCGATGCGTGACCTCGGCATTCCGCACGATGTCGTGAATGTCCACGGCGGCGCCTGCGCCCTCGGCCATCCGATCGGTGCGTCGGGAGCCCGGATTCTGGTGACCCTCATCAACGCGATGAAACGGCGCGACGTGCGGCGGGGCGTTGCCGCGATCTGCATCGGCGGCGGCGAGGCGACCGCGATGGCGCTCGAACTGGCCCGCTGATCGCGGGCCGATGCGCCTGCTTCAGTGGTCATTCCGGCCAAGGCCGCAATCCAGTTACTTATCAACAACTTGTTGAACCGTCGCGGCTGGACCCCGGCCTTCGCCGGGGTGACGGGAGCGGGTCATTGTTCAATGCCGATGGTAAGAACAGCTTGCCTGAACAGACCCCTTGGAATTGGCCAAAATTTCCCCGATCTCGAGGACCATTCAAGGCGGGATATTGTTCACCATGCCCCCGGCTTCGGTCGACAGCTCCTGCCCCGCCACCGAAGTTGGCCCACCGCGACATTGGCCCACCGCGACAATCGACAGGACATCGACATACCGACATACTGACGCGCCGATGCCATTCGTTCCGCCGGTGCTTTTCCTGGGATGGGGGCGTTCGTGAAACTGTTCATGGTCAGGGCCTCGCCCTACGCTCGCAAGGTGTTGGTTGCGGCGGCCGAGCGGGGACTCATGGACGACATCGAAATCCTCATCGCCAATCCGCACGAACGCCCGGAGCGGCTGGTCGAAGCCAATCCCCTGAGCAAGGTTCCGACGCTGATCGCGGATGACGGGACGGTTCATATCGACAGCCTCGCCATCTGCCTCTATCTCGACACGCTCGGCCCACAACCGCCGCTGATCCCGCTCGACGGCCCCGCGCGCTGGGACATCATGCAGCGCCATGCACTGGCCCACGGCGTGATGGACTGCTCGGTCACCCGCCGTGTCGAGAGCCTGATGGCGCCCGAGCCGGACCGCCAGCGGTGGATGGAACGACAGGCGCTGACGACAGCCCGTGTGCTCGACCGGTTCGAGGATACCGTCGGCGACCTTGCCGGCCACATCGCCATCGACACCGTGACGCTCGCCTGCGCGCTGAGCTACCTTGATTTCCGGTTTCCACACGATGAGTGGCGCCGCAACCGGCCGCGGCTCGCTGCCTGGCACGAGGACATGGAAGCGCGCGAGTCGATGCAGAAGACCCAATTCTCCTAGACCACATGTCCGCCTGAGGGCGGGGTGACCCGTCTCACGATATGCAGGGAACGAGGATTGCGCCGGATGGTCCGGTGCCGAGCCTCATGCATAGGAGGCGGGTCATGGGCAAGACTATCAC
>Ga0326597_10002037_pt1 | contig 30901 bp, 20 predicted proteins | sample RVTome_12_FD_203789 | JGI IMG/M metagenome (GOLD analysis project Ga0326597, IMG submission 203789) | Soil microbial communities from uranium-contaminated site in the Upper Colorado River Basin, Wyoming, United States - RVT100D185 | ecosystem: Environmental > Terrestrial > Soil > Contaminated >...
GCCTCCGCCGGCTCCGTCCCCGCGGCGTCCGTCGTGTCCGCAGTCCTGCGGCCCCATGAGTCCTTGAGGGGCACGATGCGGTTGAAGACCAGCGCGTCCCCACGTCCGTCCACGGGATCTCGCCAGAAATAGCCGGTGCGCTCGAACTGATAGCGGAGGTCGCGCGGATCGTTCGCCACCGAGGGCTCTACGCGCGCGCCACGCAGCACCTCCAACGAGTCTGGGTCCACGAGCGAGAGCAGATCCTCATCCTCTCCGTCCTGCGCACGGGATTCGTCCTCCGGGCGGAACAGCGGGCCGTAGAGCCTGATTTCCGCCTCCAGGGCATGGCGCGCGGAGACCCACTGGATGGTGCCTTTGACCTTGCGCCCCGCGGGCGATCCGCCGCCGAGCGTCTCGGGATAATGGCTACAGCGGAGCTCGACCACGCGTCCGTGATCGTCCTTCACGACCTCGTCGCAGCGGATGACGTACGCGTACCTCAGGCGCACCTCGCCCCCGGGCACGAGTCGGCGGAAGCCCTTGGGCGGATCTTCCGCGAAATCGTCGCGCTCGATCAGGATCTCGCGACAGAACGGGACTTCGCGCGTGCCCTTTCGCGGCACGTCCGGCGGGAAATACGGTGCTTCGAGGGTATCGACCCGGTCCTCGGGATAATCGGTGAGCACGATCCGGATCGGATCGAGCACCGCCATGACCCGCGGCGCGACGGGATTCAGCGTCTCTCGCACGGCGAAGCTGAACTTGTCGGCGTCCACCGTGGAGTTGGTGCGCGCCACGCCGATCATGTCGCAGAATAAGCGCACCGCCTCGGGCGGCACGCCCCGTCGACGGATGCCGGCAACGGTCGACAGCCTCGGATCGTCCCATCCGGACACGACCCGGGCCTCCACGAGCGGCGCGATCCGGCGCTTCGAAAGCACCGCATGCTCGAGCGCGAGGCGGGCGAATTCGTACTGATGCGGGCGCGGCTCCTCGAATCCCACGTTTTCGAGCACCCAATCGTAGAGATCGCGGTTGTTCTCGAACTCCAGGGTGCAGAGGGAATGCGTCACACCTTCGAACGCATCTTCGAGGCAGTGGGCGTAGTCGTAGAGCGGGTAGATGCACCAGGAGTCGCCACGCCGGTAATGGTGCGCGTGCCGAATCCGGTACAGCACGGGATCGCGAAGCAGCATGTTGGGTGACGCCATGTCGATCTTCGCGCGCAGCACATGTGCGCCGTCCTTGAACTCTCCGGAGCGCATGCGGCGGAACAGATCGAGGTTCACTTCGACGGTTCGTTCCCGGTACGGGCTCGCGACCCCCGGCTCGGTGACCGTGCCGCGGTCCCTGCGGATGGCCTCGGTCGGCTGGGAGTCGACGTAGGCCAGCTCCTTCCGGATGAGCACCTCGGCGCATTCGTACATGCGCTCGAAGTAATCCGAAGCGAAGTACATGTGCTCGCCCCAGTCGAAGCCGAGCCAGCGGATGTCGTCCTGGAACTGCCGGACGAAGTCCTCGCTCTCCTTCTCGGGATTCGTGTCGTCGAAGCGGAGATGACAGCGGCCCCCGAACTCCCCCGCGATGCCGAAGTTCAGGCATACGGACTTCGCGTGGCCGATGTGCATGTAGCCATTCGGCTCCGGGGGAAACCGCGTGACCACGGGGCCGCTGTACTTCCCGCGAGAGAGGTCGTCGCGCACGATCTGACGGATGAAATCCGTGCCGCCCGAGGCTGTGCTCTTGGTGTCGTCCATAGCCAGAAAAGGTAGCACAACGCATGGGGCTCGGGGAACGCGCGGGTCACGCGCTTACGCCCTCCCGAAATCGTGGCCCGCGCACCCCCCGTCCGGCGGTCAGCCCCCGGGAGGCGGCCTGCGCGGCCGAGCCGTGCGGGTCGGCGGATCGTCCCGGTCCGGTGACGTATCCGCGCTCGGGCGTCGGGGCGGCGCCGCGGCCGGGCTTCCGCTCCCGCCAGCCGGTGACCGCGGAACGGCCGTCCCACCGCCGTTCCCGTTCGAGCCACGCGTATATCCCTGGCCTCGAATGATCCGTCCGCCAGGCTCCGTATTCCGGCGCTCGATGATTACCGTGCCCGGCCGGTATCCCCAGTATCCGGGATAGCCGTATCCGTAGCCGTAGTAGAACGCGTCCGCAGGCACGTAGCCGTACCCATAACCCATGCCGTACCCGTAACCCATGCGGAAGCCGAATGGCATCCTCGGCCCGTAGTAGAGCGAGCGCCGCGCGCCGCGGATGGGCCGGCGCTCCTGGGCGCGGGCGGCACGCTCCGCCGATCCTTCGGCGTCGATGGCGAAGGTCTCCGGGAACGACTTGGCGACCATCACATCGATGACCGATTCCGGAACGCCGGCGTCCACGAGGCGCTCGAGATCCTCGGCGGTCGGCGCGAAGCCTTCATCGCGGTTCGCGAGCCAGCCTTCCACGGCCTCGGCGTCCACGGTGCGAGCCGCTTCCTCGACCTCGCCGAATCCGACGCCACGGTGGGCGACGAAACGTGCGGCGCGGGCCGCGGTCTCCATGCCGAAACCGGAGTCTTCTACGCCTTCCGCCTGCGCGCGGGCCACCCCGACCAGCCGGTAGCGCTGCACCCACGACGTCCGCTCACCGTCTGCCTCGAGCGCACGGACGTCGACCCACTCGGTGGGCGAGACGAGCGCGAGCACGCCCGTGCTCGCCTGTTCGATTCCCTCGCACGCGTAGGACGATCGCGTAAACGCCCTACGGCCATCGTCGGAGAAGGAGACCTCCTCCCATCCCTCGCAACCCTCCGCGCGGATGGGCCGGGGCTCACCGTCGCCGACCAGGAGATCGCTCGTGCGGATCTCCCCGTCGCTGATCGTGAACATCTCCACCCCGAGGTCGGCCGGACCGACACAGAGCAGACCGTCCTCGGCGCCCTGTTGGCCGGCCGCCGGCTCCCAGCATCCGACGAAGGCGCCCCAGCGGGCATCGCTCAGCCTGGCGCGCCGCTCGGCCGTGGGCACGTCCTGGAACGCCGCCGCCGAGGTGGCGGAGACCGCGCCGAAAAGGGCGAGCGCGAGCGCCGCGCGTATCCCCGGGAGCGCGGGTCGTGTTGCCGAATGCCTTCTGCCCTTAGCCATCTCGTCCTCCCTCATCAGAACCTGAACCCGAGGCCCAGCGTGAGCTGGAACCCGGAGAGGTCCATCGGTTCGAAACCTTCGTAGATCGTCTGGTCCAGCCCGCCTTCCGCCCAGGCGTAGCGCGCTTGGGTGGTCAGGTAGAGCATGTTCTTCAGCATCACGTCGACTCCGGCGAAGCCGTGCGCCGTGAAGCCCGTGCCCACCTGCTCGAGTCGATCCGTGAAGATCTCGAGCGCCTGGGTGTTTACAAAATCCCCGTCCTGCTGGAAGCGGTAGCGGACCACGCCCGCGCCCGCGCCCACGAACGGCGTCACGCGGGACGGGATCCAGACGAACCGGCCAATGGTACGGCCACGGTCCGTCAGGTACGCCTTACCGCTCACCGTGACGGGCGTGCGGGAGAAGTCGACCGTCTGCCGGATGGGCCGGCCGTCGTCCTCGACGAAGTCCCGCCATTCCGTGCGGGCGCTGCTCCACGCATGGCCGACCTCGAGAGACACGTCCCATCGATCCGATGCCCTGATCGAAAGCTCGCCTCCGACGTACGGCGATTCGAAGTCGTGCCGGTCCAGAATCAGGTCATCGAAGGTCTGATCGAACAGGTCGCTCCGAGCCATCGGCAGAGCGTACCCTGCGTGGAGCGCCATGGAGACAGTCGGCTGCCGGAACACGAAGCCCTGGCCGCCGAGCTGAGCGGCGGCGGGCGCCGGCGCGAAGGCCGACGCGACCATGCCCAACCCGGCGAGCACGAACGCTGACCAGGTACCGCGGTTCAGTGTGAACATGCATGTGATACCGGAACGTTTACCGTGAGGATCCATCGGAACCGCCTCTCCGTCAGGTCGACTTCGCCCATGCGCCCGCCGGCCGCGGCGTTCCGCCGCCGACGAGAGGCGCCGAGGCTCGGTTCCCGGCGTCCGCCACCGCCTGCGCACGGTGCCCCCGCAGCCCCTCGAGCAACCGGTAGACGGCTGGCGTGATCGTCAGCACGAAGAGCGTGGACGACAGGAGCCCGCCGATGAGAACCAACGCGAGCGCATCCCAGATGTTCGATCCCGCGCCGTCCCCGAAGATGACGAGCGGCAGGAGTCCGAGCACGGTCGTGATGGTGGTCATGAGGATGGGACGCACGCGCTCCACCGTGCCGCGCACGATCGCGGCGTCGAGCGACAGCTCCGGCGCTTCGAGCCGGACTCGGTTGACGTGGTCCACCAACAGAATCGCGTTGTTCACCACGATTCCGAGCATCATGATGACCCCGATGTACGCTTCGCGGGTGAAGGACGCCCCGGTGTAGAAGAAGATCAGGTAGACGCCGATCAGGGCCATCGGAACCGTGAGGATCACGCACAGCGGACGGAGCAGAGACTCGAACAGCGCGGCCGTCACCATGTAGACGAGCACCAGCGCGATCGCCAGCACCATCCAGATCTGCTCGCGATCCTCCTCCGAGACGAACCAGTTGTTGCGCCCCGCCTGCACCGTGTAGCCCGGCGGCACGTCGGTTCCGGCCATAACCGCCTCGTGCACCACGTCTCCAAGTCGTGCCGGCCCCCGGAACTCGTACGCGACGGTCCGCTCGTACTGCTGGTTCTCCCGCCGGATCTGCGCCAGGACCTCCCGCTGGGCGACCTGCACGACATCGCCCAGACGGATGCGCTGCCCCGCAGGCGTGGGGATCAACGTCTCCTGGAGCGCGAGCACGTCGAGATCCTGGGTGCTCTGGAGCTTGACCTGCACCTGGACCTCGTCGCCGCCCAGCTTCAGATACGAGAACTGGGTGTTGCCCACCACGGCCGCGCCGATGCCCTGAACGACCTCCTCGACCGAGATCTCGTGTCGGGCGAGCCGGCCCCGGTCGACCTCGAGCGTGAACTCGGAGGCCCGGTCCCGGACGAACCGGTTCGACGACGCGTTCGTATCGACCTCCACCACCCGGCTGAGACGCGTGAGGCGGGTGCCGATGTCCTCCGCGATGTCCCGCACGCGCTCGTAATTGAAGCCGAGCACCTGGATGCCGTAGTTCGGCGGGCTGCCGCCCCCTCCGTAGAACGAAGGTCCGTAGCCGTAGACCCTGACCTCCGCGCCCGTGAAGGTGTGGCTGAACGCCACCATCTGCTCCTTGATGACCACGGGCACGGCGGTGCTCTCGAGCGAATCGGGAAACGTGATCTCCATGTAGCCGGAGTTCGGCATGACCCGCGTCGTGAACCGCTCGACTTCCGGCATCGACGCGACACGCTCCTCGAAGTACCGGACCAACTCGTCCGTGCGGTCGAGGTTGGAGCCTCGGGGCAGGTCGATCATCACGCTGATGTAGGTTTCCGAGCCCCAACCCCCGCCCCACATGGCCCAGCGGCTCACGTAACGGTCGAAGAGCTGATACGACCCCACGAACACCATCATCGTGACCGCGATGGCCGGCCACGGATGCTTCACCGTGAACCCGACCAGGTCGGAGTAGAAGCGCACGTAGAGCGGCGGGCGCTCGCTGGTCTTCCCGCCTCGGCGCGCCGCCCGGTCCTGGATCCGCGCGGCGATCGCGGGAATGAAGGTGAACGCGACGAGGAGGGACGCCAGAAGCGTGAGCCCGACCACGATGGCGAGGGGCACGTAGAAAACGCGCAGCTCACCCTGCAGATACACGAAGGGCACGAACACGATGAGGGTCGTGGCCGTCGACGCCATGATCGGCAGCACGACTTCACGCGCCCCGTGCTCGGCGGACTCTACGGCGCTCTCCCCCCGCTGTCGCCTGCGGAACACGTTCTCCAGTACCACAATCGCGTTGTCCACGATCAGCCCGAACCCGAGGGCGAGACCCATCAGGGTCAGGAGGTTCAGCGTGAGCCCCCCGAAGTAGATCATGTTCAGCGCGATCAGGACGCTGAAGGCGATGGTCGCGAAGATGAGACCCGCCGATTGGAACGAGCGCAGGAAGGCGAGCAGCACGAGGAAGATGACGAGCGCGCTGAACACGGACCGCGTTCGCAAGTCGGCGAACTGGGTTCGGATGTCCTCGCTGAGGTCGGACTCGAGCTCATATCGCGTGCCGTAGGGCGCGAGGCGCTCGAGCTCGGCCATGCGGGCCTTGACCGCGTCGGCCACGCGGATCGTGTTCACGCCGATCGACTTCAAGACCCTGAAGCCCACTGCGGGCTGGCCTTGCACACGCGAGAACGAGCGCGGCTCCTCGTAGGTGTCATAGACCCGCGCGACGTCCCCGACCCGGACGGGCGTCCCGCCCGTGACCGTGAGGAAGGCCCCCCGCACGTCGTCGGCGCTCGACGGGCGGTTCACGATCGTCACCGCCAGTTCCCGCCCTCCCTCACGGATGACGCCCGCTTCTTGGACCAGATCGAGGCCCATGATGGCGCCCCGCACGCTCATGGCGTCGAGACCGAGCGCGGCGATCGCCTCCTCGTCCAGCTCGATCTCGAGGCGCCGCTCACGCCCCCCGTAGACGTCCACCAGCGCGACGCCGTCCACCTGACTCAGCTCGGGGGACACCACGTCGTCCAGGTGCTGACGCAGCGCCTCGAGCGTGTACGGCCCCGTGAGGGTGTACTCGAGGAACGGCCGGTTCTGCTCCTCGAACTCCTCCGGAACGTACTGATCCACCTGCACCTGATCCGCTCCGGGCGGCAGCGACTCCTCCAGCGTCGCGAGCCGCTCCGAGAGATCGAGCCGGGCGAAGTCCATGTCGACGTCCCGGGCGAACTCGACGATGACCTCGGCGCGTCCCCTACCCTGCTGCTCCGACGAGGTCGAGACGATGCGCTCGACGCCCCGGACCTGCTGGATGGCGCTCTCCAGCGGCGCCGTGAGGAACGCTTCGAGGGTCTCGGGCGACGCACCGGGCCAGGTCGCGGATACCGTGAGCTGCGGAAGCTGCGTGTCCGGCAGCACTTCGATGGGGACGTTGCGCCATGCGGCGACGCCGAGCACCGCGACCGCGCCATAGGCCATCGCCACGGCGACCGGGCGCCGCAGGCTCTGCCGGATCACCGGGGGAACTCGGCGGTCAGCCCGGCCGTGTCGCCCGTGCCGGGGTCGGCCGCCCGCCTGTGCGCGCGCACCGCCAGCCGAGCCCGCTCGATCGTCTGATAGACCACCGGCACCACGATCAGGGTCAGCGCGGTCGCGAACACCAGGCCGCCGATGACCGCCACGGCCAGCGGCGCCCGCAGGTCCGCCCCCCGCCCGATCCCGAGCGCCATCGGCACGAGCCCCAGCACGGTCGTCGCCGTCGTCATGACGATCGGGCGAAGGCGCACCCTACCCGCCTCCAGGATGGCATGACGAAGGGCCTCGCCGCGCTCACGGCCCTGGCGGATGAAGTCGACCTTCACGATGGCGTCGTTCACCACGATACCGACCAGGATGACGGCGCCGATCAGGCTCATCGTGTTGAGCCCCTCGCCGGTCGCGATAAGCGCGAGCACAGCACCGACCAACGCGAGCGGCACGGCGATCAGGATGGTCAGCGGATGCACGAACGATTCGAACTGCGCCGCGAGGATCATGTAGACCAGGAGCAACGCCAACGCGAACGCGAACGCCAGGTCGCGGAACGACCGGCGCATCTCCTCGTTCTCGCCGCCGACCTCCCAGCGCACCGCGCTCGTGGGGGCTAGGGGCGCGAGCGCGGCCTGCACGTCCTCCACGGCGGCGTCGAGCCCGCCGCGCAGCACGTCCGCATAGACCGGAACCACGCGGGCCTGATCCTCTCTTCGGACCTCGGAAGGAGCCAGGGTCTCCTGCACGTGGATCAGCTCCCTGATGGGAACGCCCTGCACGCGGAGCCCGTCGAGCGTCTCCCTCGAATAGCGGAGATCGCTCGGGTATCGCACCACGACGTCGATCTTCCGGTCGAAGTCCACGAACTCGGTGGCTACGGCGCCCCGCATCGCCCGGTCGACGTGCTCCGCGACGAGACGGGGCTCGATGCCGTAGCTCGCGCACGCCGCGCGGTCGATCTCGATCTGGAGCTGCGGCTGGCCCCGGTCCGTGCCCACCCGCACGTTCCCGACGCTCGACACGCCTTCGAGGAGCCGCGCGATCTCGTCGGCGCTCGCGAACGCCAGGTCCAGGTCTTCGCTCCGCACGCGCACGGCGATGTCGGCTTCTCCGCCGCCGAGCATCGCGCCGAGCGCGGTGGCCTGGCCGGTCTCGACGGAGAACGACCCGGCGGGCAGCTCCGTCCCGAGCGCACGAAGCCGATCCGCGGCCGCGTCCGTATCGCCGCCTGCGCGCATGCGGACTTCGACGGTCGCCGTGTGCAATCCCACCGCACGGTCCCCGGAAGCGTAGGCGCGGGCATCGCGCCCAACCGTGCTGAACACCGCCTCGACCTCGTCATCCGAGAGCGCGGCGGCTTCGATGGTGGCCGCGACGTCCGACGTCGCTTCGAGCGACGTGCCCTCCTCGAGCTCGAGCCGCACCGTGAACGCGCCCTGATCGACGTCCGGTAGCAGGTCCCGCGGTAGCATGGTGCCCGCCAGCAAGGTCAGCACGAGGACCCCGGCCGAAGCGCCGAGGACCCGGCCGGGGTGATCGAGTGACCATTCGAGCGCGCCGTGATACCGCCCGGCGAACCGGTCGAAAGATCGGTCGAACGCGCGGAGGGGAGGCCCGAACACGCGACCCAGGACGCCCGAGGCCTCGCGCCACCAGAAGAGCACGAGCTCCCGGGCCAGGCGGCCGAGCCATGCCAGCGCACGGAAGGGGGCGATCAGCACGGCGCGCGCCATATGCGCCGCCCGAGCCACGCGACCCGTCGGGTCGGGCCGCACCCTCTCCTCCGGTCCGTCCTCGGCCACGGCCGGGACGCCCCCGAACCGGGCGGCTAAAGAAGGAAGCAGCGTGAGCGCCACGACGAGCGACGCGAGCAGCGAGAACGCCACCGCGAGGGACAGATCCTCGAAGAGCTCCCCCGCGACGCCCTCGACGTAGATGATAGGCCCGAACACCGACACGGTCGTGAGGGTCGAAGCGGTGATCGCCGACTGGACCTCCTCGGCGCCCACGGCCGCGGCCTCGACGGCGTCCCGTCCGAGCTCCTCACGGTGCCGGAAGATGTTCTCCAGCACGATGATCGAGTTGTCGACGAGCATGCCGACACCGAGCGCGAGCCCGCCGAGGCTCATGATGTTCAGGCTCACCCCGGCCGCGTCCATCATGGCGAACGTCGCCACCACCGAGATCGGGATCGCGAGCGCGATCGCGAACGGATACCGGGAATCCCTCAAGAACAGGAACAGCACGAGGAAGGCGAGCATGCCTCCGAGCACGAGCGCCTGGACGACGTTGGAGATGGAGGCCGCGATGAAGTCGGCCTGATCGCCCGCGACATCGACATGGAAGTCGTCGTACTCGGAGGCGAGCTGCGCGACCACCTCGTTGACGCGCTCGGCCACCCGCACCGTATTCGCGCCCGACTCCTTGAAGACGAGCACGCCCACCGACTCCGTGCCGCCGTAACGCGCGATGGCCTCGCGCTCGGCGAAGCCGTCGACCACCCGCGCGATGTCCCGGAGCCGGATGACCTGAAAGCCCGAGGCGTCCGTGGCCGGCCCGGCCGCCGCCCCGCCGCCACCCGCGCCCGCGCCCGAGCCCTGCCCCCCCGCCCCGACCTGCCGCCGCGCCACGACCACGTCCGCGATCTCTTCAACCGTGCGGAACTCGCCGAGCGTCCGCAGCGGATAGCGGTAGCGCCCCTGCAGGATGGTCCCGCCGGGCGCGGACACGTTCGCCCGGTCGAGCGCCGTCGCGATCTCCTCGAGTGTGAGGCCGTAGGCGTCGATGGCGCGCGGGTTCACGTCGACCTGGATCTCCCGGTCCAGGCCGCCGGCGACCGCGGCCTGCGCGATCCCGTCGAGCTGCTCGAGCCGCCGCCGGAAGACGGTCTCCGCGAACTCCTTCGTGGCCCACAGGTCCTCCCCGCCCACGACCGACAACGTCATGACCGGCTCCGACTCGGGATCCACCCTCAGGATGACCGGGCGGGTCACGCTCTGCGGGAGCTGACCCCGGACGTTGTCCATCCGTTCGCGCACGTTGAGCATGGCGAAGTCCATGTCCGTGCCCCACGCGAACCGGATGGTCACCAGGCTCACGCCGTACCGCGAGGTGGAGGACACCCGGTCCACGCCCGGAACCGTCGCCGCGGCCGCCTCCACCCGCTCCGTCACGAGGCGCTCGACCTCGGAGGGTGCCACCTCCGGATAGAGCGTGTAGACCACCAGCCGGGGATAGCTGACGTCCGGCAAGAGATCGATGGGAAGCCGTACGTAGGAGATGGCCCCGAGAAGCACGACCCCGAGGAACAACATCCAGACCGCGACCGGTCTCCGTGTCGATACGCTCGGGATCGACATCGCTCAGCGCTCCGGGCCCGCAGGCCCGTTCGCCACGGGCCGGACCGGCTCTCCGACCGCCTCCTCCAGATCGAGCAGCGCGTCGACGAATGCGTACCGCGCCGCGATCACCTGTCGGCGCGTCTCCGCCTCCTGGTCGAAGCTCGCGCGCAGGTCCTCGAACGAGCGCGCGCCCAATCGGTACTCCTCCCGCGCCAGCCGGAGGGCCTCCTCGGCGATCTCGAGCGACCGCTCGGCCAGCCTGAGCGTCTCCCACTGATTGGTGAGCTCCAGGCGAGAGCCCCGGACCGACTCCTCGACGCCGAGCCTCGCCTCACGGTCGGCCTCGCGCCGATTGTCGAGCTCCACGTCGGCGCGTTGGGCATCCCGCCGATTCTCGAAGAAGCCGTTGAAGACCGGCAGGGAGAGCTGCAGGAAGAAAGCGCGGTCGAGATCCTCGTCGAACGAGACGTCGAAAAGCGCCCCGTCGCTCGGTTGCTGCGCTCTTCGGACCAGATCGAACCCCATCGATACCTGCGGCCACCAGGTGTTCCGTTGCTCGGCGACGCCCACGCTCGCCTGGCGGACCGCGACGTCCGCGCGCCGCAGGGCCGGATTGGCGTCGAGCGCGCGCCGGACGAGCGCGTCCGTGTCGAGACCGGACGGATCGAAGATGGGCAACGGCTCCGGTTCCAGATCGAGCGCCTCGGGCCCATCGGCGCCGAGGGTGGTGCGCAGCGCGAGGAGGGCCCGCTCGAACGCTCCTTGCTGCCGACGATGCGCGAGCGATTGCTGCTCGACCGCGAGCTCCGCGTTCAGGACGTCGACCCGCGTGCGGATGGCCAAAGAAAAGAGGCGGCTCGCCACGTCCTGGTCGACACGGCGCGCGACGATCAGGTCTTCCTCTGCCTGCATCAACTCCCGTTGTTCGAGCGCGTCGATGTACCGTCTCTGCACCTCGATCTGTAGCTCGCTGAGCGCCGCACCGCGCGCGAGGTCCCGGTCGCGGTTGACCAACGCCTGCCGCCGATGCGTGTCGAACAGGGAGCGCCCCTGGAACGACCACGACAGATTGAGCGCCTGGGTCGTGCGCGAGAAGTAGTTCCAGTCGGCCGTCGGATTCTCGATCGGGTTGCCGAAGTTGTCCACGGCACGGCGCTGCAGATTTCCGGTGAAGTTGGTGTTGAAGAGCTGGACGCTCACCTGCGGCACCAACTCGCTCAGCCACGTGGCGCGGCTCTCCACAGAGTTCAGGCCCACCGCGTTGTCCGCCTGCCGGAAGCCCGGGTTTCCGCCCTCGGCCAGCCGCATCGCGTCGTCCAGCGAGAGGCGCAGCGTATCGGGTTGGACGTCCTGGCTGGAAGCGGGCGCGGGCACGACCAGGGTCACCATCGCCGCCGTGATCAGCGCGCCGAGGGCCCTGGCTCGTCCCCGCGACGCGCGCCCTTCCGCGCTCCGACGACGCGCCCCCCGCACCACCTCAAGCACCGGGGCGACCTCCCGCGGCGGCCACGTCCTCGACGAGGCGCACCGGTGTGTCGTGCGCGAGATAATGATGACCGTCCACCAGCACCACCTCCCCGGGCTCCACGAAATCCTGCTCGGGGCCTTCCCGGAGCAGCTCCACGTGGGTGTCGTTCTCCCGCCCGGTGTTGACGTAGCGCCACTTGGCCAGGCCCGCATCCCCGCTCTCGTCGTAGACGAACAGCATGGTGCGCCGTCGCCCCTCCCCTCGCTCCAGGATGGCCGAGCGCGGGACCATCACCCGGTCCGGCAGCGCCTCCGCGTCGAGCGAGACCTCCGCGTACATGCCGGGCTTCACACGCCCATCACGGTTCTGGAGCAGCACCGTGACCCGGCCCGTGCGCGTCTCCGGATCCACGACCGGGTTGATGGTCTCGATCCGGCCGGTGAACCGCTCCCCCGGATACGCCGCGAACGTCACCTGCGCATTCCGTCCCGCGGAGAGGAACGCCAGCTCCGACTCCAGGACCTGGACCTCGACCTTGATCGGGTCGAGGTCCACCACGGTCACGAGCTCCGTCCCGGGGGTCACGTACTGCCCTTGAACCACGCGGACATTCGCGACGCGCCCCTCGAACGGCGCGGTCACCCGCGTCCGCGCGAGCTCCAGCTCCGCACGCCGCAATTCGACCTCGCGCTGATCGACACCGCTCCGGGACCGGGCCACGCGTCGCCGCTCCTCGCGAACGGCTTCATCCTCGATCTCGTCGTCGAAGAGGACCATCTGTTGGAAGTCGGCCTGCGCCGTGAGGAGATCGGCCCGCGCCTGGTCCATCCGCAGCGCGTATTCCGTGGAATCGATGACCGCCACGAGCGAGCCGCGGCTCACCTGCTGATTCTCACGCACGGGCACACCTTCCACCCAACCTTCCAGCTGCGCGGTCACCGCGGTGCGGCGAAACGCCTCCGCCTGACCTGCCGCCGTGACGCGTATCCACAACGTGTCGAGCAGCGCCTCGGCTCCGGTCACCGGCTGGGGGACATCGGTGGAGAATTGGCTCGCACCCGCGACCGCGCCGAGGACCTCGGCCCCTTCGGCCGCGGCCTGCGCATCGTCCGCGCCGCTCGCGGCCTCCCCATCCCGAAGCTTCCATACGACCCCTGCCCCCAGCGTCCCCAGAACGAGGAGCACCGTCACCAGGCTGAGGGTCCGTCTCGAAAAGCTCATCACTGGGCCTCGCGGTTGAAGCGGCGGCGACCGGACACTCCGGTCGACGCGACGTTAGTGTGACGCATGAGAGGCGTCAAAGCGTTGTGCGGACCGCGCCTCCAGGCCATGTCGGGATGGGACCGTCGCGGCGCCGCGGTCCCCCCCATGTGCAAACTAGGTCCATAGTACCCTATCGGGTCCGCACCCGCACCCCGACGACATGCTGCACGTCCAGGCTGTCACGCAGGACGCCGAACACCCGGTCCCCTACAACCTTCATGAGCGCGAATCTTTCGGGGAGGGTCAGGACGCCCATGTACCGCCCCCCCGGCTCGAAGACGTCCCAACGCCGATCTCCGAGGTCCTGCGGATCGAAGTCCGCAGCTTCGCCGGAAGCCGTTTCGTCCAGCGTCCGGACCCGCTGGACCCAGACCTCGCCGTTCGGTCGCGCCAGCACGCCCGCCAACGCCGGGTAGGTATCCGCGAACGTAGTCTCACGGGTGATGCGCTCGACCATCGCGGGCGGGAGGCCCTGGTCCGCCATCATCTCGCCCACCAGGCGCCTGATGCGGGTCTTCTCCGCCTCGGTCACGGCGCGGCGCTCCCCGGCGAGGACGAGCACGTGGCTGAGTATCCCGTCGGAACCGTGGACGTCGACCCGGTACTCCGAGTTCATTGCCGTCACGAGGGTCCCCGATTCCGAGAGATCCCAGATGGGCTCGGGCATGAAGAGGCCGATGCGCGGCACCCCGTCGGGGCCGGCGGTGACGCTCGTGCCGGTCGGCACCGAAGCCAGGGTGTCCGTGAAGGACCTGCCCTCCAGTGCCTGGATCGGGATGCGCACCAGAGGATCCCGTGCGGTCGACCCGACCTCCCCCGGCGCCATCGTCGCCCCCGGTACGTGGCGCAACTGAGCCACGAGCGCTCCATCCATGGTCGCGTCCCACCGGATCGGCACGCCGTGCTCGAGGCGGATCGGTATGGAGGCGATGGCAGCGCCGTCCGCGCCGAACCGGGTGATCCGGGTGTTCCCGATGTCGGGAACGCCGACCGTGCCGTCGGGGGCCACGAACACGCCCAGAACGGACGCGCTGAGCTCGCCGGGGCCGGCCCCCGGTCCGCCCAGGGTGCGCAGGTGACGCCCTTCGGCGTCGAAGACGCGGACCTCCCGCGCCTGTTGATCCAGCACATGGATCCGCCCCGACGCATCGACATCCAAGGCCACCACCTTGCCGAATTCGTCCGGGCCGCCACCGGAGAGGCTCCCGAAGCGCAGGACCTCCTCGATAGCGGGCGGCTCATCCCCCCAGAGACCCGCACCACGGCTTACGATGACACGCACGCCGCCGGAATCCACGACCTCGCCCATCCATGCGTCTCCTCCCCCGTCACTGCCGCAAGCCAGCGCGGCGGCGATGACACACGCGCCACCAACCATCCTTCCCGCGAGCATCATTGCGATCCCTCCCCCGATATGTAAAGTTTACTTTACGATCTCAATGTAAAGGATCCTTTACGTTTCGCAAGGTCCGCACGAGGCACTCGATGGATTCCAGCCAACGCCATTCACGCAAGCACTCCAGGCTCCTGGTCCTGAGCGCCGTCGTGTACGTCCCCACCCTCCTCATGGCCCGCCGGATCGGGGACGGATCGGCGATTCTTTCCACGACACTCCTCTCGGTCGCTTTCTTGGCCGGGCTGGGGATGATCGTGTTCGCGGTCCAGGCCGTCCGGTACGGTGACGAGCTTCAGCAGCGGATCCATCTGGAAGCGCTGGCCGTGGCGTTCGTCGCAGTCGTTTTGGTCACATTCACGGCGCTCTTCGCACCACCCTTCCTCCCGAGAGATCTCCGGTGGGAAGACTTGTGGCTTCTGCTGAGCGGATTCTGGTTGGTGGGCCTGGGCCGGGCGTACTGGCGCCGCCGGTGAACAACGTCGTGCGGGCCTTGCGCGAAGCGCGCGGATGGACCCAGTCCGAGCTGGCGGAGCGGCTGGACGTGTCCCGTCAGACGGTCCACTCCATCGAGAAGGGCAAGTACTCGCCCAGCCTGCCGCTCGCGTTCAAGATCGCGCGGGCGTTCGCCGCCCGCATCGAAGACGTCTTCTCCGACTCGGTCGACGCGGACGCATGAGCGGGAAGCGAGCGACGGGGCTCGATCAGCCCCCTTCGCCGCCCCCCGCCCTCCGTCGTGCCTCTTCCACCAGCGCGGTGGCCCGCTCGTCCGCCTCGGCCACGAGCTGATCCGCCCGCTCGTTCGCCTCGCGGCGGATACGCTCCGCCACCGGCTCTGCGGCCCGCCTCGCGATGGGATTGGTCGCCTGCGCGAGGACATCGTCCGCGCGGCGGTTCCCCTCGGCCCGGATCTGATCAGCGAGGCTCCGCGCCTCGGCCCGGATCGATTCCGCGCGCTCCTCCGCATCCGCGATAAGGCTGTCCGCCCGCGCCTGGGCCCGCCGCCGAGCCTCCTCTTCGGCCGCCTCGGCGCGTTCCCTGGCCTCCTCCAGCTGGCGATCGATAGCGGCGTCCGCCGCGGCGCCGGCCATGTCCCGCACCGACGCCGCGCTCTCGCCCAGACCGAGGTCGAGGGAGGGATCGGATACCGTCCCACGGACACGGACGCCCACCTGGACCTCCTCGACGGCGCCCACGTCGAAGCCCGCCCGCCCGGCGCGCGACGCCAGCCCCTGCAGGACCCCGCTGGCCGCTTCTCCCAACAGGCCGGTCGGCACCGCCAAAGAAAGCGCGTAGTCCAACGATTGGTCGATGCCGTTCGACCCATCGACGGTCATCGTGAGCCCGGCCACCCCGACCTCGAACGGCTGCACGTGCATGCGTCCGTCGCGGATCTCGATGCTCGACCTGATCGCGCTGAGGGTCGGGTTGCTGAGCTCCCTGATCCGCAAGGCTTCGGAGAGCCGGTCCAGCAAGGGGAAGTCTTCGATCTCGATGCGGGAGGTCAGCAGCGATCCTCCGCCGTCCAGCACGCCCAGGACCGGTGTCATGTCGAGCGCCAACGCGCCGCTCAGGTCGAGATCCGCCGAGAACGTCCCGCGCGCGTAGCGCGCCACCGGGGCCAGCGTCCGAACCGTGAGGAACGTCGAGGCCGCTCCGGCGATGTCGAGGCTGTCCAGCTCCATCGCGAAGCCGAACGTGGGCACGGCCGGGTCGGTGGTCTCGTAGTGCCCGTTCATCCCGATCCGCCCGCCGAGCGTGCCAAAGCGGAACTCGTCCAGCGTCAGCCGCTCGTCCTGGATCCTCATGCTTCCCCGCGCGTCCGACATCTCGAGCCCGTCGTAGGTCAGCCGGTCGAAGGTGCCCACCAGCGCGAGGTCGAGCATGGCAGGCACCGCGATGGCGGCCAGCCCCTCTTCGGACTTCCACTCATCCAGGACGAAATGCCGGCTCGTGAACGTCCCCGACCCGCGCAGCGGCTCGTCCCGCATGATGAATCCGAGGAGATTCTCGATGTCGCCCGTGGCCTGGAGGTCGCTGCTCCCCAGAAGGGCGTCGAATGAATCGAGGCTCGAACGCTCGGGGGACAGCGTGAGGGCGGCCCGGCGCACGGTGACCGGCTGACGGAGGTCCGGGGAGGTCAGCGTGACGTCACGGGCGGAGACCGTGCCGTTGGCCTCGACCCGCTCGTAACGCGCGCTGTCGACGTCGGACATACGGGCGCGGACGGTCGCGTCGGTGGTGACGACACCTCCGAGCTCCCCGACGTTCTCCATCTTCACGGTCCGAGACAGCGCGGCCAGGTCGAGCGTTCCGGCGACGCGCGCGTCCACGTCCGGATCCGACACCGGCGTCCGGACGCTGACCGCCCCGTCGATGGGCTGATTCCCGATCTCGATGTGGAAGCGGCTGAGGTCCACCACCGTGCTGTCCACGTCGCCGCCCGGGTTCGCGATCGACAAATCCGCCGAGATGGCGCGGGCGGGCAGCGGCAGATCCGGATATCGGAACGAGCCCTGCTCGACGGTGGCCCGCACGGCGAAAGAGGGGAACGCGTCCTCCCCATAGCTTCCCCGTACGCTACCGTCGACCACGAACCGGCCGGACGTCTCGAGGGACGCGAAGTCCTGCGCGTACATGGCCGGCACGAGCGACAGGATCTGTCGGAAATCCGTTTCGGGGGCGTCGAACGCCATATCGAGAACGAGGTCGTCGCCGGGCTGCGCGACCTCGCCGGAAAAGCGAAGCAGCAGATCGTTCAGTTGGAGTCGATTCTCGCCGAACGCGAGACGCTTGCCCGGTACATCCACGTCCAGGTCCGCGTCGAAGTCGAGCGCCACGTCGGCCAGGTACGGCGTGCCTGCGAAGCGAAGCGTCGCCCGGTCCGCATGCGTGCGCGTGACGGCCACGAGGCTTTCACGGGAGAAGTCGCCGCTGAGCGAGTGTCGGAATCCCGAGAGCGAGACGAACAGGCCGGATCGGGCATTCTCGAACGTCACGACGCCGTCATAGATCTCGAATCCACGCAGCTCGACGGCCAGATCGCGCGCCTCGCCGTCCTGCGAGGGTGTCGCCTCGGGGCCATCGCCGCCCATGACGTCCCAGTTGGCCGTCCCGTCCGCCAGCATGCTGAGGTGGAGCACCGGTTCCTCGACCGCGATCGATCTCACCATGAGCGGACCCCGCCCGCGGGCCATCCTGATGACGCTGGCGAAGTCCATGGCCACGCGGAGACGCCCGACCGACGCGAGCGTATCACCGGCGAAGGGATCGATTCCAACCACGGTCAGATCCCTGATGCCCAGCGTGAGGCTGGGGAATGTCCGGATCAGGGTCAGCTCGACGTCCCCCCAGGAAACATCGGCGTCCACGGCGCGGTCGATCTCGGATTCGATCCGCTCCGCGATACGGTCCTTGAAGAGGACGGGAACGAGCAGGAGCATGAGAAGGAGGAGCACGAACGCTCCCCCTGCGATGGCGAGGACCTTCTTGAGTGGCGTCATGGCCCGCTATACCCTGCGCGGCGCCCAGGGATCGCCCGCGTCAGGGACCGGTGACGTACATGTGGGCCTCCGCCCGAGCCCCGATGCGTACCAGAAGGTGATCGCGGAGCGCGTACACCTCGCGCGGGATCACGGATTCCACGCGGCCGACTACCCCGAGATCCGGGGATATCTCACGGTTGAGACCCTCGTCGAGCCATGTCTCGAGCCGATCCGACACCGGCCCCAGAGGCCAGCTGGCGCGCTCGCGCAGAAGCGCGCGCAACCCGCCACGGCGCAGCCACGCGGCGGCCGCCACCAGCACATCCTCGGTGGCCACGTCGAAGTCCAGGTCGGGGACGGAGATCGTCTGGTTCAGGGGATCGAGCTCGGGCGTCCCCGTGAAATAGAGCCGCGCGGACAGATCGCCCGACACCCGGACATCGAGGGCAATCCGGCCGCCCCCAACGCCGAAGACATGCAGGGAGTCCACGGTCACCGTGCGTCCCTCGTGCTCGACGTCCGTTCCGGCGACCTGTGTCATGAGCATGCGGCTCAGCGTGCCGTAGTCGGCCCGTCCTTCCACCACGAGGTCCAGTCCCGATTCGAAGGCGCCCTTTCCCAGAGGCGGCAGCGCGGTGGTGTCCGCGTCCGGTCGGGGGCCGACCACCACGCTCGGGCGCGCGCCGAGGGCCAACTCCACCCAGACGGAGTCCCCCGAGCCCCCGAGCGTGCCCTGCCGGATGGAATCCGGTCCGACCATCAGCCACACGGAGTCCGCGAGCGGGACCGGCTCACGCAGGGTATTCCACCAGGCCTCGAAGGACGGGCGGAGGTCGAGGGTGGCCGCCATCGAGTCGACGGTCCGTTCCTGATCCACCAGGAACGCGCGGGCCCCGTCGACGACGCGGTCCGTCAGGTCGATGCCGAGGAAGGTCACCTGGCATCGATCCCGGTCAGCGTCGGAGGGCGGCTCGACCGTCACGAGCTTGGCCTTGGTGCCGAGACGCCAGTCCTCGGTGATCTCCAGCGGGGCCTCGATGACGACGCGCAGGCGCCGCTTCCCGTCGTCGCCCGTGCCACACGAGCCGCTCACCTCGGGCAGTATCGGCGGATCGTAGTAGGCCGTCAGCCCGTACTCGACCACCGTCTCCACGCGCGCGACCCGTCCGGTCATGCTCGCCGAGATCGGGAGGCGGTCCAGGCTGAAGGCCAGCGTCGTGCGGTCGTGGTCAGGAAGCTCCTGACGCTCGTCCATGCTCCCGAACGCACGCGGAACGGCATCTTCGAGCAGCGCGACCAGACGAGCGAGGGGAATCGTGAGCCGCAACGCGAGGGAGCTCGCCGGAGCCGGCTCGACCGCGACCTCTTCGTCGACGGCCCGGGGCAGCGGCGCCTCGAGAAAGTCCGGCCCCGACTCCAGAACGAGCAGGACGATTCCCGACACGACGAGGATCGCCGCGCCGATCAGGAACCCACGCCGCCGCGTGCTCGCGCCGACCTGGATCATGTCATCCCAGCGCCGCCGCCTCCATCAGCGCCAGCGGGATCACGAGCGCCAGCCAACCGAGAACGGCCGTGAGCAGCGCCTTGCCCGTGGAGAAGTCCAGCGCTTCACGGATCCCGACGATGCCCGCCACGAGCGTCCAGAGCGAGACCACGAATGCGAGCAGGCCCCCGATCAGGGGCAGGACCCCGAACACCAGGAGCACGCCGGGCGCCTGCGCGAACCCGAGCGCCCGGAGCAGCTCTCCCCACGTGGCCGTCCCTCCGAGGAGCTTGTCACCGATGAGGTACGTGACGCCGGCCCAGATCAGCCATCCGATCAAGGAAGCCAGGGCGGTCACGATGGCCGACGTCGGGCCGACGTCCCAGGCACCGATCGCCTTCGCGAGCGCCACGATCACGACGACGCCGGCTGCCTGGGTGGTGAGACTCGTGTCGTGCTCGACCTCCGTGAACGTCGCCACGTCCAACCGGGCGGCCCCCATCATCCGGTCCAGCATGGTGCGGTTCGATGTGTGTTCCATGGCGCGGGTTCCTGGAGAGGGGCGGAAAGACTCGAGTAACGAGGACCATGCCAGACGGCGAAGCACCGCGCAAGAAGCCTTCGCTGCGGGCATGCCGCATCTCGTGCCGAATGCGGGCGCGCTTGGCACCACTGAAGGGCAAGAACGCGAGACAACCTACACATAAACAACATGAGACTACGCACTATATTCTATGTGTTCATAGATCTTTAGATACCTACATATCACCTAATATCTACACCGCTTGAGCCTTGCCTTTGGTCCGGCCACACACAGCATCCATGTCTGACTCCAGGACGCTGAGGCGCCGAGGTGGCGGGGAAACCCGCCGCCCCGCTCGCACGTAGGGTGCGCGGGACCCACCGTCTCGCTTCGGAGCTTACATGGACCTGCTGCTCGCCGACCTGCGCTATGCTGCACGCCGCCTGATCCGCTCGCCCGGCTTCACCGCCGCGGCCGTGATCTCCCTGGCCCTCGGGATCGGGGCCAACACGGCCATCTTCAGCGTCGTGGACGCGATCCTGCTGCGCGACTCGCCCGCCCGGTCTCCGGATCAGCTCGTGGAGCTCTATACGAGCGATCGCGGCGGATACCAGTACGGGACTTTCTCGGAGCCGGATTTCCGGGATGTCCGCGAGCAGGCATCGGCATTCACCGACGTGGCGACGCGTCACGCGGCGATGCTCGCCGCCGCGAATCCGGACGGCACCAGCGATGTGCTGTGGGGAGAGGTGGTGTCGGGCAACCTCTTCCACTTGCTGGGGCTCGAGGCTGCTCTGGGACGCGCGCTGGCGTCCGAGGACGACGCCCCCGCGGCGGAGTTGGTCGCGGTCATCGGCCACGGGCTCTGGATCCGACGGTTCGGGGCAGACCCGGAGGTCGTCGGACGGGCGATCCGCCTGAACGGAAGCCCCGTCACCGTGGTCGGCGTCATGCCCGAGGGCTTCACCGGTCAGTTTCCGGCCTTTCAGATGGACGTATGGGTTCCTCTCGGCGGAGCGGTTCGCCTGAACCTCGTGGACGCGGCCGACACCTCGGCGCGCGACACCCGCCGCCACTTCCCTGTCGCTCGCCTCACTCCTGGGGTCACGGTGGCGCGCGCGCAGGAGGAGCTCGACCAGATCGCGCTCCGGCTGGGTCGCGAGCATCCAGCGACCAACGAAGGGCGCACCATGACGCTGCTCCCTTCGGAGGGCGTGAGCTTCAATCCGGTGGTCGACCAGGCCCTGGTGCCGATCGCCGTGCTCCTCATGGCCGTCGTGGGCCTCGTGCTCGCGATCGCCTGCGCCAACCTCGCGAGCCTGCTGCTGGTCCGGGCGGCAGGCCGTCAGCGGGAGATCGCCACGCGCCTCGCGGTCGGGGCGGGACGTGGGCGGGTCGTCCGCCAGCTCCTGACGGAAAGCCTGCTCCTGGCACTCCTCGGAGGGGCCGGAGGGGTGCTGGCGTTCGTGGCCGTCCAGGCGCTGATCGGGTTCTCCCCTCCGATCCCGATCCCAGTCCGGCTGGACATCGCGCTCGACGGATCGGTGCTGCTGTTCACAGTCGTCGTCTCCGTCGTCACGGGCGTGCTGTTCGGTCTCGCCCCGGCTCTGCGCGCGTCCCGTCCCGACGTCCTGGCCGCGATGAAGGACGGAGGCGTGGGCGCGCTCGGCAAGCGAAGGTGGTTCGCGCTCTCCAACGTGCTCGTGGTGGGCCAGGTCACCGTCTCGCTGCTGCTCATGGTCACCGCCGGCCTGTTCGTGAGGAGCCTCTCGGAGACGCGGCGTGTGGAGGCAGGGTTCGACACCGAGACGTTGGTCGTCGCCTACATCAACCTCGAGCAGTACGGGTACACGGGTGAGGAAGGCTCGCGGTTCATGGATCGGCTGACGGATCGGCTCATGGCTCGTCCGGACGTCCGTTCCACGACCGTGACCGGCCGTGTGCCGGTGGGCATCTCCATCCAGACGAACGAGTTCGTAGCGGAGGGGCAGCCGTGGCCGGAGACGGGCTCCCCGTCCTACGACTATACGCGCACCGACGGGCGGTACTTCGAGACGTTGGGAGTACCGCTGCTTCGCGGCCGCACGTTCGGTCCGCAAGACGCCGGGGGTCCGGCCGTGGCGATCGTTAGCGAGACCGCCGCCCGGCAGTTCTGGCCCGGCGAGGATCCCATCGGGAAGCGCCTGCGGTTGGGCAGCGAGAATGGTCTGCTCCACGAGGTCGTGGGGCTGGCGGCGGATACCAAAGTCCGTACGCTGGGCGAAGCCCCTCGCCCCTACATCTATCTCCCGCCGAGCCCGAACGGAACGGACTTCGCGATGGTCGTGGTGGCCACCCGCGGAGAGCCGGCGGCATTCCTCCCCGCCCTGAGAGAGGAGATCCGGGCGATCGATCCCGCCGTGACGCCCTTCGACAGCGGCACGATTCAGGACCAGCTGTCGATCATGCTCTATCCGGCCAGGATGGGGGCGGTGCTGCTGGCCAGCTTCGGCGGGCTCGCGCTGCTGCTGGCGGTGACCGGACTCTATGGAGTCGTGAGCTACACGGCGTCGCGGCGGACGCGTGAGGTCGGAATCCGCATGGCGATCGGCGCGGCCGGCCGGGACATCACCGGCATGGTGCTCCGTGACGGCGCGCTCATGGTGCTCGTCGGTACGATCCTCGGCCTCGGTTTGGCCCTCGTCGTCACGCGGGTGCTCGGCCGCTTTCTCCATGGCGTCGGCGTGAACGATCCGCTGACGTTCGTCGTCATCCCCGTCGTGCTCGCCACCGTGGCGCTCCTCGCGGCATGGCTGCCGGCCCGGAGGGCAGCGAGGCTGGATCCCGTGCGAGCCCTGCACTCCGAGTAGGGCCGGCGCTCGGAGGAGTGGGCCGAGCTCGGAAGAGGGGCCGCCGCGCTTGACCGTCCCGCGCCGGACCGCGTCTTTCCTCCGTCCCGCGAACGCACCCGTCCGGCCCACCGAAACATGCACGACACGCCGTGAGCATCCTTCTCTCCACCGTGGCTCCGGTCTTCGGCATCATGGCGCTGGGCTTCATGGCCGCGCGCTTCCGCATGCTCGACGAGGCGAGCGTCCGCGGCCTGGTGCTGTTCGTCTTCAACTTCGCGATCCCCATCCTCCTCTTCGGGAGCCTCGCGGAGATCGAGCTCCCTGAAGACGTCTCCTGGGGATTCCTGGTCGCGTTCTACGGCGGGAGTGGGGCCGCTTACGCGATCGGGATGGCCGCCGGGCGATTCCTCTTCGGGCGTGACCTCGCCGCCCAGGCGATCTTCGGGATGTCGGGCGCCTTCGCCAACCTGGTGCTCCTGGGCGTGCCGGTCATCCTCACCGCCTTCGGGCCCGACGCGGCGCTGCCCATGTTCCTGATCATCGGATTCCATTCGATGACCTTCATGCCGCTCACCGTCGGTTTGATCCACGCGGGACGCGGTGACGGAGTGTCGTGGCGGACCCAGCTGGTCGAGGTGGCCGGCGCGGTGGCCCGCAACCCGATCGTGATCGGGCTCGCCACCGGCTTCGCCGTCAACCTGGGCGGGCTCACGCTCCCGTCCGGGATCGACCGGATGGTCGAGCTGATGGGCGGGGCGGCCGTACCCACCGCGCTGTTCGCCATGGGCGCCTCGCTCGTGGGCTATCCCGCACGGGGGGACCTCGCGCCCGCCATCCTGCTCACCGTCGTGAAGCTCCTCGTGCATCCGGCGCTCGTCTGGCTGGTGGCCGTTCCGCTGCTGGGTCTCGAGGGGCTCTGGGTCTCCGTGGCCGTGCTCCTGGCGGCCATGCCCACGGCCGTGAACACCTACTTGTTCGCAGAGCGCTACCGCGCCGCGTCGGGCGTGGCGGCCCGTACCGTCCTGCTGTCCTCGATCTTCGCCGTGCTCACGGTGTCCGCGCTCTTGGTGCTGCTGGGGGCGTAGGACTTCCGCCGCCGCGGTGGAGTCTCCCGTTCGCGCCGTGCGGGCGCCGAGAGCCGCGCGGGTGGGCGCCCGACCTCGGCGCCCACCCGCGCTCCTCTCAGGAAACGCCGCCGGCTAACGCCCGCCCCTGCCCCCGCGCGGCGGCGCGGTCAGCTGGCGATACTGATCGAGCGCGGCGATCACCTTGAACTCGACCACCATCTTGCCGATCTCCGGCTTGGCCAGTGTCGGGTCGCCGGTCACGCCCGCGTCCGGGCTACCACCACGCGGCATGCGCAGCTCATTGCGCACCCCGTCCGGGAACACGTACATGACGGCCGACGTGTCGGTGATGCCGGCATGGCTTCCGATCTGTTCCATGTCGTAGCCGTAGGCGGCGCGCAGCCAAGTGCGTGAGTACTGCTGGCCCATCTCGTAGTAGTCCGTGAGCGCGAACACTTTGGTGGGCTCATCGCCCCACTCCTCGGTGAGCTTCTCCGCCACCGCCCGCATGCCGTTCTGATCCCCGCCGCTGTCCCCGATGAACAGGACGTACGTGAATCCATGCGACGCGAGGCTGCGTGCGGCCGCCTCGAGCAGGAGGTCGTAATCGGGAGACGGGAGTGAGATGACGCCCGGCTTGTCCCCGAAAGAGGGCGAGCCGTAATCACCTTCCGGCACCCAGGCCACCGTCGGAGCCACCAGGGCGTTCCCCAGCCGCTCGGCCATCAGCCCGGCCGCGTGCGTGATGATGTAGTTGTGCTTGCCCATAACCATGTGTGGCCCGTTCTGCTCGGTGCCACCCACGGGCACGATGGCCACCGTCTTTCCGGCCGCCATCGCGTCCCGGATCTCGGTCCAGGTCATCTGCTCGATGTAGGGATCGCCGGGGCTCTGGGCCTCCAGTTGCGCGGATGCGGTGAGCACGGCCAAGGCGGTCGCCGCCAGTGTGGCTCCGCGGAGCGCACGTTCCATCGGATGCATCTTCATGAAGCGTAGCTCCTAACGGTTGGCGAGAATCGCGCGGATCTCGGCGAGGGTGTTCTCGATCTTGATGTCGAGGATGCGGCGACCGATCTCCGGCGAGGCCAGCGTCGCATTCCCGCTCGAGCCCGAGCCCTCGAATCCGCCCCGGTCTGCGAGCAGATCCTGGCGGATGTGGTTCTCGTTCACAAACCACATCTGCGAGGTGTCGGTGATGCCGGCGTGGCCCCCGATCTCGTCCTCCGGAATACCGAGGTCCTCGGTGATGTAGCGACGGGCGTCCGTGCCGGACTTCCGGTAGTAGTCCTCGATGAGATGGGCGCGCGTGCCCGTGCCCGCCCATTCCTCGTTGAGCGTGGCGACGGCGGTCTCCATCCCGCTGTAGTTCCCGCCGGAATCACCCAGATAGAAGACGTCCGTGAATCCCGAGGCGGCGTGGCTGCGCCCGATGTGAAGCAGGAGGTCGACGAACCACTCCTCGGGCATCGTGATGGTGCCGGGCATGCGCATGTGCCCCGTGGGCTCGTCGCCCCACTCGCCCTCGGGCACGTACGTCACGATGGGCGACACGAGCGCGTTGCCGAGGGCGCGCGCGATCTTGTCCATCGTGTATTCCATCACGTACTTGTGCTCGCCCATCACCATGTGGGGGCCCTTCTGCTCGGTTCCCGCGGTGGGGACGAGGATCGATGTCGCGCCGTCGGCCATCCGGTCGCGGATCTCGACCCAGGTGAGGCCTTCGATGAAGACCGTGCTGGGTGGCGATTGGGCGGATGCCGGCACGGGCAGGCCGACGGCGGTCGCCGTGGCGACGGCCAGCATCAGTGGACCAGCGACCTTCATGTGGATCTCCTGGTGACGAGTGGGCCGGGTGGGCGCATCGGACGGCATGGTCGCGCCGGGCCGGATCGCTGCAACCTGGGCGCGGGCCGCGGGGCCGGCAAGCGGGCGCACGCGCGAGAGGCTATCCGCCGTCCCGTCCACCAGCGGAAGGTTCCGTCGGGGATCCTCTCCGTAGGCCCGATTCCTGCGGTCACGAAATCCATCCGATCGGCACGGGAGCATACCCGAGGCGCTGAGGGAGCACGGACGCGACGTCGAGGTGGCGCACGACGACCGGCGTGCTCGTCAGTCGCCGTCCCGGTGACCAATCCGTCGTCATCCACGGAATGCTACCGCGGAACCCCTGGCCCACCGACCAATCCACCACCGCGGCATCGAGGACGGTGCCGTTCTCGTCCACCACCCTCGCGTCGAGCGGTCGTCAGGATGAGCGCGCCTGGCCACTGCCGCGTTCGTGCGTCGCAGCTCCACGTACTTCACCCCGTCGGGATGTCAGCGGAACCGCAGTCTCAGGACGTTGAGGTCGATCCGACCCACTCCTGACGATGTCGATACTGACGGTCCTTCAAGAACCGGGCCGGACGCGGCAACCTGCCCCGAGCCGTCCGCCGGGAAGGACCGCGCGCTCGACCTACGCCCCCTCAGATGGACGAACGCCTCGATCGCTCCGATGACCCCGACCGCCGCCGCGACACCCACTCCGAGCATGAGATGCGGCCGCTCGGTGCTCCGGGAGACCACCTGATCCGGAGGGCAGCTGCTTCCCGGCTCGATGGGGCTGAGGCAGCGGACGTGGACGTCCTCGAACAGGAATCCGGCGGCGACGGCACTTCCCGCCACGGCGAGCACAGTGAAGCCGCCGAGGGGACGGCCCGAGTAGAACTGGCCCATGCCGGGAAAGAGCGCCCCCAAGGCGAGCGCGGCGCCGGGACTGGGACCCGCGCCCATGGCGAGGCTCTGCAACTGACCGATCCGCTGCGAGATCGCGATCGCGTCGGGGGCTCCGGGGCGCAGTCGGAGATACCGCAGCAACGCTTCGGCGGCCTCGGTATTCCTGCCGACCAGGTCGAGCGCGATCCCGTGATTGTACGCGGCGCCTGCCCAGAGCGGCGCCTGATTCCGTGCGGCACCGAACGCCTCCGCGGCCGCGCCGAAGGTGCCCCTGTCCACGGCGGCAAGGCCCTCCTCGAACGCGATGAGCGCCTCCTCTGGCAATGCCGCGCGCTCCGCCGCCGCGATGGCTTCGAGTCGGTTCCGAGCGTCCCGGGCTCCAGCGCCTTCGCCCGCCAGAGCGATCGCGCGACAGTACCCCGTTACAGCGCCCTCGGTCTCGCCCGATTCCTCGAGCACACGCGCGCGACGATACGCCAGGTCCGCGGAGGCCGGATCGAGCTCGGCGGCGCGCTGGAGCAAGGCCCCCGCGCGCTGGAGGTCGCCCAGGATGATCGACTGCTCCGCCGTGGACGCCAGCTGCGCGGCCTGGGTCCGCGCCTCGGCAGATCCTTCGGGCGGTGGCTCGAAGGCGGGGCACGAGCTCGCGAACGCTCCGGGGTAATCGCGCTGGAACGGGAACTCCTGAGCCGAGAGCGGGGCTGCGCTCAACATCACGAGAAAGAGCGCCGTCCGCCGTGATGAACGGCCGGGACGGCTCCGATGCGGCGGGGTCCTGCGGGCCATCTGGTGCGCCTCGAAAGCGTCCGGTCCGCGTCGCGAGGACGGGGGTCCGGCTGGGGATTGGTGCTGATTTGAAGCTCGAAGTAGCCCGATACTCTGTCAAGCAAAGTGGGCCCGCGTTGCATGGTGGGTCCGCGCCGGCGTATGCTGGCCGAGTGGGGCGCAACATGGCGCGTCCGCGGCTCGGCGGCGCTCCTGGTCCCACCGATCGCTCGCCCGCGTCCGGAGGTCACCATGCAGACCCGCCGCAGCTTCCTCGGAGCCGTCTCGCTCCCCCTCGCTGCCGCCGCCGGCGGCCTGTCGCTCCGCCCCCCGCTGCTCAGGGCCGACGCGCTCGATGTGGCCGCGAGCCTGGCCCGTCATCCCGGGACTCCAGCGGAGCTCGCCTCCGACGAGGATTTCTGGTTCGAGGTGGCACGCGCGTTCACGGTCGACCGGACCCTGGTGAACCTCAACAACGGCGGTGTGAGCCCTTCGCCCGGGTGGGTACAGGACGCGATGAAGCGGCACCTGGACTACTCGAACCTCGCCCCGACGCACACCATGTGGCGCGTGCTGGAGCCGCAGAGGGAGGGCGTTCGGGAGCGCATGGCACGGACCTGGGGCGTGCATCCGGAGGAGATCGCGTTCACGCGCAATGCGTCGGAGAGCCTCCAGACCATGCAGCTAGGCATCGACTTGGAGCGTGGAGACGAAGTCCTCACCACCACCCAGGACTACGGACGCATGATCACCACCTTCCGGCAGCGCGAGCGTCGGGAGGGCATCGTGCTGCGGCAGATCCGGATCCCCGTGCCCGCGGAGGACCCGGCCGAGGTCGTCCGCCTGTTCGAGGAGGCGATCACGCCGCGGACACGCGCCATCCTGGCGTGTCACATGATCAACCTGACCGGTCAGATCCTCCCGGTGCGCGACCTGAGCCACATGGCACGGCGGCACGGGATCCCGCTCATCATCGACGGCGCCCACGCGCTCGCGCACTTCGATTTCAGCCTGGGCGAGCTCGACGTGGACAACTACTCGACGTCGCTCCACAAGTGGCTGTTCGCGCCGCATGGCACCGGCCTGCTCTACGTCCGTCGCGAGAAGATCCCCGAGATCTGGCCGCTCATGGCGGCCCCGGACGCGATGGATGGCGATATCCGGAAGTTCGAGGAGATCGGCACGCACCCGGCAGCGAACTACCTGGCGATCGGCGAGGCGCTCACGTTCCACGAGGGGATCGGCGGCGCGCGCAAGGAAGCGCGGCTCGTGTATCTCAGGGATTACTGGGCGCGCCCGCTCCTCGAGCACGACCGGGTGCGCCTGCACACGAGCCTGCGGCCGGGACTGGCCTGCGGCATCGCGAACGTGGAGATCGACGGCGTGGAGCCGAACGCACTGGTGGAGCACTTGTGGGCGCGGCACCGGATCATCTCGACGCCCATCAACCACGCGGAGTTCCGGGGTGTGCGGATCTCACCCAGCGTGTATTCCACGCTGCCCGAATTGGACCGTTTCGTGGACGTTATGAAGGGGGTGATCCGGGACGGGCTGCCGGCTTGACACTCTTTTCTGGCGGGATGCAGGAGCGGGTGACCGCCGAAGTCGCGAGGGGCGCTTCGCTACGAATGCTTCGCATTCAATCCCTCGCTCGGTCGGTGGTCACCCGCCCCCTCACGTCTCCGGGTCAGCCGGCGTTCGCCGTACCGGCTCACCTTGTTGCTGGTACATCACCCTCAACAGGAGCACGCCGTCGTGACGAACTCGGAAACCACCCGGGCTCTCGTAACCCGCTTCGAAAATGGGTTCAACGCACGCGACGTGGACGCCACCATGGCCGACATGACGGAGGACGGGGGCGAGGCCGCGCTGCACGGCGTGGACGTCATCACCGTGCGCGCCGGGAACGTGGCCGAGAAGCTGCCCTACGGAACGCTGTAGGTCGGGCAACGGCCAGTTGGCAGCTTGGACCCAGCGCGGCTTTCACCGGCTCGCCGCGACCTCACCGGACGTGAAGACGGTCGTCACCTTCACGGCGATGGCCCGATCGACCGAAGGTGCTCCGGAAGCGCTCCGCTCGGAGGATCCTCCGAGTCTCGACGTGCAGCCCCGCGGCCCTTGTCAACCGGGTCGGGATCAGCTCCGAGCCCGGCCGCTCATGTCCGCGTGCCCTCGAGACGCCCGATGGCCTTCCGGACAAAGTACGGAGCCACCAGGCTTGTCGTCACGCTCACCACGACGATCGACGCCAGGTGCTCCGACGAGAGGATCCGATCGCCCAGCTCGTGGGCCCGTTCGGCGATGACCAGCGCGATCTCGGCCCGCGGCACCAGGCTGAGGCCGATGGCCAGCGATCCCGTCCAACCGAAGTGCCGGCGGGCCGGCACAGCGGCCCCGAGCACCTTGCCGAGGACCGCCGCCACAACCAACACAGCCCCGACGCCGAGGCCGCTAACCATGAAATGCGGCTCGACGGACAGACCGATGCCGATGAAGAAGAACGGACCGAACAGCAGCCAGATCGGTTGGAACGCCTCGTCCACGCTGCCGCGATTCTCGTCACGGCTGAACATCAGGCCTGAGAACAGGGCGCCGATGGCCAGCGAAAACCCCAGCCAGTTGGCCATCCCGGCCACCAGGACGCCGATGCCCACGACCAACAGCATCAGCGACGAGGCATCCGTCGTGAGCCGCCGCAACGCGGCCGTCATGCGCACCTCGAAGTACCGCGAGAACAGCAGGCAGCTACCCGCGAAGAGCATCAGCTTGACGAGGAACCACAGCAGGACCTGGAGGCCGCTGCCGAGCAACTGATCCATGGATCCACCATCCTCCAGTTTGGGGATGAGGGCCAGAAGCAGGGCGAGCAGCGCGACGCCGGAGATGTCGTCCATCTCCGCCACATCCAGCATGACGTCAGCTTCTTCCCTGTCCATCGCGTCGGCTTCTTCCCAGGTCGCCACGCTGATGGTGATGCTGGTGGCGGTCAGGGCGGCCCCGATCACCAGGCTGCTCACGAGGGGGATCCCCAGGACCGTGAAGGCGACGGCGAAGCCGAGCAGTCCGCTGATGACGAAGTTGCCGATCCAGATCAGGCCGGCCTTCCCCAGCTCCTTGCGCAGCTTACGAGGATTGCTTTCCAGTCCGGCGCGGAACAGGAGCGCGAACAGCCCCAGCATGGACAAGAATCCGAGCGCACTGCGACCCTCCTCCCCCAGCAACCGCGCGCCGGCGGCGGCGTCCAGGGCGTTCAGCAGGATGCCGATGAGTAGGAATACCACCAGAACCGGCACGGTCGACCGCCGCAGTACACTTCGCAGCACGATCATGGCCACGATCAACCCACCGAGAACCGGGTGAAGATGGAGTGCATCTGGCGCCTCGTCTGATCGGGGAGTCGGTGCCGCGCACCTTTTCATCGATCACCGACGGTCTCC
>Ga0326597_10002038_pt1 | contig 30898 bp, 22 predicted proteins | sample RVTome_12_FD_203789 | JGI IMG/M metagenome (GOLD analysis project Ga0326597, IMG submission 203789) | Soil microbial communities from uranium-contaminated site in the Upper Colorado River Basin, Wyoming, United States - RVT100D185 | ecosystem: Environmental > Terrestrial > Soil > Contaminated >...
CGCTCGGCAGCGCAACGCCGCGGCGTCGGAGCCGGCCTGCGGCTCGGTCAGGCAGAAGCAGCCGAGCTGCTCGCCTCGCGCCAGCGGCCGCAGGAAACGCTCCTTCTGCGCCGTGTCGCCGAACTTGAGGATGGGCATGCAGGCGACCGAGTTGTGCACGCTCATGATGGTCGAGGTCGCGCCGTCGCCGGCGGCGATCTCCTCCAGCGCCAGGGCGTAGGCGACGTGGTCGACCCCGGCCCCGTCCCACCCCTCCGGCACCAGCATGCCGAGCAGCCCGAGCGCGCCCATCTGGCGCAGCGCGTCGGCCGGGAAGGTGGACTCGCGGTCCCAGGCGGCGGCATGGGGCGCCAGCTGCTCGCTGGCGAAGGCGCGCGCCATGTCGCGGATCATGGTCTGTTCTTCAGTCAGCAGCATGATGCCCTCAGGCCTCAGCCGACGCGTCGTGCCCGCCGCCGCCCAGCCAGTCGTGCAGGATCGCCACGCTGTCCTGGCCGGGTCGCGGCGGTGCACGGTCGATGGCGGGCGCCTGTGGGCCAAACCGCGGTACGGGCGCTGGCTGGACGATGCCGGCGTGGGTTACGAACGTGCCACGGGCGCGGTTGTGCGGGTGATCGGGCGCCTCGGCCAAGCTCAGCACCGGCGTCAGACAGCAGTCGCGGGCCGCCGCCAGCGCCGCCCACTCATCGCGCGACCGGGTGGCAAAGATCTCGGCGAACCGTCGGCGTTGCCGGGGCCAGAGGGTGACGTCGTCCTGGCGCCATTCCAGCCCGTCGGCGAGGCCGAGGAGTTCGAGCAGGTCGCGGTAGAACACGGGTTCGAGGGCACCAACGGCGACATGGCCGCCATCCGCGCAGCGGTAGCAGCCGTAGTACGGCGCCCCGCCGTCGAGCAGGTTACTGCCACGCGCGTCGCGCCAAAGGCCCGAGGCGTAGAGGCCATAGATGATGGTCATCAGGCTCGCGGCGCCGTCCGACATCGCCGCGTCCACCACCCGTCCATGACCACAACGTCGTGCCTCGAGCAGTGCGCACAGCAGGCCGAAGGCGAGCAGCATGCCGCCACCGCCGAAGTCCCCGACCAGGTTGAGCGGCGGCACCGGGACGCCGTCCGCGGGACCGATGGCGTGCAGCGCCCCACTCAGCGCAATGTAATTGATGTCATGTCCGGCACGCGGCGCCAACGGCCCGTGCTGCCCCCACCCGGTCATCCTTCCGTAGACCAGCATTGGATTGCGCGCGTGGCACACCTCCGGGCCCAGACCGAGGCGTTCCATCACGCCCGGGCGGTAGCCCTCGACCAGCAGGTCGGCCTTCCCGACCAGAGCCAGCAACGTCCGTACCGCCGCCGGCTCCTTGAGGTCGAGCGCGATCGAGCGCCGCCCCCGGGTGAGCACGTCGCGCTCGGGGTCGGGCTCGCCGGGACGCTGGCCAGCGCCGGGCCGGTCCACGCGCACCACCTCGGCGCCCATGTCGGCCAGCAACATCGCGCAGTAGGGAGTGGGACCCAGACCGGCCATCTCGATCACGCGCACGCCGTGCAACGGTTTCATCGTCTCCTCCCTGAATTCGGCGACAGGTCGTCGTTTGGGTGGGGCTTCAGGCCGCCTCGTAGAGCGTGACCAGGCAGGCCCCGCCGAGGCCGATGTTGTGCGCCAGCGCCAGGCGCGCGCCGTCGACCTGGCGCGGGCCGGCGCGGCCGCGCAACTGGGTGACCAGCTCGAAGCACTGCGCCAGACCGGTCGCGCCGAGCGGGTGGCCTTTCGCCAGCAGCCCCCCCGAGGGGTTGGTGACCACCCGTCCGCCGTAGGTGTTGTCGCCGTCGGCGACGAACTGTTCGGCGGTGCCCTCGGGGGTCAGCCGCAGCGCCTCGTAGGTGAGCACCTCGTTGGCGGTGAAACAGTCGTGCAGTTCGACCGCGTCGAGCTCCTCGGGCGCGACGCCGGCGGCTGCGTAGACACGGTCGGCAGCGGCCCGCGACATGTCGTAGCCGACCAGCGTCATCATGCTGCCGGCCTCGAACGTCCCGGGGCCGTCGGTGGTCATCGCCTGGGCACGGATACGTACCGCGGTGTCGAGGCCGTGACGCCGGGCGAATTGCTCCGAGCAGACGATCGCCGCCGCGCCGCCGCAGCTCGGCGGGCAGCACTGCAGCCGCGTCAGGACGCCGAACAGGTGCGGCGACGCCCCCACCTCGGCCACGGTCAGCGGCTCGCGGAAGATCGCCCGCTCGTTGTGTTCGGCGTGCCGACGCGCCTTGACCGCGACCGATGCAAACAACGCGTCGCCGGCTCCGTAGCGCTGCTTGTACTCCTCGCCTGCCCCGCCAAACAGGCGCAGCGCCAGAGGCGCGTCGCTCGGCGCCTGGATGACATCGGCCGCATCGAGGAAGCGCTTCAGAGGAGTCGGTCGGTCGTTCCAGTGTTCTGTCAGCGCGCCCGGGGCCATCTGCTCGAAGCCGACCGCCAGCGCGCACTCGACCGCGCCCGAGGCGACCGCCTGGCGAGCCAGGAACAGCGCGGTCGACCCGGTCGAACAATTGTTGTTTACGTTGACCACCGGCACTCCGGTCATGCCTACCTGGTAGGCGACGGCTTGACCTGACGTGCTGTCGCCGTAGACATAACCGGCATAGACCTGCTCCACGGCGCTATAGTCGAGACCGGCGTCGGCGAGCGCCTCGCGGATCGCGCGCGCACCCAGTTCCAGGTAGTTGCCGGCGCGGCTCGGGGAAACGAACGGGGTCATGCCGATGCCGGCAACGATAACGGGTTTGTCCATCGAGGTTCCTCCGCGGCCGCAGCCGCCATGGTTGGGATCGAGCGGTGTTCGCACGGCCTCAGGCCGTGCCCGGGTCCTCGGCCAGCCGCACCATCAGCTTGCCCTGGTTCGCTCCGGTGAAGAGCATGTTGACCGCCTCCGGGGCCGACTCCAGGCCGTCGACCACGTGGGTCCCGAAGGTGATGGCGCCGGCGCGGTACCAGCTGGCGAAGTTGCGCATCGCCTCCTCGATCAGCGCGGTGTCGTCGAGGTAGTCGAGGACGACGAAGGCCTCGATGCGTGCCCGCTTCAGGATCAGGTTGACCAGGTTGCGCGGTCCGGGCTGGTCGGGGTCGTTGTAGCGCGAGATCTGACCGGTGAACACGATCCGCGCGCCGCGGGCAAGGTGGTCGAGCACCGCCTCGAAGATCTCGCCGCCGACACACTCGTAGTAGATGTCGACGCCGTCGGGGCAGAGCGCGGCAAGGCGCTCGGCGACGCGCTCGTTCTTGTAGTCGATTGCGGCATCGAAGCCGAACTCTTCGACAAGTCGACGGCACTTGTCCGCGCCGCCGGCGATGCCGATGACCCGGCAGCCGAGCTGTTTCCCGATCTGTCCGGCAAGCGAGCCGGTCGCCCCGGCCGCGGCGGAGACCACCAGCGTCTCACCCGCCTGCGCCTTGCCGATCCGGGTCACACCGATGTACGCCGTCAGGCCGATGAAACCGAACAGGCCGAGGTAGGCGGTGAGCGGCAGGTCCGGGTCGCGCTGGAACGGCGCGAACAGTGGCGTGCCGTCGGCCCCGGTGCCGTCGGTGACGAAGCGGTCCTGCCAGCCGATCAGGCCGGTCACGTAGGTGCCCACCGGGAAGTCGGGGTGGCGCGATGCCTCGACGACACCGATGCCGAGGCCGCGCATCACCTCGCCGAGTTCGAGTCGCGGCATGTAGGTCTCGATCGGCGAGGCCCAGACGCGGTTGGTCGGGTCGATCGACAACAGCAGGTTGCGGATGCGCATCTCGCCCACGCGCGGCTCGGGCAAGCGCTCCTCGACCAGGGTGAAATCGTCGCGGTGGATCAGGCCCTCGGGGTACCTGGAGAGGCGCCAGGCCTTGCGCGTCATGGACATGACAGGCTCCTTATTGGGGTCGGGGGTGCAGCGTCACGCAGGGCGGAGAGTTGCTCGAGCACCGCATTGGGCTCAGCCTCGGCGTCGACCTGCACGGCCAGGAAGGTGTTCGCCGGCCGGCCCGGTGCCGGCCCCGCGCCCAGGCGGTGGCTGAGGCCGGTCAGGCACCCGGCGACCGGACGGTCGGCGACGACGAAGTCGAAGCCGTGCCCCGGCTCCTCGGCCCTGGCACCGAATGACCAGCGGTAGTGCGCGGCCACGTTGGCCAGCGGCTGGCACGCGGCCGGGTCGAGTGGCGCAGCGCCGGCATGCAGCAGCAAGCCGGCGACCGGCGTGCCGGCGAAGCAACGCAGGAAATCCGCGATGTACATCGCGGCCGTCTCCGCGATCTCGGTGTCGATTTCCGGTGCCGGGCCCTTTTTGGCTGCCTGCCAGGCCGCGCACAGCCAGTCCGCGGGGGCCGGCAGCTCGAGCAGCAGCGGCAGGCCGGGATAGCTCGCGGTAACCGCTGTTGCCAATTCGACCAGACGCTCGCGCGCGCTGCCGTCGGCAAGCATCGTGCGCAAAGGGAAGGTCGCGCGCCGCTTTTCCCCCATCGCGGACGCCAGTGCAGGAGTCTGCGCGACCCGGTCGCGGAAGAAGGCACCGAGGTTGAGGCTGAGTACGTCTGACTCGAGCAGCGACTGCAGTCGTCGCGTGAATGCCAGATAGGCGCCAACGTCATCCCACGGCATCGGTTTGCCGTTCAGCAGCAGGCGGCGGCCGTAGTCGACGGCGTCGACCCATAGCAACGACAGTCCGGCGTTGCTGGCGCGGGCGGCGAACGCCCCGCTCACGGCGCGCCCTCCCCGAGCCGGACACGCAAGGCGGCGACTTCGTCGCGCAGTGCGGTGATGGTGCGGTCCTTCGGGTTGGACAGCATCACCCCGCGCTGCCCGGCGGCCGGCATCGTGTAGCGCGGCGCATCGGGCGGTGAGGCGATGATCGTGCCCGGGTCGTCCCAACTCCCGAAATAGGGCAGCTCTGCCGCCGGTTCGGGCTTGACCCAGCGCGTGACGAACTCCCGGAAGGGTACGCCGCGTGCCTGACGCCGCGCGCGCTCGGCGGCACGTGCCGCCACGGTCGCCTCGGCGTCGACCACGAGGTTGTCCGAATCGAACTCGACGTGGTAGATCTCACGCGCCAGCTCGGGAGTCATCAGCTTTTCCTCGACGTCCTGCATCACCATTGCCGGGTCACGTTCGAGCACGTCGCCATAACCACCACCCGCACCCTGGCAGATCATGTAGATCTCACCCTCGGCGCAGGCTTCGAAGTTCATCCCTGCGTCGGAGACGACGTACTGCCCGCCGGGGATGGCCTGCTCGTTCATCAACGCGACCATATCGAACTTGAACAGCTCCGGGTTGCGTTGCAACACCTCGAAGATGTTGATGCCCTTGATCTTGGCCAGCGGGTAGGCCGGGCTGCCGTAGCCACCGAACAGACCGTATGCGGATGGGTGTTTGGCGCCACACTGACCGGTCATGAAGCCGAACATGTCGCTGCCCTTGACCGTGGTGACCTGCTCGTAGCCCATGCCGCCGCGGTACTTGCCGAAGCCGATACGGTCGCGAGCGAGTTCCTGGGCCACCAGGCGCACGTACGGCAACTCCTCCTCGGCGACTTCGAATTCGCCGGTGTCGGCCATGTAACCGAATGCGGGGGACATGGCGTGCTCGCCGTCGCCGTTCTCGCGCGCACCGCTGCCGTTGCCGTTGATATCGGCGCAGAAGTTGCCGGTCACCTCCTGGTGCTGGGTCAGGCCGCCATAGACGAAGGTCGCCGGCTGATTGTAGTGATTGGCGTTGATCGCCGTGTAACGCTTGGGCAGGCAGTAGGCGAACTTGGCCATTACCATGCCGAGCATGGTCAGGGTGCGAAACAGCGGAATCAGGCTCATCGCGTTGGGCGCATCGTTCGAAGGATCGATCAGCGCGTTGCGGTCGGTAAGTACACGGATCGGGCTGAGCACCGCCTGGTTGGCGGGCAGGTCAGTCCATACGTAGAGAATCAGGTTGGTCAGCAGACAGGTCTTGAACGATGCGACGTGGGCGTTGATCGAGCGGTTGGTCAGCTCGGGGCAGGCGCCACGGCAGTCGATGATCATCTCGTCGTCGCGGATTTCGACCGCAACCGGCAATTTGCCCAACATGTGCTCGCGCAGGTCGCCGTCGATCCAGGTGTTGAGACGACAGATCCCATCGGGCAACTCGCGGATGCGTCGACGCACCTCGGTCTCGGTGTCCTCGAGCGTCTTGCGCAGTGCGGCGACCAGGTAGTCACGGCCGAACTCGTCGACGATCGCGGTGATGCGTTCGTGCAGGCGGATCACGGCATGCAACTTGACCTTCATGTCGGCCAGTTGGAGCTTTGGATCACGCACCGAGTTCTGCAGGAAATTGACCAGGTCGCGCTTGAGCTGGAACTCTTCGACCACCTTGAATGGGCACATCTTGAGCCCTTCGTCGAACTTGGATTCGGCGATCGAGGGCATGCCGCCGGGCTCGATCGCCCCGTTCTCGCCCTCGTGTATGGTCGCCGCGATCCAGCAGATCAGTTCGCCCTCGTGGAAGAAGGGCATCAGCATGCTCTGGTCGGTGTTGTGGATGTTGCCGTAGCGCGAGTCGTTGTGGATGAAGCCGTCACCCGGGCGCACACCCACGGTCGGATCGTCCATCCAGTACTTGCGGATGAATTTGATCGGATAGTGGCAGACCGAACCGAATACGACGATGCCGTGCGGACCAACCTGGGCCAGGTCACCCTCGGCGGTGAACACCGCGGTGACCAGGTCACCCCACTTGGCACCCGGGGCCACGCCCATCTGTTCGACCATGTTGAAGGCCTCGTCGAGCGCCGACTCCAGGCGTCCGCGAACCAGGTTGACCTGGTGCAGATCGATCGCGCCCGACAGGATGCGCTCCTCCTCGGTGGTGCGCGGTGCGATCGCATGATCGCGCATGATCTCCTCATCTGGTCCGTAGAATAGCTGGTTCTCGACCAGGAACTGGTCGAGCAGTTCACGCTCGCTGTCGCTCAGTATCGTGTTGTCCATCATGTCCATCGTTGCCACCCCTTCAGTGTCGGATTGCGTCCGCGGCCGGGCTGGCTGCGCCCGCATTCCGCGTGAACCAGACCGCGCCATGGTTCGACGCATGAAATGTCCAGCCCGGCTCGACCAGGTAGGTAGTCGCCGAGGTGGTGACGACGGCCGGGCCCTCCAGCCATGCCCCGGGTTGCAGTGCCGCCGCGTCGTAGAGCGCCGTCTCGAGCGGACCGTCGACACCAGCGAAGTGACATGGGCGCGATCCGATCGGAGCCACCGGCGTGCGCAGCTCCAGTGGCTGAATGTGGCGGAAGTCGACCTTCGGCAGCGCCACGTACGAGGTCACGCGCACGGTATTGATGCGCACCCCGGACTCGGTCGCCTGGCTGCCTTCGCCGAATCTCCGGCCGTAGCGCTCGTGGTACTGGCGGATCAGCCTGAGCACGTCGTGCACCGAGGTGAAGCGCTCGATGTCCGTGGTCACCGCGGTCTCGACGCGCTGGTTGCCGTAGCGCATGTCGAGTTCGACCCGATAGTGGATCTGGTCGACCTCCAGACCCTGTCGCGTCAGATCGTCGCGGCCACGCTGCTTGAGTTCCTCGATGGTGTCGTTGAGCTGGGTGAAATCGGACAACAGCTGCTTGAGCCCGGTATGGAACAGTACGGTGTAAGTCGACTTCTCGTGAATGTGCAGCTGGTCGACGTTGCCGGCGCCGAGGGCCGAAAAGACGGCGCTGAACGGCGGTGCCAGGACCCGGTCGACACCCAGCGCGTTGGCGATGCCACAGCAGTGCAGCGGGCCGTTCCCGCCATACGCAAGCACCGTGAAGTCAGCCGGGACGTAGCCGCGCGAGCGCAGTTCCGTGGCGATGCCGTTGGCCATGTTGTGATCGACCGTCTCCTTGATCCGCTTGCAGACGTCGACCACCTCGAGGTCAAGGTCGTCGCACAGGGTCTCCTCGATGGCGAAGCGGGCCCGCCCCGGGTGCAGCCGGATGTGTCCGTTGGCGTAGTTGTCCGGGTCGAGATAACCGAGCAGCAGGTCGGCATCGGTCACCGTCGGCTGCAGGCCGCCGCGGTCGTAACAGGCCGGACCGGGGTCGGAACCGGCACTCTGCGGGCCGACCTTGATGGTGTCGTAGAGGCGGTCGTAAGAGGCAATCGAGCCGCCGCCGGCTCCCAGCGTCACCAGGTGCACCATCGGGATACTGACCAGCCAGCGGTCGATCACCGGATTGAAGTCGTAGTGCTTCTCGCCACTGGCGGTGACGATGCCGATGTCGAAGCTGGTGCCGCCCATGTCGGTCGCGACGATGTTGCCGAGTCCGGCCTCGATACACAGGTGCTCGGCCGCCGCGATACCGCACACCGGGCCCGAGTGAACGGTCTGCAGGGCGTCGGTCGAGTTCAGCTGGGCCATGCCGCCCGAGTTGTGGTTGATCAGCATCGGCCGCTCGTAGCCGTGCTCGCGCAGGTTCATCTCAAGCGTGCCGAGGCCGTGGTACATGACGTTGTGCAGGTAGCCGTCGATGATGCTCGACATCGAGCGCGTGTACTCGCCCTTGCGGCCGGCGACCTGGTGCGACAGCAGGATCGGGATCGCCCCCAGCAGGTACGGTGGATACTCGTCGAGAAACACGTCGCGGACGCGCAGTTCGTGCTCGGGATTGACCACGCTGTTGACCAGCATCACCACCAGCGTCTCCGCACCCTGGTCGACCAGTTCACGCAGCTTGGCGCGGATGTCGTCCTCGTCCAGCGGCATCAGTACCTCGCCGCGGTAGCCGATGCGCTCGCGCACGGTACGGATCATCGGGATCGGCACCAGCGGTTCCGGACGGCGCGCCCGCGGCACGTCACGCTGTTGCTCGAACGGCAACCCCTCGGCGTAACCGCGCCCACGCGACAGCGGCACCGTCGCGCCAAAGCCCTCGGTGATCAGCAACCCGACCCTGGGTCCGTTGCGTTCGATCAGGGCGTTGGTGCCGAGCGTCGTCGAGTAGCGCACCGAGTCGACCGCCGAGAGCAGCGCCCGCTTGTCGATGCCGAGTTCCTCGACCGCGTAGTCGAGCGCCTCATTGAAGCCAACTGCGAGGTTGTGGTGGGTGGTCAGCGCCTTGGCCTGGACATAGCGATCGTCGTGCAAAACGAAGCAGTCCGTGAAGGTGCCACCGATATCGACCGAGATTCGCTTCATGGTCTCTCCCCCGCGTTCAGTGCCGGTGGACGTGGCGCGGCCGGTTGCGCACCGGCGGCTCGACCTGGTCCGGAGTCGGGAGCGTCCCGCCGTGCTCCGCGGCCCAGGCCTCCACCTTGGTCCGCAGGGCGTCGATGTCCAGTTCGATGTCGTGCACCGGCGGGTGGCCGGGAACGGTGTACTCGGTCTCGACCAGCGTGCCGCAACCCGGGCAGTAGTACTCCAGCAGCGCGGTGTAGAGCGGGTCGGGAGCGAAGCTGTAGGCGTACTTGTCCGGGTCGATCAACGGCTTGTGGATCTCGCGTGGGTCGCGGTCGTAGACCAGCAGGCCTTCCTTGTAGTTGTCCCTTGCCGAACCGATGTCATGGCCGCAGCGACGGCACTCCCAGCGCTCACCGTCGAGCTCGATCTGCAGGTATTCGGTGATATAGACCTTCATGCGCACTCCCCCTCGCGTTCCAGAATCAGGTCGCGGTTGGCCGTCAGGCGGAACCGCCAGCCCTGGTCCACCAGTCCCGTGAAATAGGGATCCTCGATGACTGCCGGTCCGCTGGCGACATGGCCTGGCGCGAGCGTCTCGACGCGGTACAAAGGGATCTCGCTCGGGCCGTCGCGGCCGGCCATCCGGCGTGTCCCCTGAACCGGTGCCGGGCTGGCAGGCGGAGCGTCGCCGCCATTGAAGCGGCCGCGCGCGAGCCGTTTGATCACGCGCAGCTGCAGGGTCAGAGGGGTGGAGCCGACCAGCCCGGCCGGAAAGGCGCAGGCATCGTCGAGCACATGCCGCTCCGTCTCCGCTCCGACACCAGCGAGCACACTGGCCTCGGTCGTGCAGTCTTCGATGGCGATGCCCTCGGCGAACATGTCGCGCTGGGCGCGCGCGCGCAGCGTCGCCACGGTCTCGCGCCACATGGCCTCGTCGGGCTCGTCGAGGTGCACCTGGTACTCCTGGGCGAGGTCCGAGAACCCGACCCCGAATGCGCTGAACACCGCAGCCAGCCCCGGCAGGATCACGCGCTCGATGCCGAGGCGTGTGGCGACCCGCGTAGCGGCAAAGGCGCCCGCGCCGCCGAATGCGGCCAGGGTGGTGTCGGGTGTCAGCGTGAAGTGGTTGCGGATCGCCTCGGCCACCGCGCCGATCCACGCCTCGACCATCGCCTCGAGGGCGTGCGGCAGGTCACAGCCGAGCGGGCCCGCCACCTGTGCGACGACTGCCGCCTCGGCCCGTTCGCGTGACAACGCCAGATCGCCGCCGAAGTAGCCCTCTGGGTCGAGCAGGCCGAGCAGCAGGAACGCATCGGTGATCGTCGCCTGCTTGCCGCCGAGACCGAAGCAGGCCGGACCCGGCGCGGCGCCGACCGAGTCGGGTCCGACCCGGAGGGTACCGGCGACGGCCCGGATCACTGAGCTGCCGCCGACGCCGGCGCTGAACACGTCGCACAGCGGGAAGGCGATGGCGACTCCCTCGACGACCCCGTGGCGGTGCGCGGCGATCTCGCCATCCTCCACCAGGCCGATGTCGGTGGTGGTCCCGCCGATGTCGCAGGTCAGCAACCGCCGGATGCCATAGTGTTCGGCCAGGGCCCGTGCCCCCTCCATGCCGCCGCGTGGCCCCGAACTGTAGGTCTTGATCGCGGTGGTTTTGGCGACGCGCGCCGAGCCGCCGTCGTTGCGGAACACCAGCAGCGGGTTGCGCGTGCGGAACTGCTTGAGGCGGTGGTCGGTGTGGTAGAGGAAGCGCTCCATCGCCGGATGCAGGAAGGCATTGAACAGCGCCGTCCAGGTGCGCCGTGCGTAATCGGCGTCGTTGCTGATCTCACTGGCGAACAGCAACGGCACAGCACCCAGCAGATGGCACGGATAGGTGCGCCGCACCACCTGGCGGATGCGTCGCTCCTGCGCCTCGAAGTCCTCGCAGTCGAGGCTGACCACGATCCGATTGGCGCCCTGTGAGGCCAGCGCGTTGACCGCGCCTATCACCTCTTTGTCGAACGCCGCGTCCTCGAGGTCGGTGCCGAGCGGGCCGACGCGGCCACCGACCAGGCTCGCGGCGAGGTCGCCCGCGCCCTCCGGTACCGCTCCGCCGGCCGTGACCAGCAAGCCGAGGCGTGGCCCCTTGCGTTCGACCAGGGCGTTGGTGCCCTGGGTGGTCGAGTAGCGGATGCAGTCGGTCTCCTGCAGCAGTCGGTCGACCTCTTCGGTCCCGTACACCTCCCTGGCCATCTTGCGCAGGCCGTCGAACAGGCACTTGCTCAAGTCGTGCGGGGTGGTCAGCGACTTGGTGGTGTAGACCCGTGCTCCTTCGAGCACGCAGAAATCGGTCAGCGTGCCGCCGTTGTCGATGTTGATCAGTTTGCCCATGCCTCGCTCCCGGCAGTTGACTCGTGACCGGCGCCACTGCGTCGCGCCGTGGCTGTGCTGGCGCGGCGCTTGCCCGGCCTGAAGCGCATCTTGTATAAAAACCGGGCGCCCCGACTCGTCCATAAGGATGATTTTCGCGTTGCTGCGCCGCGTCATCACCGCACCAAGACCGGTAGACGGCGTAAGCTAGGCGTCGCCATCCGGGTCCGCACCGCGAGAACCGTCCGTCATGAAACCCGCTCCTCCCGACCGTCTCGCGGACTCGCTCTTCGAGGCCAAGCGCACCCCGCCCCTGCCCGGCCTTGCCCCGGTCTCCAGGGACGCCCTGGTCGCGCGCATCGGCCGCAGCGGCCACGCACGCCTGGTGGTGATCCACGCCCCGGCCGGGTTCGGCAAGACCACCCTGATGGGCCAGCTGCACGCCGGCCTCGCCGAGGACCACCGCCGCTGGCTCAACCTCGATGAAGGGGACAACGACACCGTGCGGCTGGTCGGCCACCTCGACCGCCTGCTCGGTTGCGATGCCGCCGCCTGCCCGTGCCGCCACCCGGACCAGTACGGTGCGGCGGCGCAGGCCACGCACCTGGTCGGTCTCCTCGCACGCCTGCCAGGGCCGTTCGCGCTGTTCCTCGACGATTTCGAGGATCTCGACAGCGACGCCGCACGGTCGTTGATAGACCGCCTGGTCACACGTCTACCCGAGGGCAAGCGGATTGTCGTCGCCACCCGCGACGTCGCAGGGCTGAAGTTGGGTCGTGCCCGCGCCGGCGGCTGGTTGCTCGAGATCGATGCCGAAGCGCTGCGCTTTCGCCACGGCGAGACTCGCCAGCTGCTGTGCGAACGGCACGGTTTCGCCCTCGACGACGATGCACTCGAGCGCTTGCAGGCGCGCACCGAGGGGTGGCCCGCGGCACTGCATCTCGCGGCCACTGCGCTCGGTCAGCGGCGCCACCGGGAACACTCCGCGTTCATCGACACCTTCACCGGCAGCAGCCGCGAGGTCACCGCGTTCCTCACCGAGGACCTGCTCGACCGTCAGCCGGAAGCGTTGCGCGAGTTCCTGCTGGCGATCGGTATCCTCGACCGCTTCTGCCCGTCGCTGTGCACGGCCGTGTCCGGAGTGGAGCACGCGGGCGACCTGATCGCGCACATCGAACGCGCCAGCCTGTTCATTCGCCCGCTCGACGACCATGGCGAGTGGTTCCGCTTCCACCGCCTGTTCGCCGATTTCCTGCGCGGCCACCTGAAACGGCGCGACCCCGGCCGCTGGAACGAACTCCACCGCCGCGCTGCACACTGGTTCCTGGCGCGCGAGCGCTTCGATGAGGCGATCGACCACGCCCTGGCCGGCGGCGACCTCGACCTGGCCGCCGACCTACTGGAGGCGCGCATCCAGCCGTTCGTTGCCGCCGGGCACCTGGTCAGTGTCGTACGCTGGGTCGAGGCCATGCCCGCCGGCGTGCTCGAGGCACGGCTGCCGATCCGGCTCTACTACGCCTGGGCCCTGGCCTTCCTGTGGCGCAACAACGAATCGGAGGCGCAGCTCGACCTGCTGCTGGCCGATCCGCGCTTCCAAGCCCTGCCCGCGGCGACCCGCGACGACGCACTGCAGGTGATCCCGATGAACGCGGTGATGACCGACGACTTCGCCAACCTCGGCCCGGCTTCGCGGCGCGCCCTGGAGGCGCTCGGGCCGAGCAGCGACTTTGCGCGTGGCGCGCTGCGCAATGCGGTAGCCCACGCCCACTACCACGCCAGCGAGTTCCAGCAGGCCCAGGCCGCGGTGCAGGACGCCAAGCGCTGTCACACCCGTGCCGGCAGCCTGTTCGGTTTCGCCTACGCCGAGATGCTGGGTGGCGAGATCGAGCGCGCCCAGGGTTACCTGCAAAGCGCCCTGGTGCAGTACCGCGCCGCCTTCCAGCACACGGCACGCGCCGAGTACGACCACACCATCATCGCCGCGATCACCGCCGCGCACTACGCCGCGGCGCTGTACGAACTCGACCGGCGCCAGGAGGCACGCGACCTGCTCGAGGACTACTGCCCGGTACTGCAAGAGAACGGCCTTCCCGACGACATCGTCATCGGCCACACGACCCTGGCGCGCATCCACCACGCCGACGGCCGCTACGCCGAAGCGATGACCACGCTGAACGAACTCGAGGACCTCGGCCACCGTACCGGACTGCCGCGGCTGCTGGCCGCCGCGTGCCAGGAGCGCGCGCGACTGGCCACCCTGCGTGGCGACCTCGACGCTGCCGAACGCGCACTGGCCGACGCGTGCCAGCACTACCCGCTGCCCGACGAGTGGCGACGCATCCCGTTTGCCAACGACGAGGAGCCGTTGGCGCTGACCCGCGCGCGGCTGGCCATCCACGGCGGGCGCGCACGTACCGCGCTGACCGCGCTCAAGGACCTGCGTAAGCGTGCCGAGCGGCACCACCGTCACTTGCGTGCGCTGCGCGCGACCGTCCTCAGCGCGCTGGCCGAGAGCGCCCTGGGTCACGCCAGCCGGGCCGCCGCCGTGCTGCGCGTCGCTGTCAGCCAGGCCGCCAAGGAGGGTTACGTGCGGCTGTTCGTGGACGAGGGCGAGCGCCTGCATGCGCTGCTGCGCGTGCTGCGGGCCGAACCGCCTTCCGGCGACGACCCGGCGACCGACGAGACGCGCGCCTACCTGGACCGGCTGCTCGCGGCGTGCGGCACGCCAGCGTCCAGTACGGTGACCGAGGACGTGACGCCCCCGGTTGCCGAGCAGCTGACCCGGCGCGAACTCGCCGTCCTCGGCCTGCTCTCGGACGGTCTCCCCAACGCCGCCATCGCCGACCGTCTGCACGTCTCGCTGCCGACGGTAAAGACTCACCTGCGCAACATCTACGACAAGCTCGGCGTCAGCCGCCGGACCGAGGCGGTCGCGCGGGCCAAGCGCCTGGCCCTGATCGGCTGATCCTGTCCGTGACCCACCAGCACGGACCCTCAGCGCGCGAGCACGGTCGCGACACTGGCGGCGTAGCCCCCGGCGAGCAGACCGCCCCCGTTGTGCGCCAGCGCCAGGCGGGCGCCCGGCACCTGGCGTGGGCCGGCGCGGTCGAGCAGTTGGTCGGTCAACTCGACGAGTTGGGCCACCCCGGTGGCGCCGACCGGGTGCCCTTTGCGCAGCAGCCCACCACTGGTGTTGACCGGCACGCGCCCACCCAGGCGTGTGGCTCCGGAAGTGGCCAGTCGCCCACCCTCGCCCTCGGCGCACAGACCGGCCTGCTCGTAGAAAAACAGTTCCGCGGGGGCCGTCGCGTCGTGGCACTCGGCGAGGTCGATCTCGCGCGGATCCACCCCGGCCTGGGCGTACGCAGCCGCGATCGCGGCCTGTCCCGCGTCCGGCCGGTCGGCCGCGTCGCGCGGGACTCCTGAACGCAAAGCACAGCCGGTGACACGTACCGGGCGGCGGCGGCTCCCCAGCCGTCGCGCCCGCACCGGGTCGGCGAGGATCAGCGCCGCGGCGCCGTCGCCGATCGGTGCGCACATCGGCCGGGTCAGCGGCGACACGATGGGCGTCGCGGCAAGCACCTCGTCGATCTCCAGACGCTCGACGAACTGCGCCTTGGGGTTGAGGCTGGCGTGCAGGGTGCTTTTGGCCGCGATCGCGGCGAAGTCGGCGGCGGTGGTACCGTAGCGCGCCATGTGCCGCCGCGCCTGCGCGGCGTAGTAGTCCATGAACACGCTGCGTCCCCCGTCAGCACCCGGATCGAGCCCGAGTTCCGCCAGCACCACGCCGCGCCACTCGACATCGATCGCCCCGGCGAGGGCGGCGAAGCTGCGCTGCTTGTCGGTGTGGTAGAGCTTCTCCGCGCCGAGCACCAGCACGGTACCGTAGCGCCCGGCGAGGATCGCGCCGAGCGCTTCATGGCACGCCGTCGAGCCGCTGGCGCACGCATTCTCGACGTTGACCACGGGGATTCCGGAGAAGCCCTGCTGCTGCAGCAACACCTGGCCCCGAATGCACTCCTGTCCCTGCAGCAGGCCGGCGACCGCGTTGCCGACGTAGGCCGCCTCGATCTGGCTCGGTTCCAGTCCCGCGTCAGCCAGCGCCAGGGCGACGGCCTCGCGCGCAAGTTCGCGCAGCGGCCGCTCCAGCCAGCGGCCGAAGCGGGTCATGCCAACGCCCAGGATCACCGGGTCGTTGCCCTCGCTCATGCTTGCGCTCCCGTTGCCGGTTGCAGGGTCGCTGGATCGAATGCGTCGACCAGAACGATGTCAGCCACCGCCGCCGCGCGCCGGATCCGCGCCAGTTCCTGGTACGCGGGCGAGTCATAGAAGCGCCGCGCCTCGTCGCGGTCACGGAAGCGGAGCAGCACAGTGCGCGTGTAGGGCCACGCACCCTCGAGCAGCTCGGTCGCTTCGTCGACCGCGAGGATCTCGGCCGCATAGGTGGCAAACAGGGGCAGGAAGCGCTCCTGGTATTCGTGGTAACGATCGCGGTCGTCGATGCGGATGCGGGCGATAAGGTAGGTGGCGGGCATGGTGGAGTGCTCCATTGGCAAGGGGGCCGCGCTCGAGGCGGCGTCAGTGACCGAGCCGGCGCAGGGCCGCGACGGTCAGGAAATCGTCGTAGACGCTGGGGTCATTGACGCGCATGGCGTGGCCTCCGGCCACTTCGCGTACCTGCTGCAGTCGGCTCATGCGCCCGGACTGAACGTCGTGCGCATGCACGTTGCACCACGACCAGTAGGCGTCGGCGCCGTCGGCGACCCGTTGCCCGTCCTGCGCGTAGAGCGAGAAGGTGCCGTCGAACGACTTGAATGGCTGCCCGCGCCGGTCGTAGGTGACCATCGCCAGCGGCAACTGCGTGCGCGCGTCGAACCAGACGCGCTTGCGGCTGACCGGGGCGCGCGGGAATGCCACCGGCTCGGCATCGACCACGATGGCTTCGGGCACCAGTTCCACGCGGGTGTCCCAAAAGGTGGCGCCACCCGGCCCACCGTGGGTCCCCTGGACCCAGTCCGGGTGGCTAGCGTTCCAGTTGCCGGACAGTCCGGCCAGGAACGGGCCCTGGTGCACCACCCGGTAGTTGCCCCAGGTGAGCAGCGGGTCACCGGCCGACCAGGCGTCCGACAGGTACAGTGTGCCGCCCGGCACCAACGGCTCGAAACGCTGGTTGGTCGGCAGCCGACGCACCCGCTTGAACTCCGGCAGGTAGCCCCACAACTCCGGCAGCTGGCGCTGGTCGTAGGGCCAGACATTGAGATACGCGGTTCCGCGGATGTCATGCGGGGCGACGAAGAACAGCGACTGGTAGCGCAGCTTGTCCTCGTGGCCGGGCCAATAGGGCCGCGGCTCGAGGGTCACCCGGCCGACCGGTGCGAGTTCCGCCCAGACCAGGTCGTAGGTGTAGGCGATGCGGCCGTCGGCATCGATGTCGGTCTCGCGTATCGGGTAGAACGACACGTCGTGCCGCCCCCAGCTCAGCGTGATGTTGGCGAAGATCTCGAGGCCGTTACGCGGATCCGGAAACGGGTTGCCCCCAATCCATGGCCGGCCGTCGTCGGTGACCACGTTGCCGCTCGCCGAGAAGCGTGCGCGGCCGCGGTGGCGCAGCGTCGCCTCGAGGTACGCGCGCGGGCTGAGCCGGGTCATGTCGGTGGTCGTCTCGACCACCTCCATGACCCGCCCCATGTGCTTGACCTGGTGGAAGCGTACCGGGTCGAGCAGCTCGCGCACCGCGTCGACGTTGCCGGCGTCGATGCGGTCGCCGGGCGCGACCCGCCCCCCGGTGAGCTGGTCGAGCGACAGCAGCTCGTCGGGATAGGCGCGGCTGACATCGCCGTCGGCCGCGATCGCGGCGGTCAGCGGTCGCAACACGCCGCAGGCAAGGACGCCGGCGCCGAGCCGCTCGAGGAACAGGCGCCGGCCGTAATCCGGGCGATACTTGCGGATGTGCAACGTGTCAGCCGCGCACTCAGTTGACCGCGCGCTCGGCCCCGTCCCAGAACTGCTGGCGGATCGCGTTCTTCAGCACCTTGCCCACCGGCGAACGCGGCAGCTCGCTCCAGAACTGCACCTCCTTCGGTGCCTTGACGCTGCCGATCTTCTCCTTGGTGAAGTCGATGATCTCCTTCTCGGTAGCGTGTCTGCCCGGACGCAGTACCACGACCGCGGTCACCGCCTCGCCCCACTTGGGGTGCGGCGCGCCCACCACCGCACAGTTCTCCACCGCCGGGTGGCCGTTGATCGCGTTCTCGACCTCGGCCGAGAAGACGTTGAAGCCGCCGGTGATGATCATGTCCTTCTTGCGGTCGACGATGTAGTAGAACCCATCCTGGTCACGGTAGGCGACATCGCCGGTGTGATGCCAGCCGAAGGTGCGCACCTCGGCCGTCCCCTCCGGGTTCTTCCAGTAGCACGGCGAGACCAGGTCGCCCTGCAGCACGATTTCACCGCGCTCGCCGTCCGGCAGCAGGTGGCCGTCATCGTCCATGATGCCGACCAGGCTGAGCGTCCCGGCCTTGCCGCAGCTCTTCAGCCGGTGCCACAGCGTCGGATCGCTGGTGGCGGTGACGATCTCCCGCTGGTCGAGATAGGTGATCAGCATCGGTGCCTCGGCCTGACCGTAGCACTGGCACATGCACGGGCCGAACACCTCGACCGCCTCGGCCAGCTTGTCCGGCGACACCGGTGATGCGGCGATCAGGAAGTGGGTCAGCGACGAGTAGTCGAACTCGCGCACCCGCGGATGCGTCAACATCGCGTAGAGTGCAGTCGGCGGCAGGAACAGGTGGGTGATCCGGTGTTTCTCGATGTTCTGCATGATCTCGAGTGGATCGACCTTCTCCATGATCACGTTGGTCGGGCCCTGCGGCATCAGCATGAAGGTAAGAACCCCGGCCGCGTGGGTCATCGGCGCCACGCACAGGTGCACCGGGTGGTCCTCGGTGCGCATCGAGATGCACGCCTCGGCGATCATGATCTCCCATACCAGGTTGTCCCACATGATCCCCTTGGAACGCCCGGTGGTACCGCCGCTGCCGAGGATCGCCGCCATCCGGTGCGGGTCGTGGGGCACGCTGCGCGGCAGCGCGTCGCCGGACGGCGCGATGAACGCCTCGAGCGAGGGTGTGGGGCCGTCGTCGCGGTCGATGCAGACGAAGTGCTGCAGCGAAGGCACCTCGGCGCGGATGCGGTCGATCACCTCGGAGAAACTGCTGTGGTAGAACAGCCAGCGGCACTCGGTCAGGTTCATGAAGTCGATGTTCGCGTCGAGCGCATTCTTCGCATTGATCGGTACCCAGGCGCCGCCGGCGCGGAACGCGGCGAGGATGCAGGCGAAGGCACGGGTGTCGTTCGGCGAGTACACCGCCACCCGGTCGACCGCCTCCAGGTCGAGGCCGGCCACCTGCATCGCAACCGCGATGCGGTTCGACAGGTCGCGCATCTGGCCATAGGTGTAGCTCAGTTCGCCGCCGACGAACGCCAGCCGCTCCGGGTGCGCCAAGGCGGTTTTTTCAAAGAAGTCGATTACACGCATGGTTGTGGTTCTCCTGCCTGGGTGTTGTGAATGGCGTGGACCGGGCCGAAGGTCGAGCTGACGTCGTCCGGCCGCGCGGTCGCCCCTTGTTGCCATTGCCCGGAGGGACAACCGGCCCGTGTGAGCAGTTTCTGCACGTGCGCGCGCCGCACCGTCGGCGGCGGATCGGCACGCGCGGTAATTTCGTCCCACAGGCGGCACGCCGCCTCCGGCCGCGTCGACGCGGCGCGTAGCGCGAGCCGCCGGAGCATGCCCGCCCACCAGTCGGCGCTGCCCGCGGACCAGGCGTCGGTCAGTCGTGCCAAGGCATCGTCGGCCTCGCGCGCGCGTCCCGACGCCTCGGCCGCGGCGGCGTAGCGTTGCCAGGCGTCGCCCGAGTCCGGATGGGTCGCCACCGCCGTGCCGGCCGCCGCGTACGCCCGCTCCTGCTGATCGAGCGCGAGCAGGTGGTCGATGCGCACGAGGCGCAGGCGCAGCCCGGACGGCGTGGCCGCGGCGGCCCGTGCCACGGCGGCATCGAGCAGGACGAGGCTCGCGGGTGATGCGGGCAAGGCGGCCAGCGTCAAGGCCAGCTCGTCGATCTGCCACGCGGCAGCCAGCGCCCCCTGCCGCTCCAGCCAGGCGGCGAACTGGGCCTCGCGACCCGGTTGTCCGAGCAGGCGCAGACGTGACCGGAACAGCGTTGCGACAAGCTCCAGCCGGGCCCCGAGCGCCTGCTCCAGCGCGTCCATCTCGGCCAGGCTGCGCCACGGATCGCTGCCGGTCGCGGCGTCCATCTGCGCCCGCATGACGGTCGCTTCCGGCTGTTCGCGCTGCGACTCGGGCAGACGGTCGAACGCCGCCAGACCGGCCCGCGCAGCGGTCTGCCGCTCCCTGTCGTCGTCGCCGAGACCGGCGTCGGTGAAACGCCTGGCGGTGAGGTGCCAGCGCACCGTGGCGACCCGTTCGTGGTCCACGCCGGCCGCCAGTGCCTCGCCCAGCTGGCGCTCGGACTCCGCGGGATCCCGACTGACCAGCGCCAGGTCGAGCCGCGCCGCGCCCGTCACCGGGTCATCCGGTGCGAGCTCGAGCAGGCGCGTGGCTGCCTTGGCCAGGTCGTCCGCACCCGCCGTGGTGGGCCGTGATCGGGCGAGCCGCGTCTGTGCGAGGTATTCGATCCGCGCTGTTTCCACTTGCGCCGATGCGGTGAGATCCGTACGCCCCCGGCGTGCCACCGCGGTCTGTTCCAGGGCCTCCATGTCGAGCCCGGCGCCGAGCGCTGCGCGAGCCGCACGCAGGCGGTAGGCGGTCAGGTCCAGCTCTGGCCAGGCGCTGGCGGCATCGATGAAGGCCAGGTACTTCGCGTGGGCGGTGAGATGCTCGGCGTGGGCCAGCGCGCCCTCGGCATCGAGCAGCAGCGCCAGCGGACCGATGTCCGCTCCGGCGAGTTGCTCGCGGTAGGCGAGCACCCGCGAGATCAGAGCCTCGTCGACATGACCTGCGGCGACGATTCGCGCGAGCCGCGCTGCGGCAGGGCGCGCGCCACCGCCTTCGATCCGTTGCCGCTCGAGCAGGATGAACGCTTCGCGCACGAGGCTCCCGGCCTCGGCCCGGTCGAGCCACACGCTGCCGGCGTCGGGTGGCAGGTCGTCGCGGCCATCGAGCGCCAGGCGCAGCAAGCGGATCTCGCTGCGCGCGGCTTGCGCGACCGGGTGGTCGGGATGCCCGACGAGTGCTGTCTCGAGTTGGACGAACAGAGCCAGTGCCGCCTGCCGGTCCCCGCGCAAACGCATGGTGGTCGCCAAGCCGAGCCAGCCGCCGTAAAGCAGGTCCGGGTGGTGCAACTGCAGCGACGCGGTGCGGAACGCCCGTGCACACGCGGCAAGGATCTCTTCGGTACCCGACTCATGGCCAGCACGCGTCACCTCCAGCCAGGCGCGCCAGTAGGGAAACGCGGCCAGCGCGTAGGCGAGATCGTCCCATGCCGGCGAACGGTAGAAGCGCCCGAGCGCGGCCTCGTCGTCGCCTAGCCGCCGCTCCTCGGCGTGAATGCGCGCCCGCGTTCGCGCCTGCAGCAGTGTGGTCATCTCGGCCAGCGCTTGCGGCGTCATGCCGAACGCATCCCCGGCACGGATCGCGTCCACGGCCGCGCCAACGGTCCGTGCCGTCTCGGCGAAGACCGCAGGAGCTCGCGTCGGGTCGAGCGCGGCCGTCAGCTCGGCAAGGTCGGCGGCCGTCGGTACGGCCGTCGCGGCATGTCCGGCGGCGGCCAGCAGTAGCCAGGACAGGTGCCGGTGCCCTCCGGTGCGCATTTCAGTGCACCGTCCCGAGTGTGCCGAGGAGCGCGTCGAGCTCGGTGGCAAAGCGGTCACCGACGATCATCAGCAGGATGCGTCGGACCAGCTGCAAGTCGCCGTCGAGGGTCGCCGCCCGGCCGGCGCCAGCCTCGGCGATGCGCAGGAATTCATACAACGGGCCACTACGATAGAGCGCGTGGTTCACAGGTCGCCCCAGGTGGGCCTCGACCAGTTCGGGATTGGCCTCGTGGCTGACATCGAGGGTCGACACGGTGCCGCCGTTGCTGGCGAAATCGAGCGCCATGGCCAGGATGCGGTCGAGCGAGTCGCGATGGGGCGGGGCATCGCCGACGATCACGACCATGCGCACGGCATCACGCCGCCACCCACTCGACGCAAGTGCGGTGCGGAGACCCGCCTCTACGTCTTCCGCATAGCTCCCGCCCCCGCTCGCGGTGACCCCAGCGAGGAAGTTTGCGACCCGCAGCGTGCTGTAGGTCAGCGGGCGAACCCGTACGATCCGCGCGGGGTCGTCGTCATCACGGTAGGTGACGACCCCGAAGCGGACATCGGCAACCAGTGCGCGTAGCGTGTCCGCGAGGTCCGCCATGCGTTGTTTGACCGCGTCGAGTACCCACTGCATGGAACCGGTGGCGTCAATCACGAACACCACGTCGAGGCCGTGCGCGCGCATCTCGGCGATGCGCTCAGCGAACGGACTCGGCGCCCAGCCCCGCGCGTTTCCCGGACCCGGCGCCAGGCCGTGACCGCCGGCCAGCGGCCCGGTCGTCGCTGGAGGTGCGTCGATCCCGGCGCGCACAGCAGATCCGGGTGCGTCGCCACCATCGCGGCCGCGCAGTGCCGCAAGCACTTCCGGTGGCACCGGCAGGCGCGCGTTCGGTGGCACCAGCGGCATCTCCGGCCGCATCTCGGGTGGCGGATCGAAGCGCAAGTCGATGACCGGAGGCAGCAGCGGTTCTGCACGCGCCGGCGATGCGGGTTCGAGCCTGATGCGCACGGCAACCGCCGTGTCGGTCCCCGCGTTACCGTGCAACCGTCCTCCGACCCGCTGCGCGAGGTATAGGTGCACGGCGGCCGAGATGGCGAGCAGGCTGATCCAGATCATCGCCCGGCCCGCGCTCACGGCTGCTCGCGCATGAGGCCGCGAATGGCGCCCTGCGTGACCAGTTCGACCTCTCGGATCCCGGCCGCACGCACCAAGTCGAGCAGATCGACCAGGTCGACCGTATCGCCACCTGCGTCGGTCACCAGCGCGAGTGTCACCGGCCCGTCTCCCGTACCGGTCAGGTGGTCGACGAGGTTGGCGCGCACGATGTCGCGTCCGTCCAGTATCAGGGTTCCATCCCGTGCCAACACCAGGCGGTGAGCCGCGAGAGGGACTGTGGTGACCTGCGCGCGTGGCGGCGCCACCCCACCGTCGACGGCCCGCTCGAGGTGCCCGGCGAGCAACAGCCACAGCAGCAGCAGGAAGATCACGTTGACCAGTGGCAGGATATTCTCGTCGCGCTCGGTTACCGGAACGCTCCGCACCGGCCCCACCACGCCCACCGAGCGGATCGTTGAAAGAGCCCGACGTTTCATCGGAAATTCTCCGCGCGCCGTAACGCCACCACCTCGATACCGCGCGCACGCAGGAGGTCGATCACGTCGACCGCCCGCTGCAAGGGCACTCCGGGGTCGGCCGCGACGATCGCCCCTGCCCCGGTGTCCGCCGCGGCCAGAGCGGCAGCGAGGCGTCCTGGCACCACGCGCGATCCAGCCGCCCAGGTGGCGCCGTCCGCGTGCAGTTCGATACGCAGCGGCTGTTCTTCCTGTGCGGCGTCTCCGGCGAGTCCGAGCTCGAGTGCCGAGCGGGTGGTAAAACGCGTCTCGAGCATGAAGAAGATCAGCAGGATGAAAACCACATCGACCAGGGGCGTCAGGGCGACACGTCGGAAGCGTGACCGTCCGCGCAGGGAATCAGTCACCAGCGTCACTCCCGACGGCGGCGGACAGCGGGAGGTTGAGTACGCGCAGCGCGAAGTCGTCGAGGCGCGCATGGAGCCGTTCCAGGCGCGCGTGCAAGTGCGCGTGCAGGAGCGCGAACGGGATCGCGACCGCGAGGCCGACCGCAGTGGTCAGCAGCGCCTCCCAGATGCCGCCGGCGAGCCCGGCATGGGCCGCGTCACCCGCGGCCGCCTGAAGTTCGCGGAATGCTTCGATCATGCCGAGTACCGTACCGAGCAGACCGAGCAGCGGAGCCAGGTAGTAGAGGAGTTCGAGTGGCCGCATCAGGCCGGCGAAACGTTCGGCGAAGTTACGCGCACGTCGGCCCAGTTCGTCGCGTAACAGTTCACGGTCGACGTGAGTGAGATGATTCAACGCGAACTCGATATCGCCCGCGTACCCAATCCTGCTGTTGCGCAGTACCGTGATGCCGTCAGCGTGGCGCCCCCGGCACCACAGGTCGATGCCCGTGGCGATCCGGTCGAGCCGGCTATCGCGTACCTCGGCGAGTTGCCACCACTTGAACATAACCACCGCCAGGCCGAGTACCGAGGCGGCAAGCAGAAGGACCACCACCGGGCCACCAAGCACGATCAGGTGCTCCACGTCGCCGGTCATCGCGGCGAATGTGGTCACCGCGCCAGGGTCGCCGATCGGCGCAGCCTGGGCCGAGCCGACGTTGCCCGCGGTCGCCAGGAGGAAAACGAAGCCCGCCACCTGGGTACGGAATCGACGACCATCCGCACCACCCGTTATTGACATCGCCTCGCTCGCGTTGCGTTTCATTGCTGTTCGTGCAGTAGAGTCGGCACCGGGTGAACCACGGCGGTTCACCCGGTGCATGGCGGTCAGAAATAGCGGGTGAACCGCGCGAAGATCTCGTCCGCGAAGTCGAACGTCTGCAGCGCGTCGTCATTGCCGCTGCCACCGATAAAGTTGGCGTAGACGTCGAACTGCCAGTTTGCGCTCGGCTTGTAGCGCACACCCGGCTGGACCAGCCAGCCGCCGCGAGTGTCGACCAGAACCGCCAGGTCCGCCCGCCAGATCAGGTTCGGGAACGGCTGCAACGCGGCGAACACGAAGGCGTTGTAGTTGTTCACGCCCTTCGGCTCACCGTCGTTGTCCATCCCGCTCAGGTGGCGGCCGAACAGGTCGCTTTCGGACTTGTACAGCCACTCGAACACCATGAAGGTGGCCGGAAAGTCCTCGCTGAAGCGCTGGTACTTCTCGGCGATCAGCGAGAGGACGATCTCATCTTCCTCGATGTAGTTGCGGCTCAGCGATGGGTTGGTGAACTTCCTGTCAGGCGTGTAGGTCAGCTCGCCGCGTACCACCAACTGGTCGAGGAACGAACCGGGCTCGGCATTGAAGATGTAATTGGCACCGATACCGTAGACCTTCTCTGACGGGTACTCGCGTGTCAGCCAGCCGCGCAGCGGGCCGACGGTGCCGAAGAACGCGTCCAGGTTGGTCCTGGCGCTGGCCCGGTCGGTGACCTGCGGCAGGCCGAAGAAGGTCCGCAGAGCCTCGGCCGAGGCGAAGTCCTGGTACACCGAGTCGACGCCTTTGACCCCGTCGAGCCGCGCCATCCCGGCGTAGGTGAACCACTCCTCGGAGGAGTAGACGCCGCGCGGGTCCATCTCGAACGGCGTGCCAACGATTGCGTTTGGTCCTTGTGCCTCGCTCCAGCGGAACACGCCGTCAGGATTGTGACGGTCAACCGCCATCGCAATGATCGTCAGCGAGTCGGTCACCGGCATGGTCAGGCGGGCGCCGTAGTTCCACTCGTTGTCGACCTGGTCGTAACCGGGCTCCTGGTTGATGACGAACTGCGACGGGATGATGTTGTACGGCGTGTTCTCGTTGGGCAGTACGGTCGGGCTGAACTTCTGCACGAAAGCATCGATTTCAAAGCCGTTGTCGAAGCTGTAGCTGCCGCGCAAGGCTGGGCTGGCGACACGCTCATCGGAATATTCCTCGCCGGCAACATCGAGGAACGCGTGGCGACGTAGGTCGAGGCCGTTGGGCACGTCCATGACGCGGAAGAAGATCGCCTCGCCCCAGGCGATCTGCTGGTTGCCGAAGCGCAACCAGAGCGGTCCTTTGTTGTAGTCGAGATACAGCGCCGGGAAGTCCGCCATCCAGTTATCTTCATTAGTCTCGAGCAGAGTGGCCCGGCGGCTGCCATTGAATGGCACGCCAAAGAAATCCACCTCCTCATAGACGTCCTCGACCTCCTGGGTCTGGTCGAAGTAGGTGCGGAACTTGACGTACGCGCTCAGGTTGTCGGAAAAACGGTGTTGCCCGTCAATCTCCGCGCGGAAGTTCATCATGTTCCAGTCGGGCTCATCGGAGAAGCTGGCCGGGCGTGTCTGCGAACCACCCAGCGTCGCGTTGTTCACCGTGACACCGTTAAAAATGTTGCCGTTCTGATTGAACGGATTCGCTTCACTGGACAGCGAGTAAGACGGTTCCGCACGGACGAAACCGGTGAAATCCAACGCGTGAACCGCAGGTGCGGTCAGCGCCGCGGCAACGGCTGCGGACATGGCGAGGTATCGGTTCGGCACTCGACTCTTCATCATCTTCCCCCTTGGCTGTGGGCCTGTGTCGTCACCGCATCACATCGCCAGATGTCATCGGTGTTCATGAAACAGAACTGTCGGTACTCATGCAGTACCATTGTCAACTTGGAAATTTTTTTACCGTCGGCATGCATCCGTCAGTCAACCAGACGAGTAATCGAGGCGCCCTCTCCTGCGGCGTAGAGATCGGCATCGGCATTGATGTCAGGTCCGGTATTCTCTTTCGTTGCATCGGTGGCCAGTGCCTGGTACCAACTGCGCGTGACGCGCGGGTCGTCGCTGGCGACGAACGTTGTCCCACCATCGCTACTGCGTAGCAGTTCACGTATGCCGACGACGACCACTTCATCGCTGGCCGAAGACCAGACCCCGAGCAGATTGGACTCGGTCGGAGTAGCGAGTGGTGTCCACGTGAGGCCGTCGTCTGAGGTACGTAAGACCATGCCGCGCTGCCCCACCGCGTAACCCACCCCGTCGGGTCGCAGATGCAGAGCGAAAAGGGAAGCGTCGTCGTTGTGCACCCCGCTCCAGGTCAGTCCGCCGTCGGTGGAACGCATCACCAGACCGAACTCGCCAACCACCAGGACACAGCCTTTAGCATCCACGGCGACGTCATAGAGATGCGGTTCGTAGCCGGCCTCGGTCAGGTAGGCGTCCCAGTCGACTTGTACCGGCATCCAGGTCATCCCGGCGTCGGTCGACCGCAACAGCGTTCCAAACGCACCGACGGCGACCGCCAAGCCATGTTTGTTGAGGTCGACATTCATCAGGCGGACATCTACGCCACTGTCAATCCAGGACCACGTCGTCCGATCGTCGCTGACATAGACCGTGCCCTCCTGGCCGACGATCACCGCGTTCCGACCGGCGACAGCGATGCCTAGCAGTGCCGCCTCTCCGAGTCGTTCACCAAGATCCTGCCAGCTGCGACCACCGTTGTCCGATCTGACGATCAAGCCATGATCGCCGACGGCGATGCCACCATGACCGTCGATGATCATGTCGAACAGGGCGTCATGCGGAATCCCGCTGTGCACAGGTTGCAGCGGATCATGCATCCCGGCCCGGGCGACCATCGAGACCACGGGCTGCACGAAAAGTGCTGCCGTGATGGCGATAGTCACCATCACCAGATACAGTCCGGGCCGCCATTTGCCGATGCGTTCGCAGTGATCGTCCATTGCATGCTTCCCCTTGTGTTCAGATCGTACCGGTTGCGAGCAACTGAGTGACGTCGGTGCTCTCGGAGATGATCAGGTGCTCACGCTCGATGAAGCGTGGTTTGACCAGGTAGACCAGCAGCGGCAGAACGACCAGCGCAATGATCATGTTGATCAGCATGATCATGACCAGCAGCAGGCCCATGTCAGCGAGGAATTTGAGTCCGGAAAGGAAATACCACGGCAGGATGCTGAGCAGCACTATTGTGGCGGTGAAGAATATCGCCTTGCCGGTGGTCTTCACTGCGGCCTGGATCGCCTCGCCGTGGTGTTGCTGGTCGCGGAACTCCTCGCAGATGCGGCTGAGGAGATAGATGCCGTAATCGATCCCGACGCCGATGCCGATGCCGGCGATCGGCAGGCTGTTGACATCCAAACCGATGTCCATCATCACCATCACCCCGGCGAGCAGCACGTTCGACAGGTTGACCGGGATCAGCAGCAGGATGCCCGCGACTACCGAACGGTAGGCGTAGCTGCAGGTCAAGAGAATGACCAGGTTGAGGGCGGCGAGGATGACCCACTGGTAGTGGTCGACGGTATCGTTGACCGACTGCTGCAATGCGATCGCGCCGGTGCAGCAGCGAATTGTGAACGCGTCATGATCAGCGCCGACCGCATCGATCGCGGCCTGGGTCGATTCCAGCGCCCGGTCAACTGTCTCCTGCTTGTTGTTCTTGTACCAGAGCGAGACCGTTCCATTCTCCAGGGTGAAGTCGGTGACGTGGCTGTAAGCCTTGGTGCTGGTGCCGATAAACAGCGCAGAGACCGCGGCGTTGACCGCGGCGTCGGAGTTGTCGATCGGTGACCACTTGGGATTGCCGCCGCTGAACAACCGGTTCGCTTCCGGCAGGTAATCGGCAAACGACAATGTGGCCTCCGGCGGGAAATCTCCGGACTCGAGGTGGCGCTGTATGCGGTTCATCGTCTTGACCGTATCCGCCAGCTTGACGATGCGTTCGTCACCCTTGCCCTCGAATACCAGCTCAAGCGTCATCAAACCGGGGAAGTGAGCGTTGATCTGGCGCACCGCCTCGTTGAATTCCGACTCTTCCCAGAGCAGGTTGCTGCCCTCGACTGGATTGCCGACCTTGATCTGGCTGGCGAGTCCAATTCCGACGAGAGCCAGTAGCAGGACCACGGTCCCGGTGGTGCGTGCGCGCCGCCCGTGACTCAGGCTACCGATGGTGCCGAGAAGGGCAATCAAGTGGGTGTGCGCGCTCTTGCGCTCGCTCTTGCCGACCAGTTGCTCGACATTGCGCGGTGGTGGAAACAGGGTGAGCAGAATCGGCGTCAGGAACAGGTTGGCCGGAACCAGGATCATGGCCCAGAAGCCGCAGAACAGTGCGAAGCGCTCCATCACCGGGATCGGTGCCAGCGCAATCAGAAACAGACCGGCGGCGTCGGTGACGATACCAAGGACACCGGGGGCCATCATCACGCCGAGTGACAGTTCCGCGGCCTCGCGCTTGTTGCGAACCTTGTGGTAGACCTCGTAGTAACGCTCGATGAACTGCACGCAGTGGCTGAACGAGCGGGCGACCAGCAATAGCGGGACGACCATGATCAAAGGCTCGATCGGATCACCGATCCACCCGACGAAGCCGAAGCCCCAGACCGCAGCCACCACACTGACGACCAACGGTGTGACCACACCGGGAAAGTTGCGCATGTAGACCAGCAACGAGATCACCAGGGCCAGGGCGGTGATCGCGAAGATACCGAGCATCTGCAGTTCGTAGGTGTACACCCACCCGGTCAGCATCGGCTGGCCGGCCGCGTAGATCTCGTGATTTTCGTCCCGTTCGCGCTCGACCAGATCCTGCAGATAGGCGAATGTCTCTCCGTAATCGAGCGAATGCTCGATAAACGTCGCCGCGATCATGGTCGCGGTCTCGTCGGACGAGATCAGGAACGTGCGGACATTCGGTGATTTGTCGACTCGCCCCTTGAACTCAGCGATCTCGCCGAGGGTCTCCGGGGCCTTGTCGTCCATCAGCGGCTTCATGTCGATGCCGTATGGGGTGGCCTCGGCGAAGCGCGCCTTTTCCGTGGTGATCGACAAGATCTGGTCATGGTCGACCGACGGCGCCAAGTCGATATCGCGCGTCATGCGCCAGACCTTGGCCAGCGTTTCGGGGTTGTAAATATCCCCCTGCTTGCGCTTGATCATCACCGTCACGGTAAGCGGGTTACCGAACTCGGGGTGGTCCTTGAACGTTTCAACGAAAGGATGTTCGCGTGGAAACAGGTCGCTGAAAATCGTCTTCAGCTCGACCTTTGGCAGACCGGCGGCAAAGAACAGCGTGATGGCCAACAAAAACAGGCCTGACCAAGTGCGATGCTGCAGCGTCAGTCTGGCGAGACGATGACGGAATCCATACATGACCCGATCAACTCCTAAGATCCCGGCTGTGCGGTGTCGCGCGGGTGGCGCACGGAACACGCACTGGCGCTAAAACCGTGAATACAATCTCCCGGTCGCGCGGTGAAACGCAGCGCATTCCGGGTTCTTCCGGGCCTCCCTGCGGTGGCGGTGCGCGGCCTCCGTGACCGCGCGGCCAATTGTGGCCAGGTACTTTCGGTACTCATACAGTACCGTTGGATCAATACTCACCATGATTTACCTCGCTGTCAACCCGTCTGCACAGGTATTTTTAATGTTGTAGTGCAGCATCCAGGCGCTCGACTGGCTAACGCGTCCAGTTCTGGTCCCGGGTCCCGACTCAAGCCTCACGAACGGGTCACAACCCTTATTCTCACGGACGTCTGACAGTCGGGTGTCAAAAGTTTTGCGCGTCTCGTGCAACGGATCATGGGGCGCGATGAAGCGGGACAAAGGTCCTTGCCATGGATCCCGCGACCATCCCTCTTCCGCTCTTTGGCGACACGTGGTATTAATGGTACCAGTTTGATACCACTGACCATGAGGCTTGTTATGGCCACCAAGGCACCGACTGAGTTGATCGAGGCTACCGACACGCGTACCAACGAATTGCTGGACTCGCTCGAAGAGATCGTCCTTACCGAGGGGTTCTCCCGTCTCACGGTCGGCGAGATGGCCTCGCAATTGCGTTGCTCGCGACGCACGATCTACGAACTCGCGAAGAGCAAGAACGACCTGGTCTTGCTCGTGCTGGAGCGCTTCTTCCGCAAGGTCCGCACCGACGCCGAGCAGGCGATCGTCGGCATCGACGATCCGGCCCGGCGCATCTACGAGTACCTCCAGGTCGGGGTCAAGGCGGCGCACCGTTTCTCGCCGATCCTGGTCAAGGACATCGACAAATGGCCACCGAGCCGACGCGTCTGGGAAGAACACATCCGCGCACGCGTCGATGGTCTGCGCCAGTTGGTCGAGGACGGCATCCGGCAAGGGGCCTTTCGCGATGTTCACGCCGAACTGGTCGCCGAGACGATGTTCGCTTCCATCAACCGCATTCGTGAGCCCTCCTTCTACAACACCACCAACCTGACCATCTACGATGCCTTCCGCGAGTTCTACGGCATGATCCTGCACGCCCTCGACAAGAAAGGTGACAAACCGGCAAAGAAGAGCGCACGCCGTGGCTGAGCGTCACGGCCAGGGCCGGGCGTGGTCACGCCGGCCCCGGCCGTTCCGGGTTCCTGGTCCCTCCTAGGTTCCCAGTCGCCGGATGGCGGCCTGGGTGCAGAAGTTCTCGTACACCGTCGGGTCGTTGACCCGGCACTCGTAGCCGCCGCTGATCGACTTGACCTGCTCGAGGATGCTGATCTTGTCGTTCTG
>Ga0326597_10002039_pt1 | contig 30877 bp, 22 predicted proteins | sample RVTome_12_FD_203789 | JGI IMG/M metagenome (GOLD analysis project Ga0326597, IMG submission 203789) | Soil microbial communities from uranium-contaminated site in the Upper Colorado River Basin, Wyoming, United States - RVT100D185 | ecosystem: Environmental > Terrestrial > Soil > Contaminated >...
CGCGAGCGGCGCGCCCCGTATTGAAGAGCTGGCAGTGGGCGAGGACGGGAATGTTCGCCACGTGGCCTGCCAGCCGGCGATGGAGTTCCGGGGCCGGGTCAACGACTGGGTCGCCGAGATCCGCGAGGCGCGCCAGCGAGGCGATACGGTCCTCTTCGTCGCCGACAGCCACGGCCGCGCGGAACGGACCGTGGAGATCCTGCGCGAGTACGAAATCATCGCGATTCCGGTCGAGGGTATCGAAGATGCGCGCGCCGCCACGGTGCTCGTGTCTGTCGGCTCGCTCTCCCGCGGGTTCCGCCTCCCGGAGGCGGCGCTTCAGGTGTATGCCGAGACCGACGTCTTCGACGAAGAACGCCGCCCCGGTGACAAGCGGCACAGCCTCACGAGGACCTTTCTCTCAGATCTTCGCGACCTCAAGGTGGGCGATCTTGTCGTCCATGTCGACCATGGCATCGGGGCGTTCGTCGGCCTCAAGCAGCTCGGCGTGCCAGGTTCCGCTGAGGCGCAGGAGTTTCTCGAGCTCCGCTACGCCGGCGAGGACAAGCTCTTTGTTCCGGTCGAGCGGCTGGACCTCGTCCAGAAACATACAGGTGGCGCGCGGCCTGCGCTCGATCGCCTCGGCGGCACGTCCTGGGAGAAGGCGAAGACCCGCGTCAAGAAGGCCATGCGCGACATGGCCGAGGAGCTCCTGAAGCTGTACGCCCAGCGCAAAGCCGTGCCGGGACATGCCTTCGCGCCAGACACCCACTGGCAGGAGGAGTTCGAGGGCGCGTTCCCGTTCGAGCCGACGCCCGATCAGGTCACGGCCATCGCCGACATCAAGAAGGACATGGAGGCGTCCACGCCGATGGACCGCCTGCTCTGCGGGGATGTCGGCTACGGCAAGACGGAGGTTGCGATGCGTGCCGCGTTCAAGGCCGTCATGGACGGCAAGCAGGCCGCCTTTCTCGCGCCGACCACCATCCTCGCGTTCCAGCACCAGAAAACCCTCCGGGATCGCTTTGCCGGCTTCGCGGTCACGATCGAGATGATCAGTCGCTTCCGCACGAAGCAGGAAACCAAGGCGATCCTCGACGGACTGGCGGCGGGCAAGGTGGACATCATCGTCGGCACGCACCGGTTGCTGTCCAAGGATGTGGTGTTCAAGGACCTCGGATTGCTCGTCGTCGACGAGGAGCAGCGGTTTGGTGTGGCGCACAAGGAGCGCATCAAGCAGATACGACGGAAAGTCGACGCGCTGACGATGACGGCGACGCCGATTCCACGAACGCTGAACATGTCTCTCGTCGGCATCCGGGACATGTCGATCATCGAGACACCACCCAAAGACCGTCTGTCGATCCAGACCAACGTAGTGGCATTCGACGCGGCCGTCATCGAGCGCGCTATTCGGAACGAGGTGGCTCGCGGAGGACAGGTGTACTTCGTCCACAATCGGGTGGAATCGATTTTTTCCATCGGGAGCCTTCTGCAGCGTCTCGTGCCAGAGGCCAGAATTGCCGTGGGTCATGGACAGATGGGAGAGGAAGAGCTGGAGCGCGCGATGCTCGGTTTCGTCGAGCGCAGGGTCGACGTGCTGCTGGCGACCACGATCGTCGAGAACGGCCTCGACATCCCGAACGCCAACACGATCATCATCAACAGGGCCGACCGGTACGGTCTGTCGCAGCTCTACCAGCTTCGCGGCCGCGTGGGCCGGTCAGACCGGGCCGCCTATGCGTACCTGTTGATCCCTCCACAGGAGTCGCTGTCGCCGGTCGCCCGCAAACGGCTCGCTGCGATCAGAGAATTCAGCGATCTCGGCAGCGGTTTCCGCGTCGCCGCGCTCGACCTGGAGATTCGGGGCGCCGGCAATCTCCTGGGCGGCGAGCAGAGCGGGCACATCGACGCCATCGGCTTCGAGATGTATATGAAGCTCCTCGAAGAGGCCGTTCGCGAGCTCAAGGGCGAGGATCTCGAGGACGACGCGCGGGCCACGGTGAACCTGCAGGTCGATCTCACGATTGATGACACGTACATCCCCGAGATGAACCAGCGGCTCGTCGCCTATCGCACCGTGGCGGCCGCCCGAACCGAGAAGGAGTTGGAGACCGGCCTGGCGGAAATCCGGGACCGGTACGGCGTGCCCCCTGATTCCGTGTTGAACCTGGCCGAGTACGGGCGCATCCGCGTACTGGCCGACGGCCTTGGCGTCGACACGATCGACCGGGAAGGCCGGCTGGTCGTCATCAAATTCAGGCCGCTGGCGAAGCTGGACCCCGCGCGCCTCATCAGGGCCGTCCACGAGCGCCCAGGAACCACCCTCGTCCCTCCCGCGACCTTGAAGCTGGACCTGGAAGCGCCGCCCGGCGGGTCGAAACAGTCCCCTGCCGGAGGCAGCCTCACACCACGCCAGGCGAGCCGGGAGGCGGGCGCCTCACCGCGCACATCCAATCAATTGGGTGGCAGAAGCTCTCGCAGCGGCCGCGACGCGGAAACGAGTTGGTGGACCGCCCGGGCGACCGCGGGCGTCGTGACGGCAGGCTTCACGAAGCAAGAGATGCTCCGAACGCCGGAGGCCGATCCGCGCGCCCCAGGCGGCATGTTCGCCCGGCTGGAGGAGCTCCTGCGTGCCTTGGGCTAACATATTGATTTGCCATGATCAATAGACGCATCGCCCTCCACACGGTTGTCGCCGCTGCCCTGCTGGCTCTGCTCGTGCCCGCCCCGACTGGAGCGCAAATCATCGAGCGGGTCCTGGTAAACGTGAACGGCGACATTCTGACCAAGACGGATTTCGAGCGGCGTCAGATCGCGCTTCTCCGGACGCGGCCCGAGCTGGGCAACGTGACGCCCGACAGCCCCGAGTTGCGGGAGGCGCTCAACGAGATCAACCCACAGCTGATCCTGGAGGCCGTTGACGAGCTGTTGCTGATTCAGCGCGGCCGCGAGCTGGGCCTGGCGCTCGGCGACGAGCAGTTCACCAGCATCCTCGCCAACATCAAGACGTCCAACAACCTCCAGGATGACGCGCAGTTCGAGGCGGCCCTTGCACAGGAGGGCATGACCTTGGCCGACCTGCGGCTGATGCTCGAACGCCAGATGCTCTCGACGGAAGCGCAGCGGATGGACGTGGTCGACAAGATCGGCGTGACCGAGGACGAAGCGCAGGCCTATTACGCCGAGCACAAGCAGGACTTCACGACTCCCGCCGAAGTGACGCTGCGTGAAATCTTCATCGAGGTGCCCGTCAGCGATCGCGGCGTCAGCGTTGCCGAGGATGACGCCGCGCGGGCGGAAGCCGAGGCACTGCGCACACGGCTGCTGGCCGGCGAGCCGTTCGCGCGCTTGGCGGCGGAGATGTCCGACGCGCCGTCCAAGGCGAACGGCGGCCTGATCGGCCCCATCGGCCGCGAGGACCTGGCGGCGACGCTACAGGTTCAGCTCGATAGGATGAAGGTGGGCGAGCTTACCGAGATCCTGCGCACCCCACAGGGATACCAGATCCTGAGACTGGAATCGCGAACCGAGACCAAGATTCGCACGTTCGACGAGGCGCGCGGCGACATCGGTGCCGCCGTTGGCGCGGCAAAAATGGCCGGCGAGCGCCAGAAGTACCTCGAACGGCTCCGTACCCAGGCGACGATCACGTGGCGGAGCGAAGACCTGAAGCAGGCGTACGACGAGGCGCTGGCTGAGAGGCGGAAGGCGCTGGTGGGATGAACGAGGCGCCGTGGTTTGCGCTCTGGACGCGCTCGCGACACGAGCAGGTCGTTCGTGAGCAGCTCGCACGCAAGGAGATCGAAACGTTCCTGCCCACCGTCACGAAGTGGAGCCGCTGGAAGGATCGCAAGAAGAAGATCGACTGGCCGCTCTTCCCCGGGTACTGTTTCGCGCGCTTCGATCCGGGCGATCGGATGCCGATCCTGAAGTGCACGGGCGTCGTGAACATCGTCTCGTTCGACGGTGAGCCCGCGGCGATTCCCGAAAATGAGATCGACTGGATCCGCCAGCTGGTGGATAGCGATCTCGCGTACGATCCGTGCCCGATGATTCACGAGGGGATGATGGTGGAGGTCAAGCACGGGCCGCTCACCGGCGTCGTCGGCCGCCTCATCCGCAAGGGCGCACATGCGCGGCTGGTTCTCTCGGTCGATCTGATTGGCCAGGCGGTCAGCGTTGAGGTGGACGCCGCCGACGTTCGCGCATATTGATGAAGATCGGCAGCGTCACCCTCCCGTCGCCGTTCGTCGTCGCGCCGATGGCGGGCATGACCGACACGGCGTTCCGCAGGCTCGTCCGGCGCCAGGGCGGCTGCGGCCTCGTCGTCACGGAGATGGTGTCTTCGGAGGGCCTGGTCCGCAGCATCGGTCGAACGCTCGAATACGCCGAGTACACCGAGGAAGAACGCCCGGTGTCTATTCAGATTTTCGGTGGTGATCCTGTCCGGATGGCTGCCGCCGCCCAGATCGTCGAAGGCATGGGCGCCGATATCGTCGATGTCAACATGGGGTGCCCGGTGCCCAAGATCGCCAAGCATCACGCAGGGTGCAGCCTGATGCGCGAACCGGGGCACGCGGCGAGCGTGATCGAGGCGATGGCGAAGGCGGTGAAGATTCCGGTCACCGTCAAGATGCGCGCAGGCTGGAACGACAATGCCCGCAATGCGCCGGAAGTCGCCAGAATGGTGCAGGATTCAGGCGCCGCCGCCGTGACGATTCACGGTCGGACCGCCGAGCAGTCGTACCGCGGTGTTGCCGACTGGGAGCTGGTCTCGCGCGTGGCACATGCGCTGACGATTCCCGTGTTCGGCAGCGGCGATTGCATCGAGCCGGAGCAGGTGGTCGGCCGCATGGCGACCGGCGTCAGCGGCGTGCTGGTGGGCCGGGGTGTGCTGCGCAATCCATGGATCCTCGCGCAGGCCGCCGACATCTCAGCCGGCCGGCTGCCCCGCCAGGTCACGCTGGGCGATCGCGGCCGGTTCCTCTGCGATTACATCGAGCTGCTTCTGAACGAACGCGTCGACGAAGGAGAAGGGTTCCGGCACTTCGCTCCAGGCACCACGCCAGGCGTCGGAACCGGTATCAGCACCGGTGTTGCGCGCGGACGTGACCGGTGGGTGATCAACAAAGTGCGCGCGCTGTGCAGCTGGTATTCCAAGGGCCTGGACGAGGGGTCGCACCTCCGCTCCCGCGTCAACAGCGCGCTGAGCCTTGGAGAGCTGCGGGAGATCGTCGACGAGTTCTTTTTCGCCGACCCGTCGCGTCGTGATCAGGCAGCGTTCTCCGACAGCGTCGGTGTCGGGCGGGCGTCGTGTCCCGGCTAGACCCGGTTCACGAACTCATCGCAAGCCTTTCCCGATCCCGAGGTCGGCGCGCCGCTCGCCCTATTGGCTGCACCCGTTCTCGGCTTCCTCAAATCCGTCGAACAGACGTCCCGCGTTGGCTCCCGCGAGTGTGTCCAGGCCGTGGGGCTGGCCTTTCTCGACGGTATAACGCGCGCGAGCACCCTGGGACCGAAGGAATTCGGCTTCATTCTCCATTTCACCGTGCCACATGTACCTATCGAATTCGCCTACGTACATGAACACACACATTTTTGAAATTGCCTGAAGCTTCGCTGCGCTGGGCTCCCACATGTATCCAGGAAAGGCTGTAACGGAGAGGAAATACTGGGGATGTTCCGCCGCGACGTGGAACGCCGCGATCCCGCCGTTTGATGGTCCCGCGATATGAAACCTTCCATCCCGAATCTTGTAGTCCGCGAGAACCATTGTCAGAAATTCCGGAATCATACGCGCGCCGCCCTGGAAGAACAGTTGACCGTCCGGGGCGGCGGGCGCTACGACGATGTACCCGCGTTTCTCGGCTTCTCCGCGAAAGTTGCGCATCAAGGTGCGGTCGACAGAGTTCATCGTTTGCGGGCCACCGCCGAACGCGAGGATTCCAGGATATGCCTTGCTCGGATCGTACCCATTCGGCAACACGACCTTGTAGTGAACGGTGATCCCCGCCACCTTCTTCGTCATGGCCTTCACTTCGGCATGCAGGGGCTGGGCTGCGGTCATGATGAAAACGGTAATGACCACAGCCAGAGGTAGCCACCTCGACGCACGTAGCTTCATTCGCTACCTCCTGGTTCAAGTTGCTGAAGGGCCGCCAGCCAGGCGCCGCCTTCTTGCAAGTCGAAGTCGTACATCAGTGCGTGCTCGAAGGCCTCAAAGAATTGCGACGCGAGCTGCTGGTGAGCGGGGTGCTCGAGATAGGCGTTGAAACCGGCCGTGTCGTCGAACTCGAGCACCGCGGCGTACTGATAGTCCACTGGCATCAGCGCTTCGTACGCACGCCCGTGGAGAAAACGCCTCCCGACGTGCGCCCGTCGGATCGATGGGATTTCGCGCAGCGCCGATTCGAACGCCCCCGTCAGCGCCGTGCGTTCGGCCGGAGACAGATCACCGCGTGGTCGAAACAGCACGATGTGCGCAATCATCAGCGCCGCCGCCGGTCCTTTGCGGGACCGCGGTGATCACGGTCCCCGTGCGGCGGACCGGGCGGCCGGCTCGCCGGCTTGGCGGACGGCCCCGACGGTCGCGGCCGGGGCGCCGGCTTGCGAGCCCAGCTTGCCTTCGGTGCGCCGTACGGCCCCCCGGCTTTCGGCGCCGGTCTCGGCGTCGCCGCTTTGCGATCGTCACCGGTATTCGATTTACTGCGATACGGCTCGCCGCGACGATTGTCCCGAGGCGGCCGATCGCGCCATGGCCGATCGCCGGAGGCCGGCGGCTTGCCCGTGCGCGGTCCTCGGTCGCGCCACGGCCGATCGCCGGCGGCTGGTGGCCTACTCGTGCGCGGGCCCCGATCGTTCCAGGGCCGATCGCTCTGGGCCCCCGGCTTGCGCGGTGCTGGCGGCTTGTTCGTGTGCGGTGCGCGATCGCGCCACGGCCGATCGCCGGAGGGTGCCGGCTTGCCCGTGCGCGGGCCTCGATCGTTCCAGGGCCGATCGCTCTGGGCTCCGGGCTTGCGCGGTGCCGGCGGCTTGTTCGTGCGCGGTCCTCGGTCGCGCCATTCAGTTCGCGGTGCGCGTGGGGCCTGGCGCGCGGGTGTGTCGCCGGGGGGCGGTGCCGTAGTTGATTGATGACGACGGTCGAAGCGCTCCTGCCGCCGGTCCTGGTTGCGCACTTTCTTGGCATCCTTGAACTTCTGACGCGGGTCCTGATGCTCGCCCCCCGGTCGCCAGGTGCGTCCACGGGAAGGACCGCCGCGCGTGCTGTGTCGCTCGGCTGCAGCCGCACGTCGTGCTTCCGCTTCGACCCGCGCCTCGTCCGGGGAGCTCCAGAGCCGGCCTCTCGCGAAGTATTTCATTTCCGCGTCCGGGTGCTTCTGCTTGATTCGCCTGAAGGTCGGCAACAATTCTTCGCGCTCGGTGGTGCGGAAGGCGGTCGGTAGGCCGCCGGCGATGATCGTCCAGTAGGCGTAGCGTGGGGGCATTAGGGTCCGTCCGGGAGTAAGTGTGCCATGTGTGGGCGTCGAGGCGCCCGCCCGGCGAGGCGCGAGGAGCGAGCATGCCGGGCGTATGTAAGCGACGAGCAACGAAGCCCGGCGGGATGCATCGGCGGCCAGCATGGCATAGTTACTCCCCGACGGGCCCTCAGTGGTCGGCTCCGATTCGCCGCAGTTTTTCGACAAGCGTCGTGCGTCTGATTCGCAGCAAGTCCGCGGCCCTACTGCGGTTTCCGCCGGTGCGATCGAGGGCTCGGCGGACGAGATCACGCTCCGCCGAGGCGAGGTACTCCGGGAGATCGAGCCCTTCTTCCGGAAACTCCACAAACGGCGCCGGTGTCGCGTGCGGCGTGCCCAGTACCTCGGGAGGTAGATCCGTGCTGTCGATTTCCTGCCGGCCAGCGCCGAGCGCGACGGCGCGTTCCACGGCGTTCTCGAGCTGCCGGACGTTACCTGGCCAGTGATACGCCATCAGCGCCCGCATCGCGCTCTGCGACACGTGTGTCGCGTCGCCCGGCGCAAACTTGGCGAGGAAATGCTTCACCAGGATGGGGATGTCGTCACGTCGCTCGCGCAGTGGCGGAAGCTCGATGGGGATCACGTTGAGCCGGTAGTACAAGTCCTCCCTGAACGTACCCTCGGCGACCATCCGCGACAGATCCGAGTTGGTCGCGGCGATCACGCGCACGTCAACCTTGATCGTCTGGTTATCGCCCACGCGCTCGAACTCGCGTTCCTGCAGCGCACGCAACACCTTCATTTGCAGCGCCACGCTCATCATGCCAACTTCGTCGAGAAACAGCGTGCCCTTGTGCGCCTGCTCGAAGCGGCCCTGGCGCGTCCCCACGGCGCCGGTGAACGCGCCCCGCGCGTGGCCGAAGAGCTCCGCCTCCAGCAGCGTCTCGGGGATCGCGCTGCAGTTCAAGGCGACGAAACGGTTCGCGCGTCGAAGGCTGTTGTGGTGGATCGCCCGCGCCACCATCTCCTTGCCTGTCCCGGTTTCGCCGGTCACGAGAATCGTGCTGCTCGAGGGCGCCACCGTCTCGAGCGTTTGAAACAGCACCCGCATCGGCTGGCTGCGACCAAGAATGCCCTCGAATTGATAGCGCTCCTCGAGCTGCGACCGTAGATAGGCGTTTTCGGAGGAGAGTCGGGACTGTTCGAGCGCCCTCTGGAGGTGGTGCATCAGCTCGTCGAACTGGAACGGCTTGGCGATGAAATCCGAGGCGCCGCGCTTGATGGCATCCACTGCATCCTTGACCGTCCCGTAGCCCGTGACCACGATGGCGACGATGCCCGGGTAGCGCTCGACCGCGGCTTCCACAACGCGCGCGCCGTCAATTCCGGGGAGGCGCAGATCCGTGATGAGGATGTCGAAGGCAAACTGGTCGAGGAGGTCCAGGGCCCTTTCGCCGTTTTCCGCCTCCGAGACCTCGAACCCGCGCTCGCGAAGCCGCTCCGCCGTGAGCGTCCGCAATTCAGTTTCGTCCTCAATGAAGAGCAGGTGAGGTGTCGAGCCGGTTATAGCCAAGAGCGCCAATATATTGACACAGATCGGTTCTGACTCGGGATCTAACGGATTTCTCCGACCCGGCCGATACACGTTTTGTTACGCCACGAGCCCACAGAACGGCTCGGGCTTGCGAGGAACCCCTATGGATCGCCAAACTCTGTCCATCATGAAGGCGTGCGAAGCGGTGGGTGTGAGCCGCCGCACGATCTACAACTGGATATCCGCCGGCAAGGTGGAATATGTGCGTACCGCGGGCGGATCAATCCGCATTTTTACCGACACGCTCTGGCGGGATGGCCCCGCGTCGCCGCGGGGCGTAGCGCCCAACGCCACGAGTTCGGCGGGACACCACGCGTGAATGTGTCGTCCCATCCAAAGAATTCCGAAACCGACTCGTCGGAACCGAATCTCGACCTGCGCCTGTTGTTTCACCAGTTGAACAACCAGCTGGGAATCATCCTCGCGCACGCGGAACTGCTCGAGGTCAAGGTCGGAGACGAGGGGCATCGGGCGCGCGCGGCGCAGGTGGTGTCGAGCGTGCTCGACGCGATGGGGACCGCTCGCGAAATCCGAAAGCGCTCCGAAGCGGACGAGTAATCGAGTCACGGATCAGCACACCTTGAGCGCTCAATCGAGGCTCATGTCCAAATGGGACACATAGACTAAATTTGTAACTGAATACGTCAATACGTTGGCGATCAATATCGCCATCTCGTCAAATATTTGACTGTTTTAGGGGTGCTGTCTCTCCTCGCAGCCGCGGTCTCAGACGCAGCGGTGTGCCACAACGTGCATATACGACAGCATGTTACAGTCGCTCCAGGCACTGCTGGAGGACGGTCGGGGTTCGCCCCTCGCCGGTTGGTATCCTCGTTGCGTTACAACGGGCTGGAGGTTACACCCATGCGCCCGCAGAGCACCAAGGAAAACCCGCGCGTTCTTTCCGGCATCCCCTTCGTTGAGCAGCTTGCCCGTCGTGTTGCCGCGACGATGCCGCATTCGATTGATGTCGGGGACCTCGTCCAGGACGGCGTCATCGGTCTCATCGATGCGGCGCGCCGTTTCGATGAGGGGCGCGGCATCAAGTTCGAGACGTTTGCCGAGCGGCGCATCCGCGGTGCGATGATTGACGCCCTGCGCAAGGATGCCTGGCCACGTGGTGTGCGGCGCCAGCGACGCGAGCTCGAGGCGGCGCGTGAATCGCTGCGGCGCGAGCACGGATGCGAGCCGTCACTCGCAGACCTGGCCGCCAAGGTGGGTTCCGACGAGAAGCGGCTGGGTCGCACGATCGTTCGCATCAACACCATCGAGTCGACCTCTCCACTGGCCAACCACGATCACATCGCTGAATCTTCACTGCCGCAGGCGCTGGTGCCGTCCGAGCCGGAGCAGCCCGACACCGCCTTCGAACGCGAAGAGACCCGCGTCCGCGTGTGTGCCGCGATCGCCTCACTGCCGCCGCGCGAGCAGAAGGTCATCGGTCTCTACTATTACAGTGAAGAGACGATGAAGCAGATCGGGGCGGCGATTGGCGTCAATGAGTCCCGTGTCTCGCAGCTTCACGCCCGCGCGATCCGCCGCCTGAAGGACGCACTCGGCTCCATGGTGCCGTCCGCCGACGCGGCGAAGGTCATGCGCAGCGCAATCTTGTCTTTTCACCAGAAGCCAAGAATGGTCAAGGCCACGCTGGAGAGCCGCGGGTGGACGGCCAGCGGTGGCCACAGTAACAACGGCGGGCAGAAGCCGCGTCTGGTCGTTCCCTATCCGAGCGTTTCGCGGACGGCGCGCAGCAAGTCGCCGAGCCGGAACGGCTTGGCGAGCCAGCGGCAGCCGCTCTCCTCGAGAAAGCGCTCTGCGTCGGTGCCGGCAACGTCCCCGGTGACAAAGATGACGCGGCGGGCCAGTTCGGGCGTTACGGCTGCGATAGCGCGATAGAGGGTCATCCCGTCAACGCGCGGCATCTTCAGATCGCAAATCACGACGTCGTACGCCTTTTGCCGCACGAGCGCGAGGGCTTCTTCGCCGTCGCCCGCATGATCGACTTTCAAGCCCGCATCCGTCAGTGCCTCGGCCACCGCGGTGGCGAGGGCGTGTTCGTCCTCAACAAGCAGCACCGACGCGCCGCGGACGGCTTCCATCGAAGGCACGGTCGGCCTCGGGTGCGTGGTGGCGGCGTGGCCGCTGACGGGCAGTTTCACGACGAACGAGGCGCCGCGGTCCTGCGGAGAGTCCACACGGATCCCTCCGCCGTGCTCTTGCACGATGGCGTACGCGACCGTCAGCCCGAGACCCGTACCCTTGCCGACTTCCTTCGTCGTGAAAAACGGATCGAAAATCTTGCTTTGGACGTCTACCGGCACGCCCGGGCCGTCGTCGCTGACCTCGAGCGCCACCGCGTCGTGTTCGGTGTCATGCCACGTGCGGACCACCAGTGCGCCGCGGCCGTGGGCGGAGCGCATGGCCTGTTCGGCGTTCATGACCAGGTTGAGCAGCACCTGCTGGATCTGATGGGCGTCGGCGAAGATCTGGGGCAGTCTCGGGGCCAACGACGTCGCGACGTCGATATTGATGAGCTGCTGTTCGTGAGCCCGCAGCGCCAACGTTTCCTCGATCACCTCGTTGACGTCGATCATCGCGCGCGTCGACTGTCGCTTCCTCGCAAACGTCAGCAGGTTGCGGACGATCCGGGCCGCCCGATCCGCCTCGCCGAGGATCACGTCCACGCCGCGTCGAATCTCGTCATCCGGCGATTTCGCGGCGAGGCGCTCCGCCCAGCTCAGGATGGTAGCGAGCGGGTTATTCAGCTCGTGCGCGACGCCTGAAATGGTCTGTCCGAGGGAGGCCATTTTTTCAGCCTGCAGCAATTGCTGGTACAGGTCGCGCGACTGGTCGTCCAGCTGTTTCCGCGCGCTCACATCGCGAATGAGCGCCTCCACGCGCACGCCGGTGCCTTTCGCCGGCTCCGCGCGCGCCGTGACCTCGACCCACACCGGCGAGTTGTCGACACGACGCATTCGCAGCAGGTGGTCGGTGACGCCGCCTTCCGTCGTCAGGCGCTCGAGAAAGGACAGTCGCGCTGGCGGATCGGAAAAGCGGTCCGGCGCGAATGGTGCCACGTCGGTCTCCGCCGTCTCGACGGAATACCCGAAGATCGACTTGAGATGGGGGTTGGCGGCAATCGTCACGCTCCCGGTTCCCTCGGCGGTGGAGTCCAGGGATCCGATGAAGACCCCCTCGCGAACCGCCTCGAAGAGCCGGGCGAAGGCACTCGCGCGCGGGTCGCGTGCCGGCGTCCGAGTTGATTTGGTGGGCACGGGGCGACGATTATATAGGTCGTCCCGCATCGTGACAGCGCCGCAGCGTGGCCAGAGGCTGTCGCGTGCCCGTTACACTTAGGTTATTCATGTCGGGAGCCCCATGCGCCTGATCAAGGGCAATGACCTGCTGCTCCTGCTTGGCGTATGGACCGCCCTCTTTACGATCGTCTCGCAACCTCTCGGCCGCGCGCTGGCCTTCGCGTACGAAGTGGACCAGAGCCGTGGGCTGCAGTTGCTTCCCGCGCTCGTCATCCTCGTTGTGGTCTTCAGCTTCCACCAGGTGCGGAAGCGTCACCAGGCGCGTGCCGAAGTGCTCGCGTCAGCTGCCGCCGCGGAGCAGGCGGGCGCACGCGTCGCCGAGATGGAACGGCTGGTGAATTTCGGACAGGCGCTCGGGGAGTCGCTGACCCTCGACTCGATAGGCGAGGTGGCCGCGAAGCACCTTCCACTGCTGGCGGGCGATCGACCGGCGTGGGTGATGATTCGAAGCGGAGCCGATTGGCGTCGCCTCGCCGTGGCGGGCGACAGCCCGCTCGGCGACTGTGAGAGGGCGGCGCGCGCCGCCCTGGGCAACACGGCCATTGGTGCCGAGAGAGACCGGGGCGACATCTGCTTCCCGATGCTCGCCGCCGGACAAGCTCTCGGGGTGTTCGGCGTGTCATCCGATCCTCCCCTTACCGAACCGCAGCGGTTTGCCCTGGCCGCGGCGACCGCCCTCCTGGCGTCGTCCCTGAAGAACGCGGAGTTGTTTCGCAGGCTCCACGAGACCAGCGTTCGCGATGCGTTGACCGGCTGCGCCACCCGCGCGCATGCGATCGCGGTGATAGAGAGTGAGCTGAGCCGGTCGCACCGGTCGAAGCTGCCACTGTCACTGATCATGTTCGATCTCGATCACTTCAAACAGATCAACGATCGGTTCGGCCATCTGTGCGGGGATGCCGTCCTGGCGGCTGTCGGGGAGCGGATGAACACGGTCCTTCGAGGCAGCGACCTGAAATGCCGGTACGGTGGCGAGGAATTCCTGGTGCTGCTGCCCGACACCACGTTGGAAAGCGCGCGCCATGTGGCGGAATCGCTCCGTGGTAGGTTCGAAGCGAGCCCGGTGCCCTGGAACGAGAACTCCGTTCCCGTCACCGCGAGTTTCGGGGTGACCGGCGTGACGCCCGATGATGTCGATATCACCGCGATCATCGGACGCGCCGACGCCGCGCTCTATCGCGCGAAGGAGAGCGGCCGTAACCGCATCTGTGCTGACTGACCCTACGCGGCGCCGCCGCCGCGAGGGCCCAGCGCGAAGGTCATCGTCCCGCTCGCCACGATCAGGCCATTGACGCGCGCAAAGCCCTCGAGTTGCCCCATCCTGCTGCGTAGCCGCTTCACGCGAGCCTCGATCTCGACGACGTCACCGGGGCAGACCGGTCGCCGGTACCGGACGCGCTCGATGCCCATGAAGAAAATCAGCTTCTCACGGTTTTCAGGCTTGGACAGGATCAGGATCGCGCCGACCTGCGCGACCGCTTCCGTGAGGATTGTGGGAGGCAGCGCCGGCGGTTCGCCTGGCTGGTGCGACAGATATCGTTCGTTGAGCGAGACGTTCTTGATGCCGACGATCCGTTTGTCCGGTTCCAGTTCGGTGATGCGGTCGACGAGCAGAAACGGATACCGGTGCGGCAGAATACGCTCGATCGCGCTGTAATCGAGAGGCAACGTGAAGGGACTCGTCAAGAAGCATTCAGTATAATCCGTTCGCTCCACCCGTCCATGAGTACGCAACCGCCTGTCCGCCCGCCGTCCGACACGGAGCTCCTGTCGACGCTCTTCGATCTGGGGCGCCAGGTCATGTCCGTGCTCGACCTCGAGGAGCTCCTCGCCAAGATTCCAGAGCTCATCGCGCGGCTGACGCGGTTCAGCGCCTTCTCCGTCTTTCTCCTCGATGAGCGTCGCCAGGAGTTGCGCATCGCGTATGCCGTTGGGTATCCGGACGGCGTGACCGAGACGCGACGCCTCCAGGTCGGACAAGGCGTGGTGGGGGCCGCCGTCAAGGAGGGCCGACCGATCCTCGTGAACGACATTCGCCATGAGCCGCGCTACCAGGGGCCGCTACGCAACATGCTGTCCCAGCTCGCGGTGCCGATGCGCCGAAAGGGCAAGGTCATCGGCGCGCTGAACCTGCTGAGCGAAACCGCGGGCGCGTTCACGAGTCAGGACGAAGCCCTGTTGCGCCAGTTCGGGGCGCATGTCGCGGTCGCGATCGAAAACGCCAACCTGTTCAAGTCGGAGCGCCAGTACGTCGACACGCTCGAGACGCTCGCCGAGATCGGCCGGGAGATGTCGTCGATCCTCGACCTCGAGGTGTTGTTGACACGCATCGCGAGCCTCACCAAGCGGCTGATCGACTACCGCACGTTCGGCATCCTGCTTCTCAACGAGGCGACGCAGGAGCTCGACATGAAGTTCGCCGTCCGGTACGGCGAGGACGCCACCTCGAAGCACGTCAAGCTTGGTCAGGGGCTCGTGGGGTGGGCGGCGCTGCACAAAGAGCCGGTCCTCGTGGCGGATGTGTCACAGGACCCGCGGTACCTCGACCTGGTCACAGATGCCCGCTCCGAGCTCGTCATCCCTATGCTCATCAAGGACCGCTGCATCGGCGTGTTCGACCTCGAGAGTCCGGAGCTCGACGCCTTCACCAAGGAGCACGAGGAGCTCCTGACTCTGCTCGCGAGCCAGGCCGCGATAGCAATCGAAAATGCGCGGCTCTACGAAGAAGTGCGGCGCAACGAAGAACGGATCGAGAAGGAGCTGCGGTTCGCGCAGCGAGTCCAGATGGCGCTGCTGCCGACGGAGCCGCCGGCGGGGTTACGCGACGCCGATGTCGCCGGTCGCTTCGAACCGGCGCACGAGCTTGGAGGAGATCTCCATGACTTTCTCGCGCCGGAACCGAATATCCTCGTGGTTGCCGTCGGTGATGTGTCGGGCAAGGGCGCGCCTGCCGCCCTGTACGGGGCCTATGTCTCGGAACTCGTACGATCGCGCACGCTGCGGCGCCGCTATACTCCCGAGCGTTTCAGCGTGGCCGGCGTGCTGCAGACGATGAACCAGATCCTGCACGAGCGGCACCTCGAGGAGTACTACTGCACCCTCTGCTATGCGTTCTTCGACTTCGAGCGCCGTGTGCTGACCATGTCCAACTCCGGATTGCCGTATCCGATCCGGTGCTCGCACGACAAATGTGGCCAGATCGAACTACCCGGTTTTCCGCTTGGTTCGTTTCCGGGCGTTACGTACGACGAGGTGGTGATTCCGTTGGAGCGCGGAGACGTGTTCGTCTTCTGCTCGGACGGCATTTTCGAAACCGTGAATGATGAGAACGTGGACTTTGGCGCCAAGCGCGTTTGCGACGTGGTTCGCGCGCACCAGCACGAGACGGCCCGGGAGATTGTCGATGCGGTGTTTGAGGCGACCAGCGGCTTCCGCGGCCATGCCTCTCAGAACGACGACATGACGACGGTTGCGGTGAAGATTACGGGATAGGCCTGCCTGGCCTGGTCCTGGTCTAGAAGCTCTGCAGGAAGGAGACGGTCACGCGGCCCATGTTTCTGCTGCCGCGCTGCCACTGATACTCGTAGCGGCCAACGAGCGCGGTGAGTGTCGGCAGATCAACGCGCAACCCTCCCGAGACCGTGTTGGCCCGAAAATCGCCGCCGCGATCGATCGAGAAGTTCTCGAAATCTTCGACGCCGGCCGCATACCCCGCCTGAATCGACACGCGCGGATACACGAGGAAGGCGCCTTCGAGCTGGGCGCTATGTCCTGCTTCCACCGAGGCGCCCGTCCGCGTGTCGGTCCAGGCAGCGGCGTAGCGCACGGCGACGGAAAGCGGGCCCTCGGGCGCCCATGCCACACCCGGCGAGAAGACTGTCGTACTCGCGCCCGCGAAGTCGAAATACCGAACGCTCGCTGTCCAGGTGGCGGCCTTATACGCGTGCTGCACCTCGCCGAGATAGTCGCCTTCTGGCATGACGCGGTTGTTGGGACCGACGAGGGCCTGCGCGCGGAGTGTCGTCGCACGTTTCCACCGCCACTCCACACCGCCACCACCCCGTTCTTCGGACACCGCGAACTTGCGCTGCGTCTGGCCCCGGCCGACGACCCGCCACGTGTCGGTGAGCCTGATGTTCACTCTCACATCGCCGCTTCGACTATCCGGTGTGCTCGCGCTGAACTGCTCGCTCACCCCACGCGTTTCAACGCGGTGCAGGTAGGAACGCCGCGCGTCTTCAAGGGACAGCCGGTGCTCTTCGGTCGGCGCGATGGACACAGCGCGTTCGAAGTACGTGATCGCCAGGGCCGTGCGGCCCGCCAGCCGCTCGGCACGGCCGAGCGCGCCCAGTACGTCGGCGTTATCAGGGGCGAGCCCCAAGGCCACGTCCAGCATCTCGATCGCCTCTGCCGGCTCATCGCGGACCAGGAGAGCGGCTGCGACGCCGAGCATCGCATCGATATTGCCGCGGTCCTCCAGGAGGACACTTCGGTAGACAGGCTCCGCCAGGTCCTGGTGACCCATCCGGGCGTGCAGGAGCGCAATCCAGAGACGGGCCGCGTGGTCGTTCGGATCCGCCGAGGCGAGTCGCTGAAACGCGGCCAGGGCCTCGGCGTCCCGGCCGTCGTTGGCGGCTTGGACCGCCTCTGAGAACCCTCGGCCCGCCGCAGCAGGGGACTCCTGCGGCGATGGATTCAGGGTCAGCGACGCGGCGAGCAAAAGCGTGAAGAACATCAAGACACCTCGGTAGTCGGCCGTTCTAGGTGTCGGCTCGGGCGGCCTGGCACTGTAGCGAAAGAGCGGGAGACCCTAGGGGAGGGGGCGTGGGCGGTTATGCGGACCGCACCTCGAGAGTGGCTTTCCCGTGCGTGGGCGGCGGCTCAACCCCTGGCGTCGCACCGGCGGGCTGGGTCAGGCTCGCGGCCGGCCACGCGGGGACGACGGTCGCGAGTTGGGCGGCAATCATGGTCGCCAGCGCCCGTGTCGTCGGGTTGACCTCGGCGCCGTGACGGACCTCCGCGGCCAGCACGCCAAGGCAGCCGTGAAGTCCGAGCAGGGGTGCGACGATCGCCCCGCTGTCGGCGGGCCCGGATGCCGAGACGACGGTCAGGCGGCCCGCCCGCCAGGCGTCGGCGGTCGCGTTTTCCTCGTCACGTGCAATGGGCGGAAGACGTGCCATCACGTCCTGTCGGTATCCATGCCCCGTCACGGGGAACAGCTGCTCACCTGCACCGACCCAGAGAATCACGCCCGACGCGTCGAGGATACCGGCTGCGCGGCCAAGCAGGTCGGGAAGCGTTGCGGTATCGGTCACCCGTGACAGATCGGTACAGAGTTCGGCGACCAAGGCCAGATCGAGAGGAGCGCCCTGCGCGATGAGCGAACCTGGCTCCGCCGGAGGTTCGACGGAAACAGACAGCGAGGCTTCCGCCGGCTGACGCACGGTCGCCGGTGTGCTCATCGCGGCTGGAATTTTGACGAGCGCCAGAAGACCAGTCACCCACACCAGCAGCGTCGCGAGGAAGGTGATCCATCGCTGGCGTGTCAGCGCGGCCAGTTCCGCCAGATGAGATGCGCGCTCCGCGGTCTGCAGCTCACGCAGCCGGGTGATCATGGCGTTGACGATGTTGTGGCCGTCGCTGAAGATGACATCGGCCGCCATCAGGTCCTGGCCAAGCCCAAGGTTCTGGCGCATCCGGGCATCGGCGGCGATCAGGGCGTCGGTGGAGTCGGCCAGTGCCTGCATCGCCTCAGCGGCTTCAGGCGACCGCAGGCTGGAGGAGGCCTGTTCCGTGTCGATCGAGAGCTGGTCCAGCAGCGTGGACGTTTGCTCGAACCAGGGTTCGTCGAGCTGCCCTGGCGCGACGTAGCCCTGCTGGGCGGTGCCGATTCCCGCAATCGTCTCGCTCATGTGCGAAAGACGCGCTGAGACATCTGCCTGCGCGGTGACGCTCGCGTTGCTGCGTTGCTCGACGGTCCACAGAAAATAGGCAGCCGTGATCCCACTGGCGATCAGGAACACCATGAGGGTGACACGAGCAACTCTTCCCTGCATCCTGCGCGACAGGATAACACCTCATGCGCGGGACCAGAGAATCAAAAACGAACGACAGCCGCCAGATGCAGGCGCGACAGCCAGTGATTCGGGTCATTCGGTTGTTCGAGGATCAATTGTTTCGTGAGATGCAGCGTTGCGTCGAGGCTCAGCCCGGTCTTCACCACGTACGACGTTTCGAGCATGTGCAGGCGCAGATTGGTGCCGGGCATGTCACTGAAGACAAAAGCTGACGGTGTGGCGTCCTGCTCCACCCATGCGTAGGTATAACCCGCGCCCCAGGTGCCGGTCGGTCGCGGGCTGCCGTATTCGGCTTCAATCCACAGACCGTTGCTCCGATCGGTCGCCGCCTTTGTATTGTGCGCAAAGTCCGCAAGCAGGCGGAGTGGGTAGGCAGCCCTGCCGGTGCGGATTGCCGCTTCCGCGATCAGGTCGACCACGTTGAACTCGGAGGTGTAACCGATGACGTTGCCGGCAGGTCCTCGGCGCACGCCGTTGGTGAGGATGCTTTCAAGCGGCCCGCCAGCGCTGGCCACCGCGATCTGATCCTCGTTTCCCCACGCGTAGTTGGCAGCCGAGAACTGAAGACTGTGCTGGCCGAACGCAATGCTCACCTCACCGTACCCACCCAGCATGTACGCGTCCCTTGCGCGGGACACCTCGTTGACAGCTGTCTGGAGCGCCACGAGATTGATGCCAAGGCCTTCACGTGGCTCCCATGACACCTGCTCCCACCCGCCCTCGAAATTCAGATCCTCGTCAAAGGTGAGCTGCGTGACGGTCTGGGGGGCATTGAACTTGCCAATACCCAGCGTGAGAGCCGGGGCTGCTGCGGCGTTGTACGCGATGTACGCGCGATTGAGGTTGAACGGTTTCGGCAGGAAGAACGACGTGAAGGTCTGGTTTGTGGACACCGGAGTGCCCGAGTCGCCGCTGGCGACCTGAAGCTGAAACCGCACGTCGTCATTGATGTCGGTGTCGACGCGCAGCCTGAGCCGCATGCGCACCCTGTTACGGGTCTCTGCATCCTCCTGATAAAACCCCTCATAACGGGAGCGGAAGTCACCGCCGAATCGGATCCGTTCGTACCAGGGGGGCGGTGCGGATGCCGCTTGAGATTGGGCGAATACCGGGAACGGAGCCAAGAAGAGCGCGAGGACAAGACACAATTTCTGCATGCTGTTAGTAGTATGACGCGAAGATTTCGAGGAAATGTCGACTGTGTTACGTTTGCGTAACGTATCGATGCTGATGAGGCAACGTCACCTTTCAAGCACACCTTTGTGGACTCTGACGCTGGCTGCCCTGGCGCTATTCGTGGCGGCGCCGATGGCGCTGGCACAGACCAACACGGCGCAGATGGCCGGCGTCGTGCACGACAGCTCAGGCGGCGTCCTCTCGGGCGCGACGGTAACAGCCGTCCAACCGACGACGGGTGCGGTGGTCGAGCGGGTCACTGATCCTGAGGGACGCTTTTTCCTGCCCGAGCTTCGGATTGGCGAGTGGGACGTCACGGTGGTGCTGGGGGGGTTCGGAGCACAGACACGTCGAGGGATCGTTCTCCAGATCGGTCGGACGGTGACGCTGGACTTCGTCCTCAACGTGGCAGGTCTGTCGGATGAGATCACGGTCGCAGCCACGGCGGCTCCCTTGCTGCAATCGACCACGGCCGAGATCAGCGACGTGATCGGAAATCGCGAAGTGGTGCAGATCCCGCTCAGCCAGCGCAATTTCCTGGCGCTGGCCCAGCTCAGCGACTCCGTCATCATCCCGCCGGGTGGCACCCGAGGTGCCGCGCTGGGGCAGGCTGGTCCGCTGCCGAACGTCGGGGGGCAACGCGCGGGACACAACATCTACCTGCTCGACGGCGGAATGGTCACCGACCAGCTGTTCAACAACCTGGTGCTCAATCCCTCCATCGACCTGATCCAGGAGTTCCGGCTACAGAAGTCGATGTACCCGGCTGAATTCGGCGGCAAGGCCTCCGCGCTGGTCAACGTGGCCACCAAGGCAGGGTCGAACCAGTTTCACGGCAGCCTCTTCGGGTTCGTTCGCAACGACCGGTTCAGCGCCCGTAACTATTTTGCCGCTCCCGACCAGTCCACGCCGCCCTTGAATCAGGGTCAGTTTGGCGGCGCATTTGGCGGGCGCCTCAAAGAGAATCAGACCTTCTTCTTCGCAGGCTATGAGGGCGAGCGTATCCGTCGATCGGGCACGAAGACCTTCTCGGTGCCCACGGCTGCGCTGCGCGAAGGTGACTTTTCCGGGTTCGCGCCGATCTGCGATCCGTTGTCGATTTCCACGACCGGAGCCTGCACACCGTTCCCGAGTGGCCAGATTCCCGCTGACCGGATCGACCCGATCGCCACGTCGTTTCTGCAGAGGATTCCGCTCCCCACCTCCGACGCGGCGTTTCAGAACCTGACCTCCGTGGAAAAGGAGGATCGGGACATGAATCAGTTCAGCGTGCGTCTCGATCACCGTCTCACGGACCGCGACCAGCTCTTCGGCCGCTTCAGCACCTACGATGTCGACGAGGTACAACCGTTCGGCACGAGTGTGCAACAGGAAGCGCTGGTGCCCGGGTTCGGACGAACGCTCGACACGAGCACGCGCAACCTGGTGGCGAGTCACACACACGTGTTCGGCACGTCAATGATCAACGAGCTGCGCTTCGGCTGGATGCAGGTGCAGGGTGGCCAGGCCAGCCTGAACCGCGGCACGGACTTCGCTGGGCAGGCGGGACTGCTGGGCGTGACACGCGACCCGCGCGATGTCGGTTTCCCGCAGATTTCTACGCGCAATCTTTACAGCACGATGGGCGACCCAACCTCTTTCATCTTCCGCGACAATCAGCACTTCGAGCTCTACGACAACTTCACGATCGATCGCGGATCCCATCGCTGGAAACTGGGTGGCTACTGGTACCGCCTGCAGCTCCGACCTGAGCAGCCGGACAACGCCCGTGGTGCCTTCACCTACACCGGGCAGTTCTCTGGCAACGCCCTCGCCGACTTCCTGCTTGGCTACCCCACATCGGCGACCTCCGGCATCGGTCGCGGCGACGAAGATGGCCGGACACACTGGTTCCACTTTTACGCGCAAGACGACTGGCGCGTGCGGAGCAACCTGACGCTCAACGTCGGTTTGCGCTACGAGTACAACCAGCACATGACGGACACCGGGAACCGACTCTCGTCCATTGACCTCTCGACACCAGGTGGCCGGTTCGTCATTGCCAGTGATGACGCTGGCAACATCAACCCCGACGCCCAAGCACTGCTGCCGTTGATTCCGCTCCCGTACGTGACTTCCGAGGAGGCAGGGTGGGGTCGCGGCCTACTCGACCCCAGCAAGGTCCGGCTGGCGCCTCGCGTGGGGTTCGCGCTCACGCTGGGCGACTCCCGTGCCGTCATTCGCGGCGGGTACGGCATCTTTCTCAATCAGTGGGCCTACAGCGTCCAGACGGCATTCGCCCGGAACCTCCCCTTCTTCTTCACCAAGCAGGTGGACGTGCCGGCGGATGTCTCAGTCCCGGCGCTTTCGACGCGCGACATCCTCGCCAGCAATGCGACTGGCACGGTGGGTGCCAGCGTGATGGATCACGCGTTCAACGTGGAATACACGCAGACGTGGACCGGCGGCCTCCAGTACGAACTGCTGCCGGCCACGATGGTGGAGGTCTCCTACATGGGGTCCTGGACCGTGGGCGCGGACAACGCCACCGTCCGCAACGTTCCAGAGCCTGGACCCGGCTCGATTCAGGCACGCCGGCCGATCCCCCAGCTGAGCAACATCAACGCGATTCGGTTCGACGGTAAATCGATCTACCACGGCCTGACGTTCAAGACGCAGCGGCAGTTACGGAACAACTACGCGTTTACGATCAGCTACACACGATCGACCTCGAAGGACGATGCTTCGAGTCCGGGACCGACCGTCGCCGAGTTCAACCGACCGCAGAACGTTGGCGACATCTTCGACGGCGAGTGGGCGAACTCGAGCTTCGACCACCGCCATCAATTCGTCGCGAGCGGCACGTATGAGCTGCCATTCTTCGCTGGTGCCGGTGGACTCGAGGAAGCGGTCTTCGCGGGCTGGCGCGTCAATACCATCGTCGCCATGAGGTCCGGTTCGCCGTTCACCGTGAACCTCGGCGTCGATCAGGCCAATATCGGCGCCGGTCCGGCGCAGCGACCTGACCAGTTGGGGGATCCGAACCTGCCGAGCGGCCAGTCCACGCCAGAGCGATGGTTCGACACCGCCGCGTTCGGGCTGCCGGCGCCGTTCACTTTTGGCAGCGCATCGCGCAACAGCGTCATCGGGCCCGGCTTTGCGAATCTGGATGTCGCGTTGGCGAAGAACTGGGCCCTGCGCGGATCGTCTGCGCTGGAGTTGCGGTGGGAAGTGTTCAATGTCTTCAACCGGGCGAATTTCGATCTGCCCGATCGGATATTCGGCACACCGAACTTCGGTCGAATCTTCAGCGCATCAGCGCCCCGCGAGATGCAATTCGCGGTGCGGCTCGCGTTCTGACCAGCCGACGGACGTCGGGGGTCACCCGCTTCGTCCGTGCTGCCGGCTATTCTGTTAGCTTGAGCGGGATGTACGCGGCCTGCGGAGACACGCCTTCCATCTGCACCGAGTGGCCCTTGATCGGCGGAAGATCCTGGTACAGGAAATCCCACTTCCACCGTTCGGAGGGGTTCGACGCCTGGAGCCAGTTACGCGCGGGAACCGGCCGCGTGAAGACGAGGTGGTCAGCGTCGGCATACGGGGTCCCCGGCATGGCCGCCGCCAGCGCCTGCCGCACGTCGCTCGCGCTCCCGAACGCCAGCGTGAGGCCGAGCGATCGGCCGAGATTCACCAGGATCTCCCAGTCGTCGAGCGCTTCGCCGGGAGGAGCCACGGCGCGCGAGGCGGACTGCACGCGCCCCTGGTCGGTGGTGTACAGCGCGTCCTTCTCCACGTAGGCCGATCCCGGCAGCACGATGTCGGCAGCCTCGGCAAGCTCGGTCATCACGACGCCCTGCACGACGAGCAGCGGGAGTGCGCCGCTGCGGCGCGCGGCAACCAGCCATGACGTGTCGCCAAGCGAGCCATCCGGTCCGGAATCCACGACGTACAACGCCTTGACGTGCCTGCCTTCGACGGCGCTGCGCAACGCCGTGAGGTCCGGTATGCCATCGTTACCGAGGCCGACCCGGTAGCCGAGATCGCGGGCGCCGTTGACGTTGGGCGCGTCGGTCCGCGAAACCTTGAACGTCGTCCCCGGCGGCTGTGACTTGTCGCTGCCTGTCCAGGAGACGGTGACCGCATTCAGTCCATCGGGCCCCATCAGGCCCTCGACGAGTTGCCTGAGCACGAACAATTCCTCTGTGGACGCATGTGCAGAGACGAGGAATCGCACCGGCTCACCAGCCGCAACCCGGTCGGTGGAGGTCTCGAGGCCCTCCCGCGACGTCCCGGCTTCCTGTATCCGGTCGCGCAACCGTGGTTGGACGTCATGCCAGGCGGCTGGCTCGAGGGCCGCGCCGACGCGCATCATCGGCCGGCGCAACCGTGCGTCGCTTTCAACCCAGTGGTAGTCGAAGCGGCCGATGTCGCACATCCAGTAGCCGTTCACCTCCGGGTTGTGCCGCGGCGTCATGCGAATCAGCCGTGAGCCCTTGGCCCATTCGGGCTTCCCCTTCAGCCAGGCGCTGGTGCTGCACCCTTTCGAACAGAGCGTGCAGATCGTGTCGACGACGGCCGGGTTGTCCCACGGACGGCTCTTGAAACGGTAATCGCGGGTGAGGATGGCACCGACAGGGCAGACGTCCATCAGGTTGCCGGACAGGAGCGAATGCACGCCCTGCTCCTGGAAGGTGGCGATTTCGCTGCCGGCGCCGCGATCGACGATGCCGATCTGCGCATCGTTGTCAATTTCCTTCATGAAACGGACGCACCGAGTGCAGAGGATGCAACGGTTGCGGTTCAGCATCAGCGTGGGGCCGAAGTCGACGTCGGCCTTGACACCTTCGCCATCGAACACGCGCCGCGGAAAATCCATGCGGCTGTCGGCCGGGCCGAACGTGTAGGAGAAATCCTGCAGCGGACACTCGCCGCCCTTGTCGCAGACCGGGCAATCAAGGGGATGGTTCACCAGCAGAAACTCGAAGATGCCTGCTCGTGCCTCGATAACCTCGGGCTCACGCGTGTGCACCACCATGCCGTCGGCGCAGGGCGTCGAACACGACGTCTGCAGCTTCGGCATCTTGTCGATCTTGACGATGCACACACGGCAGGAGCCGTCGATGCTGATCCCGGGGTGATAACAGTAGTACGGGACCGAGATGCCGGCCTCGATCGCCGCCTGGAGGACGGTTCGTCCTTTGGCAACCGTGATCGGGCGGCCGTCTATGGTCAGTGTGACCGTATCCATAACCCGCCGATCATATCAACTCCTGGGACCTGCCGGCCGGGCGTCGGGCGCCGGGCGTTCGGCCTTGGGCTTGGAGCGTCAGCTCTCGTCGAACTCGGCGACGGCTGCATGATCCTGATTGATTCGCACCCGACGGACCCTGCCGTCGGTTGGTATCGTCCGTTCCACCAGACGCTCGGTTATGGGCACGACGACGTCCTCGGTCCGTCCGTCGGCATAGGCGATCGTGACCGTGACCGGGATGTCGAAGAGCAGCTCCCCGACCTGCTCGAAGCGCACGTCCACGCCCGCCGCACTGACAGCGCTGGTGTAGCGGATACGCGGCAACTCGGCCCCGTAGATCCATCGGTCGAAGAAGCGCTGGAGCGGCCGGCCAGACTCCTCTTCGAAGGCGCGCTGGAGGTCCGCTGTGCCGGCTTTCTGAAACTTCTGCTCCGCGTAGAACCGCCGCAATCCGTTGAAGAACGTCTCGTCGCCGACGAGTCGGCGCAGCATGTGGAGGACGGCGGCGCCCTTGTTGTAGACCAGTGCGCGGAACACGCGAGGTTTCGCCTCGAGATGTCCGAGCCGGAAGCCGAGATAGATCGGCCCCTCGTCGGACTCGGAGATCGCCCATTTCCGGAACTGGCGCAGCATGTCCTGAAACGTCTGCTCGCCCCTGGTCTCGTTCGCGTACAACGCCGCGAAATACTGCGCAAAGCCCTCGCTGAGCCACTGTTCGTGGTAGTTGCGCCAGCCGACAGCCTGGCCCCACCACTGGTGCGCCAGCTCGTGGGCGATGAAGAATTCCGGAAAGCCCTCAAACGCCGCCGGGTCGTCGCGCCACAGCAACAGCGGACCCCGAAGCACGCGGTTCAACACGGCGAAGTAGCCCGGGCTGTGCCCGCCGGGGAGTTGATGCTCGACGAGGGCCACGGTCGCCGATCCGTACGGCACGTCGCCGACCAGTCCCGCATAGAAGCGCACGATGGCCTCGACCTCTTCGATGAGGTCGCGGCCGGATACTTCCTGCCGCGGGTTCGCCTCAACGGCGAGCTGCATGCCGTCGAGCCCAGGCGCATCTGCGTCGCCGCTGGCATCGATGGTCGTCTCCGCCACGCGGACGAAACGGCTGACGATGAGCGCGAGGTACCGAAGCGGATCGCTGGCCGTAAACACGTACGCCTTCCCCTCGGTCAGCGTGAGCAGATCGCGCAACGTGACCTCGTCGCTGCGCCGTGGCTGGCCGCTCGCGACGCACCCGTAGCCCTGCGGCACCGTAATGCGCAGCGTGGCGGTGGCGTAATCGGTGATCGGGTTCTGGGGATACCAGTACGAGCGACTACTGAGGAGAAAATTCGGCTCTGGCGTGATCGCCGGCTCACCAAGGTAAAAGCGGTCCTCCGCCTGCGCACTCTCGTCCTCGATATGCTGCGGTTCGATCCGCCCGGCGTACGCGACGACGAGCGTCACTTCTGAATCCCGGCTGAGGGTGACGGGCAGGTTGACGAGGATGCTGTTCTGGTCGTGGATGCGGAGATGCACGAGCCGTCCGTGCTCGGCGCTGACCACGCTGGTGACGGCCAGGGTCTCCGCGAGCCGAAGCATCAGCGAGGAGAGCGATGGCGTCTGGACGCGAAGGCGGATGCGCGCGCGGCCGTTGATGAACTGGCGTGCAGGCGACACGCTCGCGTCGATGTTGTAATCGAGCACGTCGTAGTCGCGGAAGTCATCTTCGTTATAGAACGCGCCGCGCGCCGCAATCCGCTCCGCCGACGCGTACTGAGAAATGGTCAGCCCCCGATCGCGGTCGAAGAGCGAGACATCCTCGGCCTGCGAGATCGAGCGCGAATAGGTGAGCGTTTCGCCTCGTCCAGTATGAACCTCGGCGAGAAGGTCGCCCGGCTTGGGCAGCAGGTACCAGGGTTCGCGGCTGAGCTCGCGGAGATCCAGGTTGAACGACTTCGGGCTCTCGCTCGCGAACACCTCCCCGGCCCTCCGCAGCTGCCGAGCGTCCGGCTCCGCGGGTGTCAGTGTGCCCACACTGACACGCGCCTCGTATTCCGACGGATGCAGGCGAACGAACGCTGAGTCGAATCGCTTGACGAGCGACTCGGAGCCGTCGAAGATGCGCAGTTGGCCCTGCTCCGCGATCGACGCTGGCGTGAACCGCATGACACCGCGTCCGAGGAGGACGAGCCCGGTGACGCCGGCCTCGCTTTCTACCTGGTAGACGGAGCCTTCCTCCAGCGTGATGAGGAGGTCTGCCGCCGCAATCGTCAGTCCGCGGGCCGCAAAGCGGGTCGATGAATTCAGACGAAGCCGGAAGAGGCCCTGAACCCCGGCCAGCTCCTGCGCCGCGGTGAGACGCCACGCATCCACATCACCCCCGGCGGGCCGGCGCACGTCGAAGAGGGCGGTAACGATTCTCGCCCGGCCCTCAGTTTCGGTAAACAACTCGACGACGAGGCGGAAACCGGCGTCTGGCGGCGCGTCGTCTAGCGGGGCGCGGTCGGTCTCATGCACGATCGCCCGGCGTATCCCTGGCTGGAAGAGATCCGCCGCGAATTGATCAACCTGGTCGGCGGACGTGTCACCGCTGGTGAGCGATGCGAAACCAGCCCTGTCACCTGTCTGTATCAGCGTTTCCAGCCGCGCGAGCAACAGCTCGACGCCGTCTGGTACCGAGGCCGTCTGGGCAAAGGCGGGGCCGGTTGACGCGAGGGCGCACGCCAGCAGGAAGACGATCGAAACACGCATGTCGGGTCGCCAACGCGATGCTAGCGCAACCCAAGGCAGGCGCCTAACCCCCACTGGCAGGCGCGGCGTCAGCCTGCGCGTTCGAGATAATCCCGGGTAAACGCGCCGATGTCGGCGTAGATCTGCGACAGTTCGGCGGGATCGGCCAGAAAGACGATGCGGAAGGATCCCTGTTCGGCCGGCATGCCGAACCCGGATCCGTAGACGCAGAGGATTCCGGTGGCCCTCAGTAGCGCGAGCACGTAGTCCTCGTCCGTTCGTCCGGGCGGGAGCGACACCATCGGCATCGCGTAAAAGGCCGCGCGCGGCGGCACGCAGCGCATACCGGGTATCGCGTTGAGCGCCTGCGTGGTGACGCGAGCGCGATCGGCTAACGCACGCCTGAAGACCGTCTGGTGCGACCGGTCGCCTGTCAGCGCCGCGCTGATGGCGTACTGCATCGGGCCTGCACTGCAGAGCCGGCCATCGGCAAGCTTCGTGGCGGCAGCCAGGACGCTATTCAGCCGAGACGTTGCGCCAATCACCATCCAGCCGGCGCGCCATCCGGGCGCGAGGTACGCCTTCGAGAGACTCGAGAACGAAATGATGGGCGCGTCCGGCTCGAGCGTGCCGAGGAGCGGGACGCTCCCCTCGAATCCCAGATCCGCGTAGACCTCGTCCGCGAGGATCGTCAGGTTGTGCTCCTCGGCCAGGTCAATCAGCGCGCGGCGGACCGATACGGGATACACGGCTCCGGTCGGGTTGTTCGGATCGATGACCACGAGCACGCGCGTTCGGGGCGTCACCAGGCTGCGCAGGTGGTCAAGATCAGGCATCCACTCGCGTTCCGGATCGGTGCGGTAGTACCGCGGCGTCGCGTTGATCTTCGCGAGCACCGCTGTGTACAAGGGGTAGGTCGGCGTGGGCACCAGCACGTCGTCGCCCTCATCCACCAACGCGTTGAGCGCGATGTCGATGCCTTCGGAGGTGCCGTCCGTGATGAGCACGCGGTCGGCGGTCATGGACACGCCCCGCGCCGTATAGTCCGCTGCGACCGCTTCGCGCGCCGCGGGAAGGCCGGCGGACGGGAGGTACCCATTGTGGCCGTCGCGGATGGCGCGTTGCACCGCTTCGATCAGGTGCGGCGGCGTCTGAAATCCGGCCGCCACCGGGTCGCCGATGTTCATGTAGCGGACGCGCATGCCGCGCGCCTGTACCGCCCGCGCTTCCCCGACGATATTGCGAATGGCGTAGGAGAATCGATCGACTCGGGCGGCTACGTGAACCGGGAGCGCTGTCTTCGTCGCTGACATGTGCGGGTCCATCTTACACGGCGCTCCCAAGCGCCCTTCGATTCCGGTACGTGACACCGAGCGAGGCGAGCCAACGTAAAAATTACACAGCGGGAGGCCGCTCGCGGGTCTCTCGACACAGGAGATCGCTGTAAGTAGTTGAATTTAAAAGATGAACCACACTGGCCTGAACATTGAAGGGTATGCCAGCGTGATCGGGCGGGGATTGAGGCCGCCGCCACGAATGGTTGCAATGTGAAACAACGGGGAGAGAGGCATCATGCGTAAAACTCTGCTGGCAGTATCGATTCTTGCGGTGAGCGTGGCCGTCGCTCCGGCGTGCGCAACGAAAGGATTCGTGCGCGAGGAGGCGGGTGCCGTGAATGCGAAGGTCGACACGCTGAGTGGCACCGTCGAGCAAACGCAGCAACGCATCGGTCAGAACGAGGCGCGAATCCGCACGGTCGACCAGAAGGCGGCCGCCGCGGCCGAGGCGGCGACCGGCGCCGAAGCGGTCGCGAGCGCCGCGCGCGGCGCCGCCGACGAGGCGGCGGCTGCGACCAGGGCCGTTGATGGACGTGTCGATGCGGTCGACGCGTCCATGCGGAAGCTCGTCTACTCCGTGACCCTCAGTGAGGACCAGGGCAACTTCGCGTTCGGCGGCGCGGATGTGCCGGACGAGGCGAGAGCCAGATTGGACCAGCTGATCAATAAGCTCAAGGCCAACCCGCAGAACGTGTACTTCGAGATCGAGGGACATACGGATAGCGCGGGATCAGCCGAGCTGAATGAACGTCTGGGTCTCGAGCGCGCCGAGTCGGTGAAGCAGTATCTGTACGAGCAGCACCAGGTACCGCTTCACAAGATAAACGTCATCAGCTACGGCGAGGAGAAGCCGGCCGGCCCGAACGACACAAAGGTAGGCCGTGCCCAGAACCGACGCGTCGTCGTGAGGGTGCTCTCGTAGGCTGCCGGGTCGCGGCTGGAACGGTGATGTTCCAGCCGCCGTCCCACTCCTGGGTTAGATCACATCAACGTCGGTGATGATCCCGACCGGCGACGGGCGCTTTCCGAGCCAGCGCCTCGTCGGCCGACCGCGACATTCGCGCCAGGCAGCCACGTCATGGCCAGGAAACGGTGCCGCGCCGGCGCTCAGACGATCCTCAGCCAATACCGCGCTCCCTCATACCGCCTCGACGCCACCGTACGCGACGCCGGACAGATGAGCCATGTCAGGCTTATAGGTCGTCAAGTCGTCGATCGTCAACTCGTTCAGATGGCGGTGCCCCGCCGCACGCGCCAGCACCGTCATCAGCTCCACCGAAGCTGAGAAGAATCGCGCCAGGCGTTCGGCGGCGAGATCCACGGGCAATCGGGCGCGCAGATGCGGCTTCTGTGTGGCAATGCCGACTGGGCAGTTGTTCGTGTGGCACGCGCGCATGCCGACGCACCCGATCGCCTGGATCGCTGAATTTGCCACCGCGACACCGTCAGCCCCCAGCGCCATCGCCTTGGCGAAGTCGGCCGGATGCCTGAGCCCCCCGGTAATGATGAGCGTGACACCAGCGGCGCACCGGTCGAGATGGCGCCGGGCCCTGGCCAGCGCCGGGATCGTGGGGACCGAGATATTGTCGCGAAAAATCAGTGGCGCCGCGCCGGTGCCACCGCCGCGCCCATCGAGAATGATGTAGTCCACGCCGACCTCGAGCGCGGCATCGATATCCTTCTCGATGTGTTGGGCGGACAGCTTGAAGCCCACCGGAATCCCGCCGGTCTTCTCACGCACCTCAGCAGCGAAATCGCGGTACTGCGTCAGGCTTGTCCATTCGGGAAAGCGCGCAGGTGAGATCGCGGCCTGCCCTTCAGGCAATCCGCGGACCGTGGCTATCTTTCCCGTCACCTTGTCGCCGGGCAAGTGGCCGCCGGTGCCGGTTTTGGCGCCCTGCCCACCTTTGAAGTGAAACGCCTGCGTGCGTTGAACCTTGTCCCACGAGAACCCGAAGCGGGCGGACGCCAGCTCGTAGAAGTACCGGGAGTTGG
>Ga0326597_10002040_pt1 | contig 30873 bp, 26 predicted proteins | sample RVTome_12_FD_203789 | JGI IMG/M metagenome (GOLD analysis project Ga0326597, IMG submission 203789) | Soil microbial communities from uranium-contaminated site in the Upper Colorado River Basin, Wyoming, United States - RVT100D185 | ecosystem: Environmental > Terrestrial > Soil > Contaminated >...
TCCGTTGCACAAACGTTGCACACGGCCGGCGAACGCCCACTAGCCGTTGCGCAGAACCCTCCTGGGTCGATCTCCCCGAAAACGATTGTTCAGTAACGGGTTGTCGATGGTGCGGAAGGGGGGATTTGAACCCCCACTGGGTTGCCCCAACTAGCTCCTGAGGCTAGCGCGTCTGCCGTTCCGCCACTTCCGCAGTGGTGAGAATTCTCGCAGGCAGGAACATGCAGTATAGACCGAAGCCCTCCGGTGGGTCGACTCTGGACCGTGGACAGCTATACTCGAAAGAAAGAAGGCCCCCAGATCCTGTCCCAATACTGAGAGGAACTATGGCTAGGCGCGGTGTCGCTCTCATACTCACGCTGTTCGCTTCGGTGCTGCTCATGGCCGCGAGCGCGTTCGTTACGTTCTACTTCCTCGTAGGACGCGAACCCGCTATTCCGCGCAGCGCCACACTGGCGATTCGCCTCGGCAGCGATCTTGCCGAAGTGCCGCCCGACGATGTGTTCGGTTACATCGGAGGCGCTCGCACGCCAACCGTCCGCGGCATTGTCGACAACCTACGCAAGGCCAGTGTCGACGACCGCATCCGCGCCGTGATGGTGAAGACCGACGGCTTCACGACCCCCTATTGGGGCAAGATCCAGGAAGTCCGCAACGCCATCCTCGACTTCAAGGAATCGGGCAAGCCCGTGTACGTCTACCTCGAGTTTGCCGGTGACCGCGACTACTATCTGGCCAGCGCCGCCGACCAAGTGTTCCTCATGCCGTCCAGTTCGGTGGACCTGACCGGCATCGCCACCTACGCGCTGTTCCTCCGCGGAACCCTCGACAAGATCGGCGCATACGCAGACTTGCGCCACATCGGTGCGTACAAGACCGCGGTCAATCAATTCACCGAGACTGGTTTCACAGAAGCCCACCGGGAGATGAGCGAATCGCTCAACCGCGACCTGTTCGATGAAATCGTCCGCGGCATCGCGGTGGGCCGCAACAAGAGCGAAGACGAGGTCCGCGCGATCATCGACGGAGGGCCACTGCTTGCCGCCGACGCGTTCGAGGCCGGCCTCGTCGATCACCTGGCCTACCAGGATCAGGTGGAAGAAATCCTGCGAAACGGCAACGAAGAATCGGAACTCGCTGACACGAGCGAAGTCAGCGGTGAGGACTACGAGCGGGTGAGCCTGGCTTCGCTGGGCCTCAATCGGGGCCCACGCATCGCCCTTCTATACGTCGCCGGTACCATCGTGAACGGGCGGAGTGGCTACGACCCCGTCAGCGGGTCGGTCGTCGGGTCCGACACCCTCATCGAGTACATCGGTCGCGCCACTCGAGACGACTCGATTCGTGCCGTTGTGTTGCGCATCGACAGTCCAGGTGGGTCGGCCACAGCGTCTGACGCCGTTTGGCATGAGTTGCAAGCGGCCAAGGAGGATGAGCACGAACGGCCCATCGTGGCGTCGATGTCCGACTTGGCCGCGTCGGGTGGGTACTACATCGCCATGGGAGCGGACGCGATCGTCGCGCAGCCCTCGACGCTCACCGGCTCGATCGGTATCTTCGGCGGCAAGCTCGTCACCGGCGGTGTGTACGAAAAGCTCGGTGCCAACATCGGCACGACGAGTGTCGGTGCCTACGCCGAGATGAACTCGCCTGTCCGCCCCTACAACGAAGCGGAAGGGCAGAAGCTCGAGGAGTACCTGCAGGCGTTCTACGACAACTTCATCGAAAAGGCGGCCGCGTCGCGGCAGACGACGCCGGGTCAGATCGATCGGGTCGCGCAGGGCCGCGTGTGGACGGGCAGGCAAGCGCTGGAGAATGGCCTGGTCGACCAGCTTGGTGGTCTCGACGCGGCGATCGCGCTTGCGAAGGAGCGTGCTGGGATCAGTCCAGAGCGCGAGGTCCAGCTGGTTGTGTACCCGCCACGTCGCAACCTCTACGAAGTGCTGTCGGATCAGCTGGCGAGATCAGGCGCGGAGACGGCGATCAGCCGCTGGCTGGCGGCGAACTTCTCGGCCCCCGAGATTGAGGGGATGCGCGCGCTTCGTGGGCCGTTCGGCTTGTTCAGACGCGGCGAGGCGCTGGCGCTCATGCCATTCACCTTTGTCCGCTAGTCCCGAGGCGCGATCACCGAGAGGGTCGGGAATAGGATGGCCGCCTCGACGCCCTGGGTGCTCGTCGGGATGCACGAGCGAGGTTCTAGCCCAGGATGCGGCGCAGCACTTCGCTGTTGATCTGGATGACCATCGCCTCCTTCGCCTTTTCCATATAGGCACTGAAGAAGCGGCTCCGCCGGTCGTTGAGGAGCTCCTCTCGGAACTGGTCCCTGTTCGAGTTCAGTTCGGTCTGTGTCACTTCCTGCTTTTCGATCACCTTGATGATTGCAGTTCCCTGCGCCGTTTCGATTGGAGCGCTGACAGCACCTTCGTCCAGACCAAAGGCGATCTCCGTTACTGCAGGGGCTGTGCCCAGCGCCGGGATGGGAGACTGGCGCGTGATGAGTTCGGTCGTCTGAGGCGAGAAGCCCTCCGCGGTAGCCGTGACATCGAAATCTGACGCTGCCGCCAGCGTCGGCGCCAGGTCCTCGGCCTTCTGTCGGGCCATGGCGACAGCTTTGAGTCGGGTCACTTCGCTCCGGACCCGCTCCACCACCTCTTCCAGCTTAGGAATATAGGATTCCTGGACGTCCAATCCTGTGGCGAAAACAATGCCCCGTCCGGTCGAAATCGGAGCCGTGACCGCGCCCTCAGCCAGCGTAAAGACTTGGGCAGCCACCTCTGGTGCGGGGCCGATACCCAGAATCGGCTCGTCGCGCGCGAAGAACTCCGACTCCTGAGGCGTCAGTCCATTTGCTTGACCGACGGTGTCGAGGTCGGCCGGTGTGGTGATCTGCGTCGCAAGGCGCTGGGCTAGCTCGGTCGCCCGCGATTGGGCAAGCTCAGCGGAGAGCTGTTGGGTGAGTTCATCTCTGACCTCTTCGAGCGGTCGGGTCGTGCCGGCGTTCTTCTCGGTCACTTTGATGATGTGAAAGCCGTACTCGGTCCGCACGAGATCGCTGATCCCGCCAGGTTCGAGGGCGAACGCCGCGAGGTCGAACTCCGGAACCATGCGACCGCGCCCGAAATAGCCAAGGTCGCCGCCCTCGGCCGCGGTGGCTTCGTCTTCTGAATGCTCCGTCGCGAGCTCCGCGAAGTCGGCTCCCTCTCGCGCCTGAGCCAGGACTGCTTCGGCTCTCGCGCGGACTTCCGCTTCGTCTTGGTCCGCCGTCCGGAACAGGATATGGCTGGCCCGGACCTGTTCGGGTGTCGTGTACAGCTCGAAGTTGTCGTTGTATCGTCGCTCGAGATCAGCCGCGGGTACGGTGATTTGCGTGCGGAGCTCCTCGATATCGATCAAGAGGTATTTGATCTTTCGCTTCTCTGGAATTCTGAAGTCTTCCGGGTGCTTCTCGAAATGCGCCGCGACCTCTTCATCGGACGCCTGGACCTCGGCTCGAAAGCTGTCGACGGGGATGTTGACGACCGATAGGCGGACCTTGTCATTGCGTCGTCGATATTCTTCGTCGAGCTCGTGGTCTGGCACTGACAGCCACGCCGTGACGGCGGTCCGCAACCTGTCGATGAGGAGCGAGCTGCGGACGCTCTCTTCGAAGTCTGACGTGGTCAACGGAGGGCGCTGCATGGCCAAGAGCTGGCGATAGCGCTGTTCGCCGATGAACGCGCCGTTCTCTTGGAATGCCGGCAGCGTCAGGATGATTTGTCGCACTTCCTGGTCGCTCACCTGGATGTTGAGGCGCTGCGATTCGGCGAGCGCCGCCCGTTCGTCGACCATTTGCGACAGAATCTGCTGATCCACACCAAGCTGGCGAAGCAGCTGCTCGTTCATGCTGTTGCCGTACGCGGACCGATATGCTGCGATCTGTGCCTGGTATGTCTGCCTGAACTCGCTCTCGCTGATTTCCTGGCCTTCTACAACGGCGACGGTGTTGGTCGTCAACAGATCGGCGGCCGGATCGGCAAGAAAATCTGGGATGTAGAAGATCACGAACGCGAGGCACACGAGTGCAAGGCTCCACTTGAGCCAGTTTATGTGCCGCCGCATTCGATCGAGCATCGTCATTTCAGAGACCTCGCAAACCTCAATCCTATGCCAAGAACTTCCAGCGTGGCAAGCACTTACCGGCGTCGCTATGGTATATTTGCCTTACATCGAACGTACTTGCGCGTCTGAATGTTTTCAGCAGGTCGAGTCATGAGTGTGTCTGCGGGCCGCCGGCGCCGGTCGCGTCCCAATCGGTCGTCTGCAGTCGCATCTGGACCGGCGCGACCAGCCGGCCAGACCAAGCGAACACGGCGGGGTAGCTCTGCGACCAGGTCTTCTCCTGACCTCGCCGCACGGATTCTCCTTCAACAGCCAAAGCTCCGGACCCGAGTCCGGCACCCTGATGCGCTGATCAGCGTCGTGCGAGCCGTCAACTCGACGCTCGAACCGGAAGAGATCGCGGAGCTCGTGCTGGCTCAAGCTGCGACGTGGCTGCCGGCACCTTGCTGGGCGCTGATGTCTGCGGACCAATCAGGCCGGTTATCGAAGCTCGCCGATCACGAGCTCAAGCTTGGACTTGGTTCGACCGTGTCTGCCATCGCTCGATGGGTGATGTCTCGGAATGCGGAGTTTCTTTCGGCCGATCTGTTGAACGACAGCCGGATCTCGGACACGGTTGCCGCGACCGTGGTGGCATTTCCGCTGTCTTGCCGAGGGAAGCGGTTGGGTGCGCTCGTCGGCTTGGACCCTCGGCCGTCGACTCGCGAGCCTCGTCTGTCGCCGTTGTTGGTGAGGGGCATCCACCTTCTGCTCGAACCGGTTGCCGCCGCGATCGATAACGCGCTGCGCCTGAAACGAACCGAAGCGCTGTCGGTGACCGACGATCTGACCCAGCTCTTCAATTCGAGGTATCTGAACTTGGTCCTGCGGCGGGAATCCAAGCTGGCCCTGCGCAGGGGGCGTCCGCTCTCGGTGCTGTTCCTCGACCTTGACGGCTTCAAGTCTGTCAACGACACGCACGGCCATTTGGCCGGGAGTCGTGCCCTGGTCGAAGCTGCCATCGTAATCGGCGGCAGCGCCCGCGAGACGGACGTGGCCTCCCGTTTCGGAGGCGACGAGTTTGCCGTGGTGCTGCCGGACACCGACTCGGAAGGAGCGTTCGCTGTAGGGGAGCGCATTCGAGAAAAAATCGCGGAGCACCGCTTCTTGTCTGCCGATGGATACAACGTACGCCTGACAGCCTCGGTTGGTGTCGCCACCCTGCCCGATGTTGGTGCTTCGGCCGAGGACGTGATCAGGGCCGCAGATGCCGCTATGTATCGCGTGAAAGACCACGGGAAGAACGGCATTGAGATCGCAGCAACTCCTGCCGATAAGTAGGCGTCAGCCTCGCGGCGCCTGGTACACTCCCGCAGGTGTCCGTCTTGCCGGCCCGAGACGGTTTACAGAAGCGCCCAGACCTGCACAGGTGTGGGCAAGGAGAGTCCGTTGAGTCTTCGTTCGATGATGTCGGTGTTTTCTAGCGACTTGGCCATTGACCTTGGTACGGCCAATACGTGCGTCTATGCGCGGGGAAAGGGCATTGTCGTCAACGAACCCTCAATCGTCGCGATCAACAAGCTGAACGGTCGAGTCGAGGCGGTCGGGAAGGAAGCCAAAGACATGCTTGGCCGCACACCGGGTAACATCGTGGCCATCAAGCCCATGAAGGACGGAGTCATTGCCGACTTCGAGGTCACCGAGAAGATGCTGACCTACTTCATCAAGAAGGCCCACAACCGGAACGTCTGGGTCCGTCCGCGGATCGTCATCGGGGTCCCGTCCGAGATCACGCAGGTGGAAAAGCGCGCGGTCAAGGACAGCGCCTACCGAGCCAAGGCCAGTGAAGTGCACCTGGTCGAAGAGGCCATGGCCGCGGCCATTGGCGCGGGCATGCCGATCACTGAGCCGTCCGGTAACATGATCGTCGACATCGGGGGCGGCACGACCGACATCGCGGTGATCTCACTGGCTGGCATCGTCTATAGCAAGGCTGTGCGCGTCGCTGGAAACGAGATGGACGAGGCGCTCATTCACTACATCAAGAAGACGTACAACCTTTTGATCGGCGAACGCACGGCCGAGCAGATCAAGATGGAGATAGGATCTGCGTTTCAGACGGACGGGAAGAGTGCGATGGAGATCAAGGGACGCCATCTCATTGAAGGTGTCCCCAAGACCATTACCATTTCCGGCGATGAGATTCGCGAGGCGCTCGCTGAAACGGTCAATGTCATTGTCGATGCGGTACGGGTCGCTCTGGAGCGGACGCCACCCGAGCTGTCAGCGGACATCGTCGACCGGGGCATTGTGCTGACGGGTGGGGGCTCGCTGTTGAAGAACCTCGATAAGCGACTGCGCGAGGAAACGGGTTTACCCATTGCGATGGCCGAGGATCCATTGTCGTCGGTCGTGCTCGGTGCGGGCAAGATGCTGTCTGATTTCAATCTCTTGCGGAAGATATCCATCGACTGAGAGCGACGCAATCACGAAAGCGACGGACCTGAACTGTGGCACTGCTCGACATCCGTCAACGCGCCGGGATCCTCTTCCTGGTCGTGACCCTTGGGCATATCATTCTGATCTCGGCCCAGGTCAGTTCGCGGCGCGGTGTACCGGTGCTCGAAGCCGTCACCTTCGGGGTCTTTGCCGAGGTGCAGCGTGGAGTCTCATCCCTTGCGTCGGCCGCAAGCGGCTTCTGGAGCGGCTACGTTGTACTCCGAGATGTCCGGGCCGAGAACGAGCTGCTGCGCGAAGAGCTCGCCAACGTACGAATCGAGCTGCAGCGGCAGCGTGCTCTGGCCGATCGTAGCCGGGGGCTTGGACAGCTGCTTGCGCTACGAACGCACATCGACCTCGACACGTCCGCCGCGGAGATCATCGCATCGGGCGCGACCCCCGATTTCCGCACGTTCACCATCGATAAGGGTACGAACGACGGTATCGATGTCGACATGGCGGTCATCGCTCCAGATGGCGTCGTCGGGCGTGTCGTCGTGCCGAGCGCGCGGGCTGCGAAGGTTCAGCTGCTGATTGACCGCAACGCGGCTGCGGGTGTGTTGGTGACGCGTTCTCGTGCCCAGGGTGTCGTTGTGGGGGGGGGAGACGACCGATTGCATCTGAGGTATGTCTCCGAAGCCGCTGACGTGGCCGTCGGCGATCAACTGGTGACTTCGGGTATCGACGGGATCTACCACAAGGGCTTCGCCATTGGCGAAGTGACGGCGGTTGACCGATCGGGACGAGTGTACAAGGACATTACCGTGCGCCCGGCGGTCGATTTTTCGCGTGTCGAGGCCGTCCTGGTGGTTCGGACGCCACCACCGGCGCGGGGTGTCGAGGAGGAAGGCGGACTGTGACCGCGGCGTGGGTCGTGCTGGCGACCGCGGTCGCCCTCGCGCTTCAGACCACGATGGCACGGTTCGGCGTTGGCGGTACTGTCACCGTGGACTTCGTCCTCGTGGTGGTGGTCTACGCGTCCCTGACCTCGGGGCCAGTGACCGGCCTCTTGACGGGGACGTTTGCGGGTCTGGTTCAAGATTCGCTGTCGAGTGGCGTCATTGGCGTTGGAGGGCTTGCCAAGACTATCGTTGGGTTCGGGGTTGGCGTGATCGGGACGCGGTTTATCGTGGCCCGGCCCCTGCCGCGATTTGTCGTGTTCTTTGGGGCGACTGCGGTCCACGCCGTGGTGTTCATCGGGCTGCATGAACTGTTCAGAGCCCGAGAATTTGGCATTCCCTATGCAGCCGAAGCTGGAAAAGCCCTGGGCAACGCTATCATTGGCGTAGTGGCTCTCCAGCTGGCCGAGCTGTTACCCGGGGCGATGGAGCGGCGACGCCTGGCCAAACCACGGCTGCGGCGATAGGCGAGCCTGGTGAACCCGAAGGACCGTTGACGACACATGGCGCTAACTGAGGACCGCCGTCGAATAGACAAACGTTTGTCAGCCCTTCAGTTCGTGATCGCGCTGGCCTTCGCGGTTCTGGCCGTGAGCTTCTGGGTGCTGCAGGTCGTCCAGCACGAAGCCTTCCTGGAAATGGCTGAGAACAACCACCAGCGGACGCTGGGATTGCGCGCTCCGCGGGGCCTGGTTCTCGACCGGAATGGTGAGCCGCTGGTCGAGAACCGACACTCCTACAGCATCTCGATCGTCCGCGAGCATACGGACGACCTCGATCGGACCATCGAACTGCTCGCGTTGGTCCTGGGCATCGAGGAGGATGCCGTCCGAGAGACTGTCGAAGAGCACCTCGGTGAGCCAGTCTTTCGCCCGATCAAGATCGTGCAGGACGCCAGCCTGGCGCAGGTTGCGGCGGTCACCGCGCGGCGTCTCGATTCGGAACTGCCCGACGTCATCGTCGAGCAGGTGCCGATCAGGCAGTACCCGACCGATGCGCTGGCGGCCCACTTGTTCGGGTATGTCGGAGAGGCGAGCCCGGCGCAGGTGTCCCGCGATGAGCGGCTCAAGGTTGGCGACATCGTGGGTCAGTCCGGGATCGAACGGGTCTACAACGCTCAACTAATGGGAGATGATGGCGCGAGACGGGTCGTGGTCAACAGCGTTGGCCGTGAAATCCGCACGATTGAAGAGATCGAGCCCGTCGAAGGTACTCGACTTCAGCTCACCATCGATGCCGATGTCCAGCGCGCGGTCGAGGAGGGGTTTCGCGAATACGGCTTCAGCGGCGCCGCCGTCATTCTGGATCCGAGGAACGGCGAGGTGCTTGCCCTGTCCAGCCTGCCCGCCTACGATCCCAACGCGTTTGCTGGCGGCATCGACCAGCCGACGTGGGACGCCCTCAACACCGACGCGTTGAGGCCGCTGACCGATCGGGCCCTCCAGGGTCGCTACTCCCCGGGATCGACGTTCAAGATGACCGTGGCGGCGGCGGCCCTTGAGGAAGGCGTCATCGACAGCCATTTCAAAGTGACGTGTACCGGCGCCGGGCTGTTCTTCGGTCGCGCGTTCAGATGCTGGAAGGCCGGAGGACACGGCACGCTCGATCTGGAGCACGCCCTCGAGCAGTCATGCAACGTCTACTTCTACACAGTCGGCAACATGGTCGGGATCGACCGCATCCACAAGTGGGCGACGCTGCTTGGCATTGGAACGAAAAGCGGAATCGATTTGCCAAATGAGAACGCGAGTATCATGCCGTCGACCCAGTGGAAGCTCGAGACCACCGGCGAGCGGTGGTACCCGGGCGAGACTATCTCAGTCTCGATTGGGCAAGGCGCGGTTACAGTGACACCGATTTCGATGGCGGTGATGATGTCGACACTCGCGAACGGTGGTACGCGCGTGACACCCCACCTGCTGAAGGCGTTTGACGAGGGCAACGGGTGGACCGACGTACCGCCGCCGCAACCGCAGTCGCGTGTCACCATGGACCCCGCCAACCTCGAGGCTATCCGGAATGGCCTGTGGCTGGTTGTCAACGGAGCGGGAACCGGCCGCCGCGCCAGGATTCCCGGCTACGACGTCGTCGGAAAAACGGGCACGGCTCAGGTGATCTCGCTTTCCGGTGGTCGCGCCGCCGCCGGCAATACAACCAAGGACCTGCGTGACCACGGATGGTTCGTATTTTTCGCGCCTCGTGACAATCCCCAGGTGGCGGGTGCGGTCTTTGTCGAGCACGCCGAGCACGGCTCCAGCGCAGCGCCCATCGCGAAGTACGCGCTGGAGGTGTTCTTCGCCAAGCGGGATGGACTGCCGATGCCGCCGCCGATACAAGCACCAAAACCGGCGCCGCCTGTCCCACGGGAGGAGCGACCAGTGCTGCTGCTCGAAGGGGCCGTCGCATCGACCGAGATTCCGGCGCCGGAAGGGACGGCTGGACAATGAGACTGTCGGGCATTGTGTGTGTAGGAAACCATGTTTGAGCGGCGGCTCTACTACCACATCGACTGGGCGCTGATTATCGCCGTTGTCGCGATTTGTGGATTCGGTGCGGCGATGGTCTACAGCACCACGGCTGATCCGGCCCGAGGCAACTCTCAGCTTTTCGTGACCCAGTCGTATGCGATTGTTCTTGGTCTTGGCGCCATGGCATTTCTCATGGTGGTCGACTACCGCGCGCTCACCGACAAGTCACATCTGATCTACATTGGCATCCTGGCTGTTCTCACGTATGTCCTGTTCTTCGGGGATGTTCGGATGGGCGCCCAGCGGTGGATTCATCTGGGGCCGTTCAATCTTCAACCGTCGGAATTCGCCAAGATTGGCCTTGCGCTCGTTCTCGCCAAGTTCTTTGGCGAGAACCGCGGCGCGCCAGGTTGGGCCGATCTCGCCATCGGCGGTGCCCTGACGAGTCTGCCCCTGTTACTCATTGCTGCGGAACCTGATCTGGGGACGGCCGTCACGCTTGTGGCCGTGTTCTTCGCTATCGCGTTTGTCGCTGGTATGCGGCTGCGCATTTTCGCCATCATCGGTCTTTGCCTGGTGCTCGCGTCTCCCGTCGTATGGGCATTCGCCCTCAAGGACTACCAGCGCACCAGGATTTCCACCTTTCTCGATCCGTCTCAAGATGCAAGGGGCGCCGGTTACCAGCAGATTCAGGCGCGCATCACGGTCGGATCAGGCGGGCTTACGGGCAAAGGGTTCAGACAAGGAACGCAGGGCCAGTTGCGGTTCCTCCCCGTCGCTCACAACGATTTCATCTTCTCGGTGCTGGCCGAGGAACGAGGATTTGCCGGCGTCTTGGTGGCGCTTGGCCTGTATGTATTCGTGATTCTGCGCTCTATCGAGGCGGCCCGTCTGGCCAAGGATCGCCTCGGTTCGTACCTCGTGCTCGGCGTGTTGGCCAGCTTCACCTTCCAGGTGATTTACAACATCACCATGTCGGCCGGACTGGCGCCCGTCAAAGGGCTCACGCTCCCGCTCATGAGCTACGGGGGCTCGTCGATGATCGCCACGCTCGCCGCGTTCGGGCTGGTGCTCAACGTTCGGATGCGCAGATTCACCAATTAGTCCGGGACGGCGAGATCGCGATCCCGCCCTACGCCCGTAGCGCGTCCCTCCATGGGAGGCGGCCCGGCCGGAGTGCTGCGCATGAACAAGGAGATGATCGTCTCCTCCAATAGCCACCAGACGATGGTGGCGATTCTCGAAGACGATCTAGTCGTCGAAGTGTTCGTCGAACGAGAACGTCAGCGTGGGGTTGTCGGGAACGTGTACAAGGGGCGCGTGTCCAAGGTCCTGCCGGGCATGCAGTCATCTTTCGTCGACCTCGGCCTCGAGCGTGACGGATTCCTCTACGTCGCTGAGGTTATCGATACCCTCGAAGAATTCGAACGCCTCGAGGGGGGCGCCGACGACGAGGAGTCTAAGAACGGAGGCGCCAAGGACCGCGACCAGCGGGACCGCCAGCCCGTCGCCAAGATCGAGGATCTGCTGCGACAGGGCCAGGAAGTTCTGGTGCAGGTCGTCAAGGAACCGCTTGGCACTAAGGGCGCCCGTCTCACGTCACATGTGACGATGCCGGGTCGGTTTCTCGTCTTCATGCCGACCGTCGACCACGTCGGAGTGTCCAGAAAAATCGACTCACGAGAGGAACGTGCGCGCCTTCGCGGAATCGTGCGCGAATTTCGGGAAACCCATGGCTTCACGGGTGGCGTCATCATCAGAACGGCCGCGGGCGGGCGGCCGAAAGAGGACATCCTCGCCGACCTCGAGGCGTTTCACACGATTTGGACCGAGATTCGACGGAAGATGGAATCGTCACGAGCTCCGGCCGTCGTGTACCGCGAGCAGAGCCTTGTGAGCAAGCTCCTGCGCGACCTGCTGACCGACCAGTACAACGCGATTCGCATCGATAGCCCCGAGGAGCACCGGCAGGTGCTCAGCCTCGTACAACGCATCCTCCCGTCTCTGATCCCGCGCGTGAAACTTTATGACAAGCCCTTCCCGATCTTCGAGGAGTACGGTGTACAAGCCGAAATCGAGAAGGCGCTCAAGAGCAAGGTCTGGCTGAAGTCCGGTGGCTCGATCGTCATCAACCAGACCGAGGCCCTGGTCGCGATCGACGTCAACACGGGTCGCTACGTTGGAAAGAAGTCGAGCGGCCGGCTTGAAGACACCATCGTCAAGACCAACCTCGAAGCGGCCAAGGAAATTGTTCGACAGATTCGCCTGCGCGACCTGGGCGGCATCATCGTGCTCGATCTCATCGATATGGAGGAAAGGAAGAACCGCCAAAAGGTGCTCCAAGCCATCGAGCAGGAGCTTGGAAAGGACAGGTCTCCATCTAAGTCACTTGCTGTCAACGATTTCGGATTGATCATCGTGACACGAAAGCGGGTGAAGCAGAGCCTCGAGCGCGTATTCACAGAGCCGTGCCCGTACTGTTCAGGGACGGCTGTGATCAAGTCGAGCTCGACCATCTGCTATGAGATTCTGAGTGAAGTTCGCAAGATCGGTCCCGACCTGAACGGCCACCGCCTGCTACTTCGAGTAAACCCTGAGATTGCTCGAGCGCTGCGGGAAGAAGAGAGCGCCGTCTTTCGCGATCTGAAGCAGGCAGTCGGACGAGACGTGACGATCAAGCCGGATTTGCAGCTCCACCACGAACAGTTCGACGTGATGGCCGTGTAGCGAACGACGACCACGCGCACACGCCCGATCCTGAGCGCGGTGTGCGCACCAGATCGCCTGGGGAGTCGTCCCGTGGCGCCTCAGGAAGTCGCTGGCGGCAAATGCAGGATGTAGTGAGTCCCACCTTGGTTGATCCAGACTCGCAGGTACTCTGCCCCCCTCAGTGTGTCGATGCGATGCGCACCTGGCCGCGGGCCTCGTCCCTCGAGGACCTCCTGAACGTCGGCCGGCATCACCACCGTCGCGAGCTCTCGACCAAGGACCTTGCCGTCCCTGACGAACTCCACGAAGCGCTCGCCTCCCGGTGACTGGCCGACGGCGGGTTCGGGTGTGTCTGCGGTGAGGCGAACCTGATAGCTGCCAGCGGCAAGACGTTGGCCGTCTGCCATGACCGCTCTCGAAAGGGTGACAGTCGCTAACGACGCCCCCGCCTCGGGAGCCGTCTGTGCCAGCGCCAGCGTGCCGGGAACGATCATCGAAATGACGGCGCAAGCGAAAACCAGCTGTTTCATGATGCCTCCTGACCTCCTGTGATTATATCTGGTGTTTGGCTTGGTCCACTCACCGAAGACCAGTCCTCATCGCTTCAACCCGTGGCTGACCGATCGCCGACCAACACGACGAATCTCCCCGACCCTGCATGCCGCGAGTCGAACACGTCGACCGGAGAAGGGCACGCCTTCTGCCAATAGCATCGCGCGCTTCACCGTTTCGCTGCCGCCGTACCCGCCAAGCTGACCGCCCGCAGCGATGACACGGTGGCAAGGTACATCAGGCCTTCCGCAAGTGCGCATGATGTTGCCCACCGCTCGCGCAGCGCCCGGGCGACCGGCCCGTGCTGCGATATCGCCGTAGGTCGCCACCTGACCGGCTGGGATCCGTCGGACGCAAGACAGCACGCGGGCGGTAAAGGGGGAGGGGCGGGTGGTGGGCACCGGGGAGCTCACTTTACTGCGGTTCGAAGTACTCGGCCATCGACATGAGGCATGTCGATTCCGAAGATTGCGGCTAGTGTGGGCGCCAAATCTGCCGGGGTTGCCGGCTCGTTGTAGGTACCTGCAGTCACGCCAGGCCCCATGAGAAGGAGCGGTACACGCTGGTCCAGCGCACTTGCTGTCCCGTGGGTCGTGCCTTTGGCCACAAACATCCAGCCCGGCTCGAGTGCTAGAACCAGGTCTCCGCTCAGCTCCGGTCTATAGCTGGCCGCCGCCGCCAGCAGCAGCCGGTCGGTCTCGCCGGCTGGGTCAATCAACTCCTCTCGCCGGAAAACCCTGGCGATACCGGATTGTTTCTGCAGCGCCTGGACAATCGCCTCCAGCGCTCCCGGCAAGCCCTGCAGACGGTCGTATGCCCCGGGCAGCAGGTAGATGTCGTTGCCAGTGTGCGCTCCACAACAGGCGACGCTGGCCAGGTAGCCTCTCACACCAGCTGCGGCGACAGCCGTCTCCTCGATCAACGCCGATAGACTCGCGACGCTGATTCGTCCCCCATCACGCCCCTCCTCGAGTGCTTGTTCGGGAATCTGAGCGACCCCGTGATCAGCGCTGAGTGCGACGATGTACTGGTCTCGGCCTACGAGCGTGTCGAGTCGATCGAAGAGGGCACCAAGCGTTACATCAAGGCGGGCGTACGTGTCGCGTACTTCCTGGCTGCTTGGTCCAAAGCTGTGCCCGACGTAGTCAGGCGTCGAGAACGCAATAGCCAGCACGTCCGTGTGGTCGTCCCGGCCCAGGCGCATGGTGTCGACCAGGTACGCCGCAAACCGTCCAAGGTACGCGTCGGCAAGCGGGGACGACTGCCATTGCTGGTAGTAGTCAGGAGCCACCCGGCCTTCGCCCCCCCCAATGACGTGTGGAAAAGAGCTCGACCATCCCGGCGGTGGAGCCTCACCGATGGCATCGTCTGGTTCTGGGTAGCGCGATTCAGGCAGCAGTCTTGACCAGGTTTTTCCGAAGTCAGCGGCTATCGGGTTCGCCCTGAGAAACGCATCGACCTCGGCCACCGGCGTCTGCGTGTACGCTGTTGACGTTTCGAAGCCATCCAGAGTGGGCGCCAGCCAGGTCACGGTATCGCCGGAGCGTCCCGCAAGCATGATGGCGCTGCGTGCTTTGAGCGACAGCGAGACCACACGCGCGCCGCGCTGGCGCTTCATCTCGTCACTAAACGTTGGCACTTGCAACCGGAATGGTCCGTTGCCGGCGCCGGTCGCGACGCCGTATCCAAGAGCGTCCACGTCCGGCTGTTCCGTGCAGGTAACGACCCGGCGCAGGCTCCGGTCGTACCACGAGTTGCCGACAACACCGTGGGTCAAGGGAAGTGTGCCCGTCGACACCGTGGCATGACCAGTACATGTGAACGTGTTCAGGTACGGAAACGCCGCATTGGAGAATCGAGCACCGTCGTGCAGCAATCGCCTGAGGCCTGCCGTCCAATCGTCGCCGAATCGGTCGACGTAGTCTGCCCGCATCTGGTCGACCACGATGAGGACGGCCAGCCGCGGCGATTCCCCTGGACTCTGGGCATCACCCGACACCAGCCTGATCACCATGAAGAGCATGGCCAGGGCGATAGACCGTTTGGTGTTGGTCAGCAGCGCGCCCATCACGTTACTCCGCTATTCCGCCACATCGACGTGCGAGAGTGGGTCGACGTCAACGGTCGCAGGATCAACAGGCATCGCAACCGCATGTGGTCGTTCCGGGTCTTTTCCTTCTTGCCAGAGATCCAAATGGTACGGGAAGTCCAGCGTGCGTCCTGCTCGATCGAAGAGCACCTTCACACGCGGCCGGTAGGGGTCAGGCGCGTACACTCGAACCACGACGGCGACTTCGCCCGTGTTGAGCTTCACCAAATTCCCCACGGGATAGACACCAATGAGCTGCGAAAACCGTCGTATGAGATGCTGGTCGAACTGTTGCCCGTCGGCCTGCTTCAACACGGCAAGGATTCGGTCCGTGGCGAGGGATTGCTGATACGTGCGCTGCGATCGCATGGCATCGTAGACGTCCGAGATACTGCACAGCATGGTCCCCAGATTGAGCGTGCTGCGTTTGGCGCCCGCTGGGTACCCTGACCCGTCCAGCCGCAGATGATGTTCGAAGGCCACGATCGGCGCGAGGGGCGGAACGTCGGGAGTGCCACGCAGAATCTCCGCGCCGTCGACGGTGTGCCGCATCATGACCTTGAACTCGGCGGTGGTCAGCTTGTCCGGCTTGTTCAGGATTTCGAGCGGTGTTTTGACCTTGCCGATGTCGTGCATCAGTCCCGCCAGCCCGAACTCACGGAGGAGGCGACCTTCGATACCCAAGGCCTTCGCTTGGCCCATCGTCAACACGGACACGTTGACCATGTGGGTAAACGTGTAGTTGTCATAGTCTTTCAGCGCGGTCAGCGCCAGCAGAGCCGAGCGGTTTTGGGAGACGGCCTGTGCCAGACCGTCGATCATCGTTCGTGCGACGGCTGCGTCGGGCTGGTTCTCGGTCTGGGCGCTTTCCCAAATCACTTCGGCCGATGAGACGGCTTCGCTGTACATCCGACGGAATGTCGCCATGTCGCCCAGCGATTCGACCTTCTTCTCGACCGTGAGTCGGCCGACACGGATATGTGGCAGCGTCGGGAAGGCTGGAGGCTTGCCATCTGGCGTTGGATCCAACGTATTGACGGCACTCAACAGTGTCGCGATCTCATCGGCGGCCACGCCGTGTTCGATCGTGATTCGTTCTATCGCGATCTGTCGGAGGCGATGCACCAGACTCGCGATGTTTTCGCCTGTGTCCACGGGCGTCTCGTCCACGATGACTTCGTCGCCGACGATGCCGATCACGATGGAAGGCGTGAGCCGGTGTAGAAGCTGAATGGCCGACACCAGTGATTCAAGGTTCTGCCCGACGATGGGATGGCCTGGCGAGTACAGGTGGGCGGCACGCAGCGCCGCCACCAGACGACGGAGCAGATCGTCAGCGAGCTGAGCTCGATTCGTACTCATGCCCCAGACCGTTCGGCGTCGTGCGGGGAACGGCTTAACAGGAGGTGGGCCTTAGCAGCGGCGCGCAGCCCCCGTGAACCTTGACTGGCTGCTTCTTCCAGCACCGCGACCGCCTCGGGGCTTTCGATCCGCGCAAGGGCGGCGGCGGCCGATTTTCGAATCGAAGCCGTACGGCGAGGGGCCCACCATTCACCGCGGTACAGGGCACTTCTCAAGGCCGGAATACCTGCGGGATCCTTGAGCGCCCCGAGCGCTTCGACCGCCCGTAGATAGACGGAACACGATGCGCCGCGATGGTCAACGTTGTCGACGATATACGACAGCAAGGGAGCGGCGCGCTCGTCACGCGTCGACGCCAGAGACTGCATGATGGCCTCACGAGACCGATCGGTGCCCTCCGTCAGCGCCTGTCCTAGCACGCGGTAGGCCTCTTCTGTTCCGACGTTCAAAATGGCGCGCACCGCCTCGCGCTGCACCTGTGATTCGGCGTCGCCCAGCAACCCCGCGAGGTCAGGAAGCACCTCGTCACCGCCGAACTCGCGGAGCAGATAGATCGCGATGCGACGGGCAGCCAGATCCTTGGAGCTCCTCAGTCGTTCCGCCTCGCGCCGCCCGCTGGCTCCGAACGCAATGAGGATGGCGGTGAGACGTTCTCGGACCCGCGGTCGCTGTTCCTTGACCAGTGCGTCCGCGAGTCGCCGCACTAGCTCGTCTCCGAGTAAGACGCACATGTCCTTCACGCGCCCGAAACGTGCGTCGTCCACCGAGATCAGGTTCGCAACGATGTGGCGTGTCATCGGTCCGTTAACCAGCTGCTCGAAGGCGCCGAGGGCTGCAGCGCGGCGTCCTTCCGATGCGCCGGATTGGGTTGCGTTGTCGAGCGCGCCGACCATGGCGCCGGCAGTGTCGAAGTCGCCGACCAGCAGGAGATCTTCAATGAGTGCCACCACCGCATTCATCAGGCCCGCCCAGCGCTCGTCGTCGTCCTCGATACGCAGGAGGTCGAGGATCAGCGCGACGTCGAGCTTGCGCAGCTCGCTCGGGTTCACGGTCGAGTGCCACGCCTTCAGCCGCTCGGGTGGGTCGTCGCTCGTCTGCTCGACGTCAAAGGCTCTGATCCGTGTGCTCGATAGCTCCTGCGAATACGCGTCAGAGACGAAGGCCTCGTCCGAGTAAGAAGTCAGCAGCTTCTGGGCGACCCCCTCCCAGTGCTGCTCGAAGTGTTTCCCCGCGCCATCCGGAGAAGCCGCGGCTTCGTCGTGCGCGCGCGCGAGCAGGCCTTCACGCTGATCCGGATCGCGTACGAGCGTTTGGAACGCCTGCGCGACCCGCTCAATCGACACGTTCCGGTTCATCGCGTTCCGCGCGACAAAGCCGGCGATGGCCTGGTCCGGCATCCGCCTGACGACGGCATCGACAATACCAGGCGTCGCCGCATCGCCTTGGTCCTTACCGCGCTCCGACAGCAGGCCCATCATCATGTCCGGGGACAGGCGACCGATGGCGGAGGCCATGTTCTCAACGACAGATTCTGCGTCTTCTGACCCTCGCTGTTTGGAAGCCTCGATGATGCCGCTCAACAGGCGGATGAGCGCGGCAACCCGGGAGGTGACACCCTGGCCCGTGGCAGCGCCCTTCGCGTCGAGTGCCGCCACAAGATCCGAGAGTCTTTCCGAATCGGCGGCTGCCTCCAGCAGCACCTGCACGGTTTCTTCGTCAAGTGCGAAGGCCTGTCCCTGGAGGCAGTTGGCGATGACCTGGTCCCAGTCGGCATGGCCGCTCTTTCGTTCACGCAGAACTTCCGCGTAGTCGATTTCACGAAGCTCGATGTGTCGGGCTGCGGTCGTCGAACAGACTTGTGCGATGCCTCCCTCGGCACGAACCGCTTCGGGCGATTGGCCCAGCAGCAGCAGGAAGGCTCCCCACGCGTCGGCGTTGCCGCCGGGAAGAATCGTGAGTTCCCCGATGAGTTGTCCATGCAGCAGGGCGGCCAGCTCAACGACGGCCGAGTCCGGCCGCGGCGACGCTGCCCCTTCAAGGAGGAGGTTGTCGGCCAGTACGCCAATCTGTAGTGGTTGGGGGAGGGCTGTCGCTGAGGTCAATTCCACGAGGTGGCCGAGCGTGGCCGTAATAGTCGGGTGGCCGCCAGGATAGAGCACCACAGCCCGAGCGGCCGCCTTGACAGCGCGGGCGAGGTGGGTCAGACGATTGGCTCTTTCAGGCTCAAGTGAAGGTAGCTCGACCGACATCAACGATCCCCTGAGAGCCCAACGCCAGTCGACGGCTTCTCGGGTGGTCGTACCGACTGCACCATGGATTCCCGCAGTATACTGCCCGCCGGATGAGAGCGGTCGACATCATCATCAGGAAACGCGACGGCGGCACGCTCGACCACGACGAGATCGCGTTTTTCGTTCATGGAGTCGTGTCGCACACCATACCCGAGTATCAGGCCGCAGCCCTGTTGATGGCGATCGTACTACGGGGTTTCACGGCTGACGAAACACTCTGGCTGACCGACGCCATGGTGCGAACCGGTGTGCGTGTGGACCTCGGGTATCTTCCTGGCGTGAAGGTCGACAAACACAGTACGGGTGGCGTGGGCGACAAGACGTCACTCGTGCTGGCGCCACTCGCGGCCGCCTGTGGGGTGCTCGTCCCGATGATGTCGGGACGTGGCCTTGGGCACACCGGCGGCACGCTCGATAAGCTAGAGTCGATCCCGGGCTTTCGGGTGGGGCTCTCCCTCGACGAGTTGAAGGCTGCGCTCCAAGCGGTCGGGTGCGCGATGGTCGGCCAGACCGCCGAGGTTGCTCCCGCCGACCGCATTCTGTACGCGCTGCGCGACGTCACCGGCACAGTGGAGAGTCTGCCCCTCATTTGCGCCTCGATCATGAGCAAGAAGATCGCCGAAGGTGTCGACGCCCTCGTTCTTGACGTCAAGACCGGAGCAGGCGCCTTACTGAAGAGCCCGGCGGAATCGAGGGCCCTCGCCGAGTCGCTCGTGGCCCTCGGAACCGCCTCCGGCGTACGCACGGAAGCGGTGATGACCGACATGGAGGGGCCACTGGGGTGTCAGGTGGGGAACGCCCTGGAGGTGATCGAGTGCCTGGAAGTGCTCAAAGGACGGGGACCCTCCGATCTGGTCGCGCTCTCGGTCGAGCTCACATCTCGCATGCTGGTGCTGGGGGGCCAAGCCCTCGATCAGGCGTCGGCCGAACAGAAGGTTCGTGATGCGATTACATCCGGGGATGGCCTCGATCGGTTTCGACGAATCATCGAGCGCCAAGGTGGCGATCCGCGGGTCGTCGACGACTACTCGCGGCTGCCGTCGGCCCCTCACGTGAGGCGTGTGACAGCCAGTCGTGCCGGTTTCGTTACGGCGCTGGACGCCCAGTTGGTGGGGCGCGCATCGATGGTACTTGGCGCCGGCAGAGATCGAGTCGAAGATGCCGTCGATCCCGCCGTCGGGGTCAGTATTCTGGCCAAGCCTGGCACCGAGGTCCACGCCGGTGATCCAATCTTGGAGCTACACTACCGCACCGAGTCAGCGCTCGAGGCCGCGTGGCCGATGGCGACCAGCGCCGTTGCGCTGGGCGACACTCCCCCTATCATCGGGCCCATCGTCCTTGAGCACTTCAGCTGACCCGGTGCGCGGATGGACGGATCTGCAACTGCGAGGCACGTGTGCGGCCGGCGCCGCGCTGCTTGCCGTCATCGCGTTCCTGTTCGCAGAGGGAGTCGGTCCACGAGTCCAGGCCGGCCTGGGGTCCGTCGCGTTCATCCTCGTCGTGGCCGCCTGCTCTCGGAATATCCGCGCCGTTGACTGGCGGACCGTCGCGTGGGGCATCGGGCTTCAGCTCGCCTTGGCCGTTTCCATCCTTCGGTTCGAGGTTGGCGGAGTCCGACCCGGGTACGCGTTCTTCAGCGCTCTCGGTCGGGCAGCCGCCAGATTTCTCGAATTCACCAATGCGGGATCGCTGTTCGTCTTCGGTGGACTGGCCGATCCCGACGTCATGGCCACGCTGTTCCCAGGCGGGTTCGTTTTCGCCTTCAGCGCGCTGCCGGCCATCGTGTTCATTTCGTCCTTCTTCACGGTGCTCTACTACCTTGGCATCCTGCAGCTTGTCGTCCGTCTGATGGCCCGGGCGATGATGTATGTGATGCGCACTAGTGGAGCCGAGACGTTGTCGGCTGCCGCGAACGTGTTCATGGGGCAGACCGAGGCTCCGATCATCGTCAAGCCCTATGTGCCGCAGATGACGCAGTCGGAGTTGCTGGCCATGATGGTCGGCGGAATGGCCACAATCTCAGGAGCCGTGATGGCGGTGTACATCAGTCTCGGCGCCGACCCGGTCGCGATTCTCACGACCAGTGTCATGGCGGCGCCGTGTGGGTTGTATCTGTCAAAGATCCTCTACCCGGAGACGGACGAGCCGGTCACACGCGGCGAGGTACGGACGGAAGTGGAGAAATCCCACGTCAACGTGATCGACGCCGCTGCAGCCGGGGCCTCGGACGGTCTCAAGCTTGCGCTGAACGTCGCTGCTATGCTCATCGCGTTCCTGGCCTTCATTGCGATGGCTGATTTCCTTCTGGCTCTCATTCATCCGGCTCTGTCCCTGTCCCGTGTGTTCTCGTGGGTCTTTGCGCCGGTCGTCGTCCTGATGGGCATCCCACGCGCCGAGATCGCTCCGATGGCTGATCTACTCGGGACGAAACTGGTCGCGAACGAGTTCGTTGCTTTCGTCAAGCTCACGACGGAGTACAGGGATGTGTTGAGCCAGCGGTCGTACGTTCTGGCAACATTCGCGTTGACGGGCTTCGCCAACCTGGGGTCGGTCGGAATCCAGTTGGGGGGCATCGGGGGGATGGCGCCATCCCGGCGAGGCGATCTCGCCAGACTCGGTAGCCGCGCTTTGCTGGCCGGCTTTCTGGCGAGCCTCATCAACGCGTGCGTTGCGTCGATGCTCCTTCCATGAGCTACTACGATCAGGTTCAGGCGGCGGCAGGATCGATTCGGCGCGCTGTGCCCGCACCGATTCAGGTGGGCGTCGTCCTCGGGTCGGGGCTCGGGGACTTCGCCGATCGGGTCGGCGAGGCCGTGGTGATTCCCTACGACAAGCTTCCGCACTGGCCCGCGTCTCGGGTCGTGGGCCACGAGGGCAAGCTCGTGTGCGGGCGCGTGAAGGGACGGATGGTCGCGGCACTCGCAGGTCGTGCTCACGCGTACGAGGGCCACGACATGCAGACCGTCACCTTCGCTGTCCGCGCACTGGGGGTCCTCGGTGTTCCGGCGCTCATCCTGACTAACGCCGCTGGAGGCATTGATCCAGGCCTCGACGTTGGCACCTTGATGGTGATCGACGATCACATCAATCTGACCGGACAGAACCCTCTTGTTGGTCTCAACGACGACCGCCTGGGCCCGCGATTTCCGGACATGAGCGACGTCTATTCGCCGAGGTTGCGCAGTTTGGCAGACATCGCGGGACGAGCGATCGGGAGAGCGCTGCCACACGGTGTCTATGCGGGACTCTTGGGACCGAGCTATGAGACGCCCGCCGAAATAAGGTTTCTTCGGTTGATTGGTGCAGACGTCGTCGGCATGTCCACCGTCGCCGAGGCTATCGTGGCGCGCCAGATGGGGATCGAAGTGCTGGGATTATCGTGCGTGACCAACATGGCCGCAGGAGTGCTTCCACAACCAATCGCCCATAACGACGTGCTGGAGACGACACGGCGGGTTCGAGGCGAGCTCGGCGCGCTGTTGGAGGGTGTCATTGAGCGAATCTGATTCCACGCGGCCCCAGGTCGCCATCCTGGTTTCGGCGGCACGCCTGGCTCGCACACAGGCGATGGCCACCATCTCAGGATTTCAGGTTGGCACCGCGTTGGAGACAGCGGATGGCACGATCGTGACAGGGTGCAACCTCGAGAACGCGACGCTTGGTTTAACGATGTGTGCCGAACGGGTTGCAATGTTCAAGGCCATGTCCGAAGGATACCGCGCGTTCACCAGGATCGCCATCGTCGCCGATACGGAGAACGTCACACCGCCCTGCGGAGCCTGCCGCCAGGTGCTTTGGGAATTCGCAGGAAATCTTGAAATCGTCATGGTCACTCGTTCCGGTGAAACCCGTGTCCATCGCCTCGAGGAGCTGCTGCCGCTCCCGTTCGACGGGCGCTTGTTGAACCGTCAGGGCCAGGCACCCAACAGGTAGAATTCTTCCATGCTTCCTACCATCGCTTGCGAGGATGACGTCGTCGTGATGATCGATCAGCGAAAGTTGCCGTCTCGAGAGGTCTACGTCCGATGTCGCACGGCCGCTGAGGTGGCCAGAGCAATCAAGACGATGGTCATTAGGGGGGCGCCCGCCATCGGCGTCGCCGCGGCGATGGGAGTGGCGCTCGGTATGCGTAAGAGCAGAGCGACAGGTACCCAAAAGTTCGCATCTGAGTTCTACAGGACCTGTGAGCTGCTGGCTGCGACGCGTCCAACGGCTGTCAACCTGTTCTGGGCCATCGAACGCATGAAGGGCGTATTTGCCGCCAGCGCCAAGGCAGGCGCGTCCGTGGAGCAGATACAGGATCGGCTCGACCGGGAATCTCAGGCAATCCACGATGAAGACGTCGCGAACTGTCGCGCCCTCGGCGCGTGGGGCGCGTCGGTCGTGCCAGACGAGGCCCGGATTCTGACCCACTGCAACGCTGGCGCGCTTGCGACCGCCGGATACGGCACGGCGCTGGGCATGATTCGGGCTGCCGTCGAGGCCGGCAAGCGTGTGACCGTCCTGGCCGACGAAACCCGGCCGTTTCTCCAAGGTGCCAGACTGACTGCCTGGGAACTCGTACGGGACGGCATCGAGACGACCGTGATCACCGACAGCATGGCGGGAGCGCTGATGCGTCAGGCCCAGATCGACCTGGTCGTCGTTGGGGCCGACCGCATTGCTGCCAACGGCGACACCGCCAACAAGATCGGGACGTACTCGGTCGCGGTCCTCGCACGAGAGCACGGTATTCCGTTCTACGTTGCGGCTCCCGTGTCCACGGTTGACTTGCAGACACCCGACGGCGACCACATACCCATCGAGGAGCGTAATCCTCGCGAAGTCACGCATCTGGGTCCGACCCGGCTCACGCCAGAGGGTGCGCTGGTCCGCAATCCTGCGTTCGATATCACCCCCCACACGCTGATCGCCGGTATTGTGACCGAACGTGGCGTGCTCCGCCCTCCGTTCATGACGTCGCTCGCAAGTGCCTGTGCTGCCGTCACGAGGGACGCAGGAAGCCAGACTTGCTGATTCTTGGAATCGAAACCTCGTGTGACGAAACGGCCGCGGCCGTCGTCGAGGAGACAGGTGAGGAAGCGCGTCCCTGGGCCATCAGGTCGAACGTGATCGCGTCACAGGTGCCAATTCACCGTGAGTGGGGCGGTGTCGTTCCCGAACTCGCTTCGAGACAGCACGTTCGCGATATCTGTGGGGTGGTCGAGCGTGCCCTCGACGAAGCCGGCGCCTCATGGACCGACTTGGGGGCCGTGGCCGTTACTCAGGGCCCGGGCCTTGTCGGATCGCTGCTGGTGGGTGTGTCGTTCGCGAAAGCGGCCGCTGCCGCTGCCGGGCTTCCCCTGGTCGCGGTCCATCACCTGGCGGGCCATATCGAATCTCTTACCCTCGAGAACGGCGAATTACCACTACCTGCGATCGTGCTCGTCGTGTCCGGAGGACATACCAGCCTGTATCTGGTCGAGCGTCCGGGGCACTATTGTCGCGTAGGTCGCACGCGGGATGACGCAGCCGGCGAGGCGTACGACAAAGTCGCCAAGCTCCTCGGTCTCGGGTACCCTGGCGGTCCAGTTGTCGATCGACTGGCCCGCGACGGTGACGATCGCGCGGTGCCATTACCCACCACCCGCTTGACGCACGCCGACCGTAATGCCCCCGATCTCAAAGGCGACTTGGATTTCAGCTTCAGCGGCCTCAAGACGTCGGTGCTGAGACACGTCTGCGGCGCACGAGGCGCGCGGGTGTCGTACGCAACCGCCGCCGACAATCGTGTGTTGTTGTCCGATCGCGAAGTCGCCAACCTCTGCGCGAGCTTTCAGCGAGTTGTCGTCACCGCTCTCGTTGAGCGCACGTTCGACGCCGCGCAGCGGTATCAAGCACGGTCGGTCGGCGTGGCCGGAGGTGTTTCGGCGAACAGTCGCTTGCGGGACGCGATCAGCGTACGAGGAAGGGCGCGCGACATCCCGACCTTCGTTCCCAGCCTACTGTTGTCAACAGACAACGCCGCTATGATTGCGGCAGCCGGGCTTCGGAAGCTGCGCGCCGGCTACACCGCAGGATTCGACCTCAACGCGGACGCGTCGTTACCGCTCTGAATCGTATGACGGTTCATACTGACTATCTATGGTTTGACACGACGCACCTGCAGGAGTTCGTCCGCATTACGGATCAGGTTGCCGACATCGTCGCCAAGAGCGGCGTGCGGGAGGGGGTGGTACTGGTGTCGGCCATGCACATTACCGCCGGAGTCTACGTCAACGATTGGGAAGACGGCCTGATTCACGATTTCCAGGTGTGGCTCGAGAAACTGGCCCCGGCCGGACTCGCCTATCGGCATCATCAGACCGGTGAAGACAACGCAGACGCTCATCTCAAACGCACGATCATGGGGCACCAGGTGCTCGTTCCGGTCACTGACGGTCAGCTGGATCTGGGACCGTGGGAGCAAGTGTTCTACGCGGAATTCGACGGCCAGCGACGAAAGCGCGTGGTCGTCAAGGTGATGGGAATGTGAGAAGTCGTCCCGATCATCCGGTGGTTGGCGTCGGCGCCGTTGTCTTTCAGGACGATGCCGTCCTCCTCGTGAAGCGGGCCCACGCGCCGCTCATGGGCGAATGGAGCCTACCGGGCGGTGTTGTCGAGTTGGGCGAGAGCCTCGAGGCCGCGGTCGCCAGGGAGATCGCCGAAGAGACGGGTCTTGCCGTGGGCGTCGGACCGGTCGTCGCCGTGTTCGATCGTGTGACGGTGCTGCGTGACGGCGGGGTTGAGTTCCACTACGTGATCATCGATTATCTCTGTGTGGTGCGGGGAGGCACCCTAGCGAGAGGATCCGACGCGGAAGACGCGTGCTTCGCCGCATTGGAAGAGTTAGACGCGTTCAAGCTGACTGACAAAACGCGTCAGGTCATCGAGCTGGCGGTCCAGATGCAAGAAGACCGTCGCGAGCGGAGTGGCCCCGCGAACCCAGCCAGCCGATGACGCGGCCGTCGTTCCGTTCCGTAACCTCCGGAAACGATGTCGTCGAGTATTGTCGACTCGCGTGGGACCCGTATGGCGCATGTGTGATGGTCATTGTGTCCAGGGCCAGCGGCCCAACGAACTCAACGACCCCAACGACCCCAATGACCACAGTGGAGGACCGGCCTTCGTGGAGTTGACGCGCAAAGCAGCCTGGGAGTTACTCACAGAGTTCACCACGAGTGACGGGTTGCTGAAACACGCACTGGCCGTCGAGGCCGCTGTGAGCGGCTACGCGCGACGGTTTGGGGAAAACGAAGAGCACTGGGGCGTTGTCGCGCTTCTTCACGACTTCGACTATGAGCGATGGCCGAGCGCCGAGGACCACCCGTTTCGCGGTGTAGCCATCCTCAAAGAGCGGGGGTATCCGGAGTGGGTGACCCGGGCCATCCTCTCTCACGCCGACTACAGTGGCGTGACGCGTGAGACCCCGCTCGAGAAGACGCTGTTTGCCTGTGATGAGATGGCTGGATTCGTGACAGCGTCCGCCCTGGTGCGGCCGAGCAAGAGCGTACTCGACCTCGAGCCGAAGTCTGTCATGAGACGCATGAAAGACAAGGCGTTTGCGAGAGCCGTGAAACGTGAAGACCTTCGTGCTGGGGCCCAGGCGCTCGCGCTGCCTCTCGACCAGCACATCGCCAACGTGATTTCGTCGATGCGTGTGCAGGCCGATGCCCTGGGTCTCCGTGGAACCTTGTGATCGAAAGCCATCGTATAGCTACACGTATGGCTGAGTCGGAACCGGTCGTCAGGCTCGACAACGTTACCGTTTGCTACGGCGCGCACCATGCACTTCATGACGTGACCGTCACGTTCCCCAATGGCACGGTTGGTCTGCTGGGGCCAAACGGAGCGGGGAAGAGCACGCTGATCAAATCGCTGCTCGGGCTCGTCCCTCCCACAGAAGGTCGCATGCGGGTGCTCGGTCTCGACGTGGCGGGCTCGCCGCGTGCGATTCGCGCCAGGGTCGGGTACATGCCTGAGAGCGACGCGCACATTCCAGGGATGAACGCGGTCTCGTTCGTGGCGTACTGTGCCGAACTCGCGGGGCTGCCGCGTGTTGATGCGATGCAGCGTGCCCATGAAGTCCTTTTCTATGTCGGACTCGGCGAGGCGAGATATCGGAATGTGGAGACGTACTCCACAGGAATGAAACAACGTATCAAGCTGGCGCAGGCCCTCGTACACGATCCCGATCTTCTCCTCTTGGATGAACCCACGAACGGGATGGATCCGAAAGGCCGCGAAGAGATGCTCGAGCTCGTGCGCGACCTTGCGAACCGTAAAGGCGTAAACCTCATTCTGTCTTCTCACCTGTTACCAGACGTAGAGTACGCCTGCGATCACGTCGTTGTGATGGACAAGGGACGGGTGGCTGAGAGCGGGCCGATCGTGAGCCTCAAGCAGCCCCGGGGCCGTGTCTATGAATTTCGCGTGAAGATCCCCGCCGGCGCCATCTCGCGCGAGGCGTTTGTCGAGCAGCTCCGGGCGACGGGTATGGAATGTCACGCGACTGAAGAGGATGTGATGCGTGTGTTCATCCCTGGCGCTGGCGGCGCCCGCGACCTGTTCGCAATGGCGGCTCAGTCGTCCCTGCAGGTGCGCCACCTGAGGCCCAGCGTTCCCACCCTGGAAGACGTATTCGCACGCGCGCTCGGAGAGGTGTAGGCTCGATGCCGATTCATGATCAGGGGTATCGACGGTATCAGGGCACGCGCGCGCCAGAGGGGCGGGCCTGGGCCGTCATCACTTCGACCGGCGTCAGAACGCTTCTCCGTCGGCGCGCGTTTGCCGCCTTGCTTCTGTTGTCATGGATTCCGTTTGTCGTCCGTGCGGTGCAGATCTATTTTTCGTCCAACCTGCCGCAAGGGGGGGGGCTGGCGCCCACTCCCAAGATGTTTCTGGACTTCCTGGGACAGCAGGACACGTTTGTCTTCTTCATTGCCGTGTGGGCCGGCTCCGGACTCGTCGCCAACGACAGGCGCGCGAACGCCCTGCAAATCTACTTGTCGAAGCCGCTGACACGCGCGGAGTACATCCTTGGCAAGCTGGCCACGCTCATGGTCTTCTTGCTGATGGTGACGTGGGTTCCGGCACTGGCGTTGCTTCTCGTGCAGATCCTGTTTGCCGGCAACTTCGCGTTCCTGCTCGACAATCTTCACCTCTTGCCTGCCATCACGCTGGCGACCGTTGTCCAGGCATTGACGGTGTCCTCAGCCATGCTGGCGCTGTCGTCGCTATCAAACAGCAGTCGGTACGTGGGCGTGCTCTACGCCGGCCTGATGTTTTTCAGTCAGGCGTTGTACGGTGTCGTCTTCGTCGTGACGCGTGACACGTCGTGGGCATGGATCTCGCTTCCGGGCAATCTCTCGCAAATCTCCGCGCTGATTTTCAGGTTGCCGCCCCAGTACAGCACGCCCTGGTTCGTGTCCGCGCTGGTGATTGTTGCGATCATCGGCGGATCGGCGGTCGTGCTCAACCGCCGCGTGCAGGGCGTCGAGGTGATTGTGTGACCGCCGTCGTTCACGCAGATCACCTGTCGAAATGGTACGGACAGGTCATCGGTCTCAATGATGTCACCCTCTCGGTTCCCGCGGGAGTCACGGGATTGCTTGGCCCAAACGGGTCGGGTAAGTCCACATTCATGAAGCTCGTCACCGGTCAGTTGGCGCCCAGCACGGGGACGGTGACGGTGCTTGGTGAGCCGATCTGGCGCAACCCGGCCCTCTATCAGCGGCTGGGCTTTTGTCCGGAACAGGATGCATTCTACGAACGGATGACCGGGCTCGACTGGGTGTCGGCGTTGCTCCGGTTGAACGGGTTCGACGAGGCTCGGGCGCTGGATCGCGCACGGCGGGCGCTGGAGCTGGTCGATCTATCGGATGCGAGCAACAAGAAGATTGGTGCGTACAGCAAAGGGATGCGGCAGCGCGTGAAGATGGCGCAGGCTGTGGCCCACGACCCCGAGCTACTGATCCTCGATGAGCCGCTGGCAGGCATGGATCCCATCGCGCGTCGTCGCATGATCAAACTGATCAAAGAATGGGGCATCGGCGGACGGAGTGTGATGGTCTCCAGCCACATCTTGCACGAAATCGAGTCGATGACCCCGAATATATTGCTCATCAACCAAGGTCGACTCATCGCCGAGGGTGACATTCACCAGATTCGCGATCTCATCGACGAGCATCCTCATACGGTACACATCCGAGCCGACCACCCACGCCAGCTCGCGCGGGCGTTTCTGGCTGAGGATGACGTCCTCAGTCTGAAGTTCGAGGAACAGGCCGTGGTGGTGCAGACGGCCAGGCCCGATTCGTTCTACGCTCGCCTGACGTCGATCGCCGCGTCTGGGGAGCTTGGGGCAATTCACGAAGTGACCTCCCCGGACGACAACCTGCAAGCGGTGTTCCAGTATCTGGTGAAGCCATGATTGAGCAAGCGCAGGTTGGTCTCCCGACTCCCATGGCTTCGACGCTGCGCATTGTCGACTTGTCGCTCGGGCAGATGCTCTGGTCTCGTCGTTCTGTGTTTCTGGGTTTGCTCGTTGGGGGGCCGGTCGTGCTGGCGTTGGCGATTCGCGTGCTGACCACGCCGGAGCTGACGTCGGGTATACGGGTGACCGGCGTGCAGGTCGATGGGGCTTCCTTGTTCGGCGTCATGATCTGGCTGCTGTACATTCGGTTCGTCGTGCCGGTGCTCGGAATCTTCTACGGCACTGCGCTCATTGCGGACGAAGTCGACGATAAGACGATCACGTACTTGTTCACACGTCCCATTCCGCGAGACGCCGTGCTGATGGGCAAGTACCTGGCTTACCTCATCTGTACGACCCTACTCGTGCTGCCCTCGGTCGTGCTGGTGTACTTCTTCGTGATTCCTGTCAACGGCGGCCATATTGGAGAAGCGTTTCCAAGTCTGGTCGTGGACCTCGGCGTGATTGCTGTGGGCCTGGCGGCCTATGGTTCGGTCTTTGCCCTGATCGGAGCCCGGCTCCGGCGGCCACTCGTCGTCGGGTTGGTATTCGCGTTCGGCTGGGAGCCCGCGGTCCTGCTGTTTCCGGGCTATCTGAAGCGCCTGACGGTCGGCTACTACCTACAGGGCCTGGTGCCGCATACCATGCCTCAGGACTCGACGCTCAGCGCTTGGATGCAGATGTTTACCGACACTCCAACACTGGCTGCGAGCCTAGGGTCGCTGGTGCTGTTGACTCTAGGCAGCCTTTGGCTGGCTGGAAGGGTCGTCGACAGGCGAGAGTATGTGCTGGAACAGTAACGTGTCCGTATTCGTATAGCTGGAAGAGGGATGTTGCATTGACGACGAGAACTCGCTCCTTCGTCATAGTTTCGCTTTTCGTGCTGGGACTAGGATTTGGGACCGCCATGGTGGCGTATTACGTCGGTCTGCCCACGGGTGCCACGATTCGGGCTGGCGGCCCTGACGAACTCCGGCTTGTTCCTCGTAACGCCTCCCTCGTCGCCTACGCCAACGTCCAGGCCATCATGGTGTCGGAGCTCCGGCAGCGGCTTCTTGCCTTTCTACCGTTTCACGGGGACGGCCAAGAGGAATTCCAGGACCAGACTGGCATCGACATCGAGACCGACATTGACAGCGTCGTTGCCGTGTTCGTCCCGCCAACACCGCCTGACGATGATGGTTCACGATCTTCGGGTCTCGTGCTCGCCCGCGGGCGATTCGACGAGGAGAGAATCGAGGCGCTCATGCGCGAGCGTGGAGCCGTGGTGGAAGATTACATGGGCACGCGGCTTATTGTCGGTGACGGTCGTTTTTCGGTGGCATTCCCCGAACCGGGGCTTGCGGCGTTGGGCAGCACGCCGGTGGTTCGGCAAGCCATTGAGTTGGAGGACGCCGGCGACTCGGTACTGACCAACGACGACGTCATGAATCTA